>Ga0049071_1000502_pt1 | contig 19101 bp, 17 predicted proteins | sample FECB24metaG_FD_55024 | JGI IMG/M metagenome (GOLD analysis project Ga0049071, IMG submission 55024) | Cyanobacterial communities from the Joint Genome Institute, California, USA from Joint Genome Institute, California, USA - FECB-24 metaG ... | reverse complement strand
CCCCCAGTAGTTCCCATCGAGCCATTAACTGGATTAGGAACTACAGACTCTGGAGGCGAAGCCATTGTGACATTTTTCAACTGTTGAAATAAGTGATTTTGTGGCAGGAGATAGCGATTGCCAAACAAACCTGCACCGCCGCCAATCACCAGTAAAGATACATAAACGGCCAGTTGCTTTAAGGATAAATTCATAATCATTACGCTTAAGGAAGCAATGCAGTTGCTAATTTCTAAGTGTAGTCAAGCAAACGGCAAGTGGACAGATCAATTTAATAACCAGGGTGGAATTTGGGATTATTAGGGATTGGGCATAGGGCATTAGGTATTAGGATATTGATTATTTATTCACCTTGTCCTCTTGTCTAGTTTGTCCCCCAGTCCCCATCTAAAATCTAAAGTTAACGCCCTCTTGACGTGTTTACATGACTCTACCCTATCGTCAACTATTTCTCTGTAGCTTAGTCAGCGCTTTGGGGCTAACATCCATACTGCCAAACTCTAACAGCGCCTCTGCTGCTGTAGGAGATTGCCCAACTCCAGCCCTATCTCGCTTCCAACGCCATAAAGTCGCTCGTGGCGAAACTTTGGAGAGCATAGCCCAGCGCTACAATCTGATTCCTACAACTATTATCGGCATGAATCCCGCTTTGCAGAACGGTAGGGTTGCTGTTGGTAGCATACTTCAGATTCCTCCTTACAACGGCATTGTTGTTGAAGTGCCTCGCGGTCAAACTTGGCGACAAGTGGCAGCAACGTACAAAGTTCGTGCTGATACGCTGTTTGAGGTCAATGGCTGCCAAAAAGACCCCAGAATTGTGTTTGTTCCTGGGGTAAATTGGTCACCGAATGGACTTGTAACTAAGTCTCCCTCGCCTACTGACGCAGGCACGCAAAATCGTGTCCCACTGGCTGGTTATCCCTTGTCAGAAGTAGCAACTGTGGTATTACCTTATGGCTGGCAAATTAATCCCACTACGGGNGAAGTTTTCTTTCATAGCGGTATCGATTTATCAGCAGCAGTAGGTACTCCTGTAGAAGCGATCGCTCCTGGAACCGTAGCTTTTGCTAATGACCAAGGTACTTATGGCAAGTTGGTCATCATTAACCACAGTGGCGGACTCCAAAGCCGCTACGCCCAACTTGACAGCATCAAAGTTACCGTTGGTCAGCAAGTACAAAAAGGAGATTTACTAGGAACAGTAGGCACAAGTGGAAAGCCAACTTCTAATCAGCCTCATCTCCATTTTGAAGTGCGTTCTAGCTCATCTCTGGGCTGGGTAGCGGAAGATCCAAAGGGTTATTTGAAGAAATGAGGTTTGTTTTGAAACGCAAAGGAACGCGGAGGAAATTTTTGTGTTCCTGGGGTTTAAAAAAACGATGCGATAGATTCGGTAGATTTTACTATGTGCATTCCCGCCGCTGCAAACCTGGCAAACGCAGCATCTGCCTGTTCTGTGTAATCCACAACACCGGGGACGACAACGGGGGAAGTGCAATCTTCTAGCAGATAGATTTTTTGAGCAAGGGTAGCATCTATCTGTTTAATTTCTGTTAATAAATCGTCAATTGTCCAAGCAACACAGTGACTTTTAGCTTGACCGCTAATAATTACAGCATCGAATTCTAAAAGCTGCTTAATCAAATGCGTGTTTTTTTGAGCAAATGGACGTTGTTCAAAATCTTCCAACACCTCTGGACGTAAGATGGAATAGTTTTCTGTTAAGGGATTTTCACCTTTGATTTCAAATTGTGTTTGACTTTGACGAGCAATACAGTGGAAAAATATTGCTTCCTCCACAGATGAAACTAAAGCATGACCAATGCCACCCAACATAGAATGATAAGGCCAAACAGTTAGGGGGTATTTCCCATCTTGAGTTAATTTCCTAACATAGTGATAAGCGTGTTTTTCTAATAATTTATAATCCCCATTGGTGATACTTTCAGCAACTGCTGGATTAACTTTCCAGATACCTTTTTCAATATCTGTTGGAGTAATGCTAGTAGCTGCTGGGGTAGGGTGTTCTCCAGCAGCATTAACCCAAAAAATGGGATGGAAAATTTGCGTTGTTGTGTGAGTGTCTAGTGTGGGTACAATTGTCGTAATCGCCCCTAAATTATGATAGATAAATTTAGAGAGCCTGACGTTATCATCCACAGCCCCAGTTCCAGATTTTCCCGCCACAAATAATTCAAATCCGGGGATACAAAAGGTATTTTGGACATCAATTAAAAGTAAACAAATACGGGTTTTGTCAAAAGATGCTGGGTTGATTTCGTTTTGTTTTGCCCATGCTTCAGCTTCCGCTGCACGTTGTTGGTAAGGTACGCGCCAGACTTCACTGACTTTTTCAGCATCGAAGTGTGGGGGAATAGGTAATTGAGTTGTTATTTGGGTATTCATATAAAATCTGCTGTTATTTTTTTATATTAATTAAGAATAATCTTTCATATAGTAAACGTCATCATGAGAATCTAGAGTCAACAATAATATCTCTTCATCTCCTGAGTCAGGATTCACTACAAAGTTAAAGAAAATACGAGTACTATAGTTAATCGAAGATGACCATATACCTGATAAATCACCTTTTAACTTATGACTACCTAAATTTGGTTGAAGTGGATCTTCAGCTATTTGTTGCAAAACTTGCTCAATTTGAAAATGCAGTTCAGGATTTTTATTGACAACACGCTTAAAAGCGCGAACAAAAGCCGGACTCCAAACCAAATTTTTCACTCGTCCAACTCCGCCATCAAGTTTGCAACTGAACCACGGCGAATATTACCTTGAGCATAATCACTCTCTGCTTGCGCGATTTCTTTTAATAAGTCATCTCGCCGTTGTTGTTTGAGGCGCTTTTGAATGATATCCATAAGCATAGCCTGCTCCTCTGGCTCAAGTGCTTCTACAACCTCTATAGCTTTCTTCAGTGTCGATGTTTTTTCCAGCATGAGTGTTAAGCAATTTGGTGATAAGTGTAATTTAGCTGGTGGTGCGCGCGTAGGCGTAGCCCGTCGTAGACATCGCCTCTAATCTTCTTGATTTGTGTTTATCCTTAATAGTATTGTAATTATCAGATATCTTTGTGAATTTTATAATCAAAGCTAATTTGTCAAATTATCAGTTTCTGCATCATCTAAACTTTTCAACATCGCTAACCGTTCATCAAGCCAATCATCTGTAAACCACCCATAAGGCAAAACATCACCAACTGCATTTGTAGTAATTCCCATTATCCAAATATGAGCAGCTTTGATAAACACAGGAATTGATGCCAGTTCCGACTCATTTAGTTTACGAATGGTTTGATAACCTTCTATAAAACTGTTTCTAACTGCAACATCTATCCTCATTCTTAGTGCTACGTGCAAAAACTTTGCAACGTCAAAAGCACGCCAACCATAGCCGCACTGGTCAAAGTCAAATAATGTCGGCTCATTTCGTTCTGTAAAATGGGCATTTCCTGAATGTATATCACCAATGCAAATTCCATACTCAGGTGCTGAGATGGGTAGTTTCAAGACTGCGAGTTGGCTTTTAATCTTATCGATTTGTTGCTGAAGATAATCAATATCATTTTTTCGTTGTTGGTAGAGAGGTGTAATTGATGCTATTGACCAATCAAGCAAGTATTCATTATTCAATCGGGGACGACTAAAGCTGCTTTTAAAAGTATTAAGCGTCTGATGAATTTCTGCTAGCACCTTTCCCAAAATATAACTTTGTTTAGTATTAAGCTTGTTATCAACTGCTTGTCCAGGTGCATAGGAAAATATAGCTACATAGCGCTTTCCTTCTGGTGCAGCAATTTCTGTCGTAAAATCGCCGTCAATTCTAGCAATAGGATTGGCTACTGGCTGCTTTTGCTCATGCAGAAACGCTAATAATTCCAGTTCAAAATCAATCTCTTGCTTATTTCTCCAACCACGCCGATAAACTCGCAGAATATACTTTTCTTCCTCAGTTTCCACCAGATACGTATCGTTTAACCCCCGCTTGTATAACTTGCAGCTATGGGGTCTGTTAATTGGATACTTGTGGAGTACAGTGGTAATTAAAGCTGCGCCGCTAAGAATTGAATGAACTACAGGTATAAAAGGTTGATTCATAGAATTAGGGGCACTGCTGATGGTATTTATAACTCAGTAAGAAAGCGATAACCTCGTTAAGATTCGCTAACGCAACTTACACTACTCAGCTAAAAAAGCTTTAAAGTTACATATTTTAATAGATGAGAAAAACCTGTCAATTTTTTGGTTATTTTTCCTCAGGTATCATTCTCCACTTTTTTTCTACCCAATTGTCCAAAAGAGCCACTAGCTATGGCAATCTGGGAATCAGAGATTTTTTCAATCAGATATTTTAGCTACAGCAAATTTACTCAATCAGGTTATGCAAACTCTGCCCACAGTTATTACTTCAAATACCACATCAAGTCAACCGATTTTTGATACGACTATCAAGCGGCGTAAAACCCGTCCTGTGAGAGTGGGAGATGTCACCATTGGGGGTGGCCACCCCGTTGTGGTGCAGTCGATGATTAACGAAGACACTCTTGATATTGATGGTTCTGTAGCTGCTATTCGTCGTTTGCACGAAATTGGCTGCGAAATTGTCCGTGTCACAGTCCCAAGTATGGCTCATGCGAAAGCGCTAGCAGAAATTAAACAAAAATTAATCAAAACTTACCAAGATGTGCCAACTGTGGCCGATGTGCATCACAATGGTTTAAAAATTGCAATGGAAGTCGCTAAACATATAGAAAAAGTGCGGATTAATCCGGGTTTATATGTGTTTGAAAAGCCAAGTCCTAATAGAACCGAGTACACCAAAGCCGAATTTGACGAAATTGGCGAAAAAATCCGCGAAACCTTAGAACCTCTAGTGGTTTCTTTACGTGACCAAGGTAAATCGATGCGAATTGGGGTAAATCACGGCTCACTCGCTGAAAGGATGCTATTTACCTACGGTGACACACCAGAAGGGATGGTGGAATCTGCCATAGAATTCATTCGCATCTGTGAATCTTTGGACTTTCACAACTTAGTAATTTCGATGAAAGCCTCGCGAGTACCGGTGATGGTAGCCGCATACCGCCTCATAGCCAAGCGCATGGATGAATTGGGTATGGATTATCCGCTGCATTTGGGTGTCACGGAAGCAGGTGATGGCGAATACGGACGGATTAAATCCACCGCTGGTATTGCCACGTTACTTGCTGATGGCATTGGTGATACAATTCGGGTGTCACTTACAGAACCACCAGAAAAAGAAATTCCCGTTTGCTACAGCATTCTGCAAGCTTTAGGATTGCGGAAAACAATGGTGGAGTATGTCGCTTGTCCTTCCTGTGGACGCACTCTGTTTAACCTTGAAGAAGTGTTACACAAAGTCCGGGAAGCTACCAAACATTTGACTGGATTAGACATAGCAGTCATGGGCTGTATTGTCAATGGTCCAGGAGAAATGGCAGATGCTGACTATGGCTACGTAGGCAAGACCCCTGGTTATATTTCTTTGTATCGTGGCAGAGAAGAAATTAAAAAAGTCCCAGAAGAAAAAGGTGTAGAAGAATTAATTAATCTGATTAAGGCAGATGAACGTTGGGTAGAACCGTAAAGGAACTCAAGAGGCAGAGGGGCGGGGGGCAGCACTTCTCTACGAGACGCTGCGCGTAGCTTGCTTCTCCGCAGGAGTACGGCTACGCTCAGTGACCGAGGGGCAGAGGAGATAAATCTCAGTACTCAGTACCCAATACCCAGCCCCCAAGTTCACCCGATTGTCAAGTATTTTAGAGAAATTAAGAACACATGCTTGGTCTGTACAGTTTACCCTGTGTTAGATTGAGCATACTTAGCTATAAATTTTCCCTCTGATGCAGCTGTCATTATGGTAATTACAAAAAGTAAGCTTGTTTTGGGTGCTACGGTAGTGACACTCTCCACAATTGCTGTTACTAGTCTTGGCATTCACTCGCGAGGTCAGGCTTTATTTAAAGAAAGTCCTAAGGCATTGGTCGATGATGTATGGCAAATTATATACCGTACCTACGTAGATGGTACTTTTAATCAGGTAGATTGGCAGGCTGTTCGTCAGCAGTACTTGAGCAAGTCTTACACTAATCAGCAGGAAGCTTATAAGTCCATCCGGGAAATGCTGAAAAAGCTAGAAGACCCATACACCCGGTTTATGGATCCAGAGGAATTCAAGAATATGCAAGTTGATACCTCTGGGGAACTGACAGGCATTGGGATCACGATCAGTCAGGATGAAAAAACGAAGCAGCTGGTTGTAATTGCACCTATTGAGGATACGCCAGCCTTTAAAGCTGGGGTTCTGTCTAAGGATGTCATCCTTAAAATTAACGGCAAAAGCACTCAGGGGATGGATACCAACCAAGCGGTATCCCTAATTCGAGGTGAAGCAGGAACCCAAGTTAGCCTGCTGATTCAACGTAATGGTCAGACAAAGCAGTTTGACATCAAACGGGCGCGGATTGAAATTCATCCGGTTAAGTATTCGCAGAAGCAAACTCCAGCAGGCAATATTGGCTACATCCGGCTAAATCAGTTCAGTGCTAATGCTGGTAAAGAAATGCAAAACGCCATCAAAGATTTAGAAACTAAACAGGTATCTGCATATATTCTGGATCTGCGTGGTAACCCAGGCGGCTTACTATTCTCTAGTGTAGAAATTGCTCGGATGTGGCTGAATAAAGGCACAATTGTTTCTACTATTGACCGTCAGGGTGAGCAAGAGCGAGAAGAGGCGAACGGCAGGGCTTTGACGAATAGACCACTGGTGGTACTTGTGGATAAAGGTTCAGCCAGTGCTAGTGAAATCCTCTCTGGGGCGTTGCAGGACAATAAGCGCGCTACTTTGGTAGGTAGTCAAACCTTTGGTAAGGGATTGGTGCAATCAGTCCGTCCCCTAGAAGATGGTTCAGGATTGGCGGTAACAATTGCGAAGTACCATACCCCTAGTGGTAAAGATATCAACAAGCATGGCGTTGACCCTGATGTAAAGGTGGATTTAACCGATGCTCAGCGACAGGATTTGTGGCTTCACGAGCGTGAAAAACTCGGTACATTAGCAGATCCTCAATTTGCTAGAGCAGTGGAAATATTACGTAATAAAACTGCTGTTAGGGAAACCGCTACGCCACAAAAGAATTAAAAATTTGTAATTTTTAATTATGAATTTATTGGGGTTGGCACTTCCCAGCCCTGATTAATCCAACCCGGCGGGCGATCGCTTCCTCTTGTGAAGCAAAAGGCCCCCACTGTTCTGTAATCTCTGGATTATCGTCTTCAATTTGATCGCTGGGGATAATTTCGCAACTTCCATTAGGATGCTTGACAATATACCAAGTTTGTGTTTTTTCTGTCATACAGGACTTACGCAATTGGGTTAATTGGCGATTGGCCGCCAGTGCCGTAGGCGATCGCCCAAGCCGCCACCATGTTTATGCATCATGTACTAACGAGCTGGGGTACACTGATTCGCTACTCAACTACAGGTAATCCTGCCAGTGCCATTGCCACTTCTGAAGCACTATATTCAGTATCAAAAAGTCGTCCAGCTTGATAATCGATATAAGCTTGCATATCAAAATGTCCATGACCGCAAAGATTGAACAAGATAGTTTTGCTTGTACCTTCTGACTTACAGCGCAAAGCCTCATCGATTGTTGCTTTGACTGCATGGTTAGCTTCTGGTGCTGGTAGAATTCCTTCTGCTTTTGCAAAAGTTAATCCAGCAGCAAAACAATCAAGTTGGTATTCAGCACGCGATTCAACTAATCCTAAATTGACAATATGGCTAACAAGCGGGGACATACCGTGATAACGTAAGCCTCCAGCATGAATTCCTTCTGGGACAAATCCACTACCCAAAGTGTGCATCTTAGTCAGTGGAGTCAACTGGGCAGTATCACCAAAATCGTAAGCATATTTGCCACGAGTCAATGACGGACAAGCAGCTGGTTCCACAGCTATTACTTGTATATCTCTTTCTCCTCGCAGTTTAGCACCGATAAATGGAAAGGCAATTCCGGCAAGGTTACTACCACCTCCTGTACAGCCAATGACAATATCAGGGTAATCTCCTGCCATCTCTAATTGAGTTAGTGCCTCCTGCCCAATCACTGTTTGATGTAGCAGTACGTGATTGAGAACACTGCCTAAAGCATACTTACTTTGTTCATCAGCAGCAGCTACTTCCACAGCTTCACTGATAGCAATCCCCAAACTGCCTGTGCTATTGGGATATTCTGCAAGAATTTTACGTCCGGCTTGAGTTTCAGTACTTGGGCTGGCAACTACTGTAGCACCGTAGCTTTCCATTAATGCTCGACGGTAAGGCTTTTGCTGGTAGCTCACGTTTACCATGTAAACTAGAACTTCTAAACCAAATAATGCACCAGCAAAGGCTAAAGATGATCCCCACTGTCCGGCTCCGGTTTCAGTAGTTAGTCTTTTTACTCCAGCTTGTTTGTTGTAGTATGCTTGGGCAACCGCAGTATTCGGTTTATGGCTTCCAGAAGGACTAACCCCTTCATATTTATAATAAATTTTGGCTGGTGTATCCAAAGCTTGTTCTAAACGACGGGCACGGTAAAGAGGGGTAGGTCGCCATTGACAATAAATAGAGCGCACTGCATCTGGTATATCAATCCATCTTTGTTGACTAACTTCTTGCTCAATTAGTGCAATTGGGAATAGAGGTAACAAATCATCTGGTGTAATTGGCTTACCAGTACCAGGATTTAAAACTGGTGGTAAGGCTTGCGGTAAGTCAGCCTGGATGTTGTACCAAGCAGTAGGCATCTGGTCTTCAGTCAGAAGATATTTAATTGTGTCCATGTGATAAGTTGATATCGAGTCAAAAATTCTGTTCGTGTTATCATTTTTCGCTGTCCAGCATCTTCATCTGATAGCGATCGCTGATGCGGGAATTGCTGCTTCGATGCGGGTTAAATCCTCTGGAGATAAGTTCACCTCTTTTGAACGGTTTTTTTCAAAAGATTTTCACAGGAACGCACCAATATACGCTCCTGCACAACGTTTATCAACGTCCAGCGATCCCTTCTTGGCGTGCTGCGCGTTGCACAGCCGCAGCCACAGCGGTGACAACACGCTCATCAAAGACTGAAGGAATAATATGTTCGCGAGTTAAGTCTGAAGGTTTGACTAAAGAGGCGATCGCACTTGCGGCTTCTAAATACATTGTGGTGGTAATCGTTTGTGCCCGACAATCTAAAGCACCACGGAATACCCCAGGAAAAGCTAAGACGTTATTAATTTGATTCGGGTAATCGCTGCGGCCAGTGGCAATAACAGCTACATTGTTGCTGATTAATTCTGGCTGAATCTCTGGAATGGGATTTGCCATTGCAAAAACAATTGGGTCTTTCGCCATTGATTGCACCATTTCTGGTGTCAAAACGCCTGGTACGCTAACGCCGATAAATACATCTGCTCCTTGCATTGCACCTGCTAGGGTACCTTGGGCTTTCACGGCAAATTCGCGCTTTTCTTCTGTTAAATCAGTGCGACTGATAGAGATAATCCCTTTAGAGTCGCACATCCAGATTTTTTCTGCCCCAGCCTTGCGGAGTAAACGAGCGATCGCTNCCCCAGCCGCACCAGCACCATTAATCACAATGTGGATTTCTGCGATTGACTTATGCACCAGCTTTAGGGCGTTAAACAACGCTGCCAATGTGACGATCGCTGTACCGTGCTGATCATCATGAAAAACCGGGATATCTAATTCTTGCCGTAATCTCTGTTCAATTTCAAAGCAGCGAGGAGCAGCAATATCCTCTAGATTCACACCGCCAAAAACCGGAGCGAGATTCTTAACTGTTTGGACAATCTCATCTGTATTTTGAGTAGCAAGACAAATCGGAAAAGCATCAAGCCCAGCAAATTCTTTGAACAGCATAGCTTTGCCTTCCATGACTGGTAAAGCAGCAGCTGGGCCGAGATTGCCCAATCCCAAAACAGCGCTACCATCAGTAACAATAGCTACGGTGTTTTGTTTAATCGTTAAGTTGTAAACTTCTTCTGGATCTTGGGCGATCGCAGTACAAATCCGACCAACTCCTGGGGTGTAAGCCATTGCTAGATCAGAAACACTTTTAAGAGGTATTCTGCTAGCAATGCTGATTTTGCCACCACGATGCAAATTAAAGGTGCGATCGTAAACACTAAGTAACTTAATATCTGGTAATACTTTCACTGCTTGCACAATCGTCTCAGCGTGTTCAGTACTAGCAGCATCAACAGTAATATCGCGGGTGGACTCTTTACGGGTTTGCTCGATTAAATCAATTTGACCAAGATTACCACCACAGGTAGCGATCGCGTGTGTTACCGACGCTAACATCCCCACACGATTGGGAATCTGCAAGCGCAGCGTCAAACTAAAACTAGAATTAGGAGTTAGGTCTGCCATGTTGATTTTGGATTTTAAGTTTTAGATCTTACTATTGAATTGATTGGTAAAAATCTAGACAAAAGCTAAACTATAGTATTTTTTTAAGTCAATTTTAAACCCGTAGGGTGCGTTCACGTAGCTTAACGCACCTTTGCCAACTAGTAAAACTCTACACAAGACATTTTTAGCTTGGCACAATCAAGGGATAACTCTTGTGCAGGGCTAAAAGCAACTTAAGCGACGAGTGCTTATAGTTTGTGATGGTTTATATACATTCTCAGTTGCTCTTAGGGTGGGCATTGCAATGCCCACTTTAGCGTGGTCTATTCTTATGAAACCCGCTTTAAGTTATAAATCAAAATCACTGGTTGCCCACTGTAGCGGACGCAGTTTCTTCATGGAAATCCCACAATCCTTCAATTCGTAAATTGTTGAGCCACAACTTGAATCACAATTGGCACAATCTGAATCACAGGAAAACAAGCGAAACTAATCAGGGCAGCCTGAAGAGTAGTGATAGTCATGGCTTTACGGACTGCTACCGTTATGGCTAATAGTGTCCACGCTGCTAATATAAGCTCAATCGGTCTTCCTAGTAAGGGAAGCAGAGTGATAACATTAAGAGTCTGAGGCGAATAAGCAAATCCGATCGGATTAAGTAGCTCTCGATATGTGGGTGGGTTTGACTTTAACCACTGCCCGACTTTCCAGATTGTAAATGTCCAGAAGTAGTAGCCGATCACCACACTAAAAATGCCAAGAAATAAAGTAATTAAAAATACTGGTAGTGCTACCCTATTCAGTAACGAAATGATCGCACTTCCTAACGCACGAGACAGCGCAGCAAGTATTACGATTGTGAATGCTGTGCGACGGGTTCTTAAATCGCTTTGTGCATTTTGATAAAGCTGGGAATTCAGCATTAGAGCATTCCAGATTGTTTGCCAAATGCTTGCATGACTAGAAGCATTTCGCTTCATAATTGCTACCTTACAATTGACTTTAAATTCTCTTATGTTGAACTAATCACAGTCTCTTGTACTCTTCCATAAGATACTCCTCCTATATATGTTAAACGTTAAATTTTGGTCAACCTCATAGGCTGACTGTGTTGTTCGCAGCGCTATTTGTGTGGCTGCAAAGCCATCACTGACTTTGAGCAAAATCCCTCCCGTCAAACTCAAGAAATTGCAAGCTAAAGAACTGATGGAGAAATGCCAAGATGCAGGAGTGGTTCAGCCGCACAATTCATCGATTGAGTGGAACAACGGTTAAACTCATTCTCTTAATGGGTGGATTCCTCGTGCTTTGGGGGATGCTTGCGCCCGTCAGCACGATCATCTGGTGGCTAAATCAAACTGCCGAGAGTTTAGGATTGGAAGACGAAAAAGAAAAACCGGATGTCGTGCGTCAAGCTTCTATTAATGCTCCAACCTCGACGATTGATTGCTATATCGTTTTTCTTCCAGGGGNGGGAAACTTCTCACCTGATGAGATTACGCAGGGCGAAAGGTATTTTATTGATCAGCTTGCCGCACGCCATTCTAACTGTGTCGCGGTGCGAGATGTGTTTCCTTACTCGGTGGTGAATCAAGATCTTGGCAGTCAAAAGTTTTTAGCTCCGCTGTGGCAAGCCGCAAAAGAAAGCGACGGATTATTCGGAAATGTTTTGGTTCAAGTGCGTAATCTGTGGCGGTTTGCCATTTCAGCCGATGATCGCTACGGCCCGGTTTATAACTTAAGCATTGCTCGCACAATCATAGACCACATGAATGCCGCGCATCCGATTGCTCGCTCCGATCAACCCATTAACTTAATTTTGCTCAGTACGAGTGGTGGAACTCAAGTTGCCTTGGGTGCAACGGCTCACCTGCAAGAATGGATTAACGCTCGCTTAACGGTGGTATCAATCGGTGGCACATTTGAGGGCAGAGCAGGATTTGATGATGTAAATCACGTTTATCATTTGTACGGCGATCGAGACTGGGTAACAATGCTCGCTCGCGTGGTCTTTCCTGCACGGTGGAGTTGGGTGGTTGGTTCTCCCGTTAATCAAGCTAGGCAGCAAGGGCGTTATACCGTTTGCAATGTGGGTTCTCAAGAACACTCTGGAGCCGAAGGGTATTTTGGGAATGCCATTGCATTCAACAAAACCTCTTATCTAAGGCAGACCCTGGAGCAGGCTGATCAATTACCAATCTGGTCAATCGATCAACCACTCACCTCTAGCTGTCCCTCTCAAAAAGGTTTCCCTAAATAGTGATACAACGTGTAAAAAGCTCCCACTTCAGCCTTTAGGCTGAAGTGGGAGCTTTCAGAAGCCCTGAAAATATTGAGAATTAACCGTGAATCGCTGGTGCTTGCAAAGCTACAGGTATCGCCTCAGCCGCGGCCAAATCCAGCGGGAAGTTGTGAGCATTGCGCTCGTGCATCACTTCTATACCCAGGTTGGCGCGGTTTAGGATATCTGCCCATGTATTAACTACACGACCTTGAGAGTCAAGTATTGAGTTGTTGAAGTTGAATCCGTTGAGGTTGAACGCCATCGTGCTAATACCCAATGACGTGAGCCAGATACCAACTACAGGCCAAGCAGCTAAGAAAAAGTGTAAGGAACGCGAGTTGTTAAAGCTGGCATATTGCCAGATTAACCGTCCAAAGTAACCGTGAGCCGCTACGATACTATAGGTTTCTTGTTCTTGACCAAACTTGTATCCGTAGTTTTGAGATTCACTTTCAGTTGTCTCCCTCACTAAAGAGGAAGTTACCAAAGAACCGTGCATTGCAGCAAACAGCGCACCACCGAATNCCCCAGCCACACCCAGTTGATGGAAGGGGTGCATGAGGATGTTATGCTCGGCTTGAAACACGAGCATGAAGTTAAAAGTGCCGCTAATGCCCAAAGGCATCCCGTCAGAAAAGCTACCTTGACCAATTGGGTAAATTAAGAAAACAGAAGTCGCAGCAGCTACAGGAGCCGAGTAGGCAACGCAAATCCAGGGACGCATCCCCAGACGGTAGCTTAACTCCCATTGACGACCAAGCCAGCAGAAGATACCAATGAGAAAGTGCAAAACAATTAGCTGATAAGGCCCGCCGTTGTAAAGCCATTCATCCATTGAAGCAGCTTCCCAAATTGGGTAGAAGTGCAAACCAATGGCGTTGGATGTGGGTACAACAGTACCAGTGATAATGTTGTTGCCGTATAACAAAGAACCAGAAACAGGCTCCCGAATGCCGTCAATATCGACGGGAGGAGCAGCAATAAAGGCAATGATGAAACAGATGGTAGCGGTTAACAGGGTAGGAATCATTAAAACCCCAAACCAGCCGATATAAAGCCGATTGTCGGTGCTAGTAATCCATTGACAGAACCGATCCCACAGGTTCCCGCTTTCGCTTCTTCCTAGAGTTGTGGTCATGGCTATGTTGTTTATAAATTGCTGACAATAAATGTTCCCAATTCTGAATAATTGAGAATTAAGCTGTTTTCAAAAAGTTTCGTGAAATACCTTCTCCCTAATCGCCGGAAATCTCTTGAATGACCTCACACCAAATAACTAACTTCCTCAGGGAGACTGTGTGAACAAAGGGGAAACTTTTCCGGCTCCTAATATCACGTTTTACATTAATTTTTTGGATTTTTCAATTTGTTTGTATTAAGTTTTGCTAAACCAAAGACTAAACAAACTCAGCGTGTTCTTTGGAATTCAACCCTTGTTGCAGCACTGCTAAAACTTCTGTCATATCTCCTATGATTAGTGAGGTAACAGCCAACCACAAACCTGGAAATACCTTGCTCTTAATTACACTATTTGCATCTGCAACAAGTGGCAAATATTCACCATTTTGCAAATAGAACCAGTCGAGTTTATTCTCCAAAGTCTGCCAGACGATATATTCCTGTACCCCATTGCGACGGTAGGCGCGTTTCTTGTCGTACAAATCAATAGATGCACTAGTGGCTGCTACTTCTGCTACTAACTCCGGTGCACCTTCTACGTAATCATCTTCACTAATGTGTGCTTGTCCCTTTGCTAGTTTATCTATCAACAGCAGAACATCAGGCTGTGGTTCATTGTCTAAATCTAAGCGTACGGTAGCATTATCACCTAGCGCTAAGCCTGGAGTGGAAACTTGATAAACTCCCAACCAGGTAATTAACTGTCCATGAGGTTGGCCATGACTTCTAAAACGCAGTGGTGACGCCACGTAGACAACTCCTTCTATTAGTTCTGCTTTTTTAACATGAGGCATTGCTATATAACGGCGCTCAAATTCGTGGCGAGTTAAGCGATCGCCACTTTCTAAAGGAGGTATGAAAGCGCTATTATTTAAGCCATGTTCCGCAGAAGTAGCCATTACCTGATTCCTCATCCGCAGGAGTTGTAGCTCGAATTTAACATAGTGTGGCGCAATGTCTTCTCCTGTGGTCGATGCTGCGCTCAAGCAAGGATTTCGTCATGTATTTGGCAATACCGTCTTTGGATACTTGCATGATTACCAAATGCAGCAAGCACAAACGCTACTATTAGAAGAAAAAATTCACACTAAAAATGGACGCGCTAGAAAAAAGCTAGAAATTGTTTTAGCATCTACTAGCTCTCCCTCAAGAATAGCTTTCTCCAGTTCTTCAGGGGTCAAAAACACAGTTTCGATATCCTCATCTCCATCTTGTTCTGGCGGTGTCTCTAGCTTTTCCAAATCTTGAGCGAGAAAAGCATAAATAATCTCATCAGAATAGCCAGGAGCTAGGAAAAATTCTCCTAGTTTCTGCCACTTTTGGGCGCTATAGCCAGTTTCTTCCTCAATTTCCCGCTGTATCGTCTCTAGGGGTTCTTCATTGGATTCTACAGTGCCGGCAGGAAACTCTAATAGTCGTCCCTGAACTGCAAAACGATACTGGCGCACTAGTATAAGTTTACCCTCATGTGTGACGGGTACAGCCAAAGCGCCACCAGGGTGACGAATACACTCCCAATCTCCTTCTGCTTTATTGGGTAAACGCAAGCGATTGACTTCAAAATCAAACTTGCGTCCTTTATAAAACAAGCGTTGTTTCAGCAGTTGTGGTAATTCTCTACCTAATGGCATAGTAAAATATGATTATATTTAGGAGTGCTGGGTAATACCCCATAGATTCATGTATGGGATTGAAACATTTACAGACATCTCTCTACGTTTAAAGACGGTAATTCTAATTGCCCATCAATAAATGTACATCAGAACAGTCTACCTGTTTGAGTAGTTCTTTAATTACACAACCAGTAACTGGGTCTACCCAATCTGGGGCAATTTCCGCTAGTGGTACTAACACAAAAGCTCGCTCTCGCATTCGCGGATGAGGAATCTGGAGGTTAGGCGTCTGCAAAATTAAGTCATCATACAATAACAAATCTAAATCCAGGGTTCGCGGCCCCCAACGTTCTTGGCGAACACGTCCAAATGTTTGTTCAATCCCTAACAAAGTTTCTAACAACTTCTGGGGCGAAATCTCAACTTGCAAGATGGCACAGCCGTTTAAGTAATCTGGCTGTGGTGGCCCCACGGCTTTGGTTCTATACCAATTCGATTTGGCTTCTAAGAAAATACCTGGTGTTTGAGCCAAAATCTCTATAGCTGCTTCTAAAATTGCCTGCGATTCGCCTATATTGCTACCAAGAGCGAGTGCGCTTTGCGATCGCATTAACCTTGAACCAACTTTCAGGGTTTCGTTGCCGATACTTTGCCCCACTTGTGCCAAAAACTTTCAATAGTTTTGATGTTCCGAACAATTATAAAAATTACTGTATTTTTATTTACAAAACTCAATTCACTAAACCGAAAAAACATTATTTTATAGTGAATTTAGTGAACTATTTATACGATAGGATACTAACACAAACGTGGTGCAACAACCCCATACTTGTCTAATGGTGGTTAGGTTTTGACTACTTTGAGCGAGGAACTGACGTGGGCAAGCTTACCTCCTGGTTCAAACGCAGACCAGCTAATTCGAGTGACTCTGACCAGGAGCAACCGCGATTGCCGCCTGGTAATCATCATGAACATGAGGAATTCACCAATGGGAGATTACCACCAACATATCTGGTGCAGACGAGGCAGTTACTTAGCCAGATGAAAAGCTTATCATCTGGGATCAAGGACAAACTGTCACTTGGCGATAAACCGCTTTATCGTCGCATCTGGTTTTGGGCAGGCTTGGGTGTAGGTGGTGGGATAGTTGCCGTGATCTACGGTATCGGTTCAATAGATCGCACTTTGCCTGATAAAGCAGCCCTGAACGCTGTGATTCGAGAACAAACGCTAACTATTAAAGCTGCTGATGGCGCTATATTACAACAACAAGGCGAAGCGACCAGAGAACAGCTAAAACTGGAGCAAATACCAGACAACCTGGAAAAAGCCTTCATCGCCTCAGAAGATAGAAGATTCCAACAACATAATGGAGTTGATCCTCAAGGGATTGTCAGAGCGGTTTTGAATAATTTGCGATCGCAAAATGTGGTGGAAGGCGGTAGCACGATCACCCAACAGCTAGCGCGAATTCTTTTTCTTAAACAAGAGCGGACAATCTGGCGCAAACTCAAAGAAGTTCGTCTGGCACAGAAAATGGAGCAAGAATTGACCAAAGACCAGATTCTAGAGCGTTACATGAATCTAGTTTATTTGGGATCTGGAGCTTACGGTGTGGCAGATGCAGCATGGGTATACTTCAGTAAATCGCCAGATCAACTCTCCATAGCAGAAATGGCAACAATTGCCGGATTAGCTCCCGCTCCAAGCTTGTATGCCCCAGACAAGAATCCCGAAGCGGCTAAAGTGCGGCGGAATTTAGTATTGCAGCGGATGCAGGAAGATGGAGTGATTACAGCAGCCCAAAGGCAAGCAGCTGTCAAAGAACCACTCGCCCTCAAAAGCAGTCCACCCAAGCGGCTGCAAGTAGAATCACCCTACTTTACCAGCTACATTCAAAAAGAATTGCCGAAGTACGTCTCTGGCGATGTACTAGCAGGTGGAGGGCTAGTAGTGGAAACCACTCTGAACCAGACTTGGCAAAAGGCCGCAGAAGAAGCAGTTGCCAAAACTCTGCGAAATCAAGGTCGGTGGGAGAACTTTAAACAAGCAGCAATGGTTGCCATTGACCCCCGCAACGGGGAAATTCAGGCAATGGTTGGGGGAAAAGACTTTGGTAAAAATCAATTTAATCGAGTTACTCAGGCACAGCGTCAGCCAGGATCGACATTTAAGGGATTTGTCTATGCTACAGCGATCGCTACCGGCAAAAGCCCTTATGACACTTACCTAGATCAACCCTTTGTAGTAGATGGCTATGAACCGAAAAATTATGGTGAAACCTTCCACGGCTCGATGAGCATGAGAAATGCCCTCACCCGCTCTATCAACATAATTGCGGTGAAGGTATTAATTGATGTGGGATTTGCGCCAATTATTAAAGTTGCCCATGATATGGGGATTAAATCTGAACTTAAACCCACCTATTCTTTGGCTCTCGGCTCGAATGAAGTAAATCTACTAGAGTTGACTAGTGCTTACGGCAGTTTTGCCACTCAAGGATTGCACACAGAGGTGCATGGTATTCGCCGCATCCTCAACCGCCAAGGCAAGGTAATCTGGTCATCTGATTTTAAGTCCAAACGGGCCCTTGATGCTGATAGTGCCGCCATCATGACCTGGATGTTACGCAACGTCGTGGAAGGAGGGACTGGTGGTGCTGCCCAATTAGATAATAGACCCGTTGCCGGGAAGACAGGGACTTCTGATGAAGCCCGCGATTTGTGGTTTATTGGCTACATTCCCCAACTAGTCACAGGGGTTTGGCTAGGTAATGATGATAACCGCCCCACATATGGCAGTAGTAGTAGTGCGGCTTACACCTGGCACGAATTTATGGAAAAAGCGGTAGATGGGATGCCAGTAGAAAAGTTCCCCCAACGACCGAAGTTAGAAGGTCGCAAAGGCACTCTCAAAGCGCAGCGAATCAAGCCTGGACAAGTGCTCAATCGCTCTCTTGCCTCTGATGAATCAGAACAAGTAAGTTCTGACGATAGTGGCTCATCTCGTCGGAGACGTAGAAGCAGGAGGAGCTATTCTCAGCAAGTAGAGCAATCAGATAATGATACGCCAAGACGGAGACTGCGGCGCGATCGCACTCAAGAATCAACTTCTAGCGATTCTTCCTCAGAGTCATCTCGCTCACGGCGACGATCTAGACGAGTTGAATCAGATTCTTCGCCACCTCGAAGGACTCGGCGCTCGTCATCCCCAGCAAATAGTTCTGGTTCTTCATCGCCACAGCCTTCTTGGCGAGATAGGCTTAGACCTCCTCAAGAATGAGGGGAGTGGGAGATAAGTCGCAAAGGTGGCTTGGGCTAATCTAAACTTCTCCTATCAAAAACGCTACGCATAGCTTGGCTTTTGAGTAGAGGTAGTGGCGTGGCAAGGCTAAAATAGTGCATTAGGTGTAGGTTGGGGAGCCAGTGCGTTGCAAAGAGTTGTCTGTAGACGCTTCTGCGGCTTCCCGCAGGGTGCGGAGGCTTCCTCCGTTGGCGCAGCCTCTCTGAAAGAGATTCAGAACTTCTCACTCGGGGAGACGCCTGCCGTAGGATGCCCAAAGGGCTGTAGGGCGAACGG
>Ga0049071_1000445_pt1 | contig 21319 bp, 18 predicted proteins | sample FECB24metaG_FD_55024 | JGI IMG/M metagenome (GOLD analysis project Ga0049071, IMG submission 55024) | Cyanobacterial communities from the Joint Genome Institute, California, USA from Joint Genome Institute, California, USA - FECB-24 metaG ... | reverse complement strand
CCGCCCCGCCAGTCTGCCCGGTTGACTCTCGGACAGACTGGCGGGGCGGTCTGATTCATCCTTTCGCACCGGGCCGTCAGCCCATGCTCCTGACTGCGTTGCCGGATCATAGACCACCGCACCGTTGCTGGCCGTTTCGGAGGTTGCCGGCCGGTACTGACTGGCCGGTAGCCGATGGACCGGATTGGGATTGACACCCTTCGCCAGCTGCGTTTTGCTCACGCGTCTAACCTTTCACGAACTAAACGTACGGCCGTACGTATCTGCTCCCTATCTTTCACCACAATAGTTTGCAGCTAAGCTTCTATTTATCAAAGCACTACGTAGCACACATCTAGTCCCGACTATTCCATCATGAAGCAGAACATCGGTCTTGCCTTCTTTGGGCTGTTTGCCCTGATCGGCACCATTTTTCTCATCGTCGCGTACGTAAGCTGGCAATCGAGTCAGCGCATCATCAGGACTGGTATCGAAACCAAAGGGGTAGTGATTGACAACCGCTACAACATCGACCGGCAAGGCCGCACAACCTCATCAATGGCTCCGGTGGTACAGTTCCGGACAGCCGATGGTACACCAGTCACGTATTACAGCCAGACGTACACCTCGCCCCCAAGTTTTGACATCGGCCAGACCATTACGTTATGGTACCTGCCCGACAACCCGCAGGAACCGGTACTCGAAGGCATTGACGGGTTGCTTTTGCCATTGATCTTTGGCATTATGGGGACGATCTTCTCCCTGATTGGGTATTGGAACATCATCAGCGCGTTGGTCAGGCGACGAGTACAAGTCAGTTAGTCTGCCTTACAGGGCCGTCAGTACGTACGCTTTGCCGGGCTGGGTTGCCAGATCATACACCACCGCACCGTTGCTGGCCGTTTCGGGGGTTGCTGTCCGGTACTGATTGGCCGGCAGCTGATAGAACGGATTGGGATTGACGCCTTTCGCAGTGGTCAGCTTAGCCCCACCGGTCGGTTTGAGGGGCGAGTAGACCCGCAACCGGCAGTTACCGCCCCGCTGCGACCGCACCGTCAATTGGGTTAGCTTGCCGTCTTTCCAGGTGTAGTCGAGCTCAAAACCACCCCGCGCCCTCAGGCCTTTTACGGAGCCGTCTTTCCACTGATCCGGCCGGGCAGGCAGTACGTGTACTACGCCGTCGTGGCTTTGCAGGAGCATCTCCCCAATGCCCGACGTACCACCGAAGTTCCCGTCGATCTGAAACGGCGGGTGCGCACAGAACAGGTTGGGATACGTACCGCCCCCGTCGGCGTAATTTGTTCCCTCAACGCCCGTCAGCTTCAGCAGTTCCCGCAGGAGTTTGTAGGCATGGTTGCCGTCGTGCAGCCTGGCCCAGAAGTTAATCTTCCAGGATTTGCTCCAGCCGGTGCCGCCGTCGCCCCGGATTTCAAGCGTTTTACGGGCGGCTTCGGTGTATTTGGGCGTAGTGAGGGGAGAAATCTCCCGGCCCGGATGCAGCACGAACAGGTGCGACACATGGCGGTGCTGCGGGTCTTCATCTTCCCAATCTTTGTACCATTCCTGGAGGTTGCCTTTCCGGCCAATCTGCAGCGGAAACAGCTTGCTTTTCTTTTCGGCCAGCATCGTCCGGAAGTCGGCGTCGATGCCCAGGTGTTCGGAGGCCTCGATGACGTTGGAAAACAGATCCCAGATCAGCCCCATGTCCATCGTCGTAGCGACCGAAACAGACTCCTTTTCCCCTTTTGCGGTCACGAATACGTTTTCGGGCGAAGTGGCCGGGGCCGTAACGAGGTGTCCCTGTTTGTCTTCCACCAGCCAGTCGACGCAAAACCGGGCGGCTTCTTTCATCAGCGGATAGGCCGTCTGCTGCAGGTACGTCCGGTCGCCGGTGAAGGCGTAATGTTCCCAGAGGTGCTGCGCCAGCCAGGCCCCGCCCATCGGCCAGTTGGCCCACATCGGCCCGCCCTTGCCAAGATCGCCCACGGGGTTTGAAGCAGCCCAGATGTCGGAATTGTGGTGAACCGTCCAGCCGCCCGCGCCGTAGAAGGTACTGGCCGTTGCCTTGCCCGTAACGGCCGCGTGTTTGATCTGGTCGATCAGCGGCCGGTGAAACTCCGACAGGTTGGTCATCTCAGCCGGCCAGTAGTTCATCTGCGCGTTGATGTTGGTCGTGTAGTTGCTGCTCCAGGGCGGCCGGACCATCGGATTCCAGATGCCCTGCAGGTTGGCGGCAATGCCCGGTACACCAGCGGTGGCGGGTCGGGAGCTGGAAATGAGCAGGTAGCGACCGAACTGAAAATACAGGGTTTCAAGTGCAGGGTCAGGCGCTCCGCCCGCGTAGCGCATCAGCCGCTCGTCCATCGGCAGCGATTCCGGACTGCCGGGCGTCGGACCGCCGTTCAGCGTGAACGACACGCGGTTGAGGAAGCGCTGGTAATCGGCCATGTGGGCCTGCCAGATGGCATCCGGACGCTTTGCCAGGGCTTTGTTCAGATACGTTTGCGCCAGTTGTATTTCATTCCGGCCGTCTTTGTCGGGGCACTTGTCGAAGCCGTTGAAACTGGTCGCGGCCGTCAGGTACACAACCGCTTCAGTCGCGTTGGTGATGCGGATGCCCGCCGTGTCGGTGGCCACCTGCCCATCGGTTGATTTCACCTTCAGCCGCAGGTCGAAGCGCGTACCGCGACAACCGGTTGAGTCGGTATAGCGCACGGGAACCTTGTTGTAATTGACGTAATTCGGGTCGGCATGGGCCGGTGATTTGCCCCGCATGGCCAGTTCATCGCGGCTTACCACGACCTTGCTGACCGGGTGCGGGCTTTTCGTGGCAAGCGTTACGTTCAGTGTGCCTTTCTGGTCGGCCCGCAGCCGCACCACGATCACCTGGTCCGGGGCCGATACGAAAATCTCACGGGTATAACCAACGCCACCGGAGTTGAACCGGGTGGTGGCCCTGGCGTCGCTGATGTTCAGATCCCGGTAATAATCCGTGGGTTCGCCCCCGAGGGTTTGCCGGATGATCAGATCGCCCAGCGGCTGATAGGCTTCCGTATAAAGCCCCTGCATGTTCCTGACCAGTTTATCGGCTTCCTTGTAATCCTCGCGAAACAAGGCTTCGCGCACGAGCGGCAGGTACTTCGCGGCACCGGGATTAGGATTTGGGTTTACGGGGCCGCCCGACCAGAGCATGGCTTCGTTGAGTTGAATCAGTTCGTCGCTGACCCGGCCGAAGACCATGGCCCCGAGCCGTCCGTTTCCAACCGGCAGGGCCTCGTTCCAGTTGCGGGCGGGCTGCCGGTACCAGATCGTCAGCGGTTGCTGCGAAAAAGCAGCGATTGAGAGAAATACGAATAGCGTCGCAGGCAACAGTCGCGTCATTGAGAGAGCCAGGTTTTTGACAGAAAGGCACAAAGAAAACCCACTTTACTTACCTAGAACCGGCTTTGGAAAACTTCTATCTAAAATCGGTGCTCGATGGGGTGCCCCATTGAGCACCGACGCCCGCCGGCCGTGACGCCGGTGCCCCGCCGTTCATCCCGAAATAATTCCGCAAACACCAACCCCTGCGAAACCTTCACCCGATTCAGCTATCTTGGTAGCTTTCATCCAATCAGCATCATAATCATGCGAATCTTACGCCTGCTGTTACTAGGGGCTACGGCGCTTCTACCGCACCTTTCGCAGGGCGCACCAACCGGGCCGCTGCAGTATGAAGTCAACCTCAACGACCGTACCGACGACCAGTTTAAAGTTACCCTGCGGGTCAGCGGACTGACGGCCGACAACGCGATCTATCAGTTTGCCGCCACCGCGCCCGGTACGTACCAGATCATGGATATTGGCCGCTACGTCCGGTCCTTCAAAGCGTTTGACGCGAAAGGCAAGGAGGTAAAAACCGAACAGGTCTCGACCAACCAGTGGAAATTTGCCCAGCCGGAAGCCGTCCGGACGGTGCAGTACAGCATCGCCGAAACCTGGGACACCCCGGTGAACGAGCATAAACCGTACAACATGTGCGGTACGTCCATCGAAAACGACCACGTACTGATCAACGGACAGGGCGTATTTGGCTTTCCGTCGGGTTTGCAGACGGCTCCCATCGAAGTAAAACTGAACTATCCGGCTGAGTGGGCTGTCGGAACGGCGCTGGACAAAAACGCGAAAGGGTACTTCACGGCCGCCAACTACGACCGCATCGTCGACTCCCCTATTCTCCTCGGTCGCCTGACGAAAGCCACCACAACCGTAGCGGGGGCTCAGATCGATGTGTACACCTACTCGAAAACCGACAAGATCAAGTCGGAGCAGCTGCTGACCAACATGCAGTCGATGCTCAACGCGGCCGGCCAGTTTCTGAAGCAGCTGCCGGTGAAACGCTACACGTTCCTGTATCATTTCGAAGACCAGGACTGGGGCGCGTGGGAGCACTCCTACAGCTCGGAGTACGTCGTTAAGGAAGCCGAATTTTCCAAACAACTGGCCGATGCCATGACGTCCATTGCCGCCCACGAATTCTTCCACGTGGTAACCCCGCTGAACATCCACAGCGAGGTCATCGAGCAGTTTAACTTCGTAACGCCGACCCCCTCCGAGCACCTGTGGCTCTACGAAGGCGTAACGGAATGGGCCAGTGATGCTATGCAGCTGCGGGGCCAGATCATGGACGTACCGACCTATTTTGATGAACTGAGCCAGAAAATTGCCATCGACAAAAGCCTGGATACGACCTACAGCCTGAGCAAACTGGGCCTGACCTGCTTTACCGACGAAGGCCAGAAACAGTATTTCAACATCTACAACCGGGGGGCGCTGGTGGCGGGTCTGCTCGACATCCGGCTGCTGGAACTGTCGGGGGGAAAGCGCGGATTGCGCGAGGTCGTCAATGAACTCGCCACGACCTATGGCCCCAGCAAAGCCTTTCCCGAGAAGGAGTTCTTTACCATTTTCACGCAGAAGACTTACCCCGAGATTGCCGATTTCTTCAATCGCTACGTGAAAGCAACCGAACCATTGCCCTTTAAGGAATATTACGGCAAACTCGGTATTACGTATATCCCGGCCATCCCGACGGGGCAGAAAACGGCTACGCTCGGCATGAAGCCCGCGTTCGTCGACAACAAATTCATCCTGACCAATCTGGCCGAACCGCTGGTGAAAGCCGGTTTGCAGGAAAACGACGAGTGGCTTGCGTTCAACGGTCAGGCGGTGAAGATGGATGCCATCAGCAGCATTCAGAACACCCTGAAGCAACTGAAACCCGGCGATACGTACGAGATCACCGTCCGGCGAAACGGTCAGGAGCAAACGGTGAAGGCCGCCATGCAGGAGAAAGAAATCGTGAAGCAGTACGTCTTCCAGATCGATCCGCAGGCTACCCCGGAACAGGTCAGCCTGCGCGAAACCTGGATGCGGAATCTGTAGGTACTTTCACCCCCAACCCACTTCAGGGGGTTGGGGGTGAAAACCCGCTCTATCACTTAGCAGCGATGGTGGCCGACGGCAGCAGTTTTTGAACTACCCACTGGCCCACGTGTTCGCCCTGGCGGGTCCCTTCATCGACGCCGTCGCGGTAGTGAATACCGCCGTACACCCGGCTCAGCGACACCTGCCTATAGGCCTCATCGACCGAAGCAAACGATTGCACACCATGCCCGAATGGATGCTCGGTAGAATCCACGAAGGCCATGTTGCCAATCCGGTTTATGATAACCGTACCGGCTGCGGCTGAGATGGCGCTGTGACCGCTGACGTATTCCGGAAACGGGGGTGTTTCGAGGAAAGGTCGCCAGTGCGGATCAAGGTTGGCGTTGATCACCGTTTCGGGGCGAATCCGGACGCTGCGGTATTTTTCGTCCCAACAGGCAACGAACGCGTCAAACAGCGCGATGGACGTAAGCGCATACAACTCCGTCGACTGCATCATCGTCAGCTTTTTCTGCCTGGCAAGCGTCGTGGCAATGGCAATCCAATGGCCGGCGGGGGTCATCTTCTTGCTGGCGAACATGACGTGACCGCGCACGTTGGTCACGAAGGCGTTGTCATCCCAGAAATACGCAATCCTACGCTGTTCCTCACTCAGGTTTTTACCGATCTGGTACACCTCGTCCGTCAGCTTCCAGAACGGACTGCTTTTGGCCAGATCATAGCGGGTCGGGGGCGGGCATCGAAACTGCTGCGCCGAATCGATGGTGAACGTCCGGACGGTATTCCATTGGGGCTCACAGGCTTCGGCGTAGGTCGGGGGTGTAGGTACCCATGTACCGGGCTTGTTGGTCACGGTATACCGAAAGCCGCGGGTCTCTTTGTAATGATCGGTACTGGCGTAGGTCAGAATGTGCCTCGCCACCTGCTCGCCATAGGCCATCGAGCGTTCATACACGTCGTCGGGCACCCCAAACGCCTGGAGCCGGGGCGTCAGCTTCGTATCGAACTCATCCCACATATCCTCCGAAAACGTCAGCGCCCGCCCAACGGTCAGAAACGCCTTCAGACTCGCCAGTGGAAAGCAGTAGACACTGGTGAGATTGGGAGCCGGAGCCGGTTTTGATCCGTTGAGCCGGCCCATCAGCGGCTGCTGGTCGGGATAGGCCGGTCGTAGCGCTTCGTAAGCGGCCAGGTACGTGTAGCCGTAGATCCGGCTGGCCACGGGGGGCTTAAAAATGTCGTGAATGATTACGTTGGTCAGCTGGTTGGCGCAGTCGTGGATTAGCGCTGGTTCAGCCGCTTTTGCATTGTACTCATCGGGACTGGCACTGGGCTGACACGCCCCCAGCCCAATCAGCAGAAGGGTAATACCATATATACGTTTCATCGGAAACTTGTCTTGTCGGTTAGAAAATACACGTAGCTGCTGTTGTTCGTCGGGGAACAACAGACGAAGCCGCTGCCAGTGGCGACAGCGAGCGAGTCAGCATCAACTGACTTACTACGCTTTGGGTGGAGGAGACAGAACCGATAAGGAGGCCGACGGGTGAAGTTCCTGCCACTCGGCCAGCACCGCTGAGGACTGCGTACGCTCCGCTACGGGCGGCTCCAGGCGGAACGGCTCGGTGAGGAGATAGGTGGTGATCCGTTCGCTGAGCAGTTTGAGAAGGCCCGACAGCGGGTGTTTGGCCGGGGCGGACTCCTGATTTACGAGCTCATTGACCTGATCGGCCAGCTCGACAAAGCGGTCGCGGGCGTTGCGGTTGGTTTTCAGGACGGTATACAACGTATCGTTTTCGTACCGCTGGTGCGTAATGTTGTAGAACTCATCGCCTTCCTGAACCAGCCCCGTCTGCCCATCCGGGTTTTCCCACGACATCGTGTAGGGCAGCGAGATGGGGATTTTGACTAGTTTCCACTCATCCCCGTCCGATACGGGTGACGTTACCTCATACGACTCCTCAAAACACCAGACAGCCACTGACACCCCTATCGTATGATAGAGCAGCAGTAGTAACAGACCGATGGCTAGAAGTACACGCACGGATATTGTCAGTTTTCCGTACAAAACTGCATTAATTCAAGCAGTAATTCAACGATTTTCCCGGATTTTCCCGGCAACGCGGAAGAACCAGCGCCATGGTCTGATCAACTTTCCTGTTTCGTAACCGGCTCCAGACCGCACCCAGACGTACCGGCAACAGATCAGTGTGACCGACGACTGCATTTCGACTAGTACACGGTCAACGCCATTACCCCGGCCTGATCAGGCCGGGGTAATAGTTCATTAAATTGACTCGATCCGACCAGCGGAGCTACGGCCCTGTCACTCAGCATCCAGATTGAGGATGTCGTCGATTTTCCAGACGTTGTTTTGCCGAACCAGCCGAACGTCGTAGGTTGTAAAGAGCGTAAACTGAACAGTGGCGCGGTTTTTCTGTACCCTTACCTTCCTGACCGTCATCCGGTCCAGCGAATCCATCTGCTCATCGACATCCTGATTCAGCATCACCAGATCATAATCAAAGCCAGTCGGTGGCCCTTCGGTTTGCGGGCTTAACCGGAAGCCCGCTTCCCGTTGCGCAAAGTACGTCCGCCATTCATCCAGGTACTGGTCGGTGAACAGTTGACTACGTTTGAGGTAATCCAGATACCGTTCCGTATTCCTGAAGTTAACGGAGTACGGCTTTCCCTCCTGCTGATTAACCAGGTAGATTTTACTAAGTGTGCCGAGGTTCATTTTATACCAGTGCAGGAACGAAATGACCCGCCGGGACACCTGAATCGAGTCGTTTGCGGATGAGGCTCCGGCTGCCGGTGGCGTAGGTTTAATGGGCCCCGGATTACTGTAACCCGGTACAGCCATCATCAGCACGAGAGCGATACCAACACCAGCCAGCGCGTATTTCAGAAGGCGATAAGGTCCCATCGTTATACCGCAAACGGCAGTTCGTATTCTTTGGTGATTACCTTTGAACTGCGGGTTTTCACTTCCACTTTCGCCTTCAGCGGTTCGCCGGCCACCAGATACGTTTTTACAAACTGATCGTCGTGCACCATCCAGGATTTATCTTCGAGCAGGTACTCCTCAACCCCAGCCTTAGCCGCCTGATACGCCCAGCGTTCGGCGATTAGCGGCTCATAGTTGATGATGTTGCCCATGTAGATCACCTGAATGCCCGGTAGTGACTGGTTGCCCAGTTCGGTGCAGCCCAGCACCGTAACGTTGATGGAAGAACCATCTTCAAGGTCTTTCACCGACCATTCGTCAAGTGTTGTCTTTTGATTTGCCATGTTCATAAAGGTTGTGAGCACCGGCACCCGGCCTGCAGAACTGCTACCGGCGCTCACTGGTTCTGGTTAGAAAGCGTGGATCAGGCTACCGGCTGTGTCATGCTGGATAGTTCGGCAGCTTTGGGGTCGTTGCCATACTGGTTACGTCCGCGGGTTCCTTCCGTTATGGCGAGGATAAAGTTGTAGATGGGAATGAGGGCATACCAGCCACTCTTGTCGACATCATGCATCCGCCGAACGCACAGGGCCACGTACGGAACGATGATAGCCAGGGTGTAGAAGACATTCAGAAACAGGGCGCCATTGAACAGCAATCCGTCGATGAAGCCAACGAGGAAGGAAACGATGGTGTTAGCCAGCACGAAATACCAGTATTCCTTCCGGCGGGCCCGGCCATTGAAGTCCCGGAAATTCTTTAGGACTGACAGATAGTTGGTTACAGGTGAGAAAGCAGTAGTGCTTTCGGTTTTGGAGTTTGCAAATGTGTTCATTTGTATTTGGTTGTTGTGTAGTGCCTACTCTGTTCGGTTTTCGGCGGTCCCGTTGTTGTGTGGTTCAAAATTGCCTCTCTGCCGACGCCCTTTCCAAGAATAAAAACCTGAACCGTAGGCTGGTCCAAACGAAAAGCGACAGATCCAACACGAACCGTTTGCTCAGTGGTATTTCTCGCCAACAACTCATAAAATCCACCTAAAATTGGCGGGAGCGTAATCCAAATGCCCGCGAAGGCGTTATACCCAAATAACGCTTTCTCCTTTTTTCGAATGGCCAATATACCTTCCCGGTATGCGCGGGTGCTGGCCTGGCTCGACCAAACCATCATCCGCCGGTTGTATAATGAGCAGGTTCGCCGGATTATTCTACAGAGTTTACCCTTCTGGGTTGCCTCCGTGGTGACCGGTCTGGTAGCGGTTGGCTATGAAAAGCTGTTTGTCTGGGCCGAAGAGATCAGCAGCCGGTGGTTAGCCGCGCAGCCCCTGCTTGCCTTCGGGATAATCCCCGTTGCGTTTGTCGCTTCCTGGTTTCTGGTTAATAAGTTTGCGCCGGCGGCCCGGGGCAGTGGCATTCCGCAGGTCATGGCGGGCATCGAACTGTCCAACCCGAAGTTTCACGGCCACACCTCGTATCTGCTGAGCCTGCGCGTTGCCATTGTGAAGGTGATCAGCAGTGTGATACTCCTGCTGGGCGGGGGCGTTATCGGCCGCGAAGGGCCCACGATTCAGATTTCGGCGGCTATCTTCCGCAGCATCAACCGGCTGCAGCCCGCAGGCTGGCCACAGCTTTCGCGTCAGATCGCCCTTGTAACGGGCGGAGCGGCCGGGCTGGCGGCTGCCTTCAACACGCCCCTGGGTGGGATCGTGTTTGTAGTGGAGGAACTCACCCAGACGCACATTACCCGCTTCCGGACGGCCGTTTTTACGGCCGTAATCATCGCCGGCATGACGGCCCAGACCATCCTGGGGCCATATCTGTACCTTGGCTTTCCGAAAGTGAGTACCTCGACGCCCTGGTTGTTTGGCCTCCTTATTCTGGTCGCGATGATCTGCGGCCTGGCGGGGGCGTTCTTTGCCCGTACGCTGCTCTGGCTAAACAAATTCCGGCAGCGGTTCAACACACTATCGGCGCAGGTGGCGTGGGTGGCCGGCTGCGGCCTGGTACTGGCGGGTCTGGCGTATGGACTTGGGGCCGACGCTACCGGAACCGGTAAACCCATCATCAACCGGCTGCTGTTCCAGAACGATTACCTGACGCCCTGGTACCTGTTTCCGGTGCGGTTCATCGGCATGGCGCTCAGCTACAGCAGCGGAGGGGCCGGGGGCGTTTTTGCTACGTCGCTCAGCGCGGGTGCCTTACTGGGGGATGTCATTGCGCAGCAGGTACACGTTACCCAGACCGACACCAATATGCTGATTCTGGTAGGCATGGTGGGTTTCCTGACCGGTGTGGTGCGCTCGCCGTTCACAGCGGCCATTCTGGTCCTGGAGATGACCGACCGGCATTCGGCCATCTTTCAACTGCTCATCGGGGGCCTGATGGCGCAGGGGGCCGCGTCGCTGATCGATCCGGTTTCGTTGTACGAACACCTTAAAATCGGGTTTGTGCGCGAAGCCCTCAAGCAGCCCAACCAGCATCCCCGATCGTTCCGGCAAATCCCCACCCCCTGATTCCTTTCTGCGTAGTACGACGGGGCAGCCGACTGCGTAGAACAACGCTTTACTAAGCGATACTACTGATTTAATAATCAGCTATTTATACGTATAAAATCACGTAGTTCCCGGCTAAAGAATCTCCCCGGAAAGCCATAAACTTGCCCCGTTGACCACGTACCGGCCAACTACCTATTCCTAGTCTTTCACTTAACCAATCTCTGTTGTATGGCACTACGTTTTATCCGGGATCGGGTCACGTTCGACTCGACCAAGGGCATCGTTCAGAACGAACCCCGCACGGTTTCTTTCCCCAGCAACGTTCGCACGGCCCAGATTGCCCTGAACGGTTTCGACATTCGCTACACCGACGGCGACCACCACATCCTGCGGCAACTGGTCGACATCAGCGAGCCGACTATCAGTGGCAACTCGGTCAGCTATCGCGTTTCGTTCCTGCTGCGGGATGGCTCGGGCAACATCGATGATCGCTACGAGGGTTTTGTCGACACGCTGGTTATCGCCGACACGGCCAGTTAATGCAAACAGGCCCCTCGTCCGTATGGATCGAGGGGCCTGTTCCAGTGAAATTCTGTCCGGTTTATTTGGCCTTCCAAGTATTGTTGCTGCGATCAGCGTCCATGAATACGCCCCCTTCCAGCGCCAGGGACTGCACGGTTTTCTTCGTCGGCAGTTTCACTACGGCCTGGCTTTGGTTTGCCTGCCAGATCGCCGGCGACTGGTGAAACGTTTCCTTCGTTCCGTCGGTGTACTGCACCACCATATCGACCGGCGCTACGTAGCCACCAATGTTTTGCAGCGTAACCGTCGTTTGACCGGCCGAGGTCGTTACCTGCCTGATGGCATGATCGATGTAGTTGTTGCTGAAAAACCAGTTCTGCCAGAACCAGTTGAGGTTCTTCCCGGTCGCGTCGTTGAAGGTGTAGAACATATCCCAGGGGGTCGGGTGCTTGCCGTTCCAGCGGCTGATGAACGCGTGCAGCCCTTTCCGGAACCCCTCATCGCCCAGCAAATCTTTCAGAGCGAGGTAGCCGATGGCCGCTTTCCCGTACTCGTTGTTCCCCAGAGCCGCGCCACTCAGTACGTTGGCGGGCGTAATGATCGGCAAATCCTGCTCCGCCGACGGGTCGGCGCTCCAGTACGCCACCCGGAACTGCTGGAAGTTTCGGGTCGCCTGCTCATAGCCCAGATCGGCCTGACTGATCAGGTATTCGAGGGCCGTTACCCAGCCTTCGTCCATGAAACCGTAGCGGGTTTCGTTGATGCCCATGTAGAACGGAAACCAGGTGTGCGCAATCTCGTGCTCCGCCACAAAGCGGGAGAAATTCAGGTCCTGCGTGCTGGCGTCGTTGACCATCATTGGGTATTCCATGTCGGCGAATCCCTGCACAATCGTCGTTTTGGCATACGGATACGGGACACCCGGCCAGTTGTTTGAAAACCAGTCCAGCGAGTGCTGCCCAAATTTTACCATCTGGTGAAAATCCCGGGCGTTGTCCAGAAACGCGGCCTGAACGCTCGCCCGCCGACCGGTTTTCTTGTCGACCACCACGCTCGACGCATCCCAGACGTAGTGATCGCTGATGCACAGAGCCACATCGGGCACGTTATCGGCTGCGAAACGCCAGGTATTCATGTCGTTCTGCTGCGTTACGTTCCGGGCGTTGATGTCCGGCAGCGTAGCCACGTGCACCACCGAATCCGTCCGCATGGCCTCGCTCAGACGCTGGGCAAACGTCGGCTGCAACACCTCGCCGGGGTTCTTCAGATCGCCGGTTCCCCAGACGACGTAATTCTTCGGTACGCTGACATTGACGACGTAGTTGTTGAAATCATTGTAGAACTCCTGCGCTTCGGTAAACGTCGTGCGATCCCAGCCGTAATAATCGTCGTAAACCGCTACGCGCGGGTAGAAATACGCCAGGAAAAAAGTCGTGGAGTCGAGTGCTCCTTCGCGCCCACTTTCCACCGATACGTCGAAATGCCAGTCAAAGGTCAGCTTTACCGAATCGCGGGGCATCAACGGCTTGCTGAGCGTTACCTGCTGGTTGGTCGCCGTGGTTTCCCGCACTTTTTTCTCGGTGTTGTTCTCGGTGTATTTGTCGATGTGAACCCCCGACGTCAGGTACTCCGGCGAGGCTGCCGACTGCCGGACCGCTCCTGGCCGGTGGCTGTTTAAAAACAGTTTGAACACCAGAAAGCGGAGCGTATCGGGACTGTTATTAACGTAGGTGATTTCTTCAGTGCCCCGAACGGTCCGATTCGGCGGCATGGCCGTGATGTTGATGGTATACCGGGCGGTGTTCTGCCAGTATCGGCTGCCCGCCTTCCCGTCCATCGAACGGGTACCTTTCTGATACGCTTTTTTGACGTTGCGCGGCATGTAGAGACTCTGCGCCTGAACGGCCCCGATCCAGAGGGTAACTAAACCCAGAACGATCAGACTTCGCCACGGGTGATGCTGGTACGTTAACACAAGTAATTTGGTTTGGTGATTGTAACGAATGAGTTGACGGAATGTACATAAATAATCAATTAGCCGCTGCCAGACAATGGTAAATGGTTAATCGGCTGTATGGCTACAGTAGCGGACACGGGTACACCACTCAACGACAGCGTCTCGCGGGTTTACAGCCGGCCGGTTGCGTTCGCTAAAAACGGGATTTCTCCCATTGCAAGTCGATCAGGCATTTAAAACCTTTGATCAGGTATGTTTTTGCCTGTAGTCTACATCCATACGTTTTAAACCCATGCAAACCTCAACCACAGCCTCCATTCTGGATCAGATCCGGCAGGGCAACGACGCGTTCGAAGCCGCCTTCCGCCACCAGGACGTATCGGCCTTGGCCGCGCTCTACACCGACGACGCGATGCTCCTGCCCCCCGGCGGCAACGAGCAGAAGGGACCGCAGACCATCGGCCAGTTCTGGCAGGGCGCCATGAACATGGGCGTTGCCCAGGCTCAACTCACGACCGTTGAAGCCGAGCAGCACGGCGATACTGCCATTGAGATTGGTAATTATCGGCTGAGCACCAGCACCGGCGACCTGATTGACCACGGCAAATACGTTGTGATCTGGAAGCAGCAGGGCGATCAATGGTTTCTCCACCGCGACATCTGGAACACCAGCCAGGGCGCCAGCTAAACACATTCGGTCTGCTGTCAGAGAGGGACTGCCAGCAGACCGAATCACAGGAAAAAGCGTCAACATTGAATGAAATCAGGTTTTAAGTGCGGTCGGGTTCTTCACCCTGGCCAGCACGGTTTCGGGAAACCGCACGCGTCCGTTCAGAAACGGACAACATCGGCGCGAGAAGCAGAGCAAGGAGCGTAGGTCTGACAAGTTAGACTATGCGTAATTGTAACGCCGGTCTGACGTACCGTCAGACCTATTGATACACGACGCCATCCATAGGTCTGACGGTACGTCTGAGCGGCCAGAACATAACACCAAAAGTCTGCCAAAGCATCTGACCGGCCGAACCATAACACCATACGTCTGACCGGACGGAACACATCTCCACCGCGGTAGCAACTCAGCAGGATCAGACCAGCATTCCTTTCCGGTGAGCGAACTGACACACTGATTGCGCCGACCCACTGTTTTGTTGATAGCTAGAGGACAGATACGGTTACGTGACGCTTCCGACTACCCCTGACTGGATAGCTGAAACCTGTTACAACCGTACTCGTTTCGGTGATAATCTACCCATTTCTGGTGGGTTCGCCGGATAGCCCGTACCTTCGCAGTCGAAAGTTGACAGCAAGGCCATGACATTCGACGAACTGAATCTTAATAAACCCCTCCTCAATGCCCTGAACGAACTGGGCTATACCACGCCGACGCCTATTCAGGAAAACGTGTTTTCGGTGGTGATGTCGGGGCGGGACGTGTGCGGTATTGCGCAGACCGGCACCGGCAAGACCTTCGCCTACCTCCTGCCCTGTCTGCGGCAGTTCCAGTTCTCGAAGGAGAAACTCCCTCAGGTTCTGATCATTGTACCCACCCGCGAACTGGTGGTGCAGGTGGTCGAAGCGGTCAAAAAACTGACCACCTACCTGAACGTCGTGACGGTCGGCGTATACGGGGGTGTTAATCTCAAAACCCAGGCCGCCGAGGTGCAGCAGGGCGTCGACGTGCTGGTGGCGACGCCCGGTCGGCTGGTCGATCTGCTGACGGGCAAGTTTGTCAAGGTGAAAGCCATCAAAAAACTCGTTATCGACGAGGTCGACGAGATGCTGAACCTGGGCTTTCGGGCGCAGTTGACCACCATTCTGGATCTGTTGCCTTCCAAACGCCAGAACCTGCTGTTCTCCGCCACCCTCACCGCCGACGTGGAAGCCCTGCTCGATACGTATTTCAACAACCCGGTGCGGGTCGAAGCGGCTCCCGTCGGAACGCCCCTGGACAACATCAGACAGTCGGCGTACAACGTGCCGAACTTCTACACCAAAGTGAACCTCCTGGAACGCCTGCTGAATCAGCAGCCCGATATGAACCGCGTGCTCGTGTTCGTCGCGACGAAGGAACTAGCCGACCGGCTCTACGACGAACTCACCTGCGAACTGCCGGATCAGGTGGGGGTGATGCACTCCAACAAATCCCAGAATTACCGCTTCGAGACCGTCAACCGCTTTCAGGCGGGTACGTACCGGGTGCTGATCGCGACCGACATTATTGCCCGGGGGCTGGACATTGCCGACGTATCGCACGTGATCAACTTTGATACGCCGGACGAGCCGGAAACCTACATTCACCGCATCGGCCGGACCGGACGCGCCGACCGGCAAGGCGAAGCCATCGCGTTTGTGTCGGAGCGGGAAACAGACAAGCTGGGGGCCATTGAGGGGTTGATGAACTACAGCATGCCAAGGCTGTCCCTGCCCGAACGACTGCTTATCTCCGACGAACTGCTCGATGAGGAAAAGCCGCAGCTCCACATGAAAGCCCCGCCGGTCAGACAACCCCGCCCCGATGAAGGTGGGGGTGCTTTTCACGAGAAAATCGACAAGAACAAAAAGGTCAACGTCCGGCGCGACCATGCCGCCGAGAAGCGGGCTAAGTACGGCCGGCCGATCAAGCGGAGCGGCAAGAAATAAGGTGCCCGGCGGGCAGCCGTTTCAGATTGCCCGCTGTAGGACAGTAATTACGCGCTGAACTCGACTTTATGCCACGTAGGAACTAACACCCGGCCTTAACCACCCGAAACCTCTTACTGCGCATGAACGATTTTCTGATTAATCGCCGTCAATTCATACAAGGCGCTTCGGCGTCGCTGGCTCTGTCGTCGCTGGGAGCCACCGCGATGCCTTTTACCCAGGCAAAAACGTACCGCGTTGGGCTGATCGGTACCGGCTGGTACGGCAAGAGTGACCTGTTCCGCCTGATTCAGGTGGCCCCGGTCGAGGTTGTCGCCCTTTGCGACGTTGACAAAAACATCCTCGACGCGGCCGGTAAGCTCGTCAGCGAGCGCCAGAAATCGGGTAAGGTGCCCAAACTCTACGGCGACTACCGCAAAATGCTGGCTGAAAACAAGATGGACATTGTGCTGATCGGTACGCCGGACCACTGGCACGCCCTGCAAACCATCGACGCCCTGAAGGCCGGTGCACACGTCTACGTCCAGAAGCCGATCAGCGTCGACGTGATGGAAGGCGAAGCGATGGTGGCGGCCGCCCGCAAATACAACAAGGTGGTGCAGGTGGGTACGCAGCGCAAAAGTACCCCCCACCTGATCGACGCCAAGAAGAACATCGTCGATGCGGGTCTGCTGGGTAACATCAAGCACGTAGAGATGTGCTGCTATTTCCACATGCGGGCCAACGGAAACCCGGCCGTCCAGCCCGTACCGGCGTTCCTGGACTACGACATGTGGACCGGTCCGGCTCCGCTACGTCCGTACGACGGTCTGCCGCACATCCGCTGGTGGCGGACCTTCAACGAATACGGCAACGGGATCATGGGCGATATGTGCGTCCACATGCTCGATACGGTTCGCTGGATGCTGAAGCTGGGCTGGCCGAAACGCGTTACGTCGACAGGCGGCATCTACGTCCAGAAAGACGGTAAGTCCAACATTTCCGATACGCAGACAGCCCTGTTTGAGTTCGACGGGCTGAACGCCGTTTGGCAGCACCGCACCTGGGGCACGCCAAACAACCCGGCCTATCCGTGGTCCCTGACGCTCTACGGCGATAAGGGTACGTTGTGGGCCAGCACGATGGCCTACGATTTCATCCCCGAGGGTAAGGACGGCGAGAAGATTCACAAGGACGTCGTCTACGAAAAAGAGAAATACCCCGAAGACCTCAAGGAAGAACGGATTGAACTGAACGCGGCCCCCGCTACCCGCCTGCACATGCTCGATTTCCTGTCGGCGATCGAAAAAGGTGGTCGGCCGGTTGCCGACATCGAGGAAGGGCACATCTCGACGGCGAGCTGCATTATGGCGAATATTTCCATGAAGACCGGCCGCCCGGTGGTGTACGATCCGCAGAAACGCCAGATTGTGGGTGATCAGGAAGCCAATGCGCTGTTGCAGCGGCCATACCGCCAGCCGTGGGTGCACCCCGATCCACGAACTGTTTAAATTAGTAAACGCAGAGGAGCAGAGAATACGCAGAGAACTCAGAGAAAAACTCTGTGAACTCCGCGAATCCTCTGCTTCTCTGCGTTTAAACAATTTAGCCATGCAATTACTTCTGCTCACCCTCGTTTCCTTCATTGTCCTCACCTCTGAAGCTGCGCCGGAACCACCCACGCGCCGGACGACGGTGTCCATCATTAAAGATCAGTTCTATATCAACGGCCAGCCGACGTTCAAGGGCCGGACGTGGAACGGGTACCGCATTGAGGGGCTGCTGCCTAATTCGAGAATGGTGCAGGGCATTTTCGATGATCAGAATCCCGAGACACGGGCGCAGTGGGCATACCCGGACACCAAAGTCTGGAACCCCGACCGCAACACCGACGAGTTCGTTGCCGCCATGACGACCTGGAAACAGCATGGGCTGCTGGCCATTACGCTCAATCTGCAGGGCGGCAGTCCGCAGGGGTATTCCAAAGAGCAGCCCTGGCACAACTCCTTTTTCAACGCCGACGGCAGCTACCACCCGTACTACATGCGGAGACTGGTCCGGATTCTGGACAAAGCCGACGAATTGGGTATGGTGGTGATTCTGGGCTACTTTTATTTCGGGCAGGACGAGCGGCTCAAGGACGAAGCGGCCGTAATTAACGCCGTCGATAACATTACGGGTGAATTGCTCGAAAAAGGGTATCAGAACGTACTGGTCGAGATTAACAACGAATGCAACATCCGGTACGACCACGCCATTTTGCAGCCCGATCGTATCCACGAGCTCATTCGGCGCGTGAAGGCAAAGAAGCTGCGGGGACGTCGGTTGCTGGTCAGCACGAGCTATGGCGGGGGTACTGTCCCGAAGGAAAACGTAGTACGGGAGGCCGACTTTCTGCTGCTGCACGGCAACGGCGTCAGTGACCCGAACAAAATTAAGGAGATGGTCCAGCAGACCCGTGCGGTGGCCGGTTATCGTCCCATGCCCATCGTCTTTAACGAAGACGACCATTTCGATTTCGATAAACCCGCCAACAACTTCGTAGCGGCTACGAGTGTCTACGCGTCCTGGGGTTTCTTCGACTACCGCATGAAAGACGAAGGTTTCGATGAGGGCTACCAGTCCATCCCGGTCAACTGGCAAATCAGCTCCCCCCGCAAGAAAGCCTTCTTCGAGAAAGTGAAAGAAATCACCGGGGTAAGTTTTTAAACGCAGAGGGGCAGAGATAACGCAGAGAGCACAGAAAAAAATCTGCATACTCTGCGTTATCTCTGCCCCTCTGCGTTTAAAGCTACGTTCAATTAAAACCCTAATTCGTCTGCACTCGGGCCGTAGCTGCCGGGGATCGGGATATTCAGCAGCCGTAGGTACACCCCCAACTGCGCCCGGTGGTGAATGATCTGCGAAAATGACATCCGGATCATTTCGCCCTTCGACGTAGCACTGTAAATCTCATCGCCATTCCGGAGTATCCAGGTTGGTTCCAGTTGCTCGTCCGTAGCCTGCCCCAGCGACGACCGCCCTTCATCCAGCGACCGCTCGTGGAGAGTCAAAAGCTCGGTTGTGTTGTTGATGTCTTCGGGTTCGTACGGGGTTGTAGCAAAGTCAACGCCATCGGTGGTCAGGGCCAGTTTTACCCAACCCGGTAACTCAGCGATGTGGGTGGTTAACTGGCGGACCGTCATGCTTTTGGGATGCGGTTGCCAATCAAATTTGTCGTTGGGTACGCGTTCGAGCATCTTCCGCGTGGTTTGGGCTTCCTGCTCCAGTTCTTTGGCAAACATGGCTACGACTGACATACGATTTACTGCTTTTGGTTGATGATACAAAGTAAACCGGCATTGGTGACAGCCCTATGTCAGTAGGGTTTGCTCACTACCACAGGTTGGTAGTTGGCACATGCTGCCGAAGCATTGGCCGCAGTTGTGACAGGCTATAGAACCGGCTTTTGAGGGTGTAGCCCTGGGTGTACCGCTTCACGGTTCGGCGGAGTGGTTTTACATCACCCCGAGCGGTGAACCGGTAAAGCTGTCCGTTCTCATCGAAGAAGTAATCGGGATAGCCCTCAATATCCCACACCCGCTGCACGGCTATTTGTTCCTGTACATACCGTTTAGTCACTTCGTGCTAATCTAAGTTGGAAGTTCTGCTAGAAAACAACTTATTTGTTGTTGCAAGTCCGTTTGTCTGACACGAATTGGTTGCAGAAGCAAATGTAGTTGATTTTGAATAAGATATAGTTCCGCAGTTTGGCGTACATATACTTGTTGGGTGTAATGTCCAAGGAGTGCTTTCATTTCCAGCCTTCGGGCGACAAAGCGCACGTCCCGGTTAGGGGAGTCTGGGCTTGCTGGGCGAGTTCCGGCAGACAAGCCAACCGCCTGATCAAGGCAGGTTTCAGGCTTCCATTTCCGGGTCGCGGGCGACAGTGCGAATGCCCCGATTGGGACGGTTTAGGCTTCAAATCCCAGCTTCCGGTTGACAGGTCAAACGTCTGAGTGAATCAGACAAAAGATAAATATAAAATTGATGTTTTTGATTCTTGGGGTAATCCTGCTTGCAACGGCGTTTCTTTTTCAGGGTGGGACTTACGAAATACAACTTTACGACAGTTATTTCATAATCGGTTGGGCTGTCATTTTTGGATACTTAGGTTTGTTTTGTTGCGTAGTGGAAGGCATTTATTTCTGGCTCAACCGTGAAGGAAAGCTTTCAAGAAAGTCCTATAAACTGGTTCACATTACAGTCACCGTCATCAGTATAGGACTGTTGTACTTCAGCCAAGCGGATTTTTTAGCCATGAGTGGCATAGCCAGAAGATACTCAACATCTTCAGATTTTGATACCGTTAATAGGACGGTTAATCTTGGTACTGGTGCTATTATCTTGTTTGTAGTTGTACAGTTTTGTTTTGTGGCTGGCGTTTTGCTATTGCTTTTACGTGGTCAGCGAGCATCTTGATTTTTCGCTCCGCGTGGGGTAGCTATCGGGTGACAGGAAGCAGGCCGCAAGGTAAGACTAGGCAGCCCAACAAAAACAGGAGTGCAAAGGTTACAAGTAACTCGCGTTCAGTTAAGTAGCTTCAAATCTATCAGCCCCTGTCGGCGTTGGGTGGAGCAAACAAGCATTGCTTCAAATCCGAGCTCCGTGCGACAGAGTGAACGCCCCGCATGAGCAGTTTTTGGCTTCCATTTCGGGGTTTCGTGCGACAATGCAAATGCCGGGGTCGAAAAGGTTGAAAATAGGTTGCGTTTGACACAAGAAGCGTAGTGAAAAGGCAGCTCATCAGACTTGGCTTACCTTTGACTTGAGAATATAACTAGAGCTTCGTTCTAGCCCAGTATAAATTTAGAAGATATAAATACTCATCACTGTATGTCAAGACCTAATGAGTTTTCGACACTAACCATAGCTGCTGCGCTACAGAGACAGCAGGGGCGTTGTGGAATTTGCGGGGAAAAAGTCTTAGAAACTGGCCGCAAATACAACGCTCACCACGTAACATCTGCAAAGTATGGAGGCAGTAATAGCCTAGACAATTGTGTTATTCTCTGCGATGAAGATGATGAGGGCTGGCGTGGTGGAGGTTGCCATCTATTTGCCCACGGCGATTCGTTTCATCGAGCGTTCGAATTAAACCGAAATGAGTATATTTTTTTCAACGGATAAGTAGCATCTAAATAATTCTGGGTTAGCTTCTTTTATAACTCTTAACCCAGCAGGGTAACCTCCCGTCGACAGGCAGCTCGTACCGAAGGAGAGTTGGCAGTCCAACAGCCACCGTGTTCGCGGGCGAACGAACCCAGAAGAACGCATGAGCCCTAAGAGCCACTTTTTAGCTGTATTTTTAGAGGGCTATCGGTAGCCCCTT
>Ga0049071_1000423_pt1 | contig 22476 bp, 31 predicted proteins | sample FECB24metaG_FD_55024 | JGI IMG/M metagenome (GOLD analysis project Ga0049071, IMG submission 55024) | Cyanobacterial communities from the Joint Genome Institute, California, USA from Joint Genome Institute, California, USA - FECB-24 metaG ... | reverse complement strand
GAAATGCTGCCAAATCGTCACAAGCTGGCAAAGCCGAATACTTCGCAGCTCGCCGAAAACACCGCAATCTCAACCGTTTGCGAATTGATCACAGGCGACTAGCGAGATCGCTGAAGGCGGAGCAGGTCTGGCTATGGGACTGCCGAACACCACAGCTAATGAGGACGACACCAGCGTCGCAGCGTAGCCCCGCCCATTGGGCCAAGGGCCACGCGGTGGCGTCAGGACAGGCTCTAACAAAGGTAAATATGCATGAAAGAGACCCCGGAACCGCAGTCCGCTCCGCCTGAAGACGAACGCGAGCATCGATTCTGGATCGTCCCAACGGCATTTCCGGTCGATGCCGGGCGCGCCATCCGCCCCAAGATGTCACTGCATGCATTCGAACGCTCGCCAGAAGATTCGTAAAGCTATCGAATCATTGAATGATAGCTGAATCGGGATTTTAACAGGGCTTGCCGACGCAAGCGTTTGGATGAACCGTGATCACTCCACTATTTTGTCTTGTATCGCTTGAATTGTTGTTGATAAATATGTTGTTAGATATACCAAAATCTAAATCGACTCTACTATAAATGCCAAATAGACGGTTATCGGAAATGGTATTCCCGATCGCCAAGCCACTCCAAGCTTGGATGCCAGATTGATCATTTTTCGTTACTGAATTCCCCTCGATGTGACAGGCTACGCCGCAGATGATACCATTTAATGTGTTTTTTGATATGGAGTTGTTACGTATTGTCGCATAGTCCCCTATCATCATTCCTGCGCCTCCGTTTGTTCCGGAGCCATTTGCAGCTATAAGGGAGTCACGAATATTGATGTATTGGCCAGAGGCGGCGATCCCGTGCCCCCCATTCCTTACAACCTGCATATCTTCAATCTCCCATGCGTTATTGGTCAAGTAGATGCCGACGAACCGGAATGTGTTGATGACCCCATCATGGATGCGGCTCTCTCCAAACGAGCTGACGATGCCGTAATAAGCGACACTGCCCCCGGTGAGGCTGAAACCGTTCATGTCGAGATCGATGTTGTGAGCATTGGCCAAAATACCGTTTAGGCCGCTCGGCACCGACAGGTTGCTTTCAACTACGTAAGCGCCCGGAAGCGATAGAGTGACCGGGAAGCCGGGCAAGTCGCCGGGTGTCACATTTCCCGCAATGGCCTTGGTCTGTGTGATGATGATCTCGCCATTGGCCAAAGCAGGCGCAGCGGAGACGGCAGAAAACATTGACGAAACAAGAAGTACTGCTGTGTTTAGATACGACATGACACTCTCCTGAGCTTGGCTACAAGCGTTCTTACCATACGTAATGCTGAAGATATGCGCAAGCATCGCTGAGAAAAAGGTGAGCACCGAGAACGGCGATGAGAATTTTGGGACGGAGGCCGACAACTTAAATGGCGAACTCGAACCAGTCCCGTCCAGCCTACGAGCGAAGGCAACATCAATAACTGGTTAGCCGAGAGCTAAAGACATTATAGTAATGCGTGCTGAGTCAGTCAATATTGTATCGCTACACTGCCACAGGCTTGGGTATCGCGGCTCGATGTCTGGGACCCGCTCTGTGAAGGTGCCAAGGCCTTCTTGTGAAACCGTCGGGGGCATATGCCCCGTTGTGGGTTTGTCATTGTGAATGGCAGTCGGCTAGTTGGCTGACCTATCCGTGGACTTGAACGTACTCAATGCGTCGGGCAGATCGGTCACTGCATGCCCTATGCTGAAAAGATACATGATCCGTCGCGCGATTTCGCCGTGTTCTTGAGTGCCGGGCGAAATGTGATGCGCCGTGCAGTAGTCGTTCAAGACGACAGACAGGAACTCGACCTGTTCTGGGTCCGCCACCGATCTGAACGGCATGTCCATACCCTCAAATGCGTAGCCTACAGATTCGCCCCCGCCACTGGGTTGTCAAGCATCCCATCGTCTATTGGCGTCAGGAGAACATGTCGTGCTCGGGTCGTCTCCGGACGTTGACTATCGCCTCAACAACGATGCTATCACGGCGCAGGGGAACGGAGCCTGTACATGGGCACACGGTGTCCACGCCCCAGCGTCGGCGCACTGCGTCCATGGTTGGAATCATGCAAGACGAATGCTGCGGGCCTCCGGGCCCTTCGGCCCCTGCCAGTAGTTGACAAAAACCCGCTGCCCTTCTTGAAGTGCGTCCAAGCCCGAGCGGGTCAGAGTTGAGACATGAACGAAGACGTCCTTTTCCTCTCCAATGCCTATGAAGCCGAGGCCCTTCACGGCGTTGTAAAACTCCACGGTGCCTTCCCGCTCCTGTTCGGGTGCAACCGACGGAAGGGAGCGCCCGGCGTCACGACGAGGCGTAACATCGCTCTCGGCCCGGCGTGGCGATGACGTCGGCACCCCTCCACCTGTGACGTCAAACACCTGTGAGACCTGCTTCCCCTTCGAGCCTGTCTCCAGCGTCACCTTCAGGTGCATTCCTTCCGATACGGTCGCGTGACCTGCAGCTTCCAAAGCACTGACGTGCAGGAAAGCTTCTGATCCGTCGGCTGCCTTGACGAAGCCAAAACCCTTGACGGTATTGAACCACATGACCTCGACGTCCACAGCGGTGGTGATGTCTGCGGTTGGACGATGCATCGGTGCGGGTTGGCGTTGGAAATATGACGGCTCACCGTCGCGTTCATCGAACGAGCTGATGTCATCGTTCGAACCGCGTTTTCGGGATGCGCGATCCCTGTTGTTTGACATGAAACTCTCCCGCTACACTAGTGCCAACACCAACATCGTTCCGCTACCACTTGGCCCTGACGGGTTCAACACGCCCGTAATCAAATGAGTTTTCTCCAGTGCACCTGTTCGGCTGATGACGAGTTCTATGCTGTTCACGAGACCACGTCTGCGAGGCGATGACTACGGCTGCGGATCGTCGGCGGGGTCAGGATCAAAACCGTAAGCGAGGCGCTCCTTGATGACGAACATTGCACCGCGTCATACACGGCAGTCGACGACCATCCGGCTTGGTCGGCACCTTCAATAATCTCACTCAGAGCCAACTCAAGCGCGGACTGACATTCGGCCTGATAGCCACGGTGTGAAGGATCGGTGCGCGGCGATTTGATGCTCATCAACGCATAATCGCGAGCGGCGGTATTACGTTCCTGACGAGCCTATGTTGCCGCACCTGTGTTTTGGCGTCTGGGCAGTCAGAGGCGCAGGGGTCGAGCTATGTCAGACGGCACCACCACATCGGCGCAACTGGCCCGAATCGTCGACCGCTACTGTGGGCGGTACGGCCTTACGAAAGCATCCGACCGTGAACGAGTGGCGCACCGCGTCGCTTTCATGTTCGAGAGTGGCCTAAGTTTTGATCAGATTGAAAGTGAGATGCGCGCGGCCAACGTTGGTCACCACGACGGGCACAATGATAATGCGCGATAGGCCGCGACAGTTTGTCTTGCCGGGGCGGAACAAGGGCCCATCCGCTCGACCGAGCAGGGGCTATAGGTCGATATCGCGGACACAGGTGGAGGGGTGGAAGATCGTCCCAGAAACGCCCAGTATCTCCATTGACCCCTGAAATTTATGGGTGCACTTCCACCCCTCCACCTTTTCGAGAAAGGGTAGCCATGCACTGGTCAACGATAGATGCCATGGCAGCTGAGGCGCTCAGGATTCTGGGTACCGGAGGTCAAACGTATTCCTTCTCTGCACGTTTCCCGGACCTTGATTTGACCGCCGCCTACAAGGTCGCGATGGCTGTGCGTGGGGTCCGGGAGGCCCGGGGGGATAAGACCGTCGGTCGAAAGATTGGGTTCACAAACCGGACGATTTGGGACCAGTACAACGTTCATGCCCCCATCTGGGGCTGGATGTACGACAGCACCGTGCACACTGTCGACGAGGTGAAGGGCGGGTTCTCGCTGTCCGGCCTTTCAGAGCCGAGGATCGAACCCGAGATGATCTTCGGCCTGAACCAGACGCCGGAGCGCGGCATGGAACCATTCGATCTGCTTGGCTGTGTCGGCTGGATCGCACATGGGTTCGAGATCGTGCAGTCGATCTTTCCGGGGTGGGTATTCACCCCGGCTGATACCGTGGCGGCGTATGGCCTTCACGGGGCACTGCTGATCGGTCCCCGGCACGCTGTAGGGGGAGACAGGGAAAGATGGTTGGAAGCCCTTTCCACATTTGAGATCGACCTCTTCAGGGACGGTGAACTGGTTGATCAGGGTCGCGCCAGCAACGTACTGGGGGGGCCGCTATATGCCCTGAAGCACCTGAACGACCTCTTGGCCCACGACCCGTCCAGCCCCCCACTGGCGGCAGGGGAGATCGTTACCACAGGGACACTCACTCGAGCCATGCCCATCGCTGCCGGACAAAGCTGGTCGACACGACTGCACGGAGTGGACCTCAGCCCTGTCTCGATCCGGCTTCGTTGACAGATGCGCCTGATACCGGAATGCAGGACCCTCAAACGGATGTGCTGATGAGAATAGTCCCGTATTTTGAGTCCCCGACGCGATGGGATCATCCGTAGTGCCAAAATGGCTTGGGCTCCCCGCTGACACGCGTCAGTAGTGTTTCATCCGGCGGGTGCTTACAATCTGGCCAGACCATGCATCAACTCGCACCAGCCACACCTTGCCCCGGCGAATAGCGCGATATCGATACGTGTTGCCTTCGCACTTCTGCGGCTCGATCTCGCGATAGCCTTGGCTGCGGACGATTCGCCGACCCTCACGGCAGGTTATGCGTTCGTCCTCGTATTGGTCCTCATCATCATCCCATTCAGCGGCACGGTCATAATCATGGCGGGGTTCGACGATCTCAATGCCGAATGATATGCCGTTGCCAGCGTAGGCGGCGGGGCTGACGGCGGTCACAATTGTAACCGCCGCTACGACGGTCAGGAGAAGCTTCTTCAAGACAAAAATCCCTTCGACGACTAAGTCAGACGGCAGCCTAAATCTGGCCCCGTGAACGGTGCCAGAACTCGATGTTCATCGCGCATTCACGAAGCGGCGGCGGTCTCAAGGAGGTCCTTCTCACAGCCGTCGAGCCGCTCTACGGCGGCCTTGGCAAAGGCCTCGAACAAGATGGGCCCGAAGTGCCGGTCATAGGGCTGGTGTACGGGGGGGCCCGCGACCGGACCTCAACCCCTAGCCACCGGCCTGCTGGGGGTCCCCCGATCCCGGATGCTATCCGGCTTTCGCCGGTCTACCGCGCTTTGTGACGACCCCTTTTGGCGGGGCTGCCTTGCGTCCAAGTCCGAGACTCTTCGCGAGAGCAGACCGTTTGGCTGAATAGTTTGGAGCTACCATCGGATAATCCTTCGGTAGACTCCACTTCTGACGATATTGATCTGGCGTCATATCGTAGCTGGCCCGAAGATGCCGCTTCAAGGATTTGTAAGGGCGACCATCCTCCAGCGAAATAATATAGTCCGGCGTCACCGACTTCTTGATCGGCACCGCAGGCTTCGCCGTCTCTTTCGCTGGTTCCGCGACTGCAGGACCGAGGCTCTGCAAAGCATTGTGAACCGATGCCACCAACTCTGGCAATGCTGCCATCGGTACGCTGTTGTTTGACACGTACGCCGATACAATCGACGCCGTAAGTTCCAGCGACCCCTCGCTGGCTCCAATATTGTCACTCATTCTCTTATATCCCTCAAACACGTACCGGTTCGGCACGCGGAAAGGGCTTTATCACTAGATTGAAAGCTGGCAAACATCTGCGATTGGCGTTTTGACATCGCACCCGGTACCCACCCTCTCGCCTATCCAAGGTCAGAGTAAAAATCACAGATGAGGTGGGCCACTTTGACAGCTTCGAATTCAGTCATGTAGCCTGCTGTCTCCAGCACGGTCTTAGCCAAGTCATCCTGATCGCCTGCGAGCAAATCCAAGATTCGCGCGAATTTTAGGTTGAGTGCGGGGTCACCATCGAAATCGTCAAGGGTGACCGGTAGGATGCATTCAGCCGCGCCGATGAGGCGAGCTTGTTGCCGTCAGCCGAAGACGCCATGGCTTCGAAGAAATGCGGGCGCGCTTTGGCATGCTGGTCGTCCATGTAACACCTTCCTTTGCAACGCGAAGCCTTGGACGAGGGGCTCAGCGGCGACTTAGTGGCACCACCTCGAATGCCTCGGCATTCTTGCCAGCAGGCTCCCACGGAACCCGTGACGCTGTTTGGCCACATGACGATGACATTCCAAGAAACAGCCATAATTGGTCTAATCTGAAATTGTAGAATTTGAATCAATTTATCGTATTAACCAAATACAGACTCTATCATTGAAATTTCTCACCGCATTAACGCATTATTAACCCTCTCGATGACCGAACGGGGGCGGGGGGCAGAAATGCACAGTGTTATCGTTTCAGCAAGATCACTTGATCCACTAGGAAGAGTGTGTCTTCTCGGAATCGCCGTAGCCCTGATCGCGTACGTTGTTGAGTATGGACGCATAGCCTACGGGGTCGCATTTCTAGAGAAGTATGCGCCCGATATGACAATGTTCGGGCTCGTAAAAGTTGCATTTTCCGTGACAGCGGCATTTTTGGTCTTTATCGCTGCGCAGCATGTTCGGAGCCAGAACACCTTAACCACCACCGCGGAAAATTCACATGCTATTTATACAGCTCTAATTGCGAACGCAGCTCTGCTCGTCTCGAGCGCTATCGTCATTTCCATGCCCGAGATTCTAAGTGCGGCTGTTGGTGAGGGCCATATTGTAAGTACACTGACGGAACTTATGCTACTGGCAGCCGTCGTAATTTTTGTAATCTGCGCATGGCGCGTTAGAGGAAATATTAGTAAGACAGTTTTTGGTGTACGATTACGATTTGTATTTATATCGATGGCGGTTATTTGTTTAGTTATCGCTATGGAAGAAATGTCATGGGGTCAGCATTGGCTCGGATGGGAGGCAGGTGATCTTTTTACGAATAATGCACAGAACGAAACAAATATGCACAACTTTGCAACCAATAGATTTGAAGCGGCGTACTATACAGCGGCATTTTTAACTTTTGTTGTGATCCCGGCGTTTTTGTCGGTTGATTTGCATCCGAAGCTTGTGGATATTGCACCGCTGCTGCCAAGCTGTTCCTTCGCTCTCGCGGGGGTGCCAGTGGCTGGCCTCATGTTCGAGGAATGGAATATACAGGTTTATCAGGTGTGGTTTTTCCTAGCTATCATTGTCGGATTGTGGATTGCGAGTACGACAGATAGTTTCTGGATACGAGTTATTTCCATTTTGACGTCTGTATCACTGTTTTTGTCTCAATTAGTTTTTATTAGTTTGGGCTCCGCAATGGTGGAGGGCTACGAATTATCAGAGATTCGCGAGCTGCTAATATCGGTACTATTCGCCTCCTATGCGCTTCTAATGCATCGCCGTTTGCGATTAATTCTGCTAGGTGATTCTGTTTAGTGTGAGTATGTCGTACACGCAGCGCCGAGCGGCATGCGTAGGATGAACATAGGCGACTTGCCGAGTCAACAACAGCGGCTGCGCTCACAGTTGAACAGAATCATGGTAGTCCGTTTCAATAGCCGACCTGATCGACCCCGAAGGTCGCCGCATGATAGTTACCAATTGTATCTTTCTTTTCCAGCGGGGCATGCCGGAACTACCGCTAGGGAAGCATTGTCGAACTGCCCCCCGGAGAAGCGACCACGTCTTTGGAAGCCGCCTTTCAGCGCCGCCGACTTCGGTGGCCGTGTAGTGACGTCATGCCCGGAGAATGCCGTCTGAGCTTCCTGTCAAAGTGCCTGCCCGCAGACCGTTCCCGAGCAGAAATCCGCCCACGCCTGCATGACTGCGCGACGGCGTTCGAGGCTATCGGTACGCCGATACGCCTTCTCAACGACCGTGCCTATCTGATGGCCAAGTGCCTCTTCCAGAAGGTCGCGTTCGTGACCTTGGTCTTCACCCCATGTGCGGAACGTGGCTCTGAACCCATGTGGGGTCACACCTCGACCGCTTTTTACATCCACCCAGATCGGCTTTCCGTCAGCATCAACGTTCATGTTTTTAAGCAGCTGAGGCATGGCCATGTTGCTGAGCGGCTTTCCGACCTTCTGGCCCGGAAAGACATAGTCGCCCAGCCGGGGAAGCCTTGATAGCCACTCGATAACCTGCGTTGACAGCGGGATACGGTGGGGCTCGGTCCGTGTGCGCCGATCCTTCAGGCGCTCAGGTGGAATCGTCCAGACCTTCTTGTCGAGATCGATCTCCGACCACCTAGCCCCGATCACCTCGCTTGTACGTAGAGCCGTGAGCAGCGTTATCTCCATGGCGCGAGCGGCCATGCTGCCACGGCTGCGGACCACCTTCAGGAACTCTGACGCTGCGACATAGTCCAACGCCGCCTGACGACCCCGGCTGAGCTTCGTAGGCCGCTCGAAGCCACGGTCGCGCAGGTCACGCCAGTCGGCGGGGTTGTCGCGCATGACGATGCCGTTCTTGTCCCGCAGGTGGACACGAGCATAGTCGAACACACGCTGCAGCCGGGACAGCATCTTTCGGGCGGTCTCCGGCTTCTCCAGCCATACAGGCCTGAGCACCCGCTCGACGTCGAGCGTAGTGATCTCGTTCACCGGCTTGTCAAGGATGGTGCTGCAGTAGCGGGGGCCGAGCAGCAGCTCCCATTGGTAGCGGACCTTGGCGTTCGTCGAGCGCCTCTGCGCCTCGGCGATCACTTCGCGGCTGATGACCGCGAACGTCGGAATCGAGGCGGACAGCGACCTCGCATCACGCCGCGCCGCGATGGGGTCCTTCCCTTCCCTGATCTGGCGACGCACAACATCAGCGGCATCACGGGCATCCTTGAGACCCATGCGGCCCAGCCCCATCTCGCGCCGCCTGCCCTGACTATGGTAGATGAAGACCCAGCGCCGCGCGCCGGATTTGTCGACCTGTAGGTAGAGACAGTCACCGTCGGCATGGAGACCAGCCTCGGTGATCGTCTCGACGGTCCGTACTGACAGCTTCTTGACTTGTCGCCCCATGCCATACCCTAAGTTTCACCCTAAGCCCAGACGTGGATTGTAGTGGATGACGTTGGATCATGATAGACATCGAAGGCCGAAAAATAGCCAGAATTTGCACGTTTATCGAACTTCATCGGACTTCATTGGATTTCACAGTGGTGCCGAGACTGGGCACCACTTTTTTCCTTTATGAAACCGGCGGTCCTGTCGCGGTTGGTGCTTCTGTCTCCTGACCATGCCGACCGGGATTTCGCTGATTTGCACATGGATCCGGTCACACTCCGCCAGTCGCCAATTGGCGTTGCCCAGCGGGGAACGGAAGCGCCATGCGGCGCGTTTGCGGTGGATGAAGCGTCGCGTGTTGCCGTTTGTCGCGGCCCTGTCCGTCCTGTCTGGCTGCGCTGCGTTGCCGGCACGCGTCGACGCGTCCGGCTATGCCAGCATGTCCTGCATGGAACTCGACAACGCGATCGGCGACAATGCCAAGGCGATCACGCAGTTGGCGCTAGACCGGGGTCGTGCCGCTGGGATGTCGATCCCGGCATGGCTGCTTGGGGCTTCGGCGACCGTCGAGGCGGTGAATGAACGGCGAAGTGCCCGGATCATGGGCCTTCAGGAGCAGCAGGCTGCCATGAAGGCCGCGCGCGCCCGCGCCTGTTAGCTGGCTCAGGTCCGCGGCGCGTCACGAAGAAATTTCCCCATGCGCAGCAGGTTCACCGCCGCGTCGGAGGCGCGAACATCATCCCCGACCGCGGCGCGCCGCTCTCTCAGCGGGGTTCCGAGGACAGGTTGAGGTATGTCGGATCAAAGCCCGCCAACCAGGTCAGGCGGTCCATATCCGTTATCTGCACGTCCGTCTGGCTCCACTGGACGAGGCCGGTCGCCCGCAAGTCCTGGACCGTCCGGTTCGTATGGACAAGCGACAGGCCGAGCACGTCGGCCAGTTCCGACTGGGTGATGGCGAAGCGAAACTTGCCACTCTCGGCCAGGCCGACCACTTCCAGCCTGAGATAGAGTTCACAGATCGTGTGGGCGAGATGCTGAAGCGGGGTGCGCCGGCCAACCGAGGCGATCATTTCACGCTGAATCGCCGCGTCGACCGTCGTCGACAGCCACAGCAGCCTGGTCAGATGGGGCGCGTTTTCGGTGATTGCGACAAGGTCCGGATGAGGTACGAAGACGACGCGGCACTCGGTCAGCGCCATGACGCTGTGGTCCATCTTCCTGAGCAGCAGCGCGTGCAGGTCGACGAAATCTCCCGGCACGTGCAGCGCCGTCAACTGGCGCCGCCCGTCGGCAAGCGAAATGGCCCGTGCCGTCAGGCCCGAGACCAGAAGGCAACTCGCCGTGGGACGTGAGTGCTCCTCGATGATATCCGCGCCCTTCTTGAAATGGGCCTCGACCTGGCGAAGGCCGGCCAGGATGCGCATCTCCTGATCGCTCAGCGTGTCGCGCCGGAGAAGCGACCGGCACAGCTGCTGGATGGCGATCGAGGCCGTGCTCACGACAGGACCACCTTGGCGAGGCGGTTCTTCGCAGTCTGCCGAGTGCCAGCCAACGCACGGAACTTCCCGGCCTTCTTCAGCATTCACTTTCCTTTCCGGACCGTTGAGCACCCCAGACGATGGCGCTGTACTTCTTCGACTGCCACGATGGCGAAACCACCCATGTGGACGAGGAAGGCATATCTTGTCGAGACCTCGCGGAAGTCCGATACCGGGCTGTCGACGCCCTTCCCGACCTCGTTCGCGACGAACTGCCGAACGGCGATGAGCGCGTCTTCGAGATACGTGTCCGCGACGAAGAGGGCCAGCCGGTCTTCCGCTGCTGGCTGACCTTCAGGCTCGCCTGGCCTTGACGGCACCGGCACATCCCGGGATCCAAGCGTAGCCGCTGTCAGGGTCTGCGATGGGCAGGCCGCAAGTTCGCGCGGATATGACGAGAGAGCGTGGGTCCGGTTGCACGAACGGCGCTCCGATATGGCCTGGCCTACGCATTTCGGTGAAGGTCCGACCTCCGCGGCCGACGGGCGGCCCCGGTCGACGGCCGTTGCTCAGCCGCTCGAGCGTGATTGTCGCCAGTATCGGGAGGTTTCGGTCCGGTCGCCCTCGAACTGATCGGTCCAGGGCAATGCGAGCAGCCACTGCTCGCGCCGACCCGTCCACAACTCATATTGCGGGGCGATGTCGGTTGGCGCCCCGTCGAGAGCGCCGAGCATGATTTCCGCTTCGTCGTCGCGAATCCATGCGATGCGCGAACCACAGGCCGGGCAGAAGCTGCGTTCGGCAAAGGTCGTCATCGCGCCGGAAATCTCGACGGCCGATGACGGCCATACCGCGAAGGCCGCGTAGTGGCTGCCACTGGCCTTGCGGCAGTCGAGACAGTGACAGAGGCCTGAACGCGAGGGCTCGCCCTTCAGCCTGAACCGGACGGATCCGCAGAGACAGCCGCCGGTTCTCACCAGGTCAACCGCTTGAATGTCGTTCATCGATACACCTCGTCCTTTTGTCACGCCGTTGATCGGGACCACGCGATACGGACGCGACGGTGCCGATGACTGACTGATAGAACCGGCAGAGAGGCCTGCCGTTCCCACGAAACCGCTGCGATAACAGATGTCGAGGGCGCGGCTGGCCATCGACGCGCTGCGTCGGTTCTCGTCGGTGCTCCGATCCAAACGCGCGAGGGAGATACCAGTGATGAAGCGGCCAGACTGACCCCGAGGTCTTGCGGACGCGCGCAAGGTCCCGCCATGTGCGCGCACCGGTCGGGCGGATTTTCAGCTGGGCTGGAGACGTCTGCTTAGACGCAAGGGGGGCCATGCCTGCCGATGCTGGACCAGGCCAGATGCGGCCTATCTCTTCTCGATCTGGCCGTCCTTGAGATCAAAGACGCCGTCGCCAGCCTGGCGGTTGAAGTCGTCCTGGAGTTCGCCCCATTCCCCGATGAATCCGCCGCATGTGCTGCAGCGGATTTGCGTCGACTCGGTCGCGCCGTCTGGAATGTCGAGGTAGATGGTGCCGCACTTCTTGCAGTCGAGCTTGTGATCGAGCAGTTTTGCCATGTCGCATCATGCTCTATCCGGCCACAGAATGCGACCCTGGACGGGGATGGCGGAAAGTCGCGGTGCGCGCGATGCTCGCGTGATCCGGGTGCCTGAGGTCGTGCGTCACGAAGGAGATGGCGAGCGGCTTCTCAGTCCTTGGTCAGCAGCGAGACGAATTGGTCGACCACGGTCTGCTCGCTGAACCCGCCCGCCCTGAACACGTCGCGCGCAGCCTGCCCATGGCGGCGGAGCATGCCGGGATCGGCCTGGTAGGCGAGGAGCGCGGCTTCGATCCCGTCGGCCATCGTGCGGGCATCAGCCACCGGGATCGTCACCCCGCTGACACCGTCCTTGACGATCTCGCGGCAGCCGTCGAGGTCACTGGCGATGCTGGGGAGGCCGCAGGCGGCGGCTTCGATGAGAATGCGCGGGATGCCTTCGCCGTAGCGCGTGGGCAGGCAGACGATGTCGACCGATCGGAGCAACACCGGCATGTCGCTCACCTCTCCGGCAAACAGGATCGCGTCGTCCCTGCGCAGTCTTTCGGGGAAGAATCCGTCCGGGTCGTGACCTTCCACCATTCCCGCGACGACAAACTCAAACCCGCGGTTCGAAAGCCGATGGGCGGCGTCGATGAAGGCATCGAGGCCCTTGGATCCGAGCAGGCGTGAGGCGAAAAGCACGCGCAGGCGCCGGCCGGGTGCAGATTCGTCCGACGGATAGAAGAGCGACTCGTCGACGCCCGCGCCGTTGATGACGAAGGCATTGTCCTTGCCGATCAGCCTTCCGTCCAGCCAGTTCCGGCGATCGCTGTCGGTTTCGAAGCTGAAGCGCACGCCCCGGCGCCTGGACAGAAGCCGTATCACCCTGGCCACGGCGCTTCGTGCGAAACGCGCCTTCAGGCCGCGATGCCTGGAGCCGGGAGACATCAGCCTGCCGAGGCCGGGAATGGTGATCGGAATACGCAAGGGGCGGCCGCACACCAACCGTGCGGCGAGTGCCGCCAGACCTGACACGACGCTCGGCTTGAGCGTGATGAGGTGGAGCCCTTCGGGCCTGCTCGACAGGATCAGACGAAAGGTCCGCCAGGCGAGATTGAAATCGGCGACCGGATCAAAGGAGAACCGCGCGATAGGAATGTTGATGGCAGTCCAGCCAACGGCTGCTTCGGGAGGTATGGCCGGGCCACCCGTCATCACGGTCACGGCATGGCCGGCGGCCACGAGCGCGCCCACGATCGGGCGGCGGTGCCGGAGGAAATAGGCGCTGTCGTTGCAGATGACGAGGATGCCGCCCCTGGTCAAGGCAGCATACCGCCATCTTCGCGACGCGCCCACCGCATGCCCGCTTCCTGTCGGCGCCACCGGCGGCGCCCGCCGGTGTGACCGAGCATGCCGGGCCGATCAACCCGACTTCTGCAGGGCATAAAGGAGATCGTCCGGACCGTCCGAAAAACGGGCGAGCCCGGCATCAAGGCCCAGGGAGCCCTTTTGCAACGGGTCGACTTCGACATTGAGCTTGGCCTGCCACACAATAACGATGCTACGGCTAGCACGTCCGTCTCCGGGATCAAAGACGTTCACCCCGTCGTCAGACGTGCGGGCAGGAGAGCGCCCGGCCGCACCGCTCAAACACCGGTCGATACGCCGATAGCATCGGCGACCGCGTCGCCGATCGCCAGCGAAGCGGTCAAACCAGGCGACTCGATGCCATACAGCGCGACCAGGTTCGGATGGCCGTGATCGGCTGGGCAGAGCCGCCAGCCGATGTCACAGCCTTGAACCAACCAAAAATTTGCAATGCTCCCTCGCATTTCCCCGCTATCCGCCGGCACAGCATTGTCACGTTCGATGGTGTCACCTACGACCCTCTCATGTCAGAGCATCAGGCCCGCAGTTCCCTGCTAACAGGGTTTTTGCAGGGAATACGCCAGTACCTGACATGTATCGCGACATTCTTGCGACAATTCACGTAACAATTTCAGTTATTTACGGACAATTTCCCTATCGGCGAAAACAGGGAATATTTTGTTACTAACAGGGAATTTTTAGGCTCAAACAGGGAAATTCCTTTTGTGAAGAGGGAGTTTCTCGAACGGCTGAATCCAATGAATTCAGCGTCAATTTTTCAGCTCTACGTCTGCGTTGGTTTCCAAAGTCGGACGCCACCCATAGGTCGGTGTTGGTTCTGGAAGCGACAGTGTGTGTTCCGAACTGCATGTGTTTAGGCATTCACTTGTGAAAAGATCGAGTTCGGTGCCGAGCAGCATCCGCGGTGCATGGGCGTGAATAAAAAACTCCACTGCCGAAAATTCTGTTTGACTGCCTTGCGCTACGGAGCAATGCTGATTGTGACACAAGTATATGTCAGTCATATATGTGATACAATAGGAGGTAATTGTGAACATACATCTGCGCAACGCCGCTTCTTCATATATACAGGCCCAGATAGCCAATCTACGTTCAATATGCGGGGATGACGACATTGAACTGCTGAACGATATGATCGAGGGTACGACGCAGCTCGACCAGTTCGTCGGCAAGGTGCTCGAGATCATCCAGACCGACGAGTCATTCTCCGACGGACTGAAGGCCTACCAGAAGACAATTGTTGATCGCCGCAGGCGCCTGGAGGAACGGGCGAAGCGACTGAGGGTCCTTCTCGCAAGCGTTGTAACTGAGTTGCCTGGCCGGTCCTACCAGCATCCCCTTGCTCACCTTCGCGCGTTCGATGTCGATCCAAAGGTGATTGTCACGGAGGAAAGCGCGATCCCATCAGCCTTCTGGATCGAACAAGATCCAAAACTCAATGAATCTGCAATCCGCAAGCATCTGATCGAGCGGCAGCGACTGATCGATAAACTTGGTGACTGTCGGACCGACGAGGAAAGGTCCGTCAGGCGCGAAGAGATCGATTGGCAGTATCCCGACATTTCAGGCGCCTGCCTTGGCAACGGTGAAGTCTCAATCCGCATAAGGAGCGCCTGAGGATGACCATCCTGATCCGACCAGAGCTCTTTGCCCCGGCGACAACCGCGTTTCATCTCGTCGAGCTCACGCCCGCACAGCTCGATCTGGTCCGGGACATGAACCGTGGCCTCAGCCGAAGGGAGTTCGACCAGTTCATCGAGACCAGCCGGTCGATGGGTCTCAATCCGCTCAAACGTCAGATATGCGCGATAATCATGAACGGGGGCGATGCGCGAAGGCGCCACGTTGCCATCGTCACGACCATTTCCGGATTGCGGGCGATTGCCGACCGCACCGGCACCTATCGACCAGATGGAAGGGCCGCGCGTGTCACAGTTGACGAAAGCGCAAAGCACCCGCGGGCCAATCCTCACGGGATCGTCGACTGCATCGTCACGCCGTACCGGTTCTCTCACGGCCGCTGGCATCGCATTGTCGGGCAGGTCTGGTGGGATGAAATCGCTCCGATCCGCACAACCGAAGACGGCGACAAATATCTCGACAGCCGTACTCCTTGGCCTGTCAGACCGCGTGGGCAGATCATCAAATGCGCCGAAGCTGCCGCTTTGCGTGCGGGCTGGCCAGAAAACCTCGCCGATGTCTACGCCGAGGACGAGCTGGATCGTGCGCGCACCACCAGCCTTGCTCCTTCGGACCTTGCAGACAATAGCAAGATCGAGCGCCAGCGCGAGGTGATGCAGCCACGCGGCACGATCCTTATCGACATGCTCGATGGCAACGGTCTGGTTTCAGTTCCGATCTCCGGTTTTCATGATCGTGTCTCCGAACTCATTCAATCAAGGAAGGGGCATGGCCGATCAGAACTGCTGCAGTGGAGGGATCAGCAGCGAGAGGCATTTCGCCAGTTTTTCTCGCACGACAAAAGCGCCTCGCTCGACCTCAAGCGGCAATTTGAAGCCATCGAGGCTGAAGCAGCGAGTGGCGCGACGCGGTCCATGGAGGCCGCACATGGCTAGCAAGGTGCCCGTTGCGTCACGTGAAGATGTGACGAGACCGCCAAAAGGATGGCGCAAGCCAATACCACTGGCGATCAAGCTGCAGGTCATCGTCAACCAGCATGGCAAAGCCCCCGATGGGACACTGCTTGACGCGATCAAGGTCGGAATTCAGTTCGATCACCGGCCACCGCTGCACGAGCGGGAGTATGATCCAGAACGGACGAAACAATCCCGCCCGCCAACGAGATTGGCTGCATTGTCGCCCTCCCCCTGCCCCTTCATCGCGAACTGAGTGCACGCGATGTTTCCCGGATGAGCAAGACCGAACGTCAGCGAATGCTGGAGCAGGATTTCCGAGAACGGCTGCTCCGCAAGCTCTGTGGGGAAAAACCGCCAAGAACCGGCAAAGTCGGCAATCGTTCGTTTTCAAAACGACGCTAGGCCTCGCTGAGGATCTCGGCAGTCCGCGGCCAGGACAGCCGGATCTCCATCTCAACCTCACGGCTTCCGGCGATCACCAGATCGCTGCAGGCCGAGCCGCGCCGACATCGCGTACGGCCTCTGCCATCCCGATCCTCTCAAGAAATGCGGTGTCAGTCCATGAAATGGTTGCTTGTGGTGTTCGTGACATCACCGATCGGCGATCCGGCGCCTACGGCGATTTTCCAGACGGCGATCTCCTCGGAAACGCTTTGCGAAGCGGCCGCCACCGATCTGATGGAGACCTTTGGCGAAATAAAGATCGGAATTGCTAAGGTCTCGGCCGTATGTCTGCTGATCACGACAAGGGACGAATGACTGATAACCTTGGTTGAGTTTTCCTTATCGAAGCTGCCGACAGCGCGTTGACGCTACTGATTGCGAGTGGTCCACCAGCGCCACGCTACTGGCGTCACTCTGCTGTCACCGAAATCAAAAAGATGACATCTACAATACTTTTCCCATTCTATGACGTAACGTCAGTATAATGACGACTTTTCAATTCGATTGACGTACCGTCAATGGTGCAGTTCAAGTATCTCTGGATCTTTTTCCGTTTCCACGTGACAAACTAAAATATCGGTATATTTTTACCTTAGGCACTCGCGATTCGTGCAGCAAGACACGCGCCCTTCTCTCGACGCCAGGCGCCGGCTATCTTTTGTTTCTTGTGTCAGTTGGTAGCTTCTATTTCGCCATTTGAACTGGCTGCAGCGGTCTTGCGGAGGGAAATCGTAGATGCCCACCCCCACGATTGAAATGATTGCTATATCCTCGCTGCGCCCTTGGGAGCGTAATGCGCGCACCCATTCGCCAAAGCAGATCAAGCAGCTCGCCGAAAGCATTCGCACGTTTGGCTTTACCAGCCCGGTCCTGATCGATTCCGAAGACAACATCCTTGCCGGGCATGGCCGGGTTGAAGCAGCCAAGCTTGTTGGGCTTCGTCAGGTTCCTTGCATTCGATTGGAGCATCTTACCTCTGCGCAGAAGCGGGCATATGTCATTGCCGACAATAAGCATGCACTTAATGCAGGATGGGACGAGCAGGTTCTGGGTGAGGAAATTCAGGCGCTTATCGAGATAGATCTGGGCTTCAGCATCGACGCGATTGGGTTTGCGGTTCCGGAAGTCGACTGTCTTATCGAGGGGCTGAACCCAGAAGACTCGGGTGATCCGGCCGATGACATTGCCTCGATGAAGTCGCCTCCGCGTCGCTGCCACCCGGGTGACATCTTTCAGCTGGGAAAGCACCGGCTGGTCTGCGGCGACGCGCGCGACATGGGGACTGTCTCCGCCCTCATGAATGGTGCCAAGGCCCAGATGGTGTTCACCGACCCACCGTACAATGTGCCGATCGACAGGAACGCCGGTGGTCATGGCAAGATCAAGCATCGGGAATTCGGCATGGCCAACGGCGAATTGTCGAAGCGCCAATTTATAGATTTTCTGCAGACCTGTTTTAAGATTTTCGTTGCCCATAGCTGCGACGGATCCATTCACTACATTTGCATGGACTGGCGCCACATGGACGAGGTTCTCCGCGCTGGGGAAGACGTCTATTCCGAGCTGAAGAGCCTCATTGTCTGGGTCAAAGACAACGGGGGCTTGGGAACATTCTACCGCTCGAAGCACGAGCTGATCTTTGCATTCAAGAGTGGCACGGGGCCACATATCAATACCTTTGGCCTCGGCCAGCACGGCCGCTATCGTACCAACGTCTGGCAGTATCGCGGCGTCAACACTCTAAAAAATGGCCGAATGGAAGAACTCGCTTCGCATCCGACCGCCAAGCCGGTTCAAATGATCAGCGATGCGATCAAGGACGTCTCCAAGCGAGGATCGAACGTTCTTGACCTATTTGGTGGCTCAGGGTCCACACTTATCGCGGCCCACAAGACCGGAAGGGTTGCATATCTTTGCGAACTGGATCCTCTCTACTGCGATCTCATCATCGCTCGCTGGGAGGCGTTTGCAAAGGACGATGCCGAGTTGGTCGCATGTGGCGTCGCCACATCCAATTGTATCAAGATGGGGGCAGCCGATGAGCACGTATAGACGCGGTCGGAATGGCAACAGCGGCAGCTATGAGGTTGGCTACGGTAAGCCACCGGCCGAAACGCGGTTCAAGCCGGGCGAATCTGGCAACAAGAAGGGACGGCCAAAGTCATCTACGAATTTTGGAGATTTGCTCTCAAAAAATTTGGATCGGAAATTAACGATCGTTCAAGATGGCAAGCGGAGAAATATCACCACGCGTGAAGCGATGATCATGAATCTGATTTCAAAGGCGACCAAAGGGGATACCAAAGCAATTTCATGTGTCTTAAATTTATCGAAGAGCCATGAGGTAGATGTATACCGCGTGAAAACTCACGAAGAGTGGGTACGTGAGATGGAGTTGGATGACTTGGAACACGCAACTTCGAAGAAGTAGTTATTCGGGGGAGATAGAGGCTTGCTTAAGCGACCTCGCACCGACCTCGTCACACACACGAAGTTTGAAGCCCTATGCTGAGGCGGGCTCCCGGGCGCGCCGACAGGAGAACTGCCCGGTAGAGCGGTTCAAGCACGGGCTAATTGGCCCATCGCGCCTGCGACCCTATCGCCGATCGCCAGCGACGCAGTCAGCCCAGGCGATTCGATGCCGTACAGCGCGACCAGGTTAGGATGGCCGTGTTCGGCCGGACCGTGAAGAATGAAGTCGGCTGCCGGCTCGCCGGGTTTCGACACCTTTGGGCGGACGCCGCTGTAGTCGGGGCGTAGGGCGTCATCCGGCAGGCCCGGCCAGTAGCTCCGGATCGCAGCATAAAACACCTTGGCGCGGTCGGGATCTACATCGTATGTGATCGCGTCGATCCACTCCACGTCCGGTCCGAAGCGCGCCCGGTTGTTCAGGTCGATCGTCAGGTGGACGCCGAGCCCTCCGGGTTCGGGAACCGGATAGATCAGCCGCGAAAAGGGCGAGCGGCGGTCGAGCGCAAAGTAGTTGCCCTTGGCATAGAGGGTTTTCGGCGCGCTGTACCCTTCGCCTTCGAGCCCTGATGAGAGCACCGTTGCATGTAGCCCGGCCGACAAGACCAGGTTGCGTGTCGTGACTGACCCTTCCGCGCCGTCGAGACTGAGCCGGTAGCCGCCACCGGCAAGACCGCTGACATGGCTGACACCGGTGGCGAAGACAATCTGTCCGCCGTGAGTCTGGATGTCGGCCTCCAGCGCCTGCATGTAGCCGTGGCTGTCGATGATGCCGGTCGAGGGCGAATGGAGTGCTGCCACGCACGACAATTCCGGCTCCAGCGCCAGAGCCGCCGCCTGGTCGAGCAATTCCAGATCATGCACGCCGTTGGCCTCGGCGTTGGCGCGGATGCCGGCAAGCACCGATACCTGCTGCGGTGTCGTGGCGACGATCAGCTTGCCCGCACGGCGGTGGCTGACGCCGTTGGTTTGGCAGTAGTGGTAGAGCATCCGCCTGCCGGCGACACAGAGCTTCGCCTTCAGGCTTCCGGGGGGATAATATATGCCGGCGTGGATGACTTCGGAATTGCGCGAACTCGTTTCCGACCCGACGAACCGTTCGCGTTCCAGAACGACCACCTCCTGGCCGCGCAACGCGAGCGCACGGGCAATCGCAAGGCCCACCACGCCGGCGCCGACCACGATCGTCTCACAATCCGTCACGCATTGCGCTCCCGACACCGCTGGATGCAAGGCAACGCTCTTATGGCTTTCGCCCGCCGGAGTCACGCCCGGCGCGGGCAGCGCAAGGCAATGCCCGCGAACACGCGTTGCGGGTAAGGGTTCGCCGTGCGCCTGGCCAAAGCGACCGGGCTGCAGCCTAGAAGAATTTCTGCCGCATGAGCTGCCATATTCCCGCGCCGCCGGCGGCGAGATAGAACCAGTGCGTCACTTCATCGCCGGCAAAGGCGGGAGGATACCCCGAGATGCCGAGAAAACCCAGGTAAAGGCCTGCGGCGAGCACCAGCAGGAGAGTCGAGAAGTCTAGTATCCACACATTGCCACCCCTGGACCAATGGTCGACCTAACCTTGATCCAAGATTATGCCAAATTTGTAAATCGTCCAAGGCTCCTGCGATATTTCGGTGCAGAATCAGTATATGCGACAATTTGAGGCACTCACTACCGGCTGCCCCGGCGCTCCCGTGCACGATCGAGCGCAGTGCGCATCACGTCGCGTAGCCGAAACGGCCGCAGGCGCAAGCTGAGCCAGCCCAGCGTGGCCAGTCGGCCGATCCGGAAAGGCAGCAAAGGCGACAGCACGGCCAGGACAGACCGGTCGGCCCCGCTCGTTCCCGCCATGTCGACAAGCAGCCAGCGATCCACGGGATGCGCTTCCAGCGCCAGGCGGGCCGTGGCGAATCGCCAGCGGCGGGCAAAGGCGGCCGGATACCAGCCCGGAATGTCGGGCGTGGCGGCCAGCATGGCAGGGATCTTCTCCAGAGCAGCGCGCGCGCTTTCGCGGTCGAGAGCGGTTGCGCGCGAGATACCGCTGGTGTGAATCACCCAGGCGGCGGCCTCGGAAGGCGAGAAGCAGAGGCCGTGGCCAAGCGCGATGCGGCGCGCCAGTATGCCGTCGGCAAACGAGCCGAGCGCCGGATCGAAGCCGCCCTTCTCCATCACCGCCGCGCGGCGAAAGACGCTGGAGCCTGTGTGGATGAAATGATCTGCACGGCGCAGCAAACGTTCCACCCCATCGGGGTCGAGATATCCGGCGTGCCGAAGAGGTCGCACGATCGGGCGAACTCCGACCGCAGCGCCGGTCTCTCCGTCGACGAGCCTGGTTTCAGCGCAGAACAGGCCGCTCTGCGGACAGGCCTCCAGCATTGCGACGGCCTTGTCGAACAAACCCGGCAGGACGTAGTCGTCGGCGGCGGCGAAATAGACATAGCGGCCTTGCGACGCGTCGAGTCCGCGCTGCAAGGTGCGCAGCGCGCCCTCGTTGTGGTCATTGAACAGAAGGATGATGTTCGGGTGCCGCGCCTGATAGGCGCTCATGACGTCATGGCTTTCATCGGTCGAGGCATCGTCAACGATGATGATCTCGTCGGCCGGTCGGCTTTGCGCGAGGAGCGCGTCCAGAGCCTGCGGCAGGTAGCGCGCATGATTGTAGCTCGGAACGATCGCTGAGATCAGAACGCCACCGCCCTCGGCCCGCCGCGCCGGCACGGTCAGGACACTCGCGAGGCAAGCGCCTCGGTCACCTCGGGAGCGACGACGATGACCGGCGCGGGCTGCGGAGCGCCGGGGCGATGCCGCCGCGCATGAGCACCGATTCGTTCCTCGATCAGCAGGATTGCACTCCGTTGCCCGATTGCCGACACGGGCTCAGTTATCATCGCAGCGACGCCGAGGACAAGCGGATGGGGTGGCGACCGGCGATGCGATTGCGCCAGATCAACCGCCCCGATGCGGCCATGACATAAACGTTGCAATGCGGTTTACACAACGTGATGACGCGGCGGTAGGAATCTGCATTACGGGGCTTTTGGCTACCCGCCGCGGCACTTGACATCGCGGACCGTGGTCCCTAACCGGTCAGCCTGATTTAGCTGGGATAGGTATAAATGGTGGATTTGGTGACAGGCGGCGCCGGCTTCATTGGCAGCCACTTGGTTGATCGTCTGTTGGCCGAAGGACGTCAAGTTCGCGTCATCGACAACTTCGCCGTCGGCCGGCGGGCGAACCTTGCGCATCACGATGGCAACGCGTCACTGGAGGTGATCGAACTCGACGTCGCCGACAAGGTCCGCGTGATCGAAGCCTGCAAGGGTGTCGAGCGCATCTACCACCTCGCCGCGCGCGCCGACGTCGTGCCGTCGATCCAGGACCCAGAGGCCTATTTCCGCGCCAATGTGGATGGCACCTTCGCGGTGCTGGAGGGTGCCCGCAAGCACGACGTCAAGCGCATCGTCTATGTCGCGTCGTCGTCCTGCTACGGTATCCCGGACGTTTATCCGACGCCCGAGACGACGCCCGCCGACACGCGCTATCCCTATGCGCTGACGAAGTATCTCGGCGAGCAGC
>Ga0049071_1000383_pt1 | contig 24607 bp, 20 predicted proteins | sample FECB24metaG_FD_55024 | JGI IMG/M metagenome (GOLD analysis project Ga0049071, IMG submission 55024) | Cyanobacterial communities from the Joint Genome Institute, California, USA from Joint Genome Institute, California, USA - FECB-24 metaG ... | reverse complement strand
GGCTGCCTGGTTTTCCAGGTGGTGAGATCGGGATGTTGGTTGTGGAGACGGTTGTTCGGGTTCGGCGGGAGCACGCGAGCGGGAAGGCGATCAAGGCGATTGCGCGGGATCTGCGGCTGTCGCGCAAGGTGGTGCGCAAGGCGATACGGGCGCCGGAAGGCGCGTTCGATTATCGCCGCACGGTTCAACCGCTGCCCCGGCTTGGGCCGTTTCAGGAGCGGCTCGATGTGCTGCTGACGGAGAACGAGGCCCGGCCCCGGCGTGACCGGCTACGCATGACCCGGATCCATGATCTGCTTTGCCGTGAGGGGTTCGAGGGATCCTGCGACGCGGTCCGGCGCTACGCCCGGCGCTGGGCGGAAGCGCGGCGCAAGGATGCAGGTGATGGGGCGCCCGCGTTCATCCCGCTCATGTTCAAGCCAGGCGAGGCCTACCAGTTCGACTGGAGCCACGAGGATGTGGAGATCGCGGGCAAGCCGATGCGGGTGAAGGTGGCGCAGATGCGGCTGTGCGCCTCGCGCGCGGTCTACGTCAGGGCCTATCCGCGCGAGACGCAGGAGATGGTGTTCGACGCCCATGCGCGCGGCTTTGCCTTCTTCGGCGGCGTTCCCCTGCGCGGCATCTACGATAACATGAAGACCGCGGTCACCACCGTGTTCGTCGGCAAGGAGCGGGTGTTCAACCGCCGCTTTCTGGTGATGGCCGATCATTACATGGTCGAGCCCACGGCCTGCTCGCCGGCAGCAGGGTGGGAGACCCGAAGGGCAACGCCGCAGGCGTAACGGTCAGGTTGAACACCAGGTGCAGACCATCCGAGGCCGCTTCTTCCAGCCTCGCCTGCGCTTTGCCAGCATCGAGGAGCTCAACGGGTGGCTGGAAGCTGAGTGCCTGCGCTGGGCCGCAACGCACGCCCATCCCGAGCAGAAGGAGCTGACCGTTGCCGAGGCGCTGGAGCTCGAACGCCCAGCCCTGCAGCCGATGCTGGCGCCGTTCGACGGCTTCCATGAGACCGCGCATGCTGTGACCGGCACCTGCCTGATCAGCTTCGACCGCAACCGCTACTCGGTCATGGCCAAGGCGGTGCGGCGGGCCGTGCAGGTCCGCGCCTATGCCGATCGCATCGTCGTGCGCCTCGGCGACGAGGTCATCGCCGAGCATGCCTGGCACCTTCGGCCGCGACCGGACATCTATAATCCCTGGCATTACCTGCCAGTGCTGGCGCACAAGCCTGGGGCCTTGCGGAACGGTGCCACCCTTCCAGGGGTGGGAGCTGCCACCGGCACTGACGCGGTTGCGGCGCAAACTGGGCGGCGGTGATGACGCCGACCGCCGCTTCGTGCGCGTGCTGGCATCGGTAATGACCGATGGCCTGGAAGCGGTCGAGGCCGCGATCCGGGAGGCGCTTGATAGCGGTGCCGTCAGCGACGAGGTGATCCTCAACATCCTCGCCCGATACCGGGAGCCACCATCCGAGCGCCCCCTGGATGTGGTCGCCGATCTCAAGCTCAGCCGCCGATCGCGGACTGCGCGCGCTACGATACGGTGCGAGACCTCCATGCAGCGGCATGAGATGATCGAGGCGATGCGCTCGCTCGGCCTCAAGGGCATGGCCGGCGCGTTCGACGAGGCGGTCACCACCGGGTTGCAGCGCAAGCGCACGACCCACGAGATCCTGACCGACCTGCTGCGCGCCGAAGCCGCACATCGTCATGCCGCCTCGATCCGCTACCGCATGACCGCAGCCAAGCTGCCGGTAATCAAGGACCTCGACGCCTTCACGTTCGAGGGCACCCCGATCAACGAAGAGCTGGTGCGCTCCCTGCACCCAGGTTCGTTCCTGCCCGGTCGCCGCAACATCGTGCTCATCGGCGGCACGGGGACGGCCAAGACCCATCTGGCCACCGCGATCACCGCCAGCGTCGTGCGTGCCGGTGCCCGCGGGCGCTACTTCAGCACCGTTGATCTCGTCACCCGGCTCGAGGAAGAGGCCCGCATCGGCAAGGCCGGCGCCATCGCTGCCCAGCTCGGCAGGCTCGATCTCGTGGTGCTCGACGAGCTGGGCTATCTGCCGTTCGCCCGATCCGGTGGGCAGCTCTTGTTCCATCTGATCAACAAGCTCTACTAGCAGACCTCGGTCATCATCATCACCAACCTGGCCTTCGGCGCGTGGCCCACCGTGTTCGGCGATCCCAAGATGACCACCGCGCTTCTCGACCGTATCACCCACCATTGCGATATCATCGAGACCGGCAACGACAGCTGGCGCTTCAAAAACCGTAGCTGACCCAGTCAGAAAACCGACTTCGCGCTGCTGACGCCTCCGGTCGGGCTACGCCCTCCCTACGCCGCCAGCAGCGCAAAACACTCGCCCGGCATCAACCGATCCGCACCACGGCAGAGGGGTCCCTTTTGCGCGCCGATAGGGGGTTCCGATTGAACGCCGATTGACAGCGGATCGCCGCTTGGCCTGCTCTTGATGCCCCTCGCGGAGCCTTGCGGTCGCAGCTGCAAGCTCCGCCGGGGCCAGGCCTCTATGGCCCGATGTGCAGCTTCCATTGCGAAAGGGCCGCGCTTTGCCTAACTGCACCGCCATGACCTCGACCAACGAAATCCGCCGCTCGTTCCTCGATTATTTCAGCCGGAACGGTCACGCGGCCACGCCCTCGGCCCCTTTGGTGCCCTACAACGATCCCACGCTGATGTTCGTCAATGCGGGGATGGTGCCATTCAAGAACGTCTTCACCGGGCTCGAGACCCCGTCGTCGCCGCGCGCGGCCTCGGCGCAGAAATGCGTGCGCGCCGGGGGCAAGCACAATGACCTCGACAATGTGGGTTATACCGCGCGGCATCACACCTTCTTCGAGATGCTCGGCAACTTTTCCTTCGGAGACTACTTCAAGGAAGGCGCGATCCTCCACGCCTGGACCTTGCTGACCAAGGAATGGGGCCTGCCCAAGGAGCGTCTCACCGTCACGGTCTATCACACCGACGACGAGGCCCATGCGCTGTGGCGCAAGGTCGCCGGCCTGCCTGACGCCCGCATCATCCGCATCCCCACCAGCGACAATTTCTGGTCGATGGGCGACACCGGCCCCTGCGGGCCGTGCTCGGAGATCTTCTACGATCACGGTGAACACATTCCCGGCGGCCCGCCTGGAAGCGCCGATGAGGATGGCGACCGCTTCGTCGAGATCTGGAACCTCGTGTTCATGCAGTATGAGCAGCAGGCCGATGGCTCCCGCCGCGACCTGCCCAAGCCCTCGATCGACACCGGCATGGGGATCGAGCGTATCGCCGCGGTGCTGCAGGGCGTGCATGACAATTACGACACCGACACCTTCCGTGCGCTGATCGCGGCGAGCGAGGCGCTCACTGGCGTTCCCGCCAGGGGTGAACATGCCGCCAGCCACCGGGTGATCGCCGATCACCTGCGTTCGACCAGCTTCCTCATGGCCGACGGGGTGCTGCCCTCCAACGAGGGGCGGGGCTATGTGCTGCGGCGGATCATGCGCCGTGCCATGCGCCACGCGCATCTGCTCGGCGCGCGCGAGCCGCTGATGCACCGCCTGGTCGGCGCTCTGGTGACCGAGATGGGCGCGGCCTATCCCGAGCTTGCGCGCGGGCGTGCGCTGATCGAGGAAGTGCTCGAGCGCGAGGAGACCCAGTTCCGCCGGACGCTCGACAAGGGCTTGCGGCTGCTCGACGAGGCCACCGCCGCCCTTGGCGCCGGTGCCGAGCTCGATGGCGAGATCGCCTTCCGGCTCTATGACACCTACGGCTTTCCCTATGACCTGACCGAGGATGCGCTGCGCTCGCGCGGCATCGCGGTCGATCGGGCGGGCTTCGAGGCAGCGATGGCGCGCCAGAAGGCCGCCGCCCGCGCGGCTTGGAAAGGCTCGGGCGAGGCCGCATCAGGCGAGGTGTGGTTCGACATCGCCGAGCGCGAGGGTGCGACCGAATTCACAGGCTATGCCGCCACCAGCGGCGAGGGCCGGGTGGTGGCGATCGTCAAGGACGGCGCCGAAGTCACCAGCGCCACCGCCGGCGAGGAGGTGACAATCCTCACCAACCAGACGCCCTTTTATGGCGAGAGCGGCGGGCAGACCGGCGATGTCGGGACGATCACCAGCCTTGCCGGCCTGCGCGCCATGGTGACGGACACCTCGAAGCCCCTCGGGAGGCTTCACGCCCACCACGCCCGGATCGAGGCGGGGAGCGTCAAGGNCGGCGATACGGTCGAACTCAAGGTCGATGCCGAGCGGCGCGATCGTATCCGCGCCAACCACTCGGCCACCCACCTCGTCCACGCCGCGCTGCGCAACCGCCTCGGCGCGCATGTGACGCAGAAGGGCAGCCTCGTGGCCGAAGACCGCCTGCGCTTCGATTTCTCGCACCCTTGCGCGCTCACGCCCGAGGACATCGCCGCGATCGAGGCCGAGGTGAACGCCGAGATCCGCGCCAATGTGCCCGTCACCACCCGGCTGATGACCCCCGAGGATGCGGTTGCCGCCGGCGCGCTGGCGCTGTTCGGCGAGAAATATGGCGATGAGGTGCGCGTGCTCGCAATGGGCCGCCCGGGCAAGGACGGGCGCAACTATTCGGTCGAGCTGTGCGGTGGCACCCACGTGCGCGCCACGGGTGACATCGGCTTGTTCCGGATCGTCTCGGAAAGCGCGGTGTCCTCGGGCGTGCGGCGGATCGAGGCGATGACCGGTGAGGGCGCGCGGCAATGGCTGGTCGCGCGCGAGGAGGCGCTCAAGGCCGCCGCCAGCACCATCCGCGCGACGCCCGAGGAGGTGCCCGCCAGGCTTGCCGCGCTGCTCGAGGAGCGCAAGCGGCTCGAGAAGGAATTGGCCGAGGCGAAGAAGGCCCTCGCGCTCGGCGGCGGCGCTGGCACCGGCAAGGCCAGCGCCGCGGACGAGACCATCGCCGGCGTTGCCTTTTCCGGGCAAGTGATCGAGGGGCTCGATCCCAAGGAGCTTCGCCCGCTCCTCGATGCCGCCAAGCAGCGCATGGGTAGCGGGGTTGCGGTGATCATTGCGGTGAGCGATGGCAAGGCGAGCATCGGCGCTGGCGTTACCGACGATCTCACCGCACGTTTCAGCGCAGTCGATCTGGTGCGCGCAGGGGTCGCGGTGCTTGGTGGCAAGGGTGGCGGCGGGCGCCCCGACATGGCGCAGGGCGGCGGGCCAGATGCTTCCAAGGCGGCCGAGGCGCTGGCTGTGGTGAAATCGGTTCTGGCCGCTGAGCCGGCGGTGTGAGGCGCGCAAGCGATCTCGCGCTGGCAGGGGCCCTGGCACTGGTCGGCGCCGCTGCGCTGGCGGCGCAATCGCGCGAGCCGATTGTCTTTGCGGGTGAGGCCTTTGATGTGACCGGCGGGCCGGCGAACGCGACCTTGGCGAAATCGATCCGGTGCTTGCGCCTTACCGCAAGACGTTCCGCGCCCGTCCATTTTTGGCCGGGATTGCGCTCGACCTAAAGGTCGATGCGCAGGGCAATGTCGTTGGATGCGAGGCGAAGCCCAGTGAGGGCCTGGCAAAGGCGGGGGCGGCGATCTGCGCCCAGGCCAAGGCGGCGGGACGGTTCCGGCCCGATCCCTGCCTCGCGTTTGATTACGCGCGCGCCCATTACCGCACCCGCATCAGCCTTTCCTTGGCGGCGACTGAGGGTGAACCGCGGTTCATCCATTTAAGCAGCAGCTTGCCCCTGCTCGACCACCGCCCGGTTATCTTTGGCGATAGCGTGATCCCGACCGAAGATCAGCGGCTCAAGGCTGAGGATGTCGTCATCCAGCCGCTGCAATATCCGCAGCGCGCGTTGCAGAACGAAGTTTCCGGCCAAGTGGTGGTGGCCCTGACCTTCGATGCCGAGGGCAAGTCAGCCCCGTGCCAACCGCTGCGTTCGCGCATGTGCGTGCGGCTGGCTTGCGAGACCTGCGCACAGGTCAAGGGTGCGGTGCAGCGCAAACATCCGCCCGACGCGCGGCCTTATGTCTTGTCGATCAGTTGGTTGCTGGGAGAAAGCCGCTAGCCGGCCGCGCTGCTTCTGGTGCGCAGGCGCGGCTTTTCGCTCAGGCCGCCCTCACGTTCGAGCTGTTCGCGATATTCGTCGCGCTTGGCGTGGATCGAGGCGATCACCGGGCCCATGGCAACGCCGATATCGACGAGCACCGCCTCGGAGAGCTGGAGCGAGGCTTCGAGCGTTTCGGGCACGGCATGGCTGGCACCGGCCCGGTAGAGCGCGGCGGCGTGATCGGGATCGCGCGCGCGGGCGACGATGAGAAGCTCGGGATATTCGCGCCTGAGCTTGGTGACGAGCCGCTGCGCCAGCACCGGCTCGTCCATCGTCAGCACCACCGCAGGGGCACTTTCCACCCCCAGCCGCGCCAGCGCATCGCCGCGCGCGGCATCGCCGAAGACCGCGCGATAGCCATCGCGCTTGGCCTCGAGGATGAGATCGGGGTTGCTGTCGATCATCACATAGGGTTGGCCGTGAACGCGCATCATGTCCGCCACCAGCCGCCCGACGCGCCCGCCGCCGACGATGATCGTGCGCGGTTCATCGCCATCATCCTCGATATCGGCGGGGGCGCCATCGACCTTGCGGGCGATCACCGCGCCAAGCCGGGCGAGCAGCGGGGTGACGGTAAGGCCGATGGCGGTGACGGTCTGCCAGAAGCGCGCGGTCTCCTGATCGATCACCAGAGCGCTGGTGGCGGCGGCAAGCACGATCAGCGTGGTCTCCGAGGGTGAGGCCATCAGCACCCCGGTCTCGGCCGCCGTGCCACGCCGCGCCCCCATCAGCCGCAGCAGGATGCCGGTAACGATGGCCTTGAACACCAGCACGCCCACCACAGCCACGGCGAGCGTGCCGATCTGGGCGCCGATCTCGACGAGGTTGATGCTCATCCCCACGGTGATGAGGAAGACCCCGAGGGCAAGCCCCTTGAAAGGCTCCATGATCAGTTCGACCTCGGTGTGATACTCGGTCTCGGCGATCAGCAGCCCGGCGATGAGCGCGCCGACGATCGGGGAAAGGCCGGTGATCGCGGTGGCAAGGCTTGCCCCGATCACCACCAGCAGCGAGGCGGCGAGGAACAGTTCGGGGCTCTTGGTGCGCGCCGCCTGGGCAAAGAGGCGCGGCAAGGCAAAGCGTCCGACCNCCAGCAGCACCGCGATCACCAGCCCCCCCTGCCACAGGGTGGTGATCATGCCTTCCCAGCCCTCGCCCTGGGCATTGGGAGCGAGCGCGCCCAGGAGGAAGATGATCGGCACGATCATGATGTCCTCGAACAGCAGCATCGAGAGCGCCGCACGCCCCACCGGGGTGCGCGTGCCCGAGATCGGCAGCACCATCGCGGTCGAGGAAAAGGCCAAAGCGAAGCCCAGCGCCAGCGCCCCCGACCAGGCGAGCATGCCCGAAAGCCCGAACAGCAGCGCCAGCGAAGAGCCGATGATGAGGAGTTCGAGCGCGCCGAGACCGAACACCAGTTTCCTCAGCTGCCACAGGCGGTTGAACGAAAGTTCAAGGCCGATGGCAAAGAGCAGCAGCACGATCCCGAAATCGGCAAAGGGGGCAAGCACCTCGGGATTGGTGATGGTGATATGGGTGAGCCAGGGCACGCGCTCGACCAGCGAGCCGAGGCCGAAGGGGCCGACCGCCACCCCTATGAGGATGAAGCCGATGATCGGGGTGATGCGAAAGCGCGCGAAGACCGGAATGACGATCCCCGCCGCGCCGAGGATCACCAACGCATCGGAAAGAACGGGAGAGGGAGCAAGTTCGCCTGCCACGTTCAAGGCTTAACGCGCGCAGCGCAGCCTGTCACCCGCGCTATCGCAGTCTCCGCGGCAACCGGGCCAGGCCTCGCGCGCAAAAGGCGATTGCGCCTTCCTGCGCACTCGCCCAAACCATGCGCGCTGCATCACTTGGGGGGATTGGCGGTGAACAAGAGCATCATCCTGGTTGATTTCGACAATATCTTTCTTGGGCTGTGGAACCTCGATCCCGAACTTGCCCTGCGCTTTGCCAACCTGCCCGATGTGCTCCTTGAAGCCCTTGCCGAGCGCTATCTGGTGAGCGAGCGGCGGCGCTGGCTGGTGGCGCGCTGCTATCTCAACCCGGCCGGCTACGTGATCGATGGCAAGCAGGAGGATGGCAGCGATTTCAAGCGCTTCTTCTCGCGCTTTCGGCCCTTGTGGGTGAGCGCCGGGTTCGAGGTGGTCGATACGCCCACGCTCGCGCGCGACAAGAATGCCGCCGATATCCGCATCGTGATCGATGCGCTCGATCTGCTCCAGCACCCCACGGGCTTCGATGAGTTCGTGATCGCGTCGGGCGATTCGGACTTCACCCCGCTGCTTCATCGCCTGCGCGCGCATGGCCGGGGCATTGCCGTGCTCTCACCGGGCAATGCCGCGCGCGCCTATGTTTCGGTGGCCGACCGGGTGCTGAATTTCGAGGCGATCGGCGATCTGCTGCGTCCGCCCGCGGTGGCGCCGGTGCCGGTCTCCTTGCCCGCAGCGGGCAGCGCGGCGGGCGCCGCGGTCGATCTCGACGAGGCGCGCGATGCCTTCGCCCTGTTCGTTCAGGGCGAATACAACGAGGCGACCCGACCGCTCAATCTTGCGCAATTGTCGCAGAAGGCCGCGGCCGCGGTGCCGGGCTTGCGCGAGGCGCGCTGGGGCGGCCACGGCTTTGCCGCGGCGATTGCGGCGCTGCAATTGCCCAACGCGCGGCTCGACCAATATCACCTGTGGGACGAGGAGCGCCACGAACCGCCCTCTGCGCCCGAGGCCACCGTGGCCGAAAGCGAGCTGCCCGAACTGATCGACCTGCTTGCCCGGGTGGTCGATCTGCCGCGGCTGCCGGCAGAAGCCTGGCCGGTGATCTTCAGGGCGATTGCCGAGTACCTTGCCGAGCATCCCTTCAACCTCGCCGAGATCACCCGCGCGATCCGCGACCAATTGGCCGATTCGCCGACGCCGGTGGGGCGTGCGGCGCTCAATTTCGTGGTGCGCGGCGCGCATTTCGGCGGGGCGCCGCTGACCGAGAGCCCGGCGCCCGGTGCCGAGGTGATCGCCCAGGCCTTCCTCGCCAACCTCATCCGGCTGGCCTATGATGCCGGGGTCAATCTCGATAGCGAGGACCAGCTGATGCTGAGCGACTGGTTCGGCATCGCTGCCGAGGAGGGGCCGGGCACAGCGGATAAGGCGGGCGAGGGCGGGCAGGGCGCGGCAGGCTGAAGCCCGCGCGCCGCCCGGCCTTGCGCACGCGGCCTGCGCCGCGCCTGCCTCAGGCCCAGGAGGCCATTTCCTTTTCGAGATTGGCGACGATGGTCTCGAAGAACTGCTCGGTGGTCAGCCAGGCCTGGTTGGGGCCGATCAGCAGCGCCAGGTCCTTGGTCATCTGGCCGCTTTCGACCGTCTTGATGCAGACCTTCTCGAGCGTTTCGGCAAAGCGCACCACATCGGGGGTGTTGTCGAAGCGGCCGCGATACATGAGCCCGCGGGTCCAGGCGAAGATCGAGGCGATCGGGTTGGTGCTGGTCGCCTTGCCCTGCTGGTGCTGGTGGTAGTGGCGGGTGACAGTGCCGTGCGCGGCCTCGGCCTCCACGGTCTTGCCATCCGGGGTCATCAGCACGCTGGTCATCAGCCCGAGGCTGCCGAAGCCCTGCGCCACGGTGTCCGACTGCACGTCGCCATCATAATTCTTGCAGGCCCAGACGAACTTGCCCGACCACTTGAGCGCGCTTGCCACCATGTCGTCGATCAGGCGGTGCTCGTAAACGATGCCCTTTTCCTTGAACTTCTCGGCAAAGCCTTCGGTGTCGAAGACTTCCTGGAACAGGTCCTTGAAGCGCCCGTCATAGGCCTTCATGATCGTGTTCTTGGTGGAAAGGTAAACCGGCCAGCCAAGCGAGAGGCCGTAGTTGAAGCTCGCCCGGGCAAAGTCGCGGATCGAATCATCAAGGTTGTACATCGCCATCGCCACCCCGGCGCTGGGGAAGTCGAAGACGTCGAGATCGATCTTGGTGCCATCCTCGCCGTCGAACACCAGACGTAGCTTGCCCGGGCCGGGGATGCGGGTGTCGGTGGCGCGATATTGATCGCCAAAGGCATGGCGGCCGACCACGATCGGATCGGTCCAGCCCGGCACCAGCCGCGGCACGTTGTCGATCACGATCGGCTCGCGGAACACCACGCCGCCGAGGATGTTGCGGATCGTGCCATTGGGGCTCTTCCACATCTTCTTGAGCCCGAATTCCTCGACCCGCGCCTCGTCCGGGGTGATGGTGGCGCATTTCACGCCCACGCCATACTGCTTGATCGCATGGGCGGAATCGACCGTCACCTGATCGTCGGTGGCATCGCGGTTCTGGATAGAAAGATCGTAATATTTCAGATCGATGTCGAGATAGGGCAGGATCAGGCGCTCGCGGATCCACTGCCAGATGATCCGGGTCATCTCGTCACCGTCAAGCTCGACGACGGGGTTGGCGACTTTGATTTTCTGCATGTTTCGTGCCCTATCCTTCTTGCCCCGTCGCTTGCGGGGCCGTGCATGATCGACAGGAAGCTGTGATAGATCCCGCGCGGGGCTTTAGCAGAGCAAGGCGCGGGTGCAAGGCGGGGCGCGGCAAATCATCGGCAGAGGAAAAGGCGGCCCCGATGCTGCAAAAAAGCCCGCCGCAAGGGGCGGGCTTTGCCAGGCCATTTGCCGATGGATGGGGCGATGGTGGGCGTAGCAAGGTTCGAACTTGCGACCCCTACGATGTCAACGTAGTGCTCTACCGCTGAGCTATACGCCCACACCATCGCGCGCGCCCCGTCTGGGGCGGAGCGGCCAGTTATCGCAGGCCCCGCCAAGGTGCAAGCGATTCGCGCCCGAGCCGTCACAAGCCTTCAGCGGCCCGCTTCGGCCTCCTCGAACACCCTTTCGACCTCGAGCACCAGATCGCGCAGGTGGAAGGGCTTGGACAAGACCCGGGCGGCGGGCTGTTCGCGGCTGGCGCGCAAGGAGACCGCGGCAAAGCCGGTGATGAACATCACCTTGGTGCGCGGCGAGATCTCGGCGCAGCGCTGGGCGAGTTCGATCCCATCCATCTCGGGCATGACAATGTCGGAAAGCAGCAGGTCAAACTCGCCGGTCTCGAGCAGCGGCACGGCGTCGGTGCCGCGATCGACGCTGCTGACGTGATAGCCGGCATTGGTGAGCGCCCGCTCGAGATAGGCGCGCATCGCCGCCTCGTCCTCGGCGAGCAGGATGCGGGGGGTGCGTGTCGCGGTCATGGGGCAGGGCTATAGCACCGCCGGCTTAAGAATTGTTTGTGCATGATCGCCGCGGGCGATGCTTGGATGAGGCTTTGACAGGGGGCGGCAAAGACGCCAGCAAGAGAAAAGCAATGCCTCACGCCGATCCCGATCCTGCCTTTGCCGCCCTGCCAGCGGGCCGCCACGCGGCGCGCCAGCAGCGCGTGGGCGGGCGGGTGCCGGGTCTGGGCGCGGCGCCGGCCTTCACCCTGAGCGCGCCGGCCCGGCTGCAGCTTCCGGTGCTGGTGGCCGTGCCCCATGCGGGCCGGGCCTATCCGCCCGCGGTGACCGCGCGGATGCGCGATCCGGCGCTGGCGCAGTTGCGGCTCGAGGATCGCCATGTCGACCGGCTTGGCGTCGCCATCGCGCGGGCCACGGGGGCGGCGCTGCTGATCGCCCATGCCCCGCGCGCGCTCATCGACCTCAACCGCGCCGAGGATGATATCGATTGGGACATGGTGGCCGGCGGACGCCCCATCACGTCTGCCCCTGATGCCCCGGCCGGCGCGCGCAACGGTCGGGCGCGCAGCGGGCTCGGGCTGGTGCCACGGCGTCTGCCGGGATCGGGCGAGATCTGGCGCGGCCGGCTCGATCCGATCGAACTGGCCGAGCGGATCGCGCATGTCCACCGCGCCTATCATGCGGCGCTCGGCGAAGAGCTGGCACGCATCCGCCAGGCCTGGGGCGCAGCGCTGCTCATCGATCTGCATTCGATGCCGCCGCTGCGCCCACCGAGCGCAGAGGAGCGGGCGCCGGTGATCGTGCTGGGTGACCGCTTCGGGGCCTCATGCGATGCCGGGCTGATCGCCCGGGCGCTGGCGCGGCTCGAGGCCAGCGGCGTGCCGGCGGCGCACAACCGGCCCTATTCGGGCGGCTATGTGCTCGATCGCCACGGCGCGCCGGCAGACGGGGTGCAGGCACTGCAGATCGAGGTGTGCCGCGCCGCCTATCTCGATCGCCAGCTCGCCGAGCCGGGGCCGGGCCTGCCGGCCATGGCGGCGATGCTCGCGGCGCTCGTGCGCGAGCTCGGGGCCGAGACCGCGCTGCTCGGCGGCGGTGAAGGCCTGCTTCAGGCTGCCGAGTAGCGCGCTCGCGCCCGCTCAGTTGAGCGCGGGGGCGGCCTCGCCCGCGGTCGGTATCGGCAGGCGGCCCTGGGCGGCCTGGCGCTCGAAGATTGTGCGCATCAGCCCGAGCGAGAACAGGTGGGCATAGATCAGCACCAGCATCCCGTTCTTGGCCAGGCCTTCGAGCGTTTCGGCCGAAAGCTCGCGCAGCTTGTTTTCATCGACCATGCGAAAGCCGCGATAGACAAACGGCTTGTCGGGCATGTCGTTGCGGGTGATGGCGATCTCGCCGTCGATCAGGATGTCGAGCTTGGCGAGTTCCTCCATGAACAGCTTGGTGCGCTGCCCGGCTTCCTCGAAGCGGCGGCAGAACTCGAGCACGCCCTTGGTGTAGTCAGTCGGCTGGCCCTGGTCGTCGAACAGCGGCAGGCCCTCCTCGCGCTTGCCGATCACCCCGACGCTGGGATCGAAGCACAGCGACATGTCCTCGCTGCCCGGCTGGAGCTTGGCGAGGATGAAGGGATAGCGCCGCACATAGGCGGGCAGATAGATCGCCTCGGTGATCTTGTTGTCGGGGCCGACGAAGGTGTTGACCCCTTCATTGAGCCCGAACAGCGCGATCGGCACCGAATTTTCGCCGGTGGTGAAGACGATCGGGAAATCGCGCTGGGCATCGACGAATTCGTCGGCGGTCAGCGGCACCGCGTGGGTGGCAGCGAGATGGGCGGCGCTTTCCAGCGTGCCGGCCTTCCAGTCGGCATGGTCGCGGCTGTTGAGCGGCAGGAGATCCTTGTAGAACAAGGGAAGTTGCGGTTGCGGCGCGCTGGCCATCGAATGTCTCCGGTCAAATCTGTCGTGGTGGATGCGGTCGGCCCCGTGGCGCCCCCGTCCGAGCCGCCGCGCATAGGCGTTTGCGCCGGGCCGCGCAAGGCGCAGCAGGGCGGCGCTGCGCGGGGTGGTCAGACCAGCTTGCCCGGGTTCAGCAGGCCTTCGGGATCGAGCGCCGCCTTGATCCGCCGCATCAGCCCGAGCGCAACCGGATCGTGCAGCCGTGCCAGCTCGTCGCGCTTCATCTGGCCGATCCCGTGTTCGGCGCTGATCGAGCCGCCCCATCGGGTGACGAGATCGTGGACATGGGCGCTGATCGCCTTGCCCTCGGCCTCCTCCCATACGCCGCGCACCGCGCCCTCGGGGGCGAGCACGTGGAAATGGACATTGCCATCGCCAAGGTGTCCGAAGGCGACCGCGCGGGTGCCAGGATGGGCGGCCTCGATCGCCGGGCCGGCGGCGAGGATGAAATCGGGCATGGCCTCGACCGGCACCGAAATATCGTGCTGCATCGCCGGGCCGAGCGCCCGTTCGGCCGCGGAAATCCCGTCGCGCAGGGCCCAGAAGGCATCGGCCTGGGCCTCGCTCGCAGCGATCGCGGCATCGGCGATGAGCCCCGCCTCGAGCGCCCCGGCAAGCGCCTGTTCCAGCGTCTCGCTGAGGGCCGCGCTGTCCTCATGGGGCGAGACGCATTCGATCAGCGCGTTCCAGGGATGGCGTTCTGCCAGCGGCGAACGGGCGCCCGGTTGATGGGCGAGCACGCTTTCAAGGCAATGCGCGGGCACCACCTCGAAGCCTTCGAGCACGTCGCCGAGCCTGTGCTCCATCTGGCGCAGCAGGCGCCCTGCCTCCTTGATCCCGCCAAGCCCGACCCAGGCCGTGGCGCGCCCCGCCGCCGCGGGCAGCAGCCTGAGCGCTGCCGCGGTGACGATCCCCAGCGTGCCCTCCGAGCCGATGAACAGCTGCTTGAGATCGAACCCGCGATTGTCCTTCTTGAGGGCGGCGAGGAGATCGAGCACGCTGCCATCGGCAAGCACCACCTCGAGCCCCAGCACCTGCGCGCGCATGGTGCCATGGCGCAGCACCTGCGTTCCCCCGGCATTGGTCGAGACGAGGCCGCCAATGGTGGCCGAGCCCTTGCCGCCCAGCGTCAGCGGGAAGCGCAGGCCTTGGGCCTCGGCGGCCTCGTGGAGGTGCTGGAGCACCACGCCCGCCTCGCACACCACCAGCCCGGCGGCCGGATCAAGCCGGCGGATCGCGGCCATGCGCCGCAGCGACAGGAGGAGCGCGCCGCCGCTGGCGTCGGGCGTGGCGCCGCCCACCATGCCGCTGTTCCCGCCCTGCGGCACGACCGGCACCCGGTGCGCGGCGCACAGCCGCATCAGCGCTGCCACCTCGGCGGTGCTCGCCGGCTGCGCGAGCGCCAGCGCGCGCCCGGTGTAACGCCCGCGCCAGTCGGTCAGCCACGGTTCCATCAACTCGGAGTCGCGCGTCAACCCGCGTGGGCCGAGCAGGGCCTCGGCCGCGGCGAGAAAATCGGGGTCGGTCGCGAGGGCTGGCGGGGGCGGGGCGGGGTGATTCATTGTGGCCTTCATGCCACAGTTCGTCCCGATTGTGCCACCGCTTTCGAGCGCGGTGCAGGGCCAGTTAAGCCACGGTTCAATTGCCGCTGTTAGGCGGAAGGCTCGCCGAGGTGCATCCTGCCCTTGCGGGCAGGCACGCCGCGCCTGTCACCTGACGAGGGAGACCTTGCCCGCAACGATGCCCAGCCTGTTTGCCTTGGCGGCGCCACTGGCGCTGATCTGGCCGTGGACGGCCGGGGACGAGGCCTCCGGAGTGGCCGCCGCGCCTGCCGCCTCGGCGCCGCGCTGCGAGGCGCCCGCCGCGATGGCCGGCGCGCCGCCGCTTCCCAACCCGCTCTCGGCGCTCAGGGCCTCGCAGAGCGCGCGGCAGGTGCGGATCGAACAGCGCGTGGTGATCCGCGTCGCGCCCCAGCCGCTGGCAGCGCGGCGCAACCTCTTTGCCGAACTGCCCGATCCCGATGCCGGCCCCCGCTTCGAGGAACGGCGGCGCGAGAAATGCGTGCCGCTGCAAGGCATTGCCGGGGTGCAGACGGGCAGCGGCAACCGCCTGGTGCTGTTCCTGCGCGACCAGCGGATGGTCTCGGTCAATCTCGAGAAATCCTGCCGCGCGCGCGATTTCTACTCGGGCTTTTATGTCGAGAAGAACGAGGATGGGCGCCTGTGCGCTGCGCGCGATCAGCTGCAATCGCGCACCGGGGCGCGCTGCCAGATCGCCGCGATGCGCCAGCTGGTTGCGGTGGATGATTGAACCTCTGGCCCCAAGCGCTTCTCAGGCGCGCGATTCCTTGACTTTTGCGCCCGTTTGCGAGAAAGGCGCGGCGACCTGACGCCGCGCCTTGCGCCCGCAGGCCTGACCAACACGGCAGTGCCCCTGCCGCTCATCTTTCGGAACCTGCTGCGCGCATGACCTTTGCCGATCTCGGCCTTTCGCCCGAATTGCTCAAAGCCGTGGAGGATGCGGGCTACACCACGCCCACGCCGATCCAGGCCCAGGCGATCCCGACGGTGCTGATGATGAAGGATCTCATCGGCATCGCCCAGACGGGCACGGGCAAGACCGCCAGTTTCGTGCTGCCGATGATCGACATCATGGCCGCCGGGCGGCGCCGGGCGCTGATGCCGCGCTCGCTGATCCTCGAGCCGACCCGCGAGCTCGCTGCGCAGGTGGCCGAGAACTTCGAGAAATACGGCAAGAACCACGATCTCAAGATGGCCCTGCTGATCGGCGGGGTGCAGATGGGCGATCAGCTCAAGGCTCTCGATGAAGGGGTGGACGTGTTGATCGCCACGCCGGGCCGGCTGATGGACCTGTTCGAGCGCGGCAAGATCCTCTTGAACGGCTGCGAGCTTCTGGTGATCGACGAGGCGGACCGCATGCTCGACATGGGTTTCATCCCCGATATCGAGTTCATCTGCGCGCGCCTGCCCGAAAGCCGCCAGACCATGCTGTTCTCGGCCACCATGCCGCCGCCGATCGAGAAGCTGGCCAAGAAGTTCCTGAACAACCCCAAGCGCATCGAGGTCAGCCGTGCGGCCTCGACCAATGCCGACATCACCGCCTTCAAGGTGCCGGTCAAGCCGGCCAAGAAGCGTGAAACATTGCGCTGGTTCCTCGAGAATGACCTCGTGGAGACCGCGATCATCTTCGCCAACCGCAAGACCACGGTGCGCGAACTCAACCAGAGCCTCAAGCGCCACGGCTTTGCCTCGAGCGAGATCCATGGCGACATGGACCAGCCCAGCCGGCTGAAGGAGCTGGAGCGCTTCAAGCGCGGCGAGGTCAACATCCTCGTCGCTTCGGATGTTGCCGCGCGTGGGCTCGACATCAAGGGTGTCAGCCACGTCTTCAACTTCGATACGCCCTGGCACCCGGATGACTATGTCCACCGTATCGGTCGCACAGGGCGTGCCGGGGCCAAGGGGCGGGCTTTCACCTTCGTCACCGAGGATGATGCCGAGGCCATCGCCAATATCGAAAAGCTCACCGGCAGCCCGATCAAGGTGTTCGGCAAGGAAGACCTGAGGGTTGACCTCAAGGAGATTCTTGCTCGGGCCGAGGTTGCCGCTTCCGATGCGCCTGATGTGGAGCGGGAGGGCGCACCATCGCCCGCGCGCAAGGCCCGCCGCAGCCGCGATGAGAGGGCCGAGAAGAAGGCTGAAAGCACGTCGCGCCGCGCGGCTCAGGGAGAAGTGCGCGCCGCAAGCGCCAGCCGCGCGAGGCCACCGCGCCCGCGCGAAGATGCCCCTGATCCGCCGATGCAGCCCGGGGAGTGGAACGGGCCGATCCCGAGCTTCCTTGAAGTCAGCTGCAGCTAGGCGCCCTCGCCGAGCAGGGTCACGAAACTGTCAAGCACGCGCTTTTCGCCCACCTCCTCGAAGCGGATGGTGAGGCGGTTGCCTTCCTGGTCGATCACGCAGCCGCGGCCGAACTTGGCGTGGGCCACCATCGCGCCGATGGCGATGTCGCGCCGCGCGGGCGCGGCGATGCTGGCGGGCGAGCGGGNGGGTTCGCCAAGACGCGCCGGGCGCTTGTCATAGCCCGAGGCCAGCGCCCGCTGCCAGCCGGGCCCGCGCGCCTCGCCCCGCTCGGGCCGGGTGGCGGCGACATGGGCGAAAGGATCCTCCTGCGCGCGCCAGCTTGCCCGCCACAGGCTCTCCCCACCGCTCAGCGTGGTCTGGCTCGCGATGTGCTCCTCGGGCAGTTCGGCGATGAAGCGCGAGGGGATCGAACTGACCCATTGGCCATAGATGCGGCGGTTCGCGGCGTGCAGGATGGTGCAGTGGCGCCGCGCCCTGGTGATCGCGACATAGGCAAGGCGCCGCTCCTCCTCGAGGCTGGCAAGGCCGCCCTCGTCGATCGCGCGCTGCGAAGGGAACACCCCTTCCTCCCAACCGGGCAGGAAGACGTGATCGAACTCCAGCCCCTTGGCGGCGTGGATGGTCATGATCGTCACCATGTCCTCGGCATCGGCGCGGTCATTGTCCATCACCAGGCTGACATGCTCAAGGAAATCGCCAAGGCTCTGATATTCCTCCATCGCCCGGGCAAGTTCGGAAAGGTTCTCCGCCCGTCCGGCGCTTTCGGGGGTGCGTTCGGCGGCGAGCATGGCGTTGTAGCCCGATTCGTCGAGCACCAGGCGCAGGAGATCAGCCGGGCTGAGCACCTCGGCCTGCTGCCGCCAGTGCAGGAACTGGCGCATCAGCGCGGCGATGGTGGCCGCCGCGCGCCTGGGCAACGCATCGCTGTCAGCCAGTTGCAGCGCCGCTGCTGCCAGCGGCAGGCCGGTGCGCCGGGCATGGGCGTGCATCGCCTCGAGCGCCTTGGCCCCAAGGCCGCGCCTCGGCACATTGTGGATGCGTTCGAAGGCCAGATCGTCCTGCGGCTGCGCGATCAGTCGCAGATAGGCCAGCGCGTCGCGGATCTCGGCCCGCTCGTAGAAACGGAAGCCACCGATGATGCGGTAAGCGATACCGGTCTGGATGAAGCGATCCTCGAACTCGCGGGTCTGGTATTGTGCGCGCACGAGGATGGCGATCTGGTTGAGCGCGGCGCCCTCGCGCTCGAGCCGCTCGATCGCCTCGCCCACCCGGCGCGCTTCCTCGGGCGCATCCCACACGCCGATCACCTTGACCTTGTCGCCGCCGTTGACTTCGGTCCACAGCGTCTTGTCGTGGCGCTGGCTGTTGGCGCGGATAAGGCCTGAGGCCGCGCCCAGGATATGCGGGGTGGAGCGGTAATTCTGCTCCAGCCGGATCACCTGCGCGCCGGGAAAATCCTTCTCGAACCGCAGGATATTGGCGACTTCCGCACCGCGCCAGGAATAGATCGACTGGTCATCATCGCCCACCACGCAGATATTGCCATGCCCCTGCGCCAGCAGCCGCAGCCACAGATATTGCACGGTGTTGGTGTCCTGATACTCGTCCACCATGATGTAGCGAAAGCGGCGGTGGTAATCGGCGAGGATGTCGCGGTGCTGGCGCAGGATCGTCAGCATGTGCAGCATCAGATCGCCGAAATCGCAGGCGTTGAGGCCGCGCAGCCGCTCCTGATAACGGCCATAGAGCGCCGCGCCCTTGCCATTGGCGAAGGCCTCGTTCTCGATCGCGTCGAGATCGCCCGGGGCAAGCCCGCGGTTCTTCCAGCGATCGATCAGCCCGGCAAGCTGGCGGGCGGGCCAGCGCTTCTCGTCGAGATCGGCCTCGATGATCAGCGCCTTCAAAAGGCGCAGCTGATCATCGGTGTCGATGATGGTGTAATTGGGCTGGAGGCCGACCAGTTCGGCATGGCGGCGCAGCATCTTGGCGCAGATGGCGTGGAAGGTGCCGAGCCAGGGCAGGCCTTCGGCCGCCGTGCCGAGATGCGCGGCCACCCGCTCGCGCATCTCGCGCGCGGCCTTGTTGGTGAAGGTCACGCACAGGATCTGCGAGGGGAAGGCTCGGCGGGTGGCAACCAGATGGGCGAGGCGCGCGGTGAGCGCGGCGGTCTTGCCGGTGCCCGCACCGGCCAGCATCAGCACCGGCCCTTCGGTGGCCAGCACAGCCGCGCGCTGCGCCGGGTTGAGCCGTGCGGCATAGGCCGGGACAGGATCGCTGGCGGGCGCGGAGGTGGGCAGGGAGGGGCTCATGACGCTCGTGAACAGGTAGGGAACAATGGCCGCAGGGGCAAGCCGCCATGCGCGCCCCATGCCCGGCTTTTGCTTGGCTGCCAACGGCCCGCCCGCTTTGCGCCACGCTTCGCGCCCGGTGGTGGCCGCGGCGCGATGCATGGGTGCGGGGGGCGGTTGGCCGCGATCAAGGCGCGCGCCATAGTGGCAAGGCCCGGCTTGCAGGGGACTGAGCGGCCGGGCAGCGATGCGTTCGTCGTGCTTGGGACTTTCAACCACAAGGGAGAACCCCATGCACTCTTATCGCAATATCCTTGGGCTTGCCGGGCTTGGTGCGGCGCTGGCCGCAACGCCTGCGCTCGCTTCGGTGCAGGATGAGGCCGCCGCGCCCCCGGCTCATGCGGGGATGGAGAGCCCGGCGCCAGCGCAGGCTTCGCCGCCGCCAACGCCCGCGCAGCTGGCCGAGGTCGAGACCTGGCCCGCCGACAAGCAGCAGGCCTACAAGGGCTGGACAGCGGCGGTGCAGAACTATTTCTGGACGCTCACCCCCGAGCGCCGGGCGATGTTCTGGCGCCTCAATGAGGCCGACCGCGAAACCTTGACCAAGTTGACCGAGCCCCAGCGCGAAATGGCCTGGGCCCAGATCAAGAGCAAGCTCGAGGCGATGCAGAGCTAGGTCGCTCAAGCCCCTCGGGTCGCCGCCGGGTCGGGGGCGGCACGCGCCAGCCGCATCAGGTTGAGCTTGCCCTTGCCGACCCGGCGTGCCGTCTCGATCACCAGGCCCTTGACCGCCGGGTCCTCGTTGAAGGCGGTCTCGAGGCTGATCCAGGTCTCCGGGCCAATCCAGCCCAGCCGCAAGAGGCGGTCGAGCGCGACTTCGCCCGCGCCTGTGCGATAGGGCGGATCGGCAAGGATGAGGTCATAGGGCTGCGGGGCCGGGCCGAGGCCGAGCACCGATCCCGCCTCGATCCGCGCTGCGCCCTGCGCCCCGAGCGCCGCCACATTGGCGCGGATCGCTCCAAGCGCGGCGCGGTCCTGCTCGACGAACAGGCACGAGGCCGCCCCGCGCGAGAGCGCCTCGAGCCCGAGCGTGCCCGATCCGGCAAAGAGATCAACGACGCGCAGGCCCTCGAAGCTGCCGAGCCGGCTCGTCAGCATCGAAAACAGCGTCTCGCGGGTGCGGTCAGCCGTGGGACGGGTGGCCTCGCCCGGCGGCGCGGTCAGACGGCGCCCGCGCCAGGTGCCGGCAATGATCCTCACGCGCGCGCCTCCCCCTTGGCGAGCCCTTCAAGGAAACGCGCAACCGGCTTGCCGGTGAGTTCCACGGCCTGCCCGCGCGGCAGATCGCCGAGGAGGAAGGGGCCATAGGCGGTGCGGATCAGCCGGTTGACCGCAAGTCCGAGGTGCTCGAGCACCCGGCGCACCTCGCGGTTCTTGCCCTCGGTGATGGTCAGCTCGATCCACAGGTTGCGCCCGCGCGCGCGCTCGAGATTGGCATCGATCCGGCCATAGCGCACCCCGTCGATGGTCACCCCCTCGATCAGTTCGTCGAGCTGGCGCTGGCTGACCGTGCCGAAGGCGCGGGCGCGATAGGTGCGCGGAATGCCGCTCGCCGGCAGTTCCAGCTGTCGCTTGACCGCGCCGTCATTGGTGAGGAGCAGCAGGCCTTCGGTGTTGAAGTCGAGCCGCCCGACCGGCATCACCCGACCGGCCCCCGGCGGCAGAGCGTTGCGCAGGGCATGGTAGATGGTCGGCCGCCCGGCGGGATCGCGCGCGGCGGTGATGAGGCCGGCAGGCTTGTGAAAGGCAAACAGCCTGGTCGGCTCGGGCGCGGCAACGGGCTTGCCATCCACCGTCACGCCCGCAAGGCCGGCAAGGATCGTCGCCGGGGTTTCAAGCACCTTGCCGTTGAGGGCCACCCGGCCTTCGGCAATCATCCGTTCGGCCTCGCGGCGGCTTGCCNCCCCGGCGCGGGCGAGCAGCTTGGCGATGCGCTCGCCCGCGGGGCGGGGCAAGGATGGGGGCGCGGAGTGCGGGGGCTGGCTGGGCTTGGGGGGCTGGCTGGGCATGGGCGCGGCGCCTAGCCGATTTCGCCCGCAATGGCGACCTTCTTGCGCCCACCGATCGGCCTTGCCTTGCTCAATTGGCCGCCCGCAGCGCCTCGCGCACGATCTCGTCGAAGCGCGCGATCCCGCCTTCGAGCGTGCCGAGGGTAAGATGCTCCACCGCGCCGCTCATCAGCCCCTGTTGGCCGAGTTCGGCAGCGCGGAAATCCTCGCTGGCAAAAACCCCGCCGTCGAGCAGGTTCCAGCTTTTCTCCCAATGTGCCAGCGCCTTCTCGCTCGCAGGTGGCTCGGGGATCAGCATGAAATCCTCAACCAGGGTGCAATCGACTGCCTGCGGCATCAGCACCATCACGTTGACATAATCGGGGCTGGGCACGATCACCGTGGCGGGCAGCAGCTGATAGGCGAAGGTGACCNCCCGGCGCAGCGCCGCCATGTCGGTGAGGTCAACCCCCTCCATCTCCTCGAGCCGTCCGACCGCCGAGCGCTGGTGCGGGCCGATCTGGTCGCCCGCGGTGATCCCGTCCTTGAAGAAGGGGCCGATGGTGGCGGCATGAAGCCGGGTGACATGGTAGCTTTCGAGGAAGGCATCCATGATCAGCTTCCAGTTGCCCCGCACCTTGTGGGTCTTGCGGCGGAACAGGTGGGCGCTGGGCAGGCCGAAGGCGGCAAAATCCGCGCCCAGCGCCTCGGCATGGGTGAAATCGGCCCCTTCGACCGGCGCGAACCAGATCAGCCCGCCCGCCTCGCACGAGGGCAGTTCGACAAGGGCGAACTCGCCCTTGTCGAGGCCCGGGAAGGTCTCGGGCCGGGGCAGGGCGAGCAGCGCGCCATCGAGCCTGTAGGTCCAGGCGTGATAGGGGCACACCAGCCGCTTGGCGCAGACCACCTCGCGGCCCTCCACCAGCCGGGTGCCGCGGTGGCGGCAGACATTGAGGAACACATGCGCCTTGCCCGCCCCGTCGCGGGTGATGAGCAGCGGGCGCCCGGTGGCATCATGCGGCAGGGCCATGCCCGGTTCGGGCAGCAGCGCCGAAGGAGCGATCACCTGCGGCAGGCGATCGAACAGCGCCGCCTTTTCGCGGGCGAAGTGATCGGGGCAGGTATAGCGCTGCGCGGGCACGCGCTGCACCGTGCCGGCCCGGTGCGCCGCGCCCGCGCGGATCGCTTCGGCCAAAGCCAGCTGGCCGGGGGTGGGCTGCAATCGGGGCAAATCTGTGGTTGCGGTGTTCATGGCTCTTTTCTCATCCTCTCCTTGCCGCTTAGTGTGCCATCAAATCGAGCCAAGGCAAATCCTTGCCTTGCCAAGCACGGGATCGAACATGGCCGAAGCCGCCCCCGAAAGCCTTTCCGCCGCGCGCGCGCGCCTTGGGCGCTGGATCATGCTGCTGGCGGCGCTGCGCCATCCCAAGACCGGCTTCATCCTGCTGTTCGGCTTTGCCAGCGGGCTGCCCTACGCCCTGCTGCTGGGCACGCTCTATGCGTGGCTCACCGATGCCCGGGTCGATGTCGAGACCATGGGGGTGTTCTCGCTGATCGGCCTTGCCTATGCCTTCAAGTTCCTGTGGTCGCCCGCGCTTGACCGGGTCGATCTTCCGCTGCTGCGGCGCCTGGGCAAGCGCAAGCAGTGGATCGTGAGCGCGCAGGTGCTGCTGGGCACGATCCTGGTGACGCTGTCCGCGCTCGATCCGCTGACCTCGCTGGGCCTGTTCTCGCTGCTCGCCGGGATCGGGGCCTTCGCCAGCGCCACGCAGGACGTGGTGATCGATGCCTGGCGCGTCGATGTGGCCGATGAGGTGGCCACCATCGACATCCTCTCCACCGTGTTCCAGATGGGCTATCGCATCGCCGCGCTGGTGGGCGGAGCGCTGGCGCTGTTCATGGCCGAGCGCGAGGGCTGGCCCAATGTCTTTGCGACCATGGGCATCGTGCTCCTCGCGGTGGGTTTCCTGGGCCTGCTCGCGCCCGATGCCGAGCGCAGCGCGGCGGTGCGCGCAGGCGAGCGGGCCGATCTTGGCACCTTGCGCCAGGCCGGGCAGATCGTGCCGCGCATCCGCGCCTTGGCACTCGGGGCGGTGGGCCTGCTGTGGGCCTGGGCGCTGGTGACGGTGCTCGTGTTCATGGTCCGCTCGCTTGCCGCCAGCCCCGAGGATCGGCCCGATTCGACCGCCTTTGTCAGCACCATGGGCCCGCTGATCGTGATCGCCACGGTGGTGATCCCTGGCCTCATCGCCGGCTGGCTCGAGACGATGCGCAGGCAGGGGCGCCACGTGCTTGCCGATGCCGTGCCGTCCCGCGGCACGCTCGATGCGCTGCTCGATCATGGATACCGCGCGCTCATCCTGCCGCTTGCCGAGATCGTCGGGCGGCTCGGCTGGGCGGCGGNGCTGGTGATCGCGCTGGTGCTGTCCTACCGCATCACCGATGCGATCTGGGGCAGCTTTGCCTATCCCTTCTATCTCGAAGAGCTCAAATACACCAAGGACGAGGTGGCGATCGCGTCCAAGTTCTTCGGCGTGGCGGCGTTGCTGGTGGGCCTCGCGCTCGGCGGCACGCTGCTATCGGTGATCGGGCGGATGACCACGCTCACCCTGGGCGCGGTGATCGCTGCGCTCACCAACCTGCTCTATGCCGATCTTGCCATCGGCGGCGCGCGGATGCAGGCGGCGAGCGATCTCATCGGCTTCACCCGGCTTGCCGGCCTGTTCGGCGCCGATGAGCGCATGGCCCGGCTGATGCTGACCATCGGCATGGAGAACATCGCCGTGGGCATCGCCGGGGCGGCCTTTGTCGCCTATCTTTCGAGCGTCGTCGCCAAGGGCTACAGCGCGGTGCAATATGCGCTGCTCTCCTCGCTCACCATGCTGGTGGGCACGCTCGGCCGCCCGGCGCTGGGGCAGATGATCGAGGAGCGCGGCTATTTCGACGTCTTCGTGCTCACCACCGCGATCGGCGGGTTTGCGGTGGCGCTGTGCCTTGTCGAATGGGCGCGCCAGGCGCGATCGGGCCGGGCCGAAAACGCGCCCCCGCCCGAGCCGGAGCTGGTCTAGGTCCTGTCTGCATTTAGGGGATTCCCCTGTTGGGTGAGTTCTGATTCAAGATCGAAAACGGAGGCGATCTTGAGCAGGCGGACATTGACGGACGCGC
>Ga0049071_1000330_pt1 | contig 28326 bp, 32 predicted proteins | sample FECB24metaG_FD_55024 | JGI IMG/M metagenome (GOLD analysis project Ga0049071, IMG submission 55024) | Cyanobacterial communities from the Joint Genome Institute, California, USA from Joint Genome Institute, California, USA - FECB-24 metaG ... | reverse complement strand
CCCCATTCCTCCCACCGCCAAGCCGAGTACGGCTATGCCGGGGGCATCCTGGGGGTCTAGGTGACTAACGGCATAATAGCGCGTAGGCGTAGCCCGTCGTAGACATCGCCACATTACCCATCAAACTGGATGAAAGTAGAAGGCAGCTCCCAGTACAGCATAGGTTGCTAGCAGCAGCATCCCCTCCAACCAGTTGGAACGGCCATCTAGACTAATCAGGTTCGCAATCACCACAGCAATGATCACTGCAACGACTTCAAATAAGTTAAAATTCAAGTCCATTGGTTGCCCAATCACCTGTCCAACTAGGACCAGGATAGGCGCAACCAACAAAGCAACCAGTAGACTCGACCCCATTGCTACAGAAACTGACAAATCCATGTTGTTCTTAATAGCAACCCGGACAGCGGTTATATATTCAGCTGCACCTCCAACTAGTGGTAACAAAATTNCCCCGGTAAATAAAGGTGTGAGTCCTAGTCCCTTTGTTGCTTCTTCAACTGCACCGATAAAAATCTCCGACACAAAGGCTATACCAATCGTTGCTACAACCAAAATACCTACCCAAAGCCTCAAGTCTGGCTTTGAATGTTTATCTTGTTCTTCCACTTCTTCAGAAACATTACCTTCTAGTTCTGCAACCCCAACATCGTAGAGGTAGCTGTGAGTCTTCAAGGAAAACAGCAGCGTCAAAGCGTAAACTATGATTAAAATAACCGCCACAAAAATTGACAGATTGGTAATAGCGCTTTGCTCGACCACATTAGATGTGGTAATGACCATCGCAGGCAGTACAATTGCAATCACTGCCAATGTCATTGTCGAACCATTGACTCGCGCGGCCATTGGCTGAAAAGTCTGCTCCTTATAACGCAATCCTCCCAGCAGCATAGATAGCCCCATCACCAGCAGTAGATTACTAATGATTGTCCCAGTGATGCTGGCTTTTACAATGTCTACCAAGCCTGCTTTGAGAGCTACTAGCCCAATGATTAACTCAGTCGCATTACCGAAGACTGCATTTAACAAGCCTCCTATAGAAGGCCCTAAAACCACGGCAATTTCTTCAGTCGCCGTGCTCAGCCAGATTGCTAGCGGAATGATCGCGATCGCCGAAAGTCCAAACACTATTAATGCGTCCCAGTCTAACTTTTCTGCCACAATCGCAATCGGAATGAAAACTAGCAAACCTATTGAAATTAGGTTTTTAATTTGTGTTTTTTTAGATGTGTTTGGCATACGTGTATAGCCCTAATAATGATTGTTTGGTGAGAATTACAGGACAAACGGCACGTTGCACTATTTCTAAGGCTTTGCAGTTCGCAAGTCCCTCATAAATCATAAATGCTAATTCTTCCTGCTGAAAACATCCAACCACACCCAGTTGCCCAATTGCAAAGCGAACCGCTAAAACGGGGACGACTTTTCAGTAAATTCACTGTAACAGTATTTCTCTAAAAAGTAATAAAAAGGTACAGAAAAATAGAAGTTAGCTTTCAGCTAAATTACTATGAATTTTACAGAATCTCTCAAAAATGAGCTAATTTCTTCAAGGATAATTGATCAAAGTTTAAAAGTAGGAAATATTATTCCTAATTTCATTCTACCTAATGCTTTCGGTCAACCAGTAGAATTACAAAAACTACTAGTTAGTGGGCCTGTAGTTATTTCTTTTTTTCGAGGTTATTGGTGTCCTTTCTGTAACATAGAACTAGCAGGACTCCAGCAAGCATTACCTGCAATTAAAACATTAGGAGCATCAATAATTGCTATTTCACCTCAAACTAATCGTCATACCATATCAACTGTAGAAAAGCATGAACTAACCTATGAAGTATTGAGCGATCGCAGCAATATGATTGCTCGTCAATTTGGGATTGTGTTTCAAATCCCGGAGTATCTAAGACCTGTATTACAGGAAAAGGGTCACATATTACCTAGATACAATGGAGATGAATCTTTTGAACTACCCATTCCAGCTACATTTGTAGTTTCTCCAGATGGAAAAGTTGTTTATGCTTTTGTTGACGCAGATTATACTAAACGACTAGACCCAATTGAAATTGTAAGTATTCTGCGAAATATTCCTGTAGTTAACAAAGGCTAGGATATGAATTTTAGATTCCCACTCGCATAGGAGTTGATTTTCCGATTTTAATTTTAAATATTCGTATATAAATTAAAAAAAACTATATATATTCGGATTTTTTGGGTAATTCTTTGCAATACTTAACTAACTTCTAATTAAAAAAAGTTAACATAGATTAAAAATAATAACTACCATCATAATTTGTTAAGTGACTCACGCTAAATTGAGAGTATGCTTAATGATTAAAGCCTAGTTGAAAATTTTAGTAACTACACATGAATAAACTTAAACATTTATTTAGTCTTTTGTACTTCGTCATTTGTTTAAGCGTTAAAGGCTAAAAAATAAAGTTTATTTGTGCCAACTTACTAACTAGGTTGTCGAGTAAGGTGGTGAAAATCCGGTCTTAGCCACGTTCTAACAGCGAAAACCAAAGCAACCTTAACAAAAATTACGTAAGATGATAGAAAGAATTTTGCTGGCTGTCTCGGGATTGGGACACGCGGAAGAAATGCTCAAAACGCTGAAAGAATTGCCATCAATCCAACATGCAAAAGTTACAATTTTGCATGTTGTTAGCGGGAAAAGTACCGCTGCTGCCATGACAGCTAAATGGGAAGAGGGTGGCAAGATTTTGGCTAATGCTATTCAGACTTTGAACTTAGATCCTGGCCTGGTTTCTTCAATTTTACGGCAAGGAGATCCCAAAGATGTAGTTTGCCAAGTAGCCGATGAAATCGACGCTGACTTGATTATTATGGGTTCACGCGGACTTAAACGGCTGCAATCGATTTTATCGAACTCAGTCAGTCAGTATGTTTTCCAATTATCTTCTCGCCCAATGTTGCTGGTAAAAGATGACATTTATGTCAAAAGAATTAAGCGCATTATGGTGGCAATAGATAACTCTGATGCAGCCAAAAACTGCTTGAAATTGGCCTTGTTCCTGCTGCGAGATATTCCGGGTAGCCAGTTAGTTTTGGCTAATATTGCTACAGATTTGGGCGGCAAAATCTCGGAAATAACCGAGATTAACTCAGGCAAAAATCCAGTTTTAGCAGCCGCAGCCGCAGAAGCCCAAAGACAAGGCATCCAATATCGTTGTTTTAGCAGCAGCGGTAAGCCAGGTGAAGAAATTTGTCGGTTGGCAGAGGAGTTGAATGTAGACTTATTATTACTCGGTTCTCCAGATCGCCGTCCATCTATCGCTAAGAATTTTGTTGATATAGACCGATTAGTGGGTGCTTCTTTGTCTGACTACGTTCGAGTTAACGCCACTTGTCCAGTATTGTTGGCGCGAACGATCGCTTAAGGTCAAAATAGATTTAGCGGTTGATAAATAAAAACCCCTGCACCACTGGTATAGGGGTTATTTATTTTATACACAAACTATTAATTATCTTTTCCACCTTCGCGGCTAGCAGTTTGGATGTACAGAATTAGTAAAAACACAGTGGGAACTAGTACGAACAAAATGCTCGCTACGAACCCTAGGTCATTAACTTGCATGGCAAGAAAGCCTCTCTTAGATTTCCAGTCAACACCATTAGGATACCATCATCAATGACAGAGTTATACCAATTCCAAATTCAACTTAGGAAGAAACTCAACTTTGGCTACTGACTGGATACAAATTGAAGCAATGGCAGATTTGAGAACTTAAGGCTTGGTGACTACGCTAACTGGCCCATTCACTAAAGTTTGACAGGCAAGGCGGTAATTGTCAGGCTTTTTCTTGAATTTCCGGTTCTCGACATCTGTGCGCGGGGAAAGATTTTCTAGTCCTTCAACTACCTCAACGATACAAGTGCCACACTGACCGTTACCACCGCAATTCGTCATCTTGCCAATGAATGTGTATATATCAATGTTATTTTGTATTGCTTTGAGCCGGAGATTAGCACCATCCGCCGCCACGACTTCTTTATTTTCTTTGACAAATTTAATATTACCCATACCTGATTCCTCAATAACTATAAGGCTGGCTTTCAAAGCTTCATATTGACATGACTTGATTCACATCTTACTTAATTATATTAATTCATTACAAACTGTTAAGAAATATCAATTTTTTCAAAGCTGATGCCACAAAAAAATAGGACAGGTAATATACCTGTCCTACAAATTGGCATGAGATTAACTTACCTAAATCCCACGGCTGCTTGCCAAACAAATGCAAGCAACAAGAAGAATACGGGAATGACTGGGAGAACATCCACCAAGGGGTCGAAGATTTGGTAAGCTTCAGGCAATTTTGCTAATAAAAGTCCTGCTTCCATGTTCGTTTAAATCCACCTAATCCAACACAGCTTTCATAATTGAGATGTATCTTAACATGGTTTGGGCATTGGTCGTTTGTCATTTGGGGAATGGGGAATGGGGAATGGGAAATGGGGAATGGGAAATGGGGAATGGGGAATGGGAAAGAGAATTATTCTTTTGCCCCTCTGTCCCTCTGCTCCCCCTGCTCCCCTGATTCAGTCAGCCAGTGTCCAAATTCTGCAAGAAAGCGATCGCTTAATATTGCTTCTCGAATCTTTTGGGTGAAGCGAATTAGTTCGGTGATGTTGTGAATGCTCAACAAGGTGTAAGCTAAAATTTCTTGCGATCGCACTAAATGAGATACGTAGGCACGACTAAAATTTTGACAAGTGTAGCACGGGCAAGTTTCATCCAATGGTGTAAAATCTTCACGAAACTTAGCATTTTTTAAGTTCCAGCGATCGCCTTGCACTATTGCCGTTCCATGTCTTGCCCAGCGTGTGGGAATTACGCAATCAAATAAATCTACACCAGATGCGATCGCGATCGCCATCTCCCGATAAGTACCCACGCCCATCAAATAACGCGGTTTTTCAGGTGGTAGAAGCGGTGCTGTCACTTGCACAATCTGAGCCATTAATTCTGGCGGTTCTCCCACACTCACACCACCAATGGCATAACCAGGCAAATCCAACTTAGCCAAAGCTTCAGCCGCACGGGAGCGTAAATCCAAATACACNCCCCCCTGCACAATCCCAAACAATGCCTGCTCACTACTTTGATGAGCCACCATACAGCGTTCTAGCCAGCGGTAAGTGCGCTCAGTTGCAGTTTCTACTTCTTGACGACTAGCTGGGTAGGGGGGACACTCATCAAATGCCATGATCACATCTGCCCCTAAAGTATTTTGAATCTCAATGGAGCGCTCCGGTGTCAAGTTAATAATTTGCCCATCGTGAGGTGAACGAAAAGTTACGCCTTCTTCCGTAATTTTTCGCATCTCGCTCAAGCTGAAAACCTGAAACCCACCAGAATCGGTCAACATTGGCCCGTTCCAGCCCATAAATTTATGCAATCCACCACCACCAGCGACGATCGCTTCCCCTGGTTGTAAGTGCAGATGATAAGTATTAGATAACACCATCTGCGCCCCAGTTTCTCTGAGTTGGGCTGGAGTCAGCGTTTTGACATTTGCCAGCGTTCCTACAGGCATAAATCGGGGAGTTTCTACAAGCCCGTGAGGGGTAAAAAACACCCCAGCCCTGGCTTTTGTCTGGCTACAGCGAGCTAGAGATTGAAAAGAAAATATAGCACTCAAAGTAAAAGTAATGCGATCGCGTTTTCTGAACAAACATAACACGTTGCTGTTCTACCCAACTCACCAGTTTCTACAGTTTCACTGGCGAGACGAGCAGCACTTTTATATACTTTCGATTATTTTCATTACAACATTTGTCAAATATAGGATTCCTATTTGATTTTTGTTGGCGTAGCCTGCGCTTGCGCTTACAAAACTCAGTACACCTTTATTCCTTTTTCCCTATTCCCTATTCCCTGCCTCTACGAGTGATTCAGCAATCAAATCGGATTACTATAGTTAAATAAATTCTTTTCTTTGATGGTAATTTTTAATATATCTTTATAAATCACTATTATTACTAAATTATGAGTAAATAAATCTTTAAAGCTTTTGTGACAAGAATTAGCAAGAATCATCAACTTTTTTAAAATTTTTGGAATATAGGGATATTTCAGTGAATTAAACTATGGAATAAGTATGTCGATAAAATTAATTACCTCATGATTTTTATTCTCACTTTTTGGTAATTATTTTTTTCTGACAACTTGAAATAAACTAAACAATCTTTTGCCATCCAAATGAAAGCTGTAAATTCTGTATTTATTGCTAGCCTATTATCCCTACCCATCGTCATGGGTGTAGCACCTGAAGCTAAAGCTGATTTGATAGTCTGTAGTACCTCACCTTACAAAGCTTATGTAGCAAAAGCTTGGTACTCCGGAGGTCGTTGGCTAGCTAGTGGATGGACTCAGGTATATTCAGATCAGTGTGAAGTCGTTCTTGTAGGTGATATGAGAAAAACTTCTGCCTATATTTATGTAGCTAATGAAAATTGGGAACCTTGGCGATTACCAAAAAATCAAAGATCTATATTTTGTCTTCAGCAATCGCGTTTTAGAATTAATAATGCTAACAGAAAATGTTCTTTAGGCATGATTCCCAAGACATTTTATAGAGTAGTCTCGCCAGGCAGCTATGATTACAAACTCAGGCTAAGATAGTACATCTTTTTTTGATCTGCTGCTTCACTGTGGAAGGATAACTACGGCTGTTGACGTTATTTGATCACGATTTGGGCAAAATTTAGTTAAAACGAGTCAGAACTGTCGTCGTCAATTTCCGCATCCCATCGGGCTGAGAGTACTTGCTCCATCATCGCTTCTATAGCGCTGACATTCAAGCTCCTGTCTCGTCGCTCTTGCAAGGGGGTTGAGTGGGGAATCAGGCGCAGACACACGCCTTCTTGCATCAAATCGAGATAGGTTTCTTGTTGGGGAGATTGTTTTAGTTCCAGGTAATCAAAACTAAAAACATTCAGATAAAGCGCATTGTTAGCAACTAGGGTAGACCTTTGCGGATTGGCAAAAACTTCCATCACATCCCCTTCACCCTCGCTCAATAGCTTATCTCCTTGGGTGTAGATGTAGTGGACTCGACCTAAATCAGCTAACAATCGCCGCATGTCGAGCTTATTCACAATGATGCCCGTGTTAACGATGCACGGAGCTGGTATTCTGGTGTCGGGTAGATGGTGACTCATAAGGAAATAGCAATTGAGCGAAGGAGCGCGACAACACAGCTAAACAATCAATTGAACAGCTTGTTGACTCCCTACATTTAAAAAAAATATCAATTTTGTAGGGCAATCGTCTAATAGCCTGGAGTAAGTTCTTAGTTAAAGAATATAAAACAAAAAGATCCTTGATGGAATTGTAGTTTTTTGAGTTATTTACAGATTGTAATTTTTTATACCCAAAGCTTTTTGGATATCACTGAGAACAGCATAACAAAGTTTTTAGAGAGAATCTCTCATACAAGTAAATCTTATCTAAAGCTTTAACTCAAGTCTGTGGTAATTACCCTTCCCCAAATTGAACGGTGATTGATATAGGAGTTCGAGAAATTATAATGCAGTAAGCTATTTAAAACTGCAATTAATTAAAGATATTTGAGATACTGCTGAATTTGAGGACTTGGACTTGTCTTCATTGTGCCACTCAGTATTACAGGGATGCTAATTATGACTAAACAGCAACAGTGGTGGAAAGAGCTACTGTTAAAGCTGGCAGCTAGCGCTATATTTTACACTACTATTCCGCTACCCAATTTAGACGGGTTGGACTTTCAGGGGGTGGCACGTTTTGCTCCGTTTATAGGGCTGATGATTGGGGGAGTTTTAGGGTTATTGGATGTGGGAATGAATTATCTGGGTATGCCAGTATTAACTCGTAGCGCCTTAGTAGTAGGTGTTTGGATTGCCATTACTGGAGGACTACACTTAGATGGGGCAATGGATACTGCCGATGGGTTAGCAGTGGGCGACCCAGACAGACGACTGGAGGTGATGGCAGATAGTGCTACAGGTGCATTTGGGGCAATGGCAGCGATCGCCATACTCCTACTGAAAACAACAGCCTTAACAGATATGCCAGAAAACCGTTGGCTGGTGTTGATGGGTGCTTGTGGGTGGGGACGCTGGGGACAACAATTGGCGATCGCCCGATATCCTTATCTCAAACCAACTGGTAAAGGTGCGTTTCACAAACAAGCCATTCGTTCTTACAAGGATTTGTTACCGGGACTGTTGTTGTTAATAGGTTTAAGTGGTTTACTTTTGCTGATAAATAACAAGCGCCTATTTTTGACCTTGGGGATGATTATCGCTGGGAGTGCGATCGCCACTTTAACTGGTGCGTGGTTCAATCACAAATTAGGCGGACAGACTGGAGATACCTACGGTGCAGTCGTAGAGTGGACTGAAGCCTTGTTTCTCTGCGTGCTGACCACTTTTTAAGAAATGGGGGAGTGGAGGAGTAGGAGAGTGGAGGAGNGGGGGAAGCAAATAATTAATGACCCTTGTACAGACGCGATTAATCGCGTCTCTACTCTTGACCCTTGTAGAGATGCGATTAATCGCGTCTCTACTCTTGACCACCTCATTTAATCGGTTGCAACTTCGTCACTTTAAGTTTAAAAATCCCAACCCCAGTTTCCCCAAAAGACCGAACGCGAACGATATACGTCCCCGTTTCATTGATCCGGGTAAACAGCAGGGAATTGCTGCTACCATCGGGGCCGTCATCATTTTCTGCTAGTGTCGAGCCATCAGGTGCTAGCAGTGTGATGATGCTGTCAAAGCTCTCAGATGACAGATCAACCGCTAGGTTATCGCCCTTTTCTAACTTCACTATGTAATCACGGGCGAACCCACCTTGACCTGTGGGTATATCTTTGTCTGAGAGCGTATCGGAAAGTTCAGTACTGTTAGGTAAAGCAATGGGACTATATAATTTATTTTGAGCAAAAGCTGCTCTTGTACTTATACATATTGCCAGCAACGTGGCAGGAACGATGATGACTTGTTTCAANCCTGCCGCAAAAGCTTTATTCATACATTTCAAGCAATAATTCGAGAAAAACAAGGTAATTCGGTCAATTATAGAGTTTTTAGGCAGATATTGCCCATAAATCCTTGATTTATCCGTCTTTTACGGTAGTAGCCACAGCTGCTAACCCTAAGACGACAATTCCACACTGACGAAGTGTTTGCACAGCAGATCTGGCAGTAGCACCAGTTGTATAAATGTCGTCTACTAAGAGCACTGGGACATTTGAGAAGTGGCGACGAAATTCTTGCTCAACAGCAAAAGCTTCAGCCAAGTTGCTTTGTCGCTCAGACACCGATAAACCAAACTGCGCTTGGGTCTCTCGCACCCTTGCTAAACAATTTAGTTTCAATTTTAACCCAGTTGTTTGGCAGAAACTTTGTGCTATGAGTGCAGCCTGATTGTAGTTACGTTGCTTTTGTTTGCTGGCGTGGAGTGGTATGGGAACTACCACAGGACGTTGCTCGTAGTTAGGTAAATTTAATAACCATGCGTCCCCTAACCATTGCCCTAAAGGACGAGCGATTTGGGGTTGTTTTTCGTATTTCATCGCAGCGATCGCTCGTTTCAGTAAACCACCATATACTCCCCAGCCAAATACTGGTATTGGTTCTCGCCACAAAGAACTAGGGTTTTTGTGCTGACAGTTTTGTACTTGTTTGGTACAGTTTTGACAAAATTCTTGCGAAGTTGCGCGTTGGCATAGAGGGCAATGGGATTGGAGAAAAAGATTGAGTAAGCCTGTAAGATTTTTAGTCCAAGTGTACATTTAGGGTTGGTTGATATCTTTTACATATACGCGATCGCACCGTGTTGTTTCTACACCCGTTGCAGGTTTGTATCCATTGCTTTCATATAGCTTGACTGCTTCCACCAAAACGCTGGCAGTTTCAATCCAAATTTGCTGAAAACCACGCTCTGCGATCGCTGCTTCTAGCTGTTGTAACAAATATTTCCCCAATCCCAAACCTCTGACGCTAGACAAAAGATACATTTTGCGGATTTCTACAGCTTTTTTCCCACGAGATATAGGGTAGTATGCCCCAGTACCGACTAACTGAGTTTGGTGTTCAATTNCCCAAAATTCCCCGCCAGTTGCTAAGTAATATTCCTCAACTTGCAGTACATCTCGGTCTGCGCCGTTGGGTTCCCAACCCAAACCATATTCTGATAATACATAACTAATGACTTCAGCGGCTCTGGTGCGATCGCTCTTTTCCCAATTACGAATTAAAAAATCTTGATAATGATTTTTCATTGTCAATTACTATATTTGCGGGAACACTAAACAAAAAACACCATCCCCTGATAGGGATGTTCTTTTGTTATCTTAATTCGTGTTGCTAGGTCTGAGGCATGAATCTGTAGTTTGTGATGGTTGGGATCTGTAAAGTGAAGAGATGCACCTTCACTAAGATTTTCCTGCAAAATTTCGGTTAGTGATTTTCTAATTCGTTCATTGATTTTTTCAAATTCTTGTTCAGAAACACTAAAACTTCTTGATAAAACTGGAAAGATTCTTCAACGTTTTTAACAGATAGATTAATATGATTAATTCCAGTAATCATTAGACCTCTTGCATAAATATTTTTTTGTCTCACGCAAAGGCGAGGCAGCGCGTTGCGGGGGTTCCCCCCGTTGTAGCGACTGCCGTCGCAAAGTCGCAAATAAGAACGCAATAAGAACGACTTTTGCAAGAAGTCTATTATCCCGATATTGTTAACTTGGTTAAATTTGTACGGGAAAATCTTCTAGTTAAATACCCCAGCTTACCCACCAAATAACAACTCTTGCATCACTCAAATGCCGTTGGGTATACCTAATAAGTAGCCGCTCTGGTTGGTAGCAATCAAAAGTGCCAGCTTTCTTTAACAAAACCTCAGCTATATACCTGGTAACGGTCGAGAGGTTATCTTTATATAAACACCAGTCGGCAAAGAGGCTGAACAAGGTCGGGGTTTGGTTTAGCTGTAGTTCAGACATCGGGTAGTTGCTGGCAGCGAACTTTTAATTTAAGATTCCTAGATTGCTGTAGATTTCGATCAGATTGCCATCAGGATCGCGAAAATGAGCTGTGCGGATTCCCCAGTCTGGGCGATCTTGAGGTGGAGTCACAACTATCGCCTGATGATCTTTTACTTGCTGATAAACTTCATCCACGTTATCCACTGCGAAAATCAAAGCAATTTTGTCTCGATTGGCGACATACGAAGGTTGTTCGACACTGGGGACAACTTTAGCCATTAATTCCTTTTTGAACAAACCCAGCTTGATATATCCGGTATTCAACTCAGCGTACCCACTATCTTCATCGCCCCAATCGACATCAAATTTCAGCAAATCCCGGTAAAACAGAAAAGAATCTTTGTAGTTGGCGACAAGCAGTCTCAGGTGTGATAACTGAAGCTTCATATCTGTTACGTTAGTCTACTAACTATGAATTCTAGGTTCTGGGTGCAAAGTTGCTAGCAACTCACTTTCGATAATTGCCAATTCATCGAGTCGCTGCATGACAATCTCACGGTTGAAGTAAGTAGCAGCTAAGACCCAGTATATACCGTAGTGTCGCGCTTCAGATGCCATTAAGCCACGATAAAATTTTGCTAATTCTGGCTCAGGACAGTGAGTAGCCAATAATCCTAAGCGTTCGTGACTGCGAGCTTCTATTAAACCAGTAACTAGTAAGGAATCCAAAAACCGCTCAGGTTCTTTGGGGCGCACTTGAGCCTTCAAACCCGCACCGTAGGGAGGTGGTGACAGCGGCCCAAGGGGAATATTCCGGCGTTCCAGCCATTGATTAACTAGCTCAAAGTGTTCTAGTTCTTCGCGGGCGATCGCAGTTAACTCCCGTACCATTTTAGTATTGGAAGGGTAGCGAAACATCAAGTTCAACGCCACACCTGCTGCTTTGCGTTCACAGTGAGAGTGGTCGAGTAGGATGATATCTAAGTTTGCGATTGCTTGTTCGACCCAATCAGGTCTGGTGGGTTGTTTCAGGACGTTGATAGTCGTTAACAAAGAAGTAGTAAGCACAGAGTGACAAAACTCCAGAATTTTAAGTTTGCTGAGTACCCTAGCAAATTGATTTTAATGGTGGATGGAGCGATCAGACATTCCCCATCAAAATTACTAGAGATTTTTCTGCTCGTCTTCTACGCACAACCCCTGAAAGCCACAGATCCCCGACTTCTCAAAGAAGTCGGGGATCTAGTTTCCAAACAGTATTGAAAAAATCTAAATAATTAAATAAACAGGGCGTAGGAAGTTACCTATGCTACTTTACAAGTATTGCATTTGATGGGCATCAATTGCACTTAATCACGGGTAATTCCCTATCGCTCTGGTGCTTTTTTGGCGTTAAAATTTCGCCAAAAGTGTAAAAGTAAAGGGCTTTGCTAGCATATAACAGTCATTCTAAATTTATTGTATAATTGCACACTTTTTTCTCCTAAATTTTTGTACTTTTTCCTGATGGCAGACTGATTTTTATTGCTACTTCAATAAATGCGAGATTTCCACGAGCAATGAGGGAAATCAGGTGATGAAAACCAGCAGATTAAGTGAGATTGGCTTTTCCTAATGAATTCGCTCTCAGAGATCAAGGAAGACTATTTTATAACATGATTTTTCTTCAGGAAAGAAATATTTTATCACCAATCAATTGGCTGGCGATCGCGGAAAAATCCACCCGTAGCGCCTCCATCTGGAAGAGTTGCAAGCCACACAATTGTATCGACTCCTTGTTCTGGAGTTCGCGGTGCTTCTGAACCACCCATATCAGTTTTCACCCAACCTGGACAAACAGAATTAACTAAAATATTTGTGCTGTTTAATTCGCTGGCAAAAATCCGCGTCAGAGCATTTAAAGCTGTTTTAGAAACGCGATATCCAGGGGCNCCTCCGTCCATATCCTTCAGCTGTCCCATGCCAGAAGAAACATTTACTATTCGTCCATAATTTTGTTCCTTCATCAAGGGAATTAAAGCCTGAGTCACCTGCAAAACTCCATAGACATTCGTTTCTAATGTTTCTCGTAAAGTGTCCACTTTGGCATTTAAAATGCTATCGCTGCCAGCTTGAGAATCGATATATATACCTGCGTTATTCACCAACACATCGAGTTTACCAAACTGCTGGCGAATGAATTCAGCTAATTTCTGGCTGCTTTCACCATTGGTGACATCAAGGGAATGGAAAATCACATCTAGTCCCTCATGTTGTAACTGTTCGGCGGCTGCTTGGGCTTTTGCTTCATCGCTACTGGTGAGAATTACCTGATATCCCTTCTTTGCCAATTGGCGAGAGGCTTCAAATCCCAAACCACGATTTCCACCTGTTACTACTGCAACTTTTTTATTCGTATTCATTGTAAGTTTTTACTATTCCTAACGAATCCGCTGATTATGAATTTTTTTCACCAACCAACAGTCACTTAAATTTTAAGCCTGCCTATATATTATGGGTTTCAGCTAGCATAAATTTCCCCCCGCAGGGGGAAACATCCGACTCAAGGTATATTGCTGCTTATTAACGCACAATAAAGCCGTATTTTTGAAGTATAGCCTTGACTTGAATACCAGATAAAAACTGGGTAAAATCCCTAGCGGCATCAATATTTTTACTGCTTTTTATCACTGCGATCGGATAGACAATTGGAGAGTGATATTTGTCGTCAGCAGCAACAACAATTTTGACATTGTTGGAGATTCTGGCATCAGTGGCGTAAACTAAACCTGCTTGGGCGTTACCACTTTCTACCGCTGCTAAAACTTGACGCACATTACTAACAAAGACAAATTTGGATTTGACCTTTTCAAATATGTCCAATTTTTTTAACACTTCCTCGCCGTATTGACCTGCGGGGACACTTCTGGGTTCTCCGATCGCAATTTTGGTAATCTTAGTATCTGTGAGATTGTAAAAGCTGCTAATGCCAACCACATCTTTAGGTACAATCAAGACCAGACGGTTATTTGCTAGGTTGACACGAGTACCCGGAACCAGTAGCCCTTTTTGCTCCAAGGCATCCACTTGCTTTTTACCAGCAGAAATAAAGATATCCGCTGGCGCGCCCTGTTCAATTTGTTGCTGCAAGGCACCAGAAGCCCCAAAGTTGTAACTAATATTGACATTCGGCTTACTTTGTTGGTAAATAGGCTTAATTTCTTCTAGTGCATCTTTCATGCTGGCAGCAGCTGAGACGAGTAGGTTAGTGTCTGACTGGGCGACTACAGATGAAGGAGTAACCAACGGTAAGCCGATTACTAGCAGCAAACTAGCAACTGCTATGCCAATGGACGCAAAAATTTGTCTTCTGTTCATAGAAAAACCGGGCTGACGAAGATTTATTTCAATAAAATTGATACTTATAGAATCGTACCAAAAATACCAATAAATACCCAACTAAATAGGTAAAATTAGATTTGGGAAATAACAATGATGGGTTGCATGTCAAACTTCAGAGGAGGAGCGGAAGATTCTGGAGGAATTCTGCGGAACTTACCAACGCTACCAACCAAGTCGCGAAAAAAGCCTGAACTGGCGCAGAAAAGGAAGCAATTAAGATTGCAAGTGAGAACACCGTTAGTAAGGGTATTTCCGAACTGTTCTAATCTTGTTGTGTTACTTCTACATAGATATGCTCTAACCGCACAGGTTGACGCGCAATCGAATCAATTGCTATTCCCTCAAACCGGGAAATAATCTCCTTTAATTCCAGAGGTTCTGGTAACCAAAAAGTCAAATCGTTACCATAACGTCGCGGTGTGAAACCATACTTTTTGGCGCGGGAAATGGCTTCTTCCTCTTGTGCAGTCTGCACGACTACAATTTCTTGTGCTGGAATCAAGGTGCGTAATTCAGCTAAACTACCCTCAGCCAAAATTCGACCGTTTTTCAAAATCCCAATTCTTTGGCAAAGACGCTCTGCTTCATCTAATAAATGAGTCGTCAACAAAATCGTAATACCTTGATTTTTTAATTGCCGAATTAACTCCCATATTTCGTATCGCGCTTCAATATCTAACCCTGTGGTCGGTTCATCGAGAATTACTAACTTTGGCTGATGTACTAAAGCTAATGCAATATTCAATCGCCGCTGCATTCCACCGCTAAGAGTTTCTACCGGGCTTTTTGCTCTATCCAATAAGTTTACAGCCGCTAGAGTTTCTTTGACTCGTTTTTGGCGTGTTTCTCGGTTTAATCCATAAATATCAGCAAAAAATTTCAGATTTTCCTCGCAAGATAAGGTTTTATATAGTAAATTTTCTTGGGGCGCAATGCCAATTAATTTTTTTGTTGCTTCAGAAACAGGTTGATTATTGATTGTAATATCACCACTATCAGCTTTAAGTAAATTACAAATAATATTAATTGTCGTAGTCTTGCCGGCTCCATTTGCGCCGATTAAGCCGTAAATTTCTCCTGAATCAATATGCATAGTCAAATTTTGGAGAACTTTTCTTAGCTTATAAGACTTATTGAGCTTTTGAATTTTTAACATAGTTGCAATTAATTTAATGTAGTGCAAGGTATTTTTAAAGTATGATTTATCTCACGCAGAGGCGCAGAGAGAATAAGGATTTTAAATATCATTACTCAGCAATGGTTTTGTAACTACTAAAAGCCATATTGACCTCCTCAATAATTTTGTGTCGCTTCGACGGTGGAACTCTTTGTTATATTGTCTCTTAAATGATTGATGAGAGCATGAATCTAATTATGCTTGAATTTATAGTTAATTATAGAGTTTGGGTGGCGATAGCAAAATTACCACAGTTCTAGTTATCACTGGAGTTGTTAGTTTGAACTATGGCTTATACCATTCACCTAAATCAAACAATTGCATAATTCAGGAGAAAGAACCATGATTGAGCTTTACTATTGGACAACCCCAAACGGTCATAAAATCACAATGTTTCTGGAAGAAGCCGGACTACCTTACACCATTATTCCTGTGAACATTGGCGCTGGGGATCAGTTTAAGCCGGAATTTCTGAAGATTTCTCCCAACAATCGTATCCCTGCGATCGTTGACCATGAACCAGCAACTGGGGGNGCGCCGATTTCTGTCTTTGAGTCTGGTGCAATTTTGCTGTATTTGGCAGAAAAAACCGGGAAATTGATTCCCCAAGATTTGCGCGATCGCGTTGTAGCCCTAGAGTGGTTATTCTGGCAAATGGCAGGCTTAGGGCCAATGGCGGGACAAAACCATCACTTTAATAGCTATGCTCCCGAAAAGATTGACTATGCTATTAACCGCTATGTGAAGGAGACAGGACGCTTATATGCAGTGCTGGATAAGCAACTAGCAAATAGAGGGTTTGTGGCTGGCGATTATTCCATCGCCGATATTGCTGCTTATCCCTGGATTGTGCCCTATGAGCGCCAAAACCAGAATCTAGAAGATTTTCCTAACATAAAGCGCTGGTTTGAGACAATTAAGGCGCGTCCTGCAACAATTCGAGCCTATGAGAAGGCAGAAGCTTTCAAAAATTAGGCGCTGGATGTCGAAAAGTCAAGAGATTTGTTATTTAACCAGTCGGCGAAGACTGTTCAGCCTTAAGCATTCTGGGCATAAAAGTCTTTTAAACGACTGTTTTCTCTCACTTTTGTCAAAACACTAAAGTTTCTTTTTGAGCGACAAATTATTTGTCGCTCAAAAAGAACCGCTCACTACCGCCCAACTTCAAATCCCCGTAATCCTTCAGGCTCTTCATACTTAACCACAACCTCTTTCACCACAGCAGCAGGTGGGCCAGAGTGACACCAGCGAACCATCTCTTCCACAACTTCCCGCGTTCCTTCAAATACTGCTTCTACACGATCATCAGGGAGATTTTGCACCCAACCAGTTAATCCTAACTGGCTAGCTGTATCCACAGTGGCGTAGCGATAGCCCACTCCTTGGACTCGGCCAGAAATGAATACATGAGCGCGGATTAGCTTTGGCAGTGGCGTGGAATTCTGCATAGACTGGTCTACTCTTTACGATTCCAGTCTACCTAGTTTATGTATGCACAACCTGTTTTTAGTTCCAACTCGCCAAATTAATCGTCGTCCTCATCCTCGTCGTCGTCACGACGTCTGTATTCCCGGTCTTCGTCTTCGTCGTCGCCACGCCTATACTCGCGGTCTTCGTCATCGCCACGACCTCTATACTCACGGTCTTCGTCGTCGTCGCCACGACGTCTGTATTCGCGGTCTTCACCTTCGTCGCCACGACGTCTCTGCTTGTCACCAACTATATTTCTAAACACATCACCTATTCCCATAATCTTAACTCCCTTGAGTTGACGCTCTTTATTTATGGTCACTTTAGTAGTGTGTCTGACGCTTATAGTAGATAAATCTTCCAGCGGGTGTAGATCAAGATAAAATTTTCCCTATCTTTAGGAGTCTGCCAGGGTAGTAGTGATAAAGTATTTTTCACTAACTATTGTGTATTTCATTAGTTAGCGATGTCTACGACGGGCTACGCCTACGCTAGCAAACCAACTGACAATTTTTGAATTTTTAATTGCTTATGTCTAATCTACCACCACTCAATACAGAAACCATTTGGGCGATCCTCGAAGAGAAACTTGATGACGCTACAGTCAACCAATTGTTATGGCATTATTTAGGCTACCGCTACGACTCTTCAACTGAAAAGTGGGATACTAGCGAAGTTGCTCTAGAATGGCGCGATGAGTACCCACAACCACCAGATTTTATTGATAGTCGCCCTGCAATAGTCAAGTTAACTCGTTCTATTCCTTCAGCAAACAAACAAATATTAAAAGAGAAACTGGGTTTCAAAGGTTACAAAATTGGGGAATTCGGCCCTCGGCAAACTCGCAGAGCAACAGCAGCAAATTGGTTATTAAGTTATCTGCAACAAACTGGCACTAAAATTGAGTAATTTTAAGTAGTGAAGATTGATAATATATCCCATATTTTAACAATAAATATTTACTGTTTTATACGTCAATAAAAATATATAGCATAAACAAGAAACAAAAAGATCCCCGACTTCTCAAAGAAGTCGGGGATCTGCGGATTTGCGGGTTACAATTTTCATAAATTAAATAGGATTGATATGCTGATTTTAACAGTAACTTATTGTATTTATTCTTGTAGAAAATCTCTACAATCTAATAAATCTATAAATTTCAGTCAAATAAAAGATGCCATGAAAAGTCGAAAGCAAAAAAAACATCCAGTTGAAATTCATAAATTATTCCTAAAGATAGAGTACAAACATATTTAAATATTTCTGTCGAGTGATTTCCAAATTTGATTTATCATCAGAGAATACTCCTACCAAGATTTTCTACTCTAAACACGTTTATGGCAAAGCCAATTGAATTTAATTTATTTGCACCTTACAACAAAGGAGCATCATTAATAGGTTCTTTTTCTGATTGGCAAGAAATCCAAATGGAGAAAGGTGATGATGGTTATTTTCGCACAACTGTTGAACTAGAAGACGGCACTTATCAATATAAATTCCGTGTCCAGTCAAATTCATGGTTTTTTGAACCAGAACAATGGGTTGATGTCACAGACCCTTACGCGACTGATATTGATGAATCTACTGGAAAAGATAACGGTGTTGTGCGAATTAAAGATGGTAAAAGAATTGTCGATACATATATTTGGCAAAATGATGATAAACCGCTGCCTGCTGACCATGAATTAGTTATATATGAATTACACGTAGCCGACTTTTCTGGTGGTGAAGATGACCCTCATGCCAGAGGAAAGTATAAGCACGTTATTGAAAAGCTAGATTACCTAAGTGAATTAGGAATTAATGCTGTTGAGTTGATGCCACTTAAAGAATATCCTGGCGATTATAGCTGGGGTTACAATCCCCGGCATTTCTTTGCAACAGAATCTAGTTATGGTTCGACCGCTGAGTTAAAGCAGCTGATTGACGAGTGTCATGGTAGAGGCATTCGTGTCATTATTGATGGTATTTATAACCACTCAGAAGCAGGTAGTCCTTTAACACAAATTGACCATGATTACTGGTATCACCACGAACCTCGTGACCCTGATAATAACTGGGGACCTGAGTTTAATTACGAACATTACGACGAGAAATTAGATACTTATCCTGCTCGTAAATTTATTGGCGATACAATCCGTTTTTGGATTGGACAATATCATATAGATGGTATTCGCTATGATGCGGCGCGGCAAATTGCTAACTACGACTTCATGCACTGGATTGTTCAAGAAGCAAAAAATGCTGCTAGCATGAAGCCTTTTTACAACGTTGCTGAACACATTCCAGAAACTACCAGCATCACCAATGTAGATGGGCCAATGGATGGTTGCTGGCATGATAGTTTTTATCACGGCATTCTCGAACATATCTGCGGTGATACATTTGATTTAGAACGCCTCAAAGATGTCATCGATTGCAAGCGCCAAGGCTTCATGGGTGCTACTAATGTAGTAAATTACCTCACAAACCATGACCACAACCACGTTATGGTTGAGTTGGGAAACCGTGAGATTTTTGACGAAGAAGCCTTTAGGCGGACTAAATTGGGAGCAGCTATTCTCATGACAGCGGTCGGTGTACCTTTGATTTGGATGGGTGAAGAATTTGGCGAGTACAAACCCAAAACTCCAGAGTCAGCCAAAATCGATTGGACACTGTTAGGTAATGACTTAAATCGTGGCTTGTTTGACTACTACAAAGGCTTAACCAACCTGCGTAAAGACAATCATGCTCTCTACACAGAAAATATAGATTTTATCCACGAAAATCCAGAGACAAAGGTGTTAGCTTATAGCCGCTGGAATGATGAAGGTTCGCGTGTAGTTGTTGTAGCCAATTTTTCAGAAAATTTCCTGGGTGGCTATCATGTTCCTAACTTTCCCAATGGTGGCACATGGCACGAGTGGACAGCCAATTATGATGTCGAAGCTGGTGATGATGGTATCCTGATAGACTTAGGGCCATACGAAGCCAAAGTATTAGTGTGGCACTAGTACCGCTTTGCGTAATTCGTAATTTGTAATAGTGCCTCCGGCAGGCTTGCGCCAACGTAATTCGTAATTACCGTTGCATAAGGGTTTTAGGCATTTCAAATGGGTGGCGTGATTTATCCGACTTGTACTAGTGAAATATATTAGCACTGAGCTAACAGCATAATAACGAACAAAAGGGGGGTAATATTGCCCCCTTTATTTGTTGTTAATATAAGGATGCGATTATTATAAAGCTATTATTTTACTATAGAAAGTCGAATTATAACTTTGTAAAAACGGACATAAATGTCAGTTGGGTTTAAAAAAAAAGTTATGTTGTATATGGTATTTTTGTTTAAAATAGAATGGCGCAAATTATGAGGACTTGGCCATGCACCAAAAATTATCTAACACTAATATTGATAATGATCACGTTTTATTAACTCCTAATGAAGTCAAATCAAAGTTACCTTTAACACCATCGGCTGAACAAACAGTTTTTAAATATAGGCAGGAAATAGAACATATACTAGACTTTCGCGATCGCCGAAAATTTATAGTGGTTGGCCCATGTTCAATCCATGATCCAAAAGCTGCGATCGCATATTCCGAAAAGCTAAAATCTTTAGCTGAACGAGTTCAGGATAACCTGCTACTAATTATGAGGGTATACTTTGAAAAACCCAGAACAACTGTAGGATGGAAAGGTTTAATTAACGATCCAGATATGGATGATTCTTTCCATGTAGAAAACGGTTTATTAATTGCACGTAGTCTGTTATTAAAAATTACTGAATTGGGATTACCTGCTGGCACAGAAGCACTAGATCCGATAATACCACAGTATATTAGTGAACTGATTACATGGTCTGCCATTGGCGCACGCACAACTGAATCACAAACTCATCGCGAAATGGCAAGTGGACTTTCGATGCCTGTGGGGTTTAAAAATGGGACTGATGGTAATATTCAAGTAGCTTTAAATGCCCTGCAATCAGCTAGAAATCCTCACAATTTTCTAGGAATTAATCAAAACGGACAAGTTAGCGTATTTCAAACTAAAGGCAATGCTTATGGACACGTAATTTTAAGAGGTGGTAATCAGCCAAACTTTGATGTTGCAAATGTCAAAGTAGTAGAAGACAAATTAAAGGAAGCAAATTTACCACCAAGGATTGTTATTGACTGTAGCCACGGCAATACAAATAAAGATTACAGATTACAAGCTACAGTCTTGGAAAATGCTATTCAACAAATAGTGGATGGCAATACATCAATAGTCGGAATGATGCTGGAATCAAATTTGTATGAAGGCAATCAACCGATAACTGATAAACGAGAAGAATTAAAATATGGTGTTTCTGTAACTGATAAATGTATTAATTGGGAAGAGACTGAAAGGATTATTTTGGCTGCTCACCAAAAACTCAAGTAATGAAGTTATTAAACGCAGAGATGCACAGAGGTATTTCTCTGCGTTACTCTGCGCTTACTTTGCGTCACTCTGCGTTGAAAAAATTACAAAATCGTCCCCGTTTCTTTCAAATAAACCCGTGTAAATGGCTCACCTTCTCCCAAGGTGTAGTCTTCAATCAACCCTTTGCGACGGATAGAAATGTCGTTTCCTTTTCTAATTACCACAGTAGAACCGTCAAAGACATCACGCACTAACATCATCTCAGTTTCGGTGGGATTATCCAAAACCACCATATTACTACTCTGGTAAAACATGCCCTCTTCCTCTAGGACGCCTTCCTTGTACTCAGCAATTAGCAAATCAAGTTTTGGATTACGCAGCAAAGTTTGGACGTTGCTGTTGTAATCTTTGCGGAATACTTTTTTCGACCGATTTACAAAAACTGCGTCATGACAAACAGCGCCTATTGTCAAGTCAGGATGTTGCAAAAGAATATGGTCAATTGTTTCTTGCAATTCCTCAACTGAGATTTTATTAAAGGTGATAATCGGTATTCTGGCATCAGTACCCGACTCAAAAAATGTTTCCAAAATATGAGAAGGCACATCAACACTTTCACCAACTGCGGGTTTAAGATGCATCAAAATGCCAGGTGCAGCATTGATTTCTAAGATGGCAAAGTTACCGGCTTTCCAAGATTCTGAGAGACTTTTGGTAATGACATCAATACCGAGACAAGTCAGCTGGAAATGTTGAGCAATATCTTGAGCCAAGATGATATTGTCGTGGTGAACCGTGTCAGTGGCATTGATGCTCACACCTCCAGCTGAAAGATTGGCGACTTTGCGAAGGTAAACAGTGCGGTCTTTTTTAATCACACTGTCTAGGGACAAATCTTGTTCTTCTAAGTAGAGTTGCATCGCCTCATCACGCTGAATCTTACTCAACGGCGAGGTGGGNGTATCCAAACGTCCTGGTTTTCGATTTTCTTGCCGAATTAACTCATCAATAGTTGAGTGTCCATCACCGACAACCGATGCTGGACGCCGTTCAGTGGCGGCAACGAATTTACCATTAACACACAGTAAGCGAAAATCTGCTCCTGGGATGCTTTTTTCAACAATTATCTGTGTTGGCTGTTCTTCTGGAATTGCTGCAAGTGCCCTATTATAAGCAGATACCAGTTCTTTTGCATCTTGCACATCAGCAGTTACGCCAATTCCTTTATGACCTACTACAGGCTTAACTGCTACTGGATAGCCAATTTCTTTTGCTACTGCTAAAGCGCCATTTTCCGTAACAACAATATCACCTTCAGGTACTGGGAAACCTAAAGTATTTAAAAATGCCTTGCAGTCATCTTTGCGGGTAGTAAATTCGGAATCTAGATGGCTATCACAGTTAAATGTTGTCGCTACCCCCCGAACATGTTTTTTTCCAAAACCATATTGCATCAGCCCTTCTTCCCACAAATAAAAGGTGGGAATACCTTTTTCGTAGGCTGTTCGCAATAAGGCGTAAACAGTAGGGCCACCGTAAACAGATTGTCGGAATCGTCTTTGAAGCCTCACAAGCTGTTCATCAAAAAGGAAGTCTTCCTCTTGGGTAATGGTTTCAAACCAATCCCAAACAAAGTAAACTACCTCTCTAGTTGTACGTTCATACAGTGATTGGACGCTAATCCGCGTGAAATCCGGATATGGCTTGACACTCCAACGGTTGAGGNGCAACTCCATGTCCAGTTTTCCCACTTCTGAAACAACTCGGCCAAACAGATGAGCATAGGATTCGTAGGTTTGCTCAGCCAAGTGCGGATAGCGATCGCGAATAACTGAAATATAATCTTCGAGAGGCAGAGGCTCCCTATACTTAGTCAAAGCCAAATCAAATACTAGCGCCCCTGCATCCAAATAGGGGTTAGGGCCAATGTAATGCTGGAAGTTGAAAATATCGAATACATCAGATCTTCGAGCATTGACACGGACTGCATCGCTTTTTTGTTGAACCATTGATTGTAAACCTTTGGCTAAACACCCTGAAATTTAAACTCTGAGTTGCGGTTACTCAAACTTATTGATTGTAGATTAATTCACATTACTTTTTGGGCAGCGATGGCTTTGCCATTAATCTGAGTCAGCCTTAACCTAACCCTAATACTAAGCATTTTCAACTATCTTAGGACATAATTAAACTTTTATTAGTTACTAGGGAAAAAATATCAGTCCGTACTCAACCAGAAGGAGTGATAAAAAATATAACCTTTGAAAGGTGCAATAATCCCTCAAAATTTATATAATCGAGAACAGGCTATTAAAGAGACAGTGAACTATGAATAGCACAGAAGCTGGTATAAGACATGAAATTCGACAACTTGCTGAGGAGGCTTTTCACCGCAGGCTGATTTCTGGACACGGAGATGGCCCAGATTTAGAAGAGTATCAAATTGTCTACCAAGGTAAACCCAGACATCTCCCACTAGAACAAGCTCGTTTGTTTTTAACTAACTTACTTCACAGGAGCCAAATTCACTAGAGTTTCCTGATTAGATGCATAGTTTCAGAGATCCAGATAAACTCAGCTAAAGTTAACGCCAAGATGCAGGCAAGATTCTCACTCTGTTAATTGGGAATTGTGCAACATTTAATAATCAATTCTTCAAAACTGTGCGATAAACCCACAATCAGTAATTTATAACCAACTAAACTAAGCCTCTAGAAAATATCTCTAGAGGCTATTGAATAAGTAAGTTTAATTTTGTCCCGAAGATTCATTTTTAAGGAAGCGTTTATTTTTTTCCTTAAAAATTTAATATATTAAGTTGCGATCGCACATTTTTCTCTTATATTTTCTACTTTAATCTATCGGAAGGGTGTTTCTACAGTTTGAATTGTCATGATTTATTGAAATTAATTGAATCAAATCCGGAGGCATCATGGCAGATAGTACGCCCAAACGGCAGTTGGTGATTATTGGGGGAGCTGAAGATAAAGAGAATGATTCTCTAATTCTCAGGGAGTTTGTGCGCCGCGCTGGGGGTACGAAGGCGATTATTGTGATTATGACAGCGGCGACAGAACTACCAAGAGAAGTGGGAGAAAATTATATTAGAGTATTTGAGCGGCTGGGAGCCGAGAATGTTCGGATCATTGACACGGAAACCCGTGAAGATGCAACTTCATCCACAGCGTTGGAAGCTATTCACAAAGCAACTGGCATATTTTTTACTGGGGGTGACCAAGCTCGCATTACCAACATCCTCAAAGACACTGAAATTGATACAGCTATTCACAAACGCTTCTCTGAAGGCGCAGTTGTAGCAGGTACAAGTGCTGGCGCTGCTGTAATGCCAGACAAAATGATTGTAGAAGGAGACTCGGAAACAAATCCTCGGATGGAAATTGTAGAAATGGGCCCTGGTATGGGCTTTTTGCCAGGAGTAGTAATCGATCAACATTTCTCACAGCGTGGTCGTCTAGGACGCTTAATTTCGGCTTTGCTACAAGAACCTGCTAGCTTAGGGTTCGGCATTGACGAAAATACCGCTATGGTAGTGACCGATAATCAAATTGAAGTCATTGGAGAAGGCGCGGTCACAATTGTGGACGAATCACAAGCTACGAACAATATGGGCGAAATCTTGAAGGATGAGCCATTGGCGATTTGCGGAGCGAAGCTTCATATTTTGCCGCATGGCTATAAATTTGACCTAAAAACCCGCCAGCCTATTTTAAATAATGGCTCTGTGCCAGATGTATCTGTACCAGCTGGTTCAACAACCTAACTTTTAGTAGATGCATTTAAATAGAATAAGTAGTCAATACTTGTAGACTATTGATATTTATCTCTTGAACATCCTCCCAACATTCTGAGAAATAGGGGAACATAACTCTCCTTTTTCAGAATATTAGGGAGGATTAATTATTTTATTAATACTTTAGAAAGAAGCTAGAGACAGTATTAAATTAGAAAATAATTTTATTGATTATTCCTATAGGAAGTTCATTTAATGGGTATAATTGCAAGTTCGATTGAATTTAAATTGTTTGCTCCTCGTAACCAAAGTGCTGCTTTAATTGGGTCTTTCTCTGAATGGAAAGAAATTCCAATGCAAAAAGGTGAAGATGGTTATTTCCGGACTCAAATAGAATTAAAGGATGGTGTCTATGGATATAAGTTTCGCATTCAAACCAAGAGTCCAAATTTTGCCCCAGATGAATGGATAGATGTTATTGACCCCAACGCAACAGATGTTAATGAAGAAAAAAAACATGGCGTAGTCCGGATAAAAGATGGGCAACGTATTATTGATACTTATGTTTGGCAGCATGACGAAATGTCGTTGCCTGATAATCATGAATTAGTTATATATGAAATGCACGTTGCAGATTTCACTGGTGATGAGATTGACCCTGACAAACGAGGCAAATATTTAGGAGTAATTGAAAAGTTAGATTACCTAAGTGAATTAGGAATTAATGCAATTGAATTAATGCCAGTCAATGAGTATCCTGGTGATTATAGCTGGGGATATAAAGTACGTCACTTCTTCGCAACAGAATCTAGTTATGGTTCCACAGAAGATTTAAAGCGGTTGATTGACGAGTGTCATGGAAGAGGCATCCGCGTTTTTATGGATGGAATTTATAACCACACAGACGAAGAATGCCCGTTAATGTTGATTGACCGGAATTACTGGTACTACGAACACATGCACTATCCAGAAGACCCCGATAATTACTGGGGGCCAGAGTTTAACTATAACAATTACGACAAAAAGTTAGACGTTAAACCTGCATGGAAATACGTTGGAGATGTGGTGCAATTTTGGATTCAGGAGTATCACATTGATGGAATTCGTTTTGATGCAGTCCGTCAATTAGCTAACTTTGAATTTCTAGATTGGTTGGCTCAACAAGGGAAAATCCATGCTGCACCCAAACACTTTTACAACATTGCCGAACACATTCCCGATACAAGCACTGTAGTCAAGCCAGATGGGCCCTTAGATGGGTGTTGGCATGAAAGTTTTCATTACTTTATGGTTCCTTTTATTTGTAGTGAAAAATTTGACTTAGAACAACTAAAGCAGATTTTAGATCCTAAACAGCAGGGTTATGCGATCGCCACAAATGTGATAAATTATTTGGCAACTCATGATCGCGAACGTCTGTTACGAGAATTAGGTAATCAGGCTATCTTTGACGCAGATGCATTTGGGCGAGCGAAGTTAGCAGCCGCTCTTTTAATCACAGCGATGGGTATACCAATGCTGTGGATGGGAGAAGAGTTTGGCGAATCCCAGAAAAAAAGCGAAGATGTGACTAAGCCACAGAAAATTACTTGGTCTTTGTTGGAAGACAAGCCGAATCGTGATTTATTTGAGTGTTATAAAAAACTCATTGCTTTACGCAAAGAAAATCCAGCTTTGCAAAGTGACAATATCGAGTTTTTCCACGAAAATGCAGATGCCAAAGTGCTGGCTTTTAGCCGCAGCGATGAAGAAGATTCTTATGTCGTCGTCGTGGCAAATTTCTCTGACCAAAATCTAAATCAATATGAAATTTCAGATTTCCCAACTGCTGAATATTGGCGAGATTGGTTGGGTAACTGTGAAGTTGAAGCTGGAGAAGATGGTTTAGTTATTGACTTGCCAAGCTATACAGCCAAGATATTTGTTTCTCAATAGTGAGTCCTACTAGTAGTCTGTCAATTAAATTTTAACGGTTAGTTGCATACCAAAAACCCTGTAGACGCGAAATTTCGCATCTCTACGACCAACTCGTAATTCGTAATTCGTAATTAAAAAATGGGTTAGAGTAAGAGACCTCTACAGGTCGCTCCGTTATGGTTAGGGTCTAAATCCCCATCCATAACGTAATTACGAATTACGAATTGTTAACGGCGGTTAGAGCCGTAGTTATGCCGCGAGTCCTCGGTGGGGGTAAAATCGCAAGGCAAGTTTGTTGATATTCAGCAAAGAAACACCATGACTGAAACAGTTGAAACTCAGATTATCAACGTTGAAGAACGGCTCAGGCAGGCAATGCTTGCTTCTGATGTAAGCGTTTTGAATGAACTACTAGCCCCCGGAATTCTCATTATCAGTCATCTTGGAGAATTATTAGGAAAACAAGATGATCTAGCCGCCCATGAATCTGGTTTGATTAAGATACACGAGTTGAAACCTTCTGAGCAGCATATTCAAATACATGGAGACGTGGCGGTCGTTTCAGTACGAATGCAATTGTCTGGTAGTTATAATGGCAGCCCTGCAAATGGTGACTTTCGTTTCACGCGAGTTTGGGCTGTCTCTTCAAGCGGAACTTGGCATATCGTCACTGCCCATATAGGTATGGTGGCATGAACATTGGGAAATTCTGAAGCGATCGCTTTCTTGATCAACGAAAGTTCGATTTTATATCATGTCTGCTTGATTGCTTATTAAACCCGAAGAACCCCACCCCTTAATCCCCTCCCCGCAAGCAGGGAGGGGAGACAAAGCATAGCTTTGGCTCTTTGGGGTGCAATGGCTGTGGGAATCATAACTAATTATCCGGACTTCATATAACCCTCTTCAATCACTCTAGGCAGAGTAAAATAAAAGTAAAACGCTCAAAGGAGGGCTGGAGCTATGACACAGCCCAGAATTCCTAATAAGACAGTCCCCTTTGTAGATAATTATTGCGCTGTTTACGAAAAACTCTTCCCAGAAGTAAGAAGTTACGAAGCATTCAAGCGATTGCACTTGGGAATGGCAGCAGAAATCAAGAGGAAGACGTTACCGGCAATCGCCAGAGCAGGGGGGTTAAACAATGAGCAATCGTTGCTTCATTTTTTGACAGAATCACCTTGGTCAGTAAAGGAAGTTAGAAAGCAAAGATTAGGAATAATTCTTCAAAAAATA
>Ga0049071_1000255_pt1 | contig 33275 bp, 30 predicted proteins | sample FECB24metaG_FD_55024 | JGI IMG/M metagenome (GOLD analysis project Ga0049071, IMG submission 55024) | Cyanobacterial communities from the Joint Genome Institute, California, USA from Joint Genome Institute, California, USA - FECB-24 metaG ... | reverse complement strand
CTAGGAGAGCAGAGCCCGCTCTTCCAGCGCCTCGGTTCGGCCGAGGACGTTACGCCGGTTAGAGTCGCGAAGATTCGTCGCGCTTAAGATTCTCAGCGAGCACCGCGGCGTCAATTGGGCGCACTTCAGCGAAGTGGAAGTCACAGTCGGCAAGTTTGCCTAGGCCCGTGATTTTCAGGAACTACCTGCTGAGGCAGGTTGGTAAGTATGATATTATAGTCGATCCCCTCCACGCGCAATCCTGGGCCGCCGGTCGGCTGACGATCGAGGACGCCGCCGCCGATGAGATCGTGAGCGAAAGCGAGCGAACTCTTGTGTATGCGGTGATTGTCTGTTCGATCTGACGTTGACAATCGCAGCGGAAAGCCGAGAACATCCAGGCCCTAAGCTTGGGCACGAAGCTGTTGTGGCAAGTAGGCGAAAGGCACATCGAAGGAATGGCCCTAGACATTCTTCAGAGATTTCTCACCGCCCGGCTGTTCGATGTCGGCGGAGACGACACGCGTGTCGTCAAACTGCGCGAGGCCGCCGCCGACCTCGCCAATGTCATCAAGGCTGCACCACATCGCGTCGCAATCTTTACGATGGTGGCTATCGACGGACAGATCGGCCCGGATGATCCATTAATTATCGAGGTTACAGGCATTCTTGAGAAGCGCTGGCAAAGCTATGCCGGCGCGTTCGTCGACGCATCTCTCCCGACCGTCGCCCGCGCAATTGTATTGCAAGCTCTCGCGAGCGCGATGGCATCCGACGCTGTGGCTGCGGCGGTAACCTTGACCGCCCGCAACATGCTCCCGCACATCGGAGCGCAGTCTGATCGAAATCTTTGGATCGACCTTATTCAAGAAGCCGATCGTCGTCTCGACACTCGAGCTCAGCGCGAATGGGCGCTGCCACATGCCGCGGCTGCTTCCGATGTAGCGCTGACACTCGACGGTGTACCTGCACTCGCACCCCCCACGTTGTCGAGGGATTGGCTCACCAAGCAGCTACAGGCGGCGTCGGGTCCATCCAATGCCCAAGGGGAGGCATTGAAAACCCCAAACCCACACTGGCCGAATGAGGGATCCCCTTGGTCTCACCAGTTTGCCCCAGCGGCGGCATCGGCAACTGCTGCGGCGGTCGATGCGGTTATCAAAGCTCTCGCTGAGAAGGTGGATGAGCAGGCGGGCGCGAAAGCTCTGGCAGATACAGTAAGCAAGTATGTTTCTGAAGTCGCGGCAACGCTGACGCAAACCGCGGCTGGAATCGAGCGTCGCACCTCGCTACTGTGGTGGAAAGAAGCTCTCTTTTCCCCTTCCACCGGCCTAAGCTACCGAGATCTTGCTCCACCTGTCGCGGCTGCCCTTGCCGCCCTGGATGCTTCGGCGCAGACTCAGGCATTTGCTCCTCGCATGGCGGAGGCGTTTGTTCGCGAGACGGTCCGTTCTATTGGTGAAGAGAAAATGCTCCGCGCGCAGCCGATTAGCCAACTCTGCTCGGTCGTTATCCAGGCGTCGGACGATGTCCGCACGACTTTGCGCGAGGGATACGCACAAGTGCATACCGAGGCCGGCCGGATACCCTTGGCGGGAGTCCTCGCCGGTGAGCTGGATGCCTCAGTGCTTAGCGCTCGCCTTGGGATAGATGGATCAGTCGCCATCTCGCCCGCTGATTTCGGCGTTTGGCTATTCCGCGATCTTCAAGCCGCTGCAGCAACCCCAGCGGGGACTAAGCGTAAGCGGCAGTCTCGTCCACAATGAAGCGGTGTCCGGACAGCCGCTGCAACGCACCGGACGTTGCTTGCCGTTTAGGCGAAGCGACGCCAGCTGACTGCGCAGTCTGGGGCAACTCTGCGGATACTGAGGCCCCCGAAGGCGACAGCCCGAACCTCACACTGCTTCCATGGTCGGGAGCTGCCCTCGGTACCACAGACTTGGCTTTCCTTACCTCTCGCGGCGAACCAAAACTTGTCGCGCTGATCGGTCCGCACAATGCGGGAAAGACGACGCTGCTCGCTGCATTCTATCAGCAGATCGGGCGCACTGGGTCCATCGGCGAAGTCCGTTTTGCCGGCAGCTATTCTTTAGAAGGCTGGGAAGCCATTGCGCATGCCCTGCGCTGGGAGGGTGGAACTCCAAAGTTTCCACCCCATACTCCCTCAGGCACAGGACGAGCGCCGGGACTTCTTCACCTCGCGCAACGCGCTGCGGATGGAACTCTTTCAGACTTCCTGTTTGCCGACACGCCTGGTGAATGGTTTCAGCGCTGGACTATGGACGTTGATGCACCCGATGCTGAAGGTGCCCGTTGGCTCGCCGATCGCGCCTCGACGCTCGCGATTGTCGCGGATTGCGAGGCGCTTTCCGGTGCGAAGAGAGGTGAGGCCCGAAACGAGATGGTCAATCTGATCCGTCGCGTTGCCTCCGAGCGCCGCGGCCGCCCAGTGGCTCTTATTTGGACCAAGGCTGATATCCAGGTCAGCCAACCCATTCGCGATGCGGTGAGGAATGCTGCCAAACGAGGAATGCCTGACATCGTCGAGTTCGAAGCGAGTGTCGTTCCGCGCTCTCTTGATGATATTGCCATCGAGCCGATCGCTGCCGTGAAAACGGTGCTCGCTTGGGCGACAACGCCATTACCCGTCGGTTTCTCCCCTCCGGCATACTGTTCAGGGACCCGTGATCCATTCTTTTCGATTGGAGCCGACGCGTGAGCGGAAGTCTTCTTCTTCTCGGTGAATCTGATGTAGGTAAAAGCCACTTTGGAGGACAACTGCTAGGTCGCCTCAGCCAGGAAACTGGAGCGTTGCGAATGGCCGGCTCACCTAAGTCTCTGGAGGCATTTGATGCAGTGCTCAATTGCCTCAACGCTGGCCGCGCTGCCCCGCACACATCGCAGGATCGATATGTCGAGAGCCGCTGGCCTCTCATGGATCAATTGGGCAGACGCACGGAGCTCGTTTGGCCAGACTATGGTGGCGAACAGGTTCGGGTCATTCGTACTGAGCGAAGGATGCCAGAAACTTGGCGCACGCGCGTCACTTCTGCAGCCGGTTGGATCGTGATGGTCCGTATTGCGCATGCGCAGCTGAGCGATGACGTTTTCACCCGCCCCCTTGCAGAGCCTGGGCGCGAGCGTGAGCGTATTCGAGATTTCAAGCTATCCCAGCAGGCGCTACTTGTCGATTTTCTTCAATGGCTGATGTTCGTCCGTCGAACTGGAACCTTGAAGCCCGTCGCGAACCCTCCGCTTATGTTGCTTCTATCCTGCTGGGACGAGCTACCGGAGGCGCAGCTAAACACCGATCCATTCGACGTCCTGCGGACACGTATGCCGATGGTGGCGGCCTTCGCCGAAGCCAACTGGCAGCCTGGAGCGCTACGCGTTGTAGGATTGTCTGCACTGGGCCGCGCGCTCACCGAGACCAATGTAGACGAGGAGTTCATTGATCGCGGCCCCGAAAGCTTCGGTTATGTCGTTCTGGAGAACGGAAAGCACGATCCGGATCTCACCCTCGCCATAGCGCCGATGATTTGACGGTGCTTAAGATCGCCCATGCCATCTTTGGCGAACGCGACAGAGGTCACCGCCTACTAGCGGCGAGCCCTTCTTTCACTGGCGCAAAGGCGCTTGAAGGGCGGATGGATATGCAAGGCTCTCCACCCCCCTACACAACGTGGGATCCCTATTTCAGCGGCTTTGCTTGGGAACAAGTGTATGTCCTTGCTCGGACGGTGTCCGATCCAAAAGCGGCTCGTTCGGGTATGGTGTTTTCGCGAGCTTTCGCCATTCCTGCCGCCGAAGCTTCCGCGATGGACGATATCGGCGTGCTCCTTAATCTGCTGACAGCAATGGATGATGAGCGTCAAAATGTCATCGAGGATGTCGACTGGGCCTCGACAGGCTCAAAGCCGCAAGGCAGCCAGGCCCTGGTTCGGGCTATTTTGAGCGGCGGCCCGTCACCTACAGTCTGGTTTGGCGAAGCAGGTTTCAGCGATGCAATTTCCTCTTTGTGGGCGAATCTCTGGCCCGCAGCACGGATGCGCTTTTCCTTCCGAATGGCGTTCTCCCCACAGGACGTGTCGACGTCGCCGCCCACGGTGGTCACCACTCCGCCTTCGTTGGCCTCCCGCTGGTCCGGACACACTGTTGTAAGTGATAGTGAAGGGATGGGGGAACCGACATCCGCCGAGGCGCTGCTTCTTGGGCTTAAACAAGCAAGCTCTCTGCAAGCCCTCGTTGATGAGATCGGAACAGCAATACCGGAGATCGTTGGCCTGCAGCGCCTGGTGGAGATCGACCGTCTGCTCCGCGAAGGTGCTGGTTTCGCAGAACTTCTCGACGGGCTGCGTCTCATTTGCCACCTGAGTCCCGATCCTTCTCAAGCAAGGGCGATCAAGGAAACGCTCAAAACTCGCGCCACGCGAGCCATTTCCACTGCGTCCGTAGCTGACGTGCGGATGGTACGAAATCTCGACCTGAAAGCTATCGCGACTCCTGACGAGTTCTGGAAGGCGATCGAACAGTGGTCCGAAAACAACCTTTGGCTTGAGCCAAATCCCAATCTGATAGCCCAGTTGCTCGGGGACTTGCTTTCGCCCAAACCAGTTACGTCTTGGCGTGAGGCCACTCTTAAAGGTGTGCGGCTTACATTAAATTCCCAGGCAGATAGGGTCGCGCCCGCCCTCTGGCGCGTCTTACAGGTGCATCCAACGACGCTTGCACACCTGTTTGAGCGGTTTGGGAAGCAGCCGAGCCTTGAATCCGCGCTTGTCAGGGCGGTCCCAAAAACACTTTCACTCGAAAACGGTAAGGCGTTTGCCGCTACATCCGTAGAGCTTGGCCTCGTCCGGCTTCACGCCGCCTGCTGCGGAGCGTTCCTAGCTCCTGTCGATGCTGTTGTTCAACACATTGCAGACGTCTCGTTTGACAGCAAGTCCATCCAAATCGCAGCTTCCAAAGCTTCAGAAAGCGATTGGGTAGAGATTGCGATCGTATGCTCAGACGAGGCGACGCTGATTCTTGCCGCCGAAAAGTGCGCTGCCAAATCCAGTTTGTTGAAGCAGTTGGATATCCTGAATCCGAGATGGCGCGCTCTCTGGCTGCGATCGCTCCAACGGAACGTCGACGCCTGGAATGGCCCATCTAAACCGAAAGCAGCAATGGCGAAGTTGCTTGATGGCGTTGCAGGCCGGGTGATCAAAGACATCGATCTGATCCAGGCGCTCACGGCTACGCCGCTGGCCAATCTCTTAGACTATCCACGGCGAACTGAGGTGTGGCCGCACCTGCCGGCGGCTTCTCGCCCGAATTACCTTGCTGCCACGTCCGAAGCTTGGCTCGCGAGTTTTTGCGACGGAACCGACCAAGACTTGGAGGACGAACTTGCAGCATTCGTGGCTGAGCCAGGGCGTCTCAACCCGACGCTTTTACGACTCGTTGCGAGCCCGTCCCGCGGCTGCGCTCTGTTTCGAGCGATTCCAAAACTGTCAGAGCGCACTTTCTCCGAGTGGTTGAACAAGGTGCTCAATCGAGGCTCCCGGCTCGACAAAAGCGACGCCGAAGCTGTTGGTCGTCTGATCGCAGCGAGGAACTGGCGCAACTCTGCCTACGCGCTCGCAGAGTTGATGCTAGACGCCAAGCGTGAAGACCTCCGTCCAGCAATCGTTTACGTCGTTGACCTGTTCGGCTTCATCACTCGCTTCCGCCTCGATATGCTGGGCCAAAGCCCTCCTGACTCAGCGAGATGGCGGATTTTAGAGGAGGTCGCGACTGAGCTGTATGCCTGGGGTCCAGGCCAGGACGGCCTTTGGATCCGCGCTGGCGGAAAGGAGAGCGACATCCCGAAAGCAGAAACAGGTGGCGAGGCGTGGCGCATCGTCATTAGTAAAGCTGAGCGGGGCAAGGGCGATATCAACATTCACAGGCTCGTTGAAGTAATGGCTGACGACTTTCCGGAAAATGTCGTACTTCGTAAGGTGCGGTCCGACTCCTTGTTCAATGGCCGATCATGACCGCACTCATCGCACATAAGCTTGTGGAGCTAGCGCCTAGGTCCGTTAGCGCTGACGGCTGAAGACAGGACAACACCCAAAGTAGACGTATTTTCGATGGAGGAGGCGGTGAAACTGGAAACGGATCTGAGGCGCGGATTGACCGCCAGCCTCGTCACTGAAACGCTTGCCAACTATGAGCACGCAGATGAGCCGTTGCTGTGCATTTCCGGATTGGTCCAACAATGTGAGGAAGTCGCCTCGAGAGACCACTATTACTTTCGTTCCGATGGCCATTTCTGGTCTACCAGCGGGACGCTGCCGGAGGGGGCGCAGATTGAACTCCGTGACGCCGTTGTTACCGAATGGGTAGCTCGCGTGCCCGGTCTCTACTGGCAGCAAGGCGCCGGATTCCGCCGTACGCCGCGCCAGGCACAGATAGAGGAGCAAGTCGGCAACTTCGTGAAGCTCAAACCAATTGGGAAGTCGGAAGTCGTTTCCGGCGGTATCGGGACCCTGCGGTTTCCCCCATCTGAGGCGGGCTACAGGCTAGGTTCATTGACCACGGCTCGAAATGCTTCCAGCGGCGTGCCGTTCTTGATTTCGCCGGATGTCTGGAATGCGCACAATCTGGGCGAGGGCTCGCTGGTGTCGGGCCGTTTGACTTGGCGTCGCTTGCCCATCGAATGGTCTTCGAAGTTCCCATCTGTCGCAGGCATTCCACGTAATTGTCTCGTGGCAACCAAACCGATTGAGGTGCACGCCTACGACCGTAAAGTCGCTGTCGAAGTCCATCCCTTTGCGGTGATGGAATATGAGACAAACGAAGCTTTCTTACACGACTTCGTCTTCGCGACTGCACAAACTTGCGATTCAACCATGCGGTCGGCAATCGCGACTTTTTTCGAGCACTACCGCAAAGCCGAGGGGCGCCATGGGACGTATCTCACGGCCGGCGATATTGCAGAGCCGATGTGGGAGGCAACGTTCCCGAGCCCTGAGGATCTGCGCAAGGCTGAACCATTGGCTCTCAGACTGATCGAGGCCCGCCTCCATGACGTGATATGTGGCGAGGAGTCGGTGGAGGCCGCAATTCGGCAACTGTCGCGGTTCGAGCCGTCTGATCTTCGCAGGATCGCCGTTGCGGCCGAACTCAACGCTAACCGCATCGATCTGAAGGGCCCCTCCGCCAAGCTGGCGCTTCGCATCGTCGAGGCATCCCTCCAACGCGACCGCCTACCGGCGCTGCTTCGGATCATTCAGGAGGAAGCCTTGTGACGTGGACACAGCCCGTGCTCAACAGCCTCAATCGAGTGCTCGCCAATTACTATCCACTGCTTAGTGACGGAATGCGAATTGCAAAGGCGGCCGACCTGCGACTCCCGCAGATCGAGTTTTCAAACAAGGCCAACCTCAATTGGTTTGCCATTGTTCAGCAGGCCAAAATTCAGAATCGGGTCGATCAGCTCGTCGACATTGTGCTCGGCGAATTTCCAGATGACACGACACTGCTCCAAATTAAATCTCAGTCTCCACCGCCGTCGGTCGAGGGCCCCAGCATATCTTGGAAAGCACCGGAAGGGCAGCTAGAGAAAATCATCGGCAGTAAGAGTACCCTAGTCGCGATCGCCTCGCTGGAGCTGGGGATAAAGCGAGCCCGATCGGTAGTACGCATCAGGCGCGCTGATGGTGGGTTAGGCACCGGGTTTGTCATTTCAGGCAATCGGATCGTGACCAACAATCATGTCCTTCCCAATGAAGAGACAGCAAAAACGGCGGTTGCACAGTTTAACTACCAAAAAACCATTGATGGACTCGATGCACAAGTCGAGGAGTTTCCCTTTGCAATTTCTGGATTCCGTACAAGCGTGACTGATGACTGGAGCGTAGTGAAGTTCACTGGCGATGCTTCTAACTGGGGTGAGTTGCCCTTTGGACCTTGCAATGTCGTCGCGGGCGAATTTGTAAACATCATCCAGCATCCCGGTGGCGGACCAAAGCAACTGTCCTTTGCCGCCAATCTGGTCGCATTCGTGGGAGGAGGCCGGGTTCAATACCTGACGGACACCCTGCCGGGTTCGTCCGGATCGCCCGTATTCGATACGGATTGGAACTTGGTTGCGCTGCACCACAGTGGGGGCTGGCTGGTCGAGCCAGGCGCAGCAACCAAGACCACCTATTACCGCAACGAGGGAATCGCGATTGCCACTGTGATCGAAGGTCTCGCCGCCAGCGCGTCGGTGAGCGCCATCAAAATTTAGCCTGCGGGACAACGGAAGGATAGCCTACGGCGGCTTCGTCAGGCAACACAAAGGCCGATATTAGAGACTTACTGCATTGCGGATATTGCCCGAAGCCGGGCCACAACGTCATACGCCCAGCTTTTGCAAAGCAAACAGTTTAATCATACACGGACACGACAGATTGTCCGCTCCAGGCGTTTGCGCTTGTCTCCCAATCGGGTCACGGGAAAGTCGGACGTATGCCTATTCCGGACGGCAACGAACCACTGAACGACCGGCTTGTGGTCGTTGAACGAACCCGCTCGCGCGGGAGGGCGCCTGGGGCTGAGGTAGAGGGCACAGGCCGGAGGTGGGGCCTCCATTGAGCGTCGCGCGGCAGCAGCAGAGCATAACGGGCTTCTTCAACAAGGAGCCTGACGATGACTTTCTCCAATCTCGACACACCCATCAGCCCGCTGCGCCAACGGCTGATCGACGACATGAACTTGCGGCGTTTCTCGCGCGAGACGCAGCGCAACTATCTCCGCGACATCGGACGCCTGGCGTCATTCCTCGGGCGCTCCCCTGACACGGCGACCGCCGACGACCTGCGCCGGTTCCAGATCGAGCAGCAGGAGGACGGCGTTCCCGTGCCGACGATGAACAGCATCGTGTCGGCGCTGCGCTTCCTCTTCATCCACACGCTCGACCGCCCGGAACTGGCGCGCAGGCTCATCCGGCTGGCGCATCGGCGCAACCTGCCCGTGGTGCTGAGCCGCGACGAGGTGGCCCGGCTGCTCAATGCCACGACGTGCCTCAAGCACCAGGCCGCGCTCTCTGTCGCCTATGGGGCAGGCCTGCGTGTCGCCGAGGTGTCGATGCTGAAGGTTGCCGACGTCGACAGCGAGCGCATGCTGCTGCGTGTCGAGCGTGGCAAGGGCGGGCGCTATCGCAACGCGATACTCTCCGAGGACCTGCTGACTCTGCTGCGGGAGTGGTGGAAGGTCGGACGACAGCAGGGAGTGATGCACCGCGACGGCTGGCTGTTCCCGGGACAGCATGCGATGAAGCCGATCAGCACGCGACAACTCTATCGCATCGTGGTCGAGGCGGCCCGGGCCGCCGACATCGCCAAGCGGGTCGGGCCGCACACGCTGCGCCACAGCTTCGCGACCCACCTGCTGGAGGACGGCACCGACATCCGGATCATCCAGGTCCTGCTCGGACACGCCAAGCTCAACAACACGGCGCTCTATGCGAAGGTCGCGATCAAGACGGTTCGCACGGTCACGAGCCCGCTCGACAAGCTTGGGCTGTTCAGGCCAGGGGAGAGTCTGCCCGGCGGCTGAGCCGTGCGCGCCTCAGTCGAGGTCGCCGACATCTTCCGAGCCGCAGGGCCTGCGTATCGGGCCGCTCATGCAGGGCACCTGAGCCTCGCCCAGCTCAAGGTCATGTCGGCAATCGAGCATTGCCGCACCGCGGCTCTCGGCGGTCACGTCGAAGCCTGCGAGGACTGCGGCGAGTGGCGCATCGCCTACAACTCCTGCCGCAACCGGCACTGCCCGAAGTGCCAGGGCGCGGCGGCGCGGACGTGGCTGGCCGAGCGCGAGGCCGACCTGCTGCCGGTCGGATACTTCCACGTCGTGTTCACGCTGCCCGCCGAGGTCGCCGACATCGCCTTCCAGAACACGGCGCTCGTCTACAACCTGCTGTTCAAGGCGGCGTCGGAGACGATGCTGACGATCGCCGCCGATCCGAAGCATCTCGGCGCGCGCATCGGCATCACCGCCGTGCTCCATACCTGGGGATCGGCGATGACCCACCATCCGCACGTGCACATGATCGTGCCGGGCGGCGGCATAGCGCCGGACGGAAGCCGCTGGATCCCGTCACGCCCAGCCTTCCTGCTTCCGGTGCGCGTGCTCGGCAAGCTCTTCCGACGGCTCTTCCTCACCCGGCTGGTCGCACTCCACGACGCCGGACGGCTCGGCTTCTTCGGGACCTTGGCGCACCTCATCGAGCGACGCGCCTTCCTGCGTCACCTTGCTCCCGTTCGCGGGAAGCGATGGGTGGTATACGCCAAGGCGCCGTTTGCGGGGCCGGAGGCGGTGCTCGCCTACCTGTCGCGCTACACCCACAGGGTCGCGATCTCGAACAGCCGCCTGATCGCGTTCGACCAGGACGGCGTCACCTTCCGCTACAAAGACTACCGCCGCGACGGCGCGGACCGGCGGCAGGCCATGACGCTCGCTGTCGACGAGTTCATCCGCCGGTTCCTGATCCATGTTCTGCCGCGCGGCTTCCATCGCATCCGGCACTACGGCCTGCTTGCCGGCTCCACCCGCAAGGCCAGCCTCTCGCTCGCCCGCAAACTCCTGGATGCCGACGCGCCGCCTGACCTACGCGACGCCGACGAACAGGAGGACTTCCGCCCGCCATGCCCTTGCTGCGGTGGACGCATGATCATCATCGAGACGTTCGAGCGCTGGAGGCAGCCGCGAGGACCGCCGCACGCGTCGGCGACGAACCGGGAGACCGCTCCATGACCCGGCATGGCATGGTCGAACCTTCAGCCGCCGGCGCCCGGCCGCCGGCATCGGACCCGCGCGTGCCCAGAGCAATCGCCGACGCCGGCATGCATCCGCACGGATCAGTTCCCGGCGCTCAATACCCCACGAAGGAGCAACGAAGCGGCCTCTCCGCATTCACGGCCGGGCTTCCCAATAGTGGCTCCGCCATCGCCGACATCGGCCGCAGATCGAAATCCCCATAGCCGTCGACTGTGCCCCGCGGGTTCCTTCCTCGGGGACTTTCGTACGCCTGCCGGCGCCCGAAACTCTTCACGGATACAGAACGGCAGCTTACCGCCTTGTGATCCCCAGAACCGGACAGTCCGTTGTCGGCCCCATTGCCGCTATTGCGGCCCGCCTTGCTGCCATTCCCGCTCCACCTACTTCGGCGCTGGACTTCGTTGGAGAAGCACGCATTGGTGTGCACGGAACGCACGGTTGGTCGTCAGCCCGATGAACGCAACGAACACGTCCTGCCCGCCAATGCGGGCTCCAGTCAGTACAGGCGCAGGAATGGCCTGCACCGGAAACTGGAGAACTACGATGGACACTACATCTCAGATCCCGCCTGACAATGCGTTGCACGCAGTGCCTAATCATGCCGCCGAGCGTGTTGCCAGAGCCTCGACACCAAAGCCAAAATCAGCGGCGACGACCAAGACCGACATAGTTTTGAAGAAGCTGCGTTCGGTCAAGGGCGCGACTATCCAGCAACTCTCTGAAGCTACCGGATGGCAGCTGCATTCAGTGCGCGGTTTTTTGTCCGCGACGGTTCGGAAGAAGCTCAGCCTCAATCTGGTAAGCGATGTCGGCAAGGATGAAGTACGTCGGTACCGGATCGTCGACACTGCGTCGGGCGCATCATCATGAAGCGCTCACGTAATAGCGTTGATCAGGAGGTCGCCGCCACAGGCGACCTCACCCGGGAACAGCTCGCTCAACTTTGGGAGAAAGCCCATGGTCATCTGCCACCGAAAGGCATCCGGCAGGAGCTCTTGATTCGCTCCGCCAGTTGGCATTTGCAGGTAAAGCGTCTCGGCGGGATTTCGCCGCGCACGCGGCGCTTGCTGAACGCAGCCATGGCGGAGGTCGCAAGCGTTTCTCGGTCGCGACTAATTGCTGATGCAGATCGCGGAGACGAGGTAAGGGATGCCACGTCTTCCAGCAGAGCCGACACCTCCCACCTAGGAGCGGTGCCCAGCGACGTCAGACCGGTACGGCACCGCCGTCGTCGAGCAACACTGTTGCCGGGCGCTCGGCTTATCCGCGATTGGAATGGCAAGACTCACGTTGTCGACGTGATCGAGGAAGGGTTTGTCTTCCAGGCAACGGTTCACAACTCCCTGACGGCCATCGCGCATCAGATCACCGGAGCACATTGGTCTGGCCCAAGGTTCTTTGGGCTATGAGCTCCATCCAAAAACTCCGCTGCGCCGTTTATACCCGTAAATCCAGTGAAGAGGGCCTCGACCAGGAGTTCAACTCGCTCGATGCACAGAGAGAGGCATGCTCGGCATTCATCGCTTCGCAAGTGGGCCTCGGATGGAAGCTGGTTTATGATCGCTATGACGATGGCGGCATATCGGGCGGGACAATGGAGCGGCCCGCGCTGAAGCGACTGCTCGCCGACATTGCTGCTAAGAAGGTTGATGTGGTCGTGGTCTACAAAATCGACCGCCTAACCCGCGCGCTTGCCGATTTCGCTAAGATCGTCGAGGTGTTTGACGGTAATGGCGTTTCCTTTGTCTCGGTCACCCAGCAATTCAATACGACAACATCGATGGGCAGGCTGACCCTCAATGTACTGCTATCATTTGCCCAGTTCGAACGGGAGGTCACGGCGGAGCGCATCCGCGACAAGATTGCCGCGTCGAAGAAGAAGGGCATGTGGATGGGCGGCACCGTGCCGCTCGGCTACAAAGTCGAAAGCCGCAAACTGCTCATCAAGGAACCGGAGGCGAGTTTTGTCCGGCACCTGTTTGATCGATATCTCGAACTGAGGTCGGTGCCAGCACTCGCCGCAGAGGTCACGGCACACGCGGATGCTATGGATCAGGATGATCCGGCAACATCTGGAATGTCACCTCCGCAGGTTTACACCCGCCGCTGCCGAGCGGGCATGCTCTACAATCTGCTCGCCAATCCACTCTACGTCGGAAAACTGAAGCACAAAGACAGCGTCCATGACGGCGAGCATCAGCTGATCGTCGACGCGATGGTGTTTGATAAGGTCCAGCAATTGCTGGCTGAACAAGCCGCCACACCGCGAGGCTCATCTGCGCATGCCGATGTGCATCTACTGACCGGTCTCCTGGTGGATGATGCCGGTGATCGCATGAGCCCGACCCATGCCAGGGCTCGTGGAAAGCGGTATCGCTATTATATCTCCGGTCGCATCAACGGAGCCAAGCGAACCGACACGACAGCCTGGCGCATCCCGGCGCCCGAACTGGATTCGACGGTAACACGCTTCATTGCAAGGCTGCTTAGCGATCGTTCCCGCCTCGTCGAATGGATCGGAATGTATGCGCCGACGGCCGACATCAAACGATGCCTTGATGCTGCCGCGACCATTCAAACCAAGTTCGCCAACGACAGGACCGCTGATCAGCGCGTCATGCTTCTGACTTTGGTGCACAAGATCGCTCTTGGAACAGCCGCGATAACGTTCACCATCGATGCCGCAGCACTGGTCTCGATGCTACAAGACGGCATGAGCACTGCGCATCCGTCGGTCCCAGACGATCATGAGCAAACCGATGCCCTGGTCACGATCGATTTTCCAGTGACGATCAAGCGCCGTGGCAACGAGATGCGGCTGATCATTCACAACGACGATCTCGCGCGCATTCCAGATCAGTCGCTGGTGATGATGGTCGCCCGCGCGCAACTTTATCTCCAGCATCTTACGCATTCGCCAGGCATCAGTGTCACAGATGCCGCTGAGCACTTCGGTGTTCATCGCGTCGATGTTGGACGCATCCTGCCCCTGGCATTCCTGGCACCAAAACTGATCGACCAGATCCTCAGCGGCAACCAGCCAATGGACATCTCAGCGCGGCGCTTGGCTCGTGACAATCTTCCGCTTCTTTGGGTCGATCAGCTTGCAGCGCTGAGCTGATCAACACCAACGCACGGAGTCGACTCGCACAAGACCTCAGAGTGCAAGCCGGCAGCATCACAAGTAGCATCGTCGCAGCATCGGCCAGATGCATCACCATCAAAATCGCAAACTTGTGGTCACAGGGAAACGCCCCGAGAGACGCGACGCCGTTAATGGGTAGAAACGTTTCAAACCAGCGTCTCTTGCAGCCAATTCGCAAAACTAACTGGCCTAAGCCACGGAAGTTACGCGGCTATTCGGAGTCGCTCTTGTGGTCTGGTGTTTGGAAAAATCCGCTGGTGGTGTTGGCAGTCTTGAGAGAACTAGTCTCCGCTCCAAAATTCCTTGCTCCTGGCCACAAAACAGCGAATTGCGCTGAAAAGCCTTGGTTCAAGCGACCTTCTGAAGGAAATTGCCGGGCAATCTCAATCGGCTAGCGTAGAGATCCCTACAGCGGAGAGCAGGGAATTGGTTCTTCATTGCAGGGAGGGCCTTGGCTGGTAGCTGTGAAATGCAGTGAACGCCCACCGTGCTGCGTCAGCAGACGTCAGTCCGGTCGACTTTGGCTGCGTAGCAACTGATTGAGCCGGACGTCGCAATAGCTATCGTTCAATGCCATCCAAGCACTTTTGGGCAATCATGTTGCCGATAGGCAAGGCTGATGTAGCGGCCGGGGAGGGTGCGTTGCAGACATGCAGCGTCCGCGTTGTCTCCGCGAACAGAAAGTCGTGAACGGCTTCACCGTTCGACGTCACTGCCTGAGCGCGGATACCTGCCTCGCACGGCCCAAGATCGTCAACGGTCAGGCTCGGACAATATTTTTGGCATTCCTCCAGATACCTTTGCTTGGAGAGCGAATTGCGGAGCTCACTCAGTGCGTGCCGTCCGTTTTTCGCCACTAGTTTCCAAAAGCCAGGAAACGCCGCCAGATCCACCGCATCCCGGAGATTGAAAGACAGTTTTGGATATCCCTCGCGCGACAGGCCGAGAACAGCATTAGGACCGACCGTGACGCCTCCGTCGATCATGCGGGTGAGGTGTATGCCGAGAAACGGCAGGTCGGGATCTGGTGCAGGGTAGATCAGATGCCGCACAATCTTGTCCCTGTGCGGCGGCAGTCGGAAGTATTCGCCGCGGAACGGTACGATACGGTAGTCCACCTTTGCACCCGCCAGCCGAGCAATGCGGTCCGATTGCAGGCCGGCACAGGCCACAAGCTGGCGCGCCTGCCATGACGTGCCCGATGCCCGAATCGTGATGTCGGCGACGCCTTCCTCGATGCCGTCGACATTGGTCCCATAACGGATAGTGGCGCCTGCTCTCAAAAGCAGTTCCGCCATTTTTTCAGATACGCGCCTGTAGTCAACGATGCCGGTCTCGGGGCTGAGCAGCGCGCCAGTACCCGAGATATTGGGTTCGAGTTCTTTCAGTTCAGCACGATTGACGTGCCTCAGTTTGAGGCCGTTGGCGGTGGCACGCTCGTAAAGCGCAGAGATCCGCTGCATTTCGGCGGGGTTCGTCGCGACGATTAGCTTTCCGCAAGTAACGAACGGGATACCGTGTTCCGTGCAGAAATCGCGAGTGGCGCTGGCCCCGGCGCTACACAGACGAGCCTTCATGCTGCCGGGCGCGTAATAGATTCCGGCATGGATGACACCGCTGTTGTGGCCGGTTTGATGTCTTGCAACGCGGTCTTCCTTCTCCAGCATCAAAAGACTGGCACCGGGACGGCGTTCCAAAAGCTTCAGAGCGGTGGCGAGGCCGACGATGCCGCCGCCGATGACGCAAAAATCATAGAGCAACGTGACTGTCTCCGCCCTATAGCGCTGCGCTTGCACCTTGACTGAGCCGGCGGCGGAGCACTTCGCCGGCGACACCTATCGAGACGACGACAACGACGATGACAAGTCCGGGGAGAGTCGCGATCCACCATGCGTTGGCGAGATAGTTGCGGCCCGACGCGATGATGCGGCCCCAAGACGGCACATCGATCGGCGTTCCCAGGCCGAGGAAACCGAGTGCGGCCTCTGCCAGAATGATCAGGCTGAGCTCAGCAGACATGAGAACCAACAGCGGTATCCACAGATTGGGCAAGATGCAGTCTCTGATAATCCGCCAAGTGCTCTCGCCAGAGATCATTGCCGCTTCCACATAACTTTTGGTCAGCGCGCGAGCGGTGATGGCGCGGGCAACGCGAGCGACGACCGCCCATCTCGTAACGGCGAGGATTAGGATTACTGACAGCAGGCTGGGCTGCACGAAGGCGGCGAGAAATACCGCGATCAGGATCGACGGGAAAGCGAGCTGAATATCGACGAATCGCATTAGGAATTGTTCGCTACGGCCGCCAGACCACCCGGCCCAAACACCGACGATGACGCCAAAGGCGGTAGCGAGAATGGCTGCGGTGAAGCCGACGGTCAGCGACACGCGGGCGCCATAAATGACCTGCTTGGCGACGTCTCGGCCGACAGCGTCGGTGCCGAACCAAGCGACGCTGCCTCCCTCTAGTACGGTCATCGGGGGCTTCAGACGAGCCGCAGTATCGGTCGCGGACGGGTTGAAATCGATAATGTAGGGACCGAAGATCCCGACAAGGAAAAACAACGCAATCAGGCCGAGCGCCAATATTTCCGTGAACTTGAAGCCGTCTCTCGGCGCCTGAGCGGTGGTTGTAGACGCCGTCATGATCAGCCTCGCCTCAGACGGGGGTCGATTAACCGGTACCCGAAATCTACCGCAAGATTCACCGCGACGACCAAAAAGGTCATGACGAAAATACAGGCCTGGACCACGGCATAGTCGCGGTAGCCGATCGCCGAAATCAGTTCCTTGCCAAGACCGGGCCAACCGAACACCGTCTCAACGATGACCGCACCACCGAGCAGATGCCCGAACTGAACGCCGCCGACCGTCAGCACTGGCAGCAAGGCGTTGCGCAACACATGGTGGCTGACGATGCGCCGCGTGGGGATGCCCTTGGCGCGTAGAATCTTGACCATGTTAGAGTTGAGCACGCCGATGGCCTCGTTGCGCATCAGGCGCAAGTTCACGGCAATCAAAGGAAGCGCCAATGTCACCGCAGGCAGTATGATCGAGCTGGGATAGGACCAGCCCGAACTAGGCAGGATCTGGAGCCAGCGGGCGAAGACCAGGATGAAAACAAGGCCAAGCCAGAAATCCGGAACGCCGAGGATCACGAGTGAACTGTTGGAGGCCGCGCGGTCGAATAGGCGACCCCTGTAGAGAGCGGCGAGAAGGCCGAGTGGGACAGCGACCGCAATCACGAGGCCGAAGGTGAAGGCGCCAAGGGTCAGAGTCGCAACCATGCGCTGCGCGACGATCTCGACGGCCGCGCGGCCTTGGATGATCGAATTGCCGAAATCCAGCGTGAACGCCTTGCCGAGGTAGATCAGAAGCTGTTCGTAGAGGGGACGATCGAGACCGTACTGAATGCGCGCGGCTGCGATCTGGTCGGGCGAAGCGAGATCGCCAAGCAGCACGAGCACCGGGTCACCGGGCGCCATACGGATCATCACGAAAGTGGCGATCACCGCTGCGACCAGCGTTGCCGCTGCGTTGAAGAACCGCGAGACGACAAAGCCGATCATGGCCGAGCCTCCGCGTTAACCGAGCCAAGCCGCTTGCGGGCATTGTCCAGCAGCACGCCGCGCGTCCGAAGCCTGGGCGATGCGGCAATCAGCGCCGACGTGTAGACCTGCTGCGGCCGATCGATGATCTCGCGCGCAGGACCGACCTCGACCACGCGACCTTTGAACATGACGGCAATGGTGTCGGCGATATGACCGAGCACTCCGAGATTGTGGGTGACGAAGACGAAGGCGCGGCCCTGCGCCTTCAGAGCTGCGAAAAGGTCAAGGATCTGCGCCTGGATCGACACGTCGAGGGCCGACGTCGGCTCGTCGCACAACAGCACCGACGGATCGCAAGCCAGCGCCCGCGCAATTGCCAAACGCTGCAACTGGCCGCCGGAAAACTCGGAGGGATACCGATCGAGCGCACCTTCGTTCATGCCGACGCTATCAAGCAGCGCACCAAGCCGTTCGGTCTCGGTCCCTGAGGCAGGCTGACGGGCAAGCGCAGCTGACAATGTGTGGCGGATAGTCCTGAACGGGTTGAGGCTGCCACCCGGATCCTGGAAGATCATCTGAACGCCGGCCCTGAAGGGTGCCAGGCTGGCTTTGTCTTTGGAATGGTCGATCACTTCGCCGCGAAATCTGATCGTACCGGTGTGATGCTTGTTCAGACCGACGATGGTGCGCAGCAAGGTGCTCTTGCCGCTCCCCGACTCGCCGACAATGCCGAGTACACGCCCCGGCTCGACGGCAAGGCTGACCGCGTCCAGCGCCTTGACTGCGACATCACGGGAAGACATTAGGCGGCCGCTGGGATAGCCGAAGGTAAGGTTCTCGGTTTCCAGAATGGCAGTCATTGTGCGGCCTCCGCGGCGACAACACAGGGCCACTCGAAGCACCGCACAATAGAACCCTCGCTGATGCTCTCGATCTCCGGCGTGAGGGTGACGCAGCGCTCGGTTTTCCAGCTGCACCGCGGATGGAACGCACAACTCGCGTTCCAGCTCGTACCAGCTCGGGGCGGCTGGCCTGGAATCGCGATCACCGGCCGGTCGAGGTCGTCGATGTCGGGGATCGATGAGATCAGCCCGCGGGTGTAGGGATGGCGTCCGCGCTCGGTTATCTGCAAAGTCTCGCCGCCTTCGACCAGTCTCCCCGCATACATGACCATCACTGGGTCGGCGCACTGGTAGACCACGCCGAAGTCGTGGGTGATGATGAGTACCGCCATGTCGAGTTCGGATCGGAGATCATCGATCAGCGCCAAAATCTCTGCCTGAACGGTCACGTCCAGCGCGGTGGTCGGCTCATCGGCAACCAGCAGCCGGGGCGACAGCGCCACCGCCATGGCGATCAGGACGCGCTGCTTCATGCCGCCAGAGAACTGGTGAGGATAGTCGCTCACCCGCGTCGCAGCATTGGGAATGCGCACGAAGTCGAGCATACGAGCCGCCTCGCCCAGCGCGGAGCGCATGGTCATGCCGCGATGGACCACGAACATCTCGGCGATCTGGCGGCCGACCGTCATTGTTGGATCCAGAGCCGAAGAGGGATCCTGCATCACGTATCCGGTCAATTGCCCTCGGAAGCCGCTGGGTAGCTTTCTCCCATCGAAACCCATTGCCTCGCCCTGGAAGGTGAGCGCGCTGCCCGAGACGGTATAGATCTCGGGGTTGAGAAGACCGAGGATCGCCTGCGCCGTCAGGCTCTTGCCGCTCCCGGATTCGCCGACCAACGCCGTCGTCGTGCCGGGAGACAGATCGAAACTGACACCATCGACCAGCGTCAGGCCGCCGGCACGGACCGTGAGATCGCGCACCGACAGAAGAGGCTGGCCAAGCTCAGATACGATATCTGGATCTGTCACGGTCACAGGGCATCTGCCTTCTTGATGAGCCGGGCGCCGATCCCAATCGGAAATGACGCGATGGTTTCGGGGTTCCGATTCAAGTCCTGCCCTGTGCGGCACGTTCTGCAGCGTATTCAGCCAAACCTTCTTCCTCCAAAGGGTAGGTGCCATAGATCGAGGCACCAGCCCTGATCTTGCGCAGGATGAACTCCTCTTGCTCCTCATAGGCGAGCGACTCCCGCGAAATCTCGTCGGCGATTTCCTGTGGCACCACCATGACGCCATCGGGATCACCGACGATGAAATCGCCCGGATAGACCGCGACTCCGCCGCAGCCGATCGGCACGTTGAGCTCCAAAAAGCGATGCGCGACCATACTGTTTGGCGGGCATACCGCCTTGGCGTACACGGGGAAGCCGGTCTCGGCGATCTCCCACGCGTCACGCACGCCACCATCCGACACGACGCCAGCGCAGCCGCGCAGTCGCATACGTTCGAACAACATCATACCACCACTGGCGCCGGTCGCGTCGCCACGACAGTCGATCACCAACACCTCACCTATGCCGCACTCCTCTGTGGAACGGCGCTGCATATTGAGGCGCGGATCGATCGCCTTGTCCGTCGCGAGCTTATCCTCGCGCACCGGGATCGACCGCATGGTGAAAGCCCGACCGACCATCCGCGGCCTTGAACCCGGCAAGGGCGACACACCGTACATAAAGACGCGGTTCAGCCCGTGTTTCGTCATGATCGTCGCCAACGTTGCGGTGCCGCAGAGCTTCAGGCGTCCGATGATTTCGGTATCGGCTTCTGATGTCATGGCGATGTGTCCGTCCGTCAGTAGATCATTGGTTCCGGCGTCTCGCCCGCCGGTAAAAGAAAGTCAAAATCGCAGCCCTGGTCCGCCGACATGACGTGCTTGGCGAACATGGCGCCATAGCCGCGAGAATAGTAGGCCGGGGGTTCGCGCCATTGGGAACGACGTCGTTCCATCTCGTCCACGGACACGAGCAGGTCTAGCCGTCGCTCCGCAACGTCCAGCTCGATGATGTCGCCATCCTCGACCAGAGCGAGCGGGCCGCCGCGCGCCGCCTCCGGCGAGACATGCAAGACGCAGGCGCCGAAGCTTGTGCCGCTCATGCGGGCATCCGAGATGCGCAGCATGTCCCGCACCCCCTGCTTCAGCAGTTTCTTAGGGATTGGTAGGGCACCCCATTCGGGCATGCCGGGCGCTCCGACAGGTCCCGCACCTTTCAGGACGATGACGTCGTTCTCCGCAATGTCGAGGTCGGGATCGTCAATGCGTCTTGCCAGGTCCTCGCGGTCGGAGAAGGTGACAGCGCGGCCACGGTGTTGCATCAGTGCCGGTGTTGCCGCCGATGGCTTGATCACTGCCCCCTGTGGGGCCAGCGTCCCCTTAACCACGACCAATCCGCCTGCCGCGAGGATCGCGTTGTCGAGCGTGCGGATGACATCCGTATCAAAGACGTCGGCGTCGGCGACATTCTCGCCGAGGGACCGGCCGTTCGCGGTCAGACTGTCGGCATTAAGCAGGCTCAGCATGTTGCGGATCAGCGCCCGCAGCCCACCAGCATAGTAGAAATCCTCCATCAAGAACTTGCCTGACGGGCGTAGATTGGCGAGCACTGGTGTGCGCTGCGAGATGCGGTCGAACACGTCGAGGTCGAGCGGAATTGACAACCGCCGAGCCATTGCAATCAGATGGATGACAGCGTTGGTAGAACCCCCGATCGCCATCACCACCGAGACTGCGTTCTCGAATGAACGCATATCAACGAAGCTCGCTGGCCTCATGTCCTCCCACACCATCTCGACGATGCGTCGCCCGGAATCAGAGGCCATGCGAGAGTGGTTGGAATCTGGCGCAGGGATCGATGCCGCTCCGGGCAACGTCATCCCGAGCGCCTCCGCCGCGCTCGTCATGGTCGAAGCGGTGCCCATGGTCATACAGTGACCAGGAGAACGCGCGATCGATTCCTCCATGCTTTGCCATTGCGCGTCGGTGATGTTGCCCGCCCGCTTCTCGTCCCAAAACTTCCAGTTATCGCTGCCGCTCCCAAGCGTGTGGCCACGCCAATGCGCGTTCAGCATCGGCCCCGCAGGAACGAAGATGCAGGGCACATTCATGCTGAAGGCGCCCATGAGCAAGCCCGGGGTTGTCTTGTCGCAGCCTCCCATCAGCACGGCACCGTCGACCGGGTGCGCGCGCAGCACCTCCTCCGTCTCCATCGCAAGAAGATTGCGATAAAGCATCGTCGTAGGCTTCATCATGGGCTCACTGAGCGAGATCGCAGGCACCTCGATCGGAAAGCCGCCGGCCTGCCAGACGCCACGCTTGACCTCTTCGACCCGCTGCTTGAAATGTGAGTGGCATTGGTTGAAGTCGCTCCACGTGTTGACGATCGCAATGACGGGCTTGCCCTCGAAATCCGCTTTTGAATAGCCGATCTGGAAAGTGCGCGAGCGGTGGTTGAAAGTGCGCATCGCAGGTGAATTGTACCAGCGCTGGCTGCGCAGATCCGCTACGGAAATTTTCTTCATGAACGCCTGCTCGGTAGTTACAAATTTTCGCCAAATTATCAATTTCAGGCTATATGTCAATCGAGTTGTAATTGATCTGTCGGCGCGCTTGCCGTATTTGTGCACTGCATGCTAGCGTGACGTAATGATGATGGACTTGCTCACCGATAGCCTTCCGCCAGTCTCGATCTCGCGTGACCGTAGCAGGAGCGAAGTCGTGTATCGTTCTTTGCTGAGCTGGATCGAAGAGGGACGCGTGCCTGCAGATGGCAAGCTGCCGACGGAAAATGAGCTCACAAAACACTTCCAAGTCTCCCGCCCAGTGGTCCGCGCGGCGATAGCGAAGCTCCGCGAGAAGGGACTTGTACGGTCCGTCCAAGGCTCAGGAACTGTGGTAATTCGCGAACCCTCTGCCTCCAGCTCCAGTCCCAGTGAAGTAAGTCAGAGCAGCAGCGTTCGCGACCTGCAGCGCTGCTTCGAATTTCGCCTTTTGATCGAGAGCGAGGCAGCCTATCTGGCGGCACTCAGGCACAGCCCCGCGTCGCTCAAGCGGATAAGCGAGTGTGTTTATCCGCCAACACATACCTTCCCTGCGATCAGCCAGCAGCCACTCGAAGCTTTCGATTTCCACCATTCCGTTGTTCTGGCAGCAGATAATCCGTTTCTAGAGCAGTCCATGCGGACGATCATTTCGCAGCCCGGCTTCCAGGTCTATATTCGGCTCTGCAGCGCGAACAAGGCGCCGGACCCTGTTGCCCACCGCACCAAGATCAATGGGGAGCATAGGGAAATATTAAGGCTGATTGAGCGCCGGCAGGCCGAAGAAGCGCGCGAATACATGCGGTATCACATCCAAAGCGCTTATGAATACATGATCAATCGGATCCCTGTGACTGATAAGCTCTAACGAGCGTACTTCCCAAGCTGGTTGCTAGGTCTGTAGCGGAGACGCCCGCACCTGGGGAAGTTGTTGAATTCCATCTGGGGCAAAGGCGCGATGCCGGGAGTCGAAGCGGCCTCTACCCGTATCTACTCGGGGGAGAGAGCCTTTTCCAACGCTTCGACCATTGCCTCAGCCATCTTTCGCCTCGTCTCCTTCGTAGCGCTGCCAATGTGGGGGAGGACGGTCACCCGTGGGCTGGCGACAAGCGCGGCATGCGGCGTTGGCTCGTCCTCGAAGACGTCCAGTCCGGCTCCCGCGATTGCGCGGCCTACCACCGCCTCGGCGAGCGCGCTCTCGTCGACAACAGAGCCCCGCGCGACATTTATGAGTGTGCCTTCAGGGCCGAGAGCCGCGAGCACAGTCTTCGACACCAGGTGATGGGTCCCCGGCCCGCCGGGGCAGCAGAGTGCGAGGAAATCCGACCATTTGGCCAGTTCGGAGAGTTCTGCGAAATATTGCCAGGGAACCTCCTTTGGCGACCGACCGTGATATGCGACTTCCATGTCGAAAGCGGCGGCCCGACGCACGACCGCGGATCCAATCGATCCTAAACCAACTATGCCTAGCCGCGCGCCCTGTAGCGACTTCCCAAGAGCAAAACGTCCGGCCGACCAGGCGCCAGAGCGCACGAAGCGGTCTGCGCCTATCAGATCCCGGGCCGTGGCAATGATTAGTCCCATCGCGATATCCGCTACGTCTGCGGCAAGGACAGCGGACGTTGTGGCGAGCGCGATGTTGCGCTCGGCGGTGGCCTCGGTGTCGATCCCCTCGGAACCGGCGCCCAAGCACGAAATGATTTCCAGATCGGGAAGGTGCTCGATGAGCGTTCGACCGATCGGCGCCTTTCCCGAGGTTGCGATGCCCCGAACTCGCTTCAAATCGGCCATCGAAATAGATTCGTCGGAGCCGCTGACTTGATGCACGGCGAAACGGCTGCTCAGCAGGTCTACAGCCTGGTCAGGCAACGTACCAATTTGGAGAATCGGGACGTGGTGATGGTGCATCGTAATCTCCCGCGGCGCAAAACAGCCCCCTCCGGTTCGGTTTCACCCAGCTGTGCGCAGCTGGCTTCGGGCCGTCTCCAGAGGACCGTCGATCATTGACCCCGATTATCACGCGTTGTGACAAATAACTACACATTGGATGTTGACATTGACATCTTTATGACAAATCCTTTTAGTGCGCCTTCGCCACTCTGGGACGAAGACATCCAATTCGGGAGGAAGACAATGAGAAAGATTATAGTAGCCTTAGCGGCAGCGCTGCTGTCGACGGCCGCGTCCGCGCAGATCGTAAAGGTATCGCCGCCCCGCACGATCATCGACATCGATCCACATGGTCCTAACGCCCTCCTGCGCGAATCCGTGCTGGTCGCCCGTCAGGTCTTTGAGACTCTGATACGGTTCGAGAACAACGAACCGGTCGCAGTCCTAGCTGAAAGCTGGAAGCAGATTGACGAGAAGACCTGGGAATTCAAGCTGCGCCAAGGCGTCAAGTTTCATGATGGAAGCGACTTCGATTCCGCTGACGTGAAGGCTTCGGCGGAACGACTGTCGCGAGCCAAGGGCGGACTCGCCAGCCAGTGGAAGGTCTTGGAGAGAGTCGAGACACCGGACCCACTGACCGTTGTGGTTCATCTGAAGAACCCGGTAGGGCCTTTTCTGCGCATCACCTCGTTTCTGTCGATCGGCCCGTCCGAAGTGGTGAACGCCAAAGGTCCGGAAGAGTACGGCGCCGGCGTAATACTCCCTGGAACCGGGCCGTTCAAAATCGGCGACTTCTCGCCGGGCGACAGCCTGACGGTGAACGCCAATCCCGATTACTGGGGAGAAAAGCCCAAGATCGAAGGCCTGCAATTTGTAAACATTCCCGAGCAGACAGCCCGTGTGACCGCGATTCTTACCGGCGAAGTCGGCATTGCTTGGGCATTTTCCGATGACGATTTGGCTGCGCTACGCGACGACACCTCTGTGAAAGTCGATGTGGTACCGAGCGCCACTTATGGCTACGCGTGGTTCAATGCCGCCCGCAAACCGTTCGATGATCCTCGGGTGCGCCGAGCGATGTGGCACGCCATCGACATTGAGAAAGTGATGCGCGACCTGAAACCTGAAACCGGCACGGTTGCCCGCAGCGTGATCCCGGAGACAGTCTTCGGCTTCACTCCCCTCGACCCCTACGCTTATGATCCGGAAAAGTCGAAAGCTCTGCTCGCTGAAGCCGGTCTTGCCGACGGCTTCGAGACCAGCATCCTGTTCGGCCAGAACTTCTTCCCGGGCATCGCCGATTTCGGGCAGACCTTCATCTCGTACTGGGATGCGATTGGAGTCAAAGTCCGCCCCCTTGAACAGGAGCGCGCCATATTCACCCAAAACTTCCGCGAAATGAACTGGGACATGGTGCTGGCATCGAACCCTGCGTTGACGCAGGACGCCGACTACACCGTTGGCCGCCTATATTATTCCGAGAACAAGGAAATGAACTACGCCAATCTCGAACTGGACAAGATCCTACTCGAGGCAAAGGCAGAGAGCGATCAAGCGAAGCGCAAGGAGCTCTACGCCCAGGCTACGAAAATCATCTGGGACGACGCGGTCGGCATCTTTTGGGGTGACCTGAAGATTGTCTACGCGGCCCGATCCAACATTTCGGGGCTGCAATTCTCGCCGATCGAAGCACCTTATCTCGCCGGTATCGCGGTCAACTGATCCCCTCTGGAGTGTGACGGCTGTCTGCAGGTCGCGGACAGCCGTTTCCACGACAAATTGCCGGCCGAATGGCCGCTTGCAAGGATTGCTCCCGTGAGCCCACAGCAAATCTTGATCGATCATCAGAAGTTGCACGACTTCGTCGCCGGAATATTCTTGGCGGTCGGTTCGTCCGCCCGCGAGGCCACGCTAATCGCGCGCCATTTGGTCGATTCGAACCTGCGTGGACACGACTCCCACGGCGTCGGCTCCATCCCGGTTTACATCCGAAATCTGCGCTCGGGCGATCTGCTAATCAACCAGTCGCTGGTCGCTCTGATTGAAACAGACTCCTTCGTCATTTGCGACGGCAATGGCGGCTTCGGACAAGTCATGGCGCATGATGCCATGGAGATCGGCATAGCGAAGGCGGCGACCAACGGTGTCGCGCTCGTCGGCCTGCGCAACAGCCACCATGTCGGGCGCATAGGCCACTGGGCCGAACAATGCGCGGCAGCAGGCTTTGTCTCGATACACTTTGTCAACGTCGTCAGCGATCCGTCCGTGGCGCCATTCGGCGGCCTAGCTGCGCGCGTTGGTACCAATCCATTCGCGGTCGGAATTCCCCGCGACGACCACCGCCCGATCGTACTCGATTTCGCGACGAGTAAGCTCGCTGTCGGCAAGGTCCGTGTTGCCATGAACCAGGGCAAAGCGTTGCCGCCGGGCGCACTGCTGGAGGCCGACGGAAAACCGACCACCGACCCTTCGGTGCTGTTCGGCACGCCCAAGGGCGTTCTGCTTCCGTTTGGGGACCACAAGGGCTGGGGCCTGTCGCTCGCTTGCGAGTTGCTGGGCGCAGCGCTCACCGGCGGCAGCACACAGTCGGGCCCCAAGCGTCGCAACGCAACCATCAACTGCATGCTCTCAATTGTCATTTCGCCGGAGCGGCTCGGCACTTCCGACAATCTGTCTCTCGAAACTGCTCGCTTCATTAAGTGGGTCCGCTCTGGTGAGAACAGTGGCGTGCTGCTGCCCGGAGATGTCGAGGCTTCGACCACAGCCGAACGCACGGCAAAGGGTATCCCGATCGACGCCAAAACCTGGGCCGACATCGTGGGAGTAGCAGAGGAGGCCGGCGTGTCGTCGCCCATCGACCTGATCCGACCGATGGAGGATGCAAGTTCGTGAAGATCGTCGATGTCACAGTCACGCAGTTCGAGCAGCGCGGCATTCGCCAGTTGACCTTCGGCCCGCACAACGCACCGACCAGCGGAGCCTCGACACTGGGGTTGGTGACGTTGAAGACCGACGAGGGGCTTGAGGGCCACGCCTTCCTCGGCTCAATCACGAAATCGTCCGAACTCGACGCAGTCTCGCTGATCCAGACCCTTAAACCGATCTTGCTTGGCCGCGACCCGCTCGACCGCGAAGTTTTGCACCAGGATATCTGCCGCCGCTTCCGCTCTACAACTTGGCGGTGCATAGGCGCCGTTGATGTGGCTCTTTGGGATCTAGCCGGCAAGATTGCTGGCTTGCCGATCTACCGGCTGATAGGCGGTTTTCGCAATAGCGTGCCGGCCTATGCCAGTTCGCCGGGCCTTTCCGGTGTCGAGGCCTATATCGAGGAAGCACTGGAGACCAAGGCACGCGGCTTCCATGCTTATAAGATTCATCCGCCCCGCAAGGGCTGGGAAGGCGACATCGCAGTCTGTAAAGCGGTTCGTAAAGCGGTCGGAGATGACTACCGCCTGATGCTCGATTCGACCTGGATGTATACATACACGCAAGCGCTGCGCGTTGGCCGCGCCATTGAGGAACTCGGCTTCTACTGGTTCGAAGACCCGCTCGCAGAAGAGGACATGTACAACTACGTCAAGCTTCGGCAAAAGCTCGACATCCCAATCCTGGCGACTGAATTTTCTCCCGGCGGCTTTCATGCCTATGCCCCGTGGATCGTCAGCCAGGCAACCGACTTTCTGCGCGGCGATGTCGCTGTCAAGGGTGGTGTGACCGCCTGCGTGAAGACAGCGCATCTCGCCGAAGCGTTCCGAATGACCTACGAGATCCATCATGGCGGCAATTCGCTGAATAACGTCGCGAACTTGCACGTAATGTGCGGCATACCGAATTCCGAATTTTTCGAAGTGATATTGCCCGACGACGTGCAGAAGTTTGGTTTGATCGACGACCTCGAAGTCTCGGCGGACGGCATGGTCAAGGTGCCCGAAGGCCCGGGACTGGGGGTTGAAATCGATTTCGAACTCATCAGACGAAATACAAAATGCACGCTGTCTTAGTCGCTTGGTTGAAAGGCCGGTACTACCTTGCTGGTCCCTGAAACCATAGAGCAGTCTCACAATGATTTGGTTGAGATGCTCTCGATCGTGTTGGCGTCAGCGGGCGCGTCTGAGGAGAACGCTTTCGCAGTTGCCGGTCAGCTTGTGGATGCAGAGGTGGCAGGACGTGAGGCACACGGGCTACGGCTCATTCAATTGTACGTCGAACGACTGCTCAATGGGCAGGTCTCGGGAAAAGCGCAAGCGGGCCTTTCGCTCGACGCTGGGGCCATCCTGAAAGTCGATGGGAACCGTGCATTTGGACAGGTCGTCGGCGACTTTGCCACGGACATTGGGACACGCCGGGCAGTTGAGTTGGGTTGCAGTGTTGTAAGCATCGCGAACGCCGGCCACTTTGGACGCAACGCAAGATGGCCAGAGCGCGCGGCGAAGTTGGGCGTCGCCTCGATACACTTCGTGCACGGATTTGGGTCCGCGGCGAACGTGGTCCCGTTTGGTGCCGTCGAGCCGAAGTTACGAACCAGTCCAATCGCGCTCGGGGCTCCTTCATCCGACGGCCGGCATATCATCCTCGATTTTTCAGTCGCCGAGGTGTCGGCGAATGCTGTTCGGCTCGCTGCGGAGCGCGACGAAAAACTGCCGTCCCAATCCCTGATCGACACAAGCGGCACGCTCACGGACGATCCAGTCGCCTTTATGGAGGGATCGGCAAGCCTTTTGGCGTTCGGCGGGTTCAAGGGCTACGGCATGGCGGTCTTCGCAGAGATATTCGCGGGAATCATCGGAGGCGGTCTCAACACTTTGGCTGGAACCAATTCCATGTTGTCGATCTATTTCGACGTGAAGCAGATGACGGATTGGGAGGCGTATAATCGGGCGCTGGCCGAGTTCGCCGCGGATGTGCGAGCCGCGCGACCGCTTGCAGGGGGACAGGTCGTCGCCTTTCCCGGCGATCGCGGTAGGCTTGCTGTGGAACGAACGCGAGATCGGGCGTTCCAAATAGACACCTTCGCCAGGGAGACGATCGGCAAAGCAGCGCACAGAAGCGGTGCTGCAGATGCGCTTTCGGCCAGATGGCCGTCGATCTTTCACTGATGCTCAAGTGCAGTTCCAAGGACCTAAACGGGAAGAAATGATGACAGGTGAGAACAAGCTCCGTGGGGTCATCGCAGCTGTCCCTACTCCATTCACGTCCGACCTTCAGCCGGACACGGCGCGCTTCGTGACGTTGGCAAAGTACCTTCTCGACAACGGGTGTGACGCTCTCAATATCTGCGGCACGACCGGCGAAGCGACATCGATGAGCGTGGTCCAGCGAAAGGCGTTGATGTCCGCCGCTGCAGCCGCGCTTCCCCTGGAACGGCTAATGGTGGGCACGGGAGCGGCCTCGGTTGCAGATTCCGTGGAGCTGACACTCTTTGCCGGTCAGCTTGGGTTTGCAGGCGCGCTTATGTTGCCGCCGTTTTACTACAAGAGCGTCCTCGACGAAGGAGTGGTCAGCTACTTCGAATTGATCGCGCGGCTGACCGCGTTGTATCCCTGCTCCATATACCTCTACAATTTCCCGGCCTTGACCGGCGTTCCGTTTCATCCTGCATTGGTGGCCCAATTGCGATCGCGGCTTGGTGATCGACTGCTCGGCATCAAGGACTCATCCGGCGATGAAGCCTACGCGCGCCATATCGCCGCCCAGTCAAAAGCCTTCGACGTGTTTCCAAGTAGCGAGTCTGGGCTCATTGACGCGCGAGACGGCATCTTTGCAGGATGTATCTCAGCAACCGCCAATATCACCAGCCATCTTTGTTCCGCCGCTTATCACCAGGGCGATCGCGCCGCACTGGAGCTCGCTAAGGCGGTTCGCGAGCGGGTTGCCGCCGGACCCCTTATCCCCGGCGTCAAGGCAGCCCTCGCCTCCCGGATGAAGGATCCGGCTTACTTGGCGCTGATGCCGCCGCTGATGGCCTTGTCCGATACAGAGGCAACCAATCTTATCGATGATATCGAAACCATCGTGAAGTAATTGATTCTCGCTCTAGCAATGCACCCGTATCGTGGTTTTCTCGGTTGCAGCCGAAAAAAACGGTCACATACAACAGGCGGATCAGAAGGATCGCGATGATCCAGGCGCAAACAGGCGTTCGCGGTATGATGACTGGGCAGACTAGCCCGCTTGATGCATAGCGACCGGCTTTCGGCTGGCTGATCCGGCGATCTGGTCGTCCTGGTGGTGCGTTTTCACAACGTTGATCGGGCGCCGGTGGTGATCCGTCGTGAAGGAAGGTGGGGTTTGCGGGTTGATGGGGACGGGTTCGTTTCGGGGCACATGCCCCGTCGTCTATGTCACGAGCCGCGGAATTCGGTCGAGGACGATGCGCAGGATGGCCTGGTCCGGGCAGGATGTCGGGAGGTGCAGGCGGATTTGGGTTTTCATCTCGACCACGCGGGCGGCGATCTTGATGAGGCGCAATCGCAGCGTGTCGAATTGGGCAACTGCAAAGCTCGATCGTTTCGGCATCGCGGCGCGCAGGCCCCACATCAGCCAATATGCGCCGGCGTGCAGGAAGAGCCGGAACTGGTTGGCCGTCGCCTTGGTGCAGGAGGTGCGGTCGGCGGCGAGATGCGTCTTCCACGACTTGATGTGGTTCTCGGCTGCGCCGCGTCGGCAGTAGACATCCTCGTAGAGCGCCTTGGCCTTGCCGCCGGCAAGGTTGGTGACGATGAAGCGGGTGTCGGCACCCTGGGCGCCGACTTCGACCCGTGCGATGACGCGCTCGACGCGGCTCCAACTGGCGGCGCCGTCCAGGAACTCCTTGAAGCGGCGGACTTTGCCCGTCTTCTCCGACGCTTCGAAGCGCGCCATCGTGCCGGCTTCCAGGTCAGCGACATGCTTGCGCAGCGTCGTGGTGGGCGCGAGACCGAAGATGAAGTCGATGGTGTTGGCGCGGCACCAGTCGATGACCTGTGGACTGCAGTAGTGGCTGTCGGCCCGGATCAGGATCCGAGTGTTCGGCCAATTGCTCCGGATCGCCCGCACGAGACGGCGCAGGTGGGCGCGGATTTCTGCCCCACTCGGCCGCTTGGCCGGCTGCAGTACCGCACCGACGAACCGGCCGTCGCCATCGAACACAACAATCGGCTGGAAGCCGTATTCGTCGTAGTGGGCATTGAACAGCCGCAATTGCTGGCCGCCGTGCACGGCATCGAAGGTGTCGTCGATGTCGAGCACGATCCGCTTCGGAACTTGGCGGAAGGAAGCGCAATAGAGGTCGATCATCGCCCGGCCCATAGCGACCAGTTCCCGCACGCCAGGCAGGTTCTCCAGCCGGCACATCGTAGACTGGGAGGCCAGATCCCGACCCGAAGGCAGCGCGTCCTGGGCCATCTTGAAGACCGGATCGGAGCGCAGCCGGTTGGCGTCGTTGCCATCCTCATAACCGGCGGCGATCATCTTCATGCGGAAGCCGATCATGTCAGCCAGGCCGTGGACGACCTGGTCAGGGCAGCGCGGATCGTCGATGCAGCCCGCCAGACGATCGGCCACCCGCAGCCGCTTTTCTACCTCCGCCAAGGCCAGAACGCCGCCGTTCGAAGACAGCATCCCCCCGTCAAAACGCGCAACAACAGACTTGCCGCGAACAGATGACAAACCGCTCAGCGGCAGCGTAGGATCATTCATGGCGGGTGTGATCTCCAGGACATGGCGCGGATCGGCCTAAGCAACCAAATCCTACGTCATTTCAACGGCTTGATCCACACCCGCCAGCCTGCCATGAATTTTCCGGGCTAACACGTTGCACATCAGAGCCTTAGCGCGTCTATCACTGCCATAGCTCGCAGAAGTGCTGACTTCGCTGCATTGAGCTCAATCGCCAACTCGTAGACATCCCGATCAGCCATTTTCAGAACGGAATGAAGAACGGCGTCTGAATTTCTGGCCAGCAAAATTAGGTGCCGGCCATCCGGACCTCGTGTTCCTGACAGCCAATACTTTGCTGCACGGTCACTTGCGCCCGTCCAGCGCATCACCGTTTTGGTGGCTTGCGACGATGTGCCGAGTTCCTGCCTTAAGGCAGATGCAATTGCCGCGGCATACCCGCTGTCGGTCCTTGGATCGTTTCTCCGAACAGTTGTGCCCTTCTTCGGAAACATGTTTCCGGCCTCCTTGTGTTGATTTCCACCCAGAAGTGAGCCGGGTTGGCGCGTAATTTTCATTGAGAATTGAGCCATGTGACCCCTTCCCCTTCGCGCAGAGCGACAGGGGGCAACGGAGTGATCCACATGGGACTTTTGAACATCATCCGGCGCATGGCGTTGCGCGAGAAGCTGTCGATCCGCGAGATCGCCCGACGCACCGGTCTATCGCGTAACACCGTCGCGAAGCATCTGAACTCAGGGACCATCGAACCGAGGTTCGCCACGCCGGAGCGGCCGAGCAAGATTGATCCGTTCGCCGACAAGCTGGCTGCATGGCTTGGTGCCGAAGCGGCCAGGTCGCGCAAGCAGAAGCGGACGCTGAAGCAGCTTCATTCAGATCTGGTGGCGCTCGGCTTCACGGGGTCTTACGGGCGCGTCGCTGCCTTTGCACGCCAGTGGCGCGCGGACCGTCAGCGCGAGCAGCAGACCACGGGACGTGGCACGTTCGTGCCCCTGACATTCCGGGCCGGGGAAGCGTTCCAGTTCGACTGGAGCGAAGATCATGCGGTTCTGGGCGGCGAGCGCACGAAGCTTCAGGTTGCGCACATCAAGCTGTCGCACAGCCGGGCGTTCCTGCTGCGCGCCTATCTCCTGCAGACCCACGAGATGCTGTTTGACGCCCATTGGCACGGGTTCCGCGTCTTCGGCGGCATCCCGGAGCGCGGCATTTACGACAACATGCGCACGGCGGTCGATCGCGTCGGAAGGGGCAATGAGCGACAGGTCAACATCCGGTGTCCGTCGTCAGAGTTTTTGAGACGAATGGCGGCCTGATTTAGCGGAGGCTCTGGCTCATCTGGGTTGGCATTTTAGGCTGCGGCTTTGCGATGCTGCAAGCGTCGCTGTTCGATGGTCTTTCGCTTGATCCTTTCTCGTTGCAACAGGATGGTTTGGCCTCGGTCGAAGTAGACGTCGGCCGGGGTGAGATTGTCGAGGCTCTCGTGATATCGCCGATGATTGTAGCGCTCGACGAAGGCTGCGATCTGGGCTTCGAGGTCGCCCGGCAGGAAGTAGTTCTCCAGCAGGATTCGGTTTTTCAACGTCTGGTGCCAGCGCTCGATCTTGCCCTGGGTCTGAGGATGGTTCGGCGCACCACGGGTATGACACATGTCCCGATCCTGAAGCCAGTCGGCCAGCTCGCCGGCGATGTAACACGGCCCATTGTCGGAAAGCAGACGCGGGCGCTGACGCACCGTCGCCCGATCGCAGCCCGATGCCGTGAGCGCCAGGTTCAGCGTGTCGGTGACGTCCTCGGCCTTCATGGTGGTGCACAGCTTCCAGGCGATGAT
>Ga0049071_1000249_pt1 | contig 33991 bp, 30 predicted proteins | sample FECB24metaG_FD_55024 | JGI IMG/M metagenome (GOLD analysis project Ga0049071, IMG submission 55024) | Cyanobacterial communities from the Joint Genome Institute, California, USA from Joint Genome Institute, California, USA - FECB-24 metaG ... | reverse complement strand
CAGCGGCCCCGCCGGCGATTCCTAGCAGTGAGCGGAACGCGTTGAATGGATAGAAGCGTCGATTGAATCGAAACGTGAACTCGTTGAGGTAGGCTTGCAGATGCTTGGCACTGACGCCGTGATGGATGCCATTGATCCAGGTCTTCAGATTGGCGAAGACCAAGTGGATGATCGGCAGGAATTCCTCTGCGATCTCCGGGTCTCCGCATTCGGCGATCGCGTGGTGGTCGAATCCGCGCTTGCGAAGCCCGGCATAGCCGCTCCAGTCGTCGGTGACGATCAGCGATCCGGGAGCAACGGCGTTCTCGACGAAACCGCCGAGCGAATTGGCGCTGCGGTCGGGGACGACGGCGAGACGAACGCGTCCCGCGTAGCGACCGTCTTTCCGATTGTCGAGCTTGGTTCCCGGCTTGCGGCGACGCACCTCCACGGCGCAGGAGACGAGAACCTTGTGATGGACCCCCCGGCCTTCGCCTCGGGTCCGTCCTCCAACCCACGTTTCATCCACTTCGACATGCTCTTGCGGCTTGCCGCCAATCTTGTCGCGCTCTGGGCGCACCATCGCGGCGCGGAGCTTGTGAAGGATGCCGAAGGCAGTCTCATAGCGCGACAGGCCGAGTTGCCGTTGAAACTGAACGGCCGACATTCCGGGCGTTTGGCTGGCCATCAGGTAAGCCGCCCAGAACCAGGTCGACAACGGCGTGTGACTGCGCTCCATGACAGTCCCAGCCATCAGGCTTACGTCTTTGCGACAGGCGCGGCAGCGCAGAACACCCGGGCGCGCCTCGAAACGGAACGGTTCGCCGGCAACGCCGCATCTCGGGCAGACGAACCCACCATGCCAGCGGGCCTTTTCGAGATATGCAGCACAGGCTGCGTCGTCGGGAAAAAAGCGCTGAAATTCCGGCAGCGACTGCGGAAACGGCAGATCTTCACGGGCCAGGACGTCCATGCCAAACGCTAGATCTAGTGGGTATGGGAGTCAACCGGATAGGCAAGATTCAGACTATCGCTAGACAACATTCTACAGGCCGATACGGACAGTCAACTGAACATGAGTGCTTGACGCAACGGTAGAGTGAATTCTGTTCCTCACCTAGCGAAAAGCGTCATAGTCGCTGACCTATTTGGAGTGATTGGTCGCGGTTTTGCAACCTTGGTCGTTCCCACCGTCTGTCGGGATCAGGACTGTCCGTTCTCCGGTGAGCCACGGCGGTGGGTCGGCAGGACCCACCGCGATTGATCGAACAATCAATCAAGCCATCGCTGCAGCAAATTCCCTCGCACACAGTTTGTGCATCTGTTGGAAGTGCAAAAACTTGGTGCCCAGCTCAGCTCGAAGGAAAGTCACCGCCAGTCTCGCCGCCCGCCCGTTCATCAGGTCGTCGTGCGCTTTGTCGTCGCCGTGGTCTCTTGCGCCTTTCGAGTCGTCAAGAGTCATTGGCCTACCGTCGTGAGCTTTGGCGTCAACCGCCGCCCGCGCTACCCTCTTGGTTTCTGCTGCGTCTCTACGGGCTTTTGCAATGCGAGATGAGATATCCCGCATCGATGGCACCTCGCCGTTGATGATGTCCTCAGACACACCCTGCAACACCTCGGAGGGCACACCAGGTGCGGCCAGCCGATAGGTCGCGCTGGGTGGCAGAACCGAAAAGTTTGCGTTTTCGTCGACGAGTTTCGCTGCGCCCATGTAGTTTTGGGCAGTGCGTTCGGTCCAGCCGAATTCCAGCTTCAGCCAATCTCCGAACTGTCCGTAGGGAAGACTGTCCTTTACCCCCACCAGATCACGGCCGGTCTCGAAGATGCTGACCCGGAGTCTGCTTCGAATGCGAGCGGCCGCGGCCCGCATTTTATCCGCAAGTTCCAACGGGAGTGAGCAATAGGCGAAAACCGAGGCCTGCTTTGCTTGCCTGTCAACGGATTCTGGCAGGGTATTGATGATGGCAGCCAATACGGGTTCCGGGCTGATTGCGAGTGAAGCACTGGAGCGGACTGACTTCGTAAGGTCGAGCTCTTCCAGGACAATGTCAGAGTAATTCAGATGATGGGTCACAATGATGCCTTCATGGGTTTGACGAACGTTGCGCAAGTAGCTCTCGCGCGGCTGCATTTGCGAAAAGGGTGCGCTACATGTCCTTGATCTCGTAGGCCTGCAGCGGAAAGCGGATCGTTGCATCGAGCCGCTCGCGGATCTTGTTCAGCCGGACGATTTCGGCCATCGCCTTCTTGCGCGCGGCCGGGTCCGTCAGGTCAGCCTGCTCAAGGTCGGTAAGCGCCCTCGCTACCGATTCCTTCTTGTATTTGTTGATGATGTGGGCGAGCGCTCGGGCTGCCTCCAGCAAAAAGCTCACGCGCAGTTCAGCCCAGCCGATCGACCCAGGATAAAGACTAAAGTCAAACGTGTCAGGGTCGCGTTCGTGAGTGACGCCATCGCTGTCGTCGACAAAGTTGAACGGCGGCAGACCCATGACGTCGAGGGCGAGGTCGACTTCGCACTTGTCGCCGTCTTCATTGTAAAACTTGAAGAACGGCTCGGATGGCAGCCCCCGTGTCGCTTCGGACAGTGCGAGCTTTTTCTCTTTCAGGCGCGCCCGGTAGCGCCGCTGTTTCTCGGTCTGGGTCAGTGCCATCGCGTCCTCCATATTCGGTAACGCGTTATTGACTACTTTCTCTGGCGCCGCAAGCCCTTTTTTTCGGTGAGGCGAAATCGTCTTGGCGAATATCCGGCGCCCTGAGAAAAACGAGTGCGCGGATATGCGCGTTGAGGTCGGCTCAAGTGGGTGCGCATTGGACGGGTATGGCGCCGAGGCACATTCCAAAGGAGCAGAGTGACGCTTCCGGAGTCCGAGTTCGCGAACAACCATCTCGACGTTCGCCTTAAAAGTCAGGACACCTCAGCGAGTAGACCGCTCGACGAACAGGCGATGAACAGAGGAGACGCGGAAAATGGATATCAGGTCGACGTTGAGGGAGCTGTGCGCCGCGTTCAACGCGCACGATCTTGATCGGATCATGGCCTTCTTCGCAGACGATTGCGTCCTGGAGATGCCGAGGGGGAACCAACCCTGGGGATCACGAGCGGAGGGCAAGGCGAACGTCAGAGCGGCGCTCGCTACGCGGTTCGAGGGACTACCGGATGTCCACTACGGTGAGGAGGAGCACTTCGCTGACGAGGCGGCCGGCACCGGCATGTCGAAGTGGACGCTCACCGGCACCACCCGGGAAGGAGAACGCAAGAATGTTCGAGGCTGCGACTTCTACACGTTTCGCGATGGCATGGTCATCGCCAAGGATTCGTATTGGAAGATCGTCGAATAGATGGCTGCGATGGTCGGTTCGACAGCGGCATGGCCATACGTTCATATGGCCAGGGAAGATCGCTGAGTCGCACCAGCAAGCGGGCTGATGCGATGCAGCAGGCAAATCTAAAAGCGGCCTGGCGAGCTCCCACGAGTCGAAGCGCGCTCTCTACGCCAGTCATCGCCTCCGGATGCTGCTGGGTGATACATGCCTATCGGCGACATCAGGTGGGTCTCCGCCCATTGGTTTGACGATCCGTGTTGCTCACCCACTGACATGTCAATCGTCAAACGTAGTCTTGTGGTCAACATGCTGCCGAACTTACTCTCGTGTGATGCGCTGTGACTGACTGCGATCGAGCAGACGCATCACTGGGGTGACCAATACGCCGTGCATGATGATCGAGCTCAGAACGACAAAACAGACTGTAACCCAAAGGATCTTGGCGCCCTCAAATTCGGCCTGACCGAGGGCAAATGCCAGATAGTAAAACGATCCGAGCCCACGAACTCCAAAAAAGGCTATCACTACTTTTTCGAGCGGCCTTGCAGGAAATCCGATCAAGCCCACCCAGCCGGAGAGCGGGCGCACAACAATCAGGATAAGCGTTGCAGTGATGACGACAGGCCAGCTCAAGGCACCGAAGATCGAGCCTTCAGCAATGGCTGCGCCGAAGCAGACCAGAAGAATCATCATTAACAGCCGCTCGATTTGCTCGGCGAAGTTATGCAGGTTTTCGTGATAGTGATGTTGTCGCTCCACCGACCTAAGCGCGATAGCCGACACGAACACGGCGAGAAATCCGTAGCCGTGGATCATCTCTGCAGAGCCATAGGCAAGGCACGTGATGCCGAGGGCGACGAAGCCGTCTTTGGTCTCCGATAATCCGGTTCGCCTTGGCAAGCGAAACGCCAGATGGCCCATGATCTTACCGCCCAGCCAGCCTATACCCACGCCGGCGGCAATCTTCCAAATAACATCGACGAAAATCCAATGTGCAAGGAACGGCTCGCTCGAGCCCTCTGACAGAGCAAGGGCTATGGCCAAATAGACGAATGGAAATGCCGCTCCATCATTGAGGCCGGCCTCTGAGGTGAGTGCAAACCGCACCTCGTCTTCTTCTCCGGATTGCGGCGGTCCCACTTGAATATCGCTGGCCAGAACGGGGTCGGTGGGCGCCAAAGTCGCGCCAAGAAGAAGCGCGGCAGCCACTCCCAGTCCTAGGAAGGTCCAACCGAGAAGCGTGATCGCGGCAATCGTCAGGGGCATTGCAATGCCGACAAGTCGCCAAGACGTCTCCCAACCCCGCCAACTGATTGGGCGATCCAGTTTCAGCCCCGCACCCATGAGGGCCACAATAACGACGAATTCGGTCAACCGCTCCGTAACGTATCGGTTTTCAAGCGGGTTCACCCCAACAAGGGACGGGAATGCGGACCATATGACGACGCCGATCCCGATACATACCATCGGCAGGGAAATCGGAGCTCTTTTCAAGAGCATGGGTAGCCAGGCCGTGAGGAGAATCACCGCGCCGAATACGAATAGAAGGATTATATAGGAGGACTGCATTGGGCTTGGGGGTATTGCAACATTGGGGACTTATAGGGGCGAACAGGCGTAGCCTGGTAATTTACCCGAGACCGATATCCTTCAAGCCGCCCGTCGGCAACTGTGTGAACCGCCCCGGGTCTGGCGGAGGCTCCACCTTCTCAGGAGTTGATGGAGTGGATGCCCCTCCCGCCGAGCCAGCGGCGTGGCAGAATTGCCATCGCAGAATGGGCTGCGGACAACAGGAGGAACGACATGAACACCGTCACCATCATTGGCATCGATCTGGCGAAGCGCGTCTTCCACGCTCATGGCGCGCACGCCGACGGCAGCGTCGCATTCCGGAAGAGGATGGGTCGCTCTCAGGTCCTCCCGTTTTTGGCCCGGCAGCCAACCTGTGTGGTCGCCATGGAGGCCTGCGCGAGCGCCCACGAATGGGGCCGCGCAATTCGGGATCTGGGCCACGAGGTGAGGCTCATTCCACCCAGCTACGTCAAGCCTTATGTAAAGCGCCAGAAGAACGACACCGCCGATGCCGAGGCCATAGCTGAAGCGGGATCACGACCGACAATGCGGTTCGTGGCGGTGAAGACGGAAGAGCAGCAAGCGAGGTCGATGGTGTTCCGGACGCGCGATCTCTTGGTGCGCCAGCGCACGCAGCTGATCAACGCCCTGCGCGGGCATCTTGCCGAACACGGCGTCATCGCGCCGCAAGGTCCGGCTCACCTGAAAACCTTGGCAGCCGCGATTGATGCCGCCGAACCTGCGATGCCCCAACTGGTCCTCGACATTGGTCGGGTCTATCTGGAGCACGTCGATCGGTTGAGCCGCGAAATTGCCGAGCTGGAGAAAATCCTACGCCGCGAAGCCCAGTGCGGGGAGGATACACGCCGCCTTCAGACCATGCCGGGAATCGGCCCTATCACGGCCATGGCGGTGGAAGCGTTTGCGCCTCCAATGTCGACCTTCAAGCGCGGTCGCGACTTCGCTGCCTGGCTGGGGCTGGTGCCGGTTCAACATTCGACAGGCGGAAAGCAGCGGCTCGGCCGCACGTCGAAAATGGGCCAGCGGGACATCCGACGGCTGCTGATCATCGGCGCCATGTCCGTCATCCAGTGGGCCTCTCGACGCGGCTCGCGACCAGGCTCGTGGCTCGCCCGTATGCTGGATCGCAAACCGCTGATGTTGGTCGCCATGGCGTTGGCCAACAAGATGGCTCGCTCGGTATGGGCGATGTTGACCAAGAAGGAGGACTATCGGGATCTTGGCAGCGCAGCAGCCTGAGCATGTGCTCGGCGACTGCGAGGCCATGATGGGCGGCATGTGAGGAGGTCGTGAACGTCAAGGGCAAATGATCGGTTTGATCGGGATCAGGAAATGCACCGAGGCTCCAAGAGCGAGAAGCTCGTCGAGTTGATTTGCGCTTGATCCGCGTATCTCCATGACGGCCAGCGGCACCTCCGACGCCGCATTACAGGCCTGACACATGACCGCACCCGATCGCATGCTCAAAGACGCAAATGGCACTTGCATGAAGCGGGGCATCCACACATGGAGCCTCCGGCAGACCCGGGGCGTGTGTGGATGCCCCCGACTTTGCAAGGGGTTTCTTCCAACTTCTTCTGCAGCACGGTGGCTTCTATCGGTCGTGTGTCAAGCCTCTGGTCGTGGCCTGTGCCACGGGGCCGATATGCAGTTCGAAGAACAGGGTCCACATCGGTTCAGAGAGCTTTGTGCTCGAGCCCCGGGACTGGTTCTCCCCGTCCTGAACATTGAAGTCCTTGCCGCATAGGTCGTCAGTCGATCTCCTTGCCGGGGTCAGATGACCCCGAGACGCTTGCCGCTTCCCCTTCGTCAGGAGGTCACTGCTCACGCCATTCGGTAATTCTGCTCCATCGTCATGATTGCCCAGATGATCCGAGCCATCTTGTTCGCCAGCGCGACAGCCGCGACCATCCGGGGTTTGCGCCCGACGAGTTGCCCGAGCCAGTTATCCGGAAGAACACCCTTTCGAATGACCCAGCGGATTCGGCTCATGGCGCCGACGATCAGCAACTTGCGGATGTCAGTCTGACCCATCTTGCTGACCCCGCCCAGCCGTGTTTTGCCTCCCGTAGATCGCTGCCTGGGCACGAGGCCCAGCCAGGCAGCGAAGTTCCTGCCACTGGAGAAGGTCCGCAGATCAGGCGCAAACGCCATCACCGCACCGGCCGTCACCGGGCCCACGCCCGGCACCGTGCACAAACGTCGCATTTCGACATTCTCCTGCGTAGCATCCCTCAGCCTGAGTGTCAGATCGTCGATCTTCACCGTGAGCAGATCAATCTGATCGAGGTAGAGCTGGGCGATCTCCCTGACGGTGGCGGGAACCTCGGTCGTCCCGTCCTCCAACAGGGTCGCCGCCTGCTTGAGATGGGCCGGTCCTTGCGGGAAGACCAAGCCGAACTCGGCCAGGTGGCCACGCAGCGCGTTGATCAACTGCGTGCGCTGTCGAACGAAGCACTGGTGGGTTCGGAACGTCACGGCGCGCGCCTGATGTTCGGCGCTCTTCACCGCGACACAATGCATGTTCGGACGCAGCACAGCTTCGGCGATCGCCGCCGCGTCGGCCGCGTCGTTCTTCTGCCGTTTGACGAACAGCTTCACATAGATGGGCGGGACCAACCGGACATCATGGCCACTCTGCTGCGCCACGCGGCCCCAATAGTGGCTGGTCGCACAGGCTTCCATCGCCACGATGCACGGTTCCTGCGCGTCCAGCATCTGCAGCAGCTTTGCCCGCGACATCGTTCGATTGAATAGAACCGCCCCACCCCGATCGGTGCCACAGACCTGGAAGCTCCGCTTGGCGAGGTCGATCGCCAGGATATGCACGTCTGACATGGTCTCCTCCTTCAACAGCGCCACACCGGCGCGAACGGCATCATACGATACCGCTCGAAGGGGGCATCCACCCCATCAGTTCAGTGGCGCACTCAATCCCTTTCGTTGCGAGACGATATCGCCTCCAAAAATCATGCATCTGAGGAGCGCGAGCGCAAGCGACGTCATGGACGAGTTGGGATAGCTGCCGCGCGCCAGCCGGAACATCCTGTCGCCGCGCGCTCCAGAGGCGATGCAAGGTGGTTCACAATTCGATTTTGAAGGAGGCGGAGCGTTTTTGTCACTGGCGACAACGAATTTGGGCCAAGTTGGCCCATCTGGCAGGAGAGGCGGAGCGAAACCACGGACCGATGCCGCCCTCCGGCACCATGGTGCTATCGATGAAATTTGCTTGGCAGGATCGCAATCCCCGAAAACGGCGAAAACGCACTTTAAATGACAAGATAATGTAAAGAACGCGTCAAGCCAGATGGCATTTCGCCTCCCGTCATGTCCTAAAATGTAAGGTTTTGTCCCATCCGGGGGCCGCGTAGGATGCCCCTAACAAAGCGCAATCGGCTTGGGCTTCTCCAACGAAAAGGAGGGGTCCACTGTAGATGCCCTTAGGAGTCGCTGGAGTGATGCCCGGTCATTCTGGCACATTGTCCCCGGAAACTAGTTGCCGGCCGCTGGTGACTCGCTGTGTCGGTTTGAGGGGCATACCGGTGCGCTTCCCGACCGCAGGCCGAACAAAACGCTTCCGGCAAGGGCGACTTCCCGTCGGGACCGTCGCTACCGGCTGCTACACGGACCGCAAGCATGCACGGGATCTGGTGGCGCCCCGCAATGACAGCACTTCGGCGCCATTCCTGCTAGTGATGGACGAATAGCGATTCGTTATCTGGCGCCTGACTGACCGGGCGCACCGTCTCCGTCGGCGAGAAACCATCGCCGACGAGATTGAAGACAATGATCCTTCCCACGTCTGTCCTACTCCATACCGTAAATAGTGTCTCGGCCACCCGGCTCGGCTACATCGAGAGGCCGCTGACGATGCAACAGGCGCGCCTTGCCGGCCGGACTGTGATGGAGCCTGACCTAGACCTGAACGACTTCTCATGCTCGGCAGTGATTGACTGGATCGAGATTCTCGTCGCCCTTGACCGGCCGACGCAGTTCCAGTGGGTGCAGTCGGCGATGGGGCTGGTCGATGGCAGGAAGGTCTTCGTGAAGGATATCGACGATCCTGTCGCGCCGGTGAAGACCCTTTTCAGGTTCAAGATACAGGAGCCGCGCATGGGTCGAGTGCGGAGCGCCCTCAACGCGATTGAGAGGAGGTTCGGGCTGGCTCAGGCACCAATCCTGATGGCCGTAGAGATAAGCATAGACTTCACGCCGAAAGCACCATCCGACGAGATGCGCAGGAAGCTGATGGGCGTTCTGGTTCGACATCATTTTCCTGACCAGGATGTGCTGACCAACATGGCAGACCGGCCACGTTGCTCCTGGGGCACGGGAGCCAAGAAGACCAGGTTTGTGCTGCCGCTGCGAGCAACCCGAAACCTGAAGATCAACCAGTATCAGCTGGTATCCTGCGAGAACGACCGGCCAGCGTTCGTGGACGCGACCTACTATGTGGGAGAACTGGACGGTCCGGTGATGTGGCGGATCATGGACAAGGTCATAGACCAGCAGAACCGCACGGCCGGCACAGCCGTTGTGCTAAATGAGCATGAGAGGCGCGTGCGCGTCGAGGTCACGCTCGAAACAACCGAGCTGCATCGGATTGGGATTGAATGGTTCGACGACCTGGTCGAGGCAAACTTCCTGAAGCTACAGGGAGGCTTCTTCAGGTTCATGCTGCCGACCTTTGACGGCCCTAACGCCAACCTCGCCCGGAAGGCAATGAACGCTGACCGGCACACGAAGTTTCTGAACACGGGCGTGCTGGGGCTCTTGGTGATGGATGATGCGATCCGGAGAGATGCCAAGCTGCGCCGACGGCGGCTGCGAGATGAACTGCTGAAGAAGAGAAAGACCATCAAGCCGGAAGCCAGGCCGGGCGTCGGATCGGCGGGCACCCTGGTCGCGTATGCGGCGATGAACAAGAAGATCGAGACGGCGCTGCGGCATTTGGGCGAACGGGTGAGAAGCGGCTGACGATTTTGGAGGCAGGTAGGGCTGTTTGTGTGGAAAGGGTAAGAGGCTTGAAGGTGGGGTAGTTGGTGGAAGGAGCTACGCTCAAGTTAATAGGCTTCCAGCGGGCGAACTAACACGAAAACGCGGGGCACTGGCCGGTCGCGCACTGTCTTCAGCCGGTGCGGGCGCCAGAATGGGTAGGAAAAACCGTTGGACCGGCTTTTAGCCGCATGGTCGTTAGTCACGAAATTTGGGGCCCACTTGTGGCAAGAAGAGCCCCGTGACGTCACGCCCGCGAAACAGAAAGATCCTCATCCGAGGCAAGGAGCACGTCATGGCAAAGACCGGCGCTGAAAGGCAAGCGAAGTCGCAAGGGCGCCGAAAGGTCGAGATGCATCGGCTGAAGGCTTTCGAAGCAGCAGCACTTTCCGGTGGCCTGGCTGCTTTCTCAGCATACGTGCCGGCTGCAAGCGACGCAGAGCTGAAGACCGCTTTGGATTTGTTAAAGGCTGAGATCGATGCCCGGGCTGACAAAGCCTGGTCGTCGACGCCGGCTGACACGCGCTATGCGAACAATAAGCTCTTCGGTCGATTTTGAGGTTCGACCCTCTGGCAGACTGGGCGCGGGGTCGAAAGGTGGTTTGGACCTCGATGAGTGGCGGCCTAAGGAGGCATCCCCGTCATGCGAACGCGGATTTTCTAGGACTTCGCACCCATGCACGGTGCGGCTGCGGATCGTTGTCGACCGGTTCCCCGGTTGCCAGGTATGACGGCTCCGGATCGATAATCTTCCATCAGCTAAAAACGCTGGATCTGCCCGGCGCGCAATGGGCAGGTCGCTTCGGCGGCGAAAGATCAGGTCACAGGTCAGGATCGGCGGCGCGCGAGCTGATCATGCCGCGACCGATCCCAAGGCGGATGGCAACCGGTTCCTGGGTGCCGGATGCTCGTCGGCAGTCGAGCCACGCCGACGTTTGCGACGGGCTGTCCGATTCAAGCTGGCGCGACTGCTCCCGGCTTGCGTGCTCGTGTTCCTCTGCTTGCCAGCGCCCTGCATTCTAGAATGCTCCGACCTTGTTTCCCGGGGATAAGGACGGCCATTCGTTCGATGCAGCGGCATCTCCATCGGCGCCGTCTCCATCGCTTCGGTCGATATCGATTCCGATCTCGATCTCGAGCTCGGCGAGCTTGTAGAGATGGTCTGCGACATCGAGAGCGGGCGGTCGCGTCTGGTCAAGCAGCACACGGGCGAAACTGCTGTCGACGCAGTTCGCACCCGACAGTCTGAGAGGGTGCTCCCGTTTTCGGACGGCAAGGACGTCGCCGCCGAATAGCCCTCACCCCACGCAAGCAGCTCATCGGGATCAAAATCAGACGGCTGGTCAGGGAGTCCCGCACGGGTTCGAACGCGATCGGGGCTCCCCCCTTTGACCCCAGACCGCGCCAAGTCGCTTCCTGGGGCTCCTGTGGCCCCGTGCGGGTCATCCAGATCGAGATCCAGCCACTGCTGGGCGGAAGATCGCACGCACGCGCCTGACCTTGTCGAGATTTGGTGCGGGATCTTCATCGCGGGAAGCCTGACGAATAACCTCGAGCCAGAACTCCTCGTTTCGGGTTGCGCAAAACCTGCGGGGCAATCGTGTGCAACGCGGACGCGGTTTGCATTCGTGCTCACCAACCTCAAAAGACATACCCGCGCTCACTTTCCGAAGATCGCGCGGAAGGCCTTCTGGCTCTTTGACGTCATGGAAGGATCGGAATCGTTCGAAGCCTCGCGAAGCGTCCTTAGCCAGTCAGCTTCATTCTCGGTAATGATCGCGCCAAAGATTGTGTCGATGGCCATCGCCGAAGTGTCGCCGGTCAACTGTTCGACCGCCATTCGAAACAGCATTGCGGGATCGCACTCCAGAGCTTTGGAAAGGCCAATGACGCGATCAAGCGGCAGCTTCGTGGAACCGTTCTTGATCATGGCCAGCATGTTCGGCTGGCGGAAGCCTGCTTCATTGGCAATTTCGATCTGGGACTTGCGGGGCCGGAGGTCGGAAATCCTGCGCTCAAGGAATTTGGCAAGTCTCGTATCGTCATATGGCCGGCGAGTTGTTTTCTTCATATCGATTATCCTTCTGAATCTGCAGCGTTTGTTGCTGTCGAATTCATTTATAGCAATCTCATGATGGGGTGCTCATCTCTATTTGTGGCTTCAATGTTCTATTTGTTGGAAATTGAAATCCGGCATAAGACTGAGATATATTGGCGTAAATACTGTCGAGCGTGCACGCTTAAAGAAATATTCGTGATCGACCCTTTCATGCTTGGCGCGGCGCTTCTGCAGGTCAATGCGGACCGGCCAGTGAGGCGCAACGCCGCGCGGCGTAACGCTGCCTCAGCGTGACGCTGCTTCGGGTAGCATGTCGCACACTAAGCGTGTCTAGTTGCAACCCACGACCAACCGCTCGATTTCGAGCGTGCCCTGAACCCTGAAGCTCGAGAGGGCGGCTCCAAAAACGTGAGTTTAGAACGCATGGCCCCACCTTCTTCCACGACAACTCGCAAGAGCCCGGGCCAGTATGCCGATCTTGTCGCCAAGAAGATTGAGGACCTGAGGCCGCGGCTGCTCGATCTGACGGCGAGAAATCCACTGATCGCGATGAGCTTTCAGGCGCGTTCAACCAGCCATATCAGGGTAGTAGACGAAATCCCGGAAGCTCTGTTCTTTCGCCTCATCAATGGCGATCGATCCTATTTTTCGCCGCTGCCACCGTTCGAAGAGGACAGCAAGGATGAACAGGCAACCGTGTTCGTGGAGGCTTACGCCCTCGCCTACCGCCGCGACGAGGTCTTCACCGAACAGTTGGCGAAACTCGACCCCGAAGATCCTTCCTATGTTGACGTCGTTCGCCGGCTCGAGCGGGAGCTGAAGGATCGGCTGCGCGCCGACCTCAAGATGCCGCCCCGGATGACGCGCAAGGACGAATCCGTTGTCCAGCATGCCAAAAACAACGGGATCGCGCCCGCCTACGATTTGCCGAGCCCGGAAGGCCGCCACGAAGACGGGCGGCACGACGACGACCGGATCCAGACGCTCCTCCTGCCTCCGGACCTGGAGCGGAAGCTGAACGGTATTATCTCCAAGGCGAGAACGGTCGAGCAGGAGACGGGCATCAGTGTTCTTAGGTGTGCCATCGGCTTCCTGGAATGGAAGGATCCGGCACGGGCGGACGACCGCACCTACCTGTCACCGCTCATCCTCTTGCCGGTCACCATCGGGTTCCGCCGCACCTCCGAGGGACCTGTCTATTCGGTCGAATCCGCAGGTGAAGATGCCGAGCTCAATCTGTCGCTCAAGGAGAAATTCCGGCGGGAGTTCGCGATTGAACTGCCGGAATATGACGGAGGGTCCGTCGAGGGATATTTCGAGACGATAGAGGCGACGACCCATCGGAAGCTGCCATGGCGGGTGAGGCGCCAGATGGTGTTCGGCGTGTTTCCTGCCGCGCGCATGTCCATGTATGCCGACCTCGACACGTCAGACACCGACTTCGCCTCGAACAGCGCTCTTGAGGATATTCTTGTCGGCTCGGACCGGCCGGCCGACGGGAGCCTCGCCGAAGAATACGACGCTGACGACCCCGTCAACGAAGCCAAGGTCCCTTTCACCGTCAAGAAAGCGGACTCGTCTCAGTTTAGCGTCCTGGTCGACCTGGCCAATGGCAAGAACCTCGCTGTCGAAGGACCACCTGGAACAGGCAAGTCGGACACCATCGTCAACGCCATCGCCGCGGCGATCGGCGCCGGCAAAAAGGTGCTCTTCGTCGCGGAGAAATCCGCTGCGCTTGAGGTGGTCCGCGACCGGATCGAGGAAGTCGGTCTCGGTGAGTTTGTCCTGCCGCTGCTGGCGGGACGATCGTCGCGCGAGGAGTTCATGTCATCGGTGCGCGACAGACTCGACCTGCGCGCCCAGCCGCCTCGCAACCTGCAGGATCAAGTCGCCCGGTTTTCGACGGCGCGCCACAGGCTTGCAGAGTATGTGGGAGTCCTGGCCAGCGAATGGAATGGCACCGGCGACACGGTTCACACCTGGCTCGGCAGCGCGACGGCAACCGCCGAGATTATCGATTCCATTGACAAGGCAGTGGTTCTCGACCATCGCCTGCCCGAAACGGATATCTCCATCCCGACGGTCAAGGATCTTGCTGACGGCGCCACGAAGCTGGGGGAACTTCTCGCGGACGCACAGCACTCGCCGTCCTTCTGGCAGGACGCGCACTCCACGGACGCCAGTCCCTTTGCGGTCGATCGGATCCTGGAACGGGCAAGGACGTCGGCCGACGCATTCGGCAGTGTAGCAGCGGCGCAGAAGCAGCTGTCGAGCTACAAGCTCGGAGGATATGGCACCGCTGAAAGCCACGACGAGCTGATCGATGTGCTCTACGACGTCGGCCAACTCATCGACCTCGACACAGCCGCTGATCAGTCACCGCTCATTTGCACCGACGATACAGCATCGCTGGAGGAATTTCTCGCCGCATGCCGCTCAAGTCAGGAGATCCATCCTTCGCTGTCCGGCGTCCTGCTCGACCCCCTGAGCGAAAATGCCCGGGAGATGCTGGAAAACGTTTCGCGACTGTGCATTTCGGCCGGCATCGAGACCTTGGATGTGATCGTCCTGGCGCAGCGGAAGAATGAACTCGAGACATCGCTTGCGGCAGTTGCTGCGATGGATCGCAAGCTACAGGGCTTCATCCTGCATTGCCCCGAGGCAAGACGCTGGACCTTGGCGGACATGGTGCGGGTGAGGCAGCTGCCTTCATCCACCAAGGCGAGTGTCCTTCGGATGCGTTCGCCCATTTTGTCGGACGCCGTTGTCGTCGCCACGCTTTCCGACCTCTCCAGCCGAGGAGCAGCGCTGCAGCTGCGAAAAACACAGCTAACCAACGACATCAGGCTCGGTCAGATCAACGCTGCCGAAGTGGCAACCATCCATTCCCGGCTGAACAACGCCGGCGCGTTCTCGTTTCTCTCCGGCTCCTATCGAGATGCCAAGAGACGGTATCGGGACATGTCGCGCAGAAGTCAGTTCGACCGGGACCTGGCGATTTCGGATCTGGACAGAGCGCGATCCCTTCTGGAGGACGCTACTGCGTTCACGGAACGAGCCCGCAACAGTGGGGTTTTCGGGGTCGGGTTCAACGGTCTGGAAACCGACTTTTCCGAGTTTGAGGACATCGCCACCTACTACCGCAGCGTCGAGGAACAGTTCCAAGGGCTGGATCAGCGCGACATCCGGCAATTTCTGAAATCGGCCGACGTCGACGTCCTGCTCGAAACTCCGGTCCTCCCGGATCTGGATGGCGAGTGGACGATCAATCATGTGAGCACGCTGCACCAGCAGCGAAAGCGGGAATTCGATGCGCTCAGTTCCGCCGTGGCCTCGCTTGGACCTATGCTCCGCTCCTTCCGCAACGCGGCCGACATCGAGGTCGATCATCTGCCGACGCTTGCCAAGGAGGCGGGCAGGTTTGCCGTTCTGCGAAAGGAACTCGATGGGAATGCTTCGCTTCCGCCCATCCTCGGTGGCATGTTTCGCGGCTGGCAGACGGCTGTCGACGACGTGGAGCCCTCCCTGCAGGCCAATAGGCTCATAGCCGACGCGGGCGCCATGGCCAGTGGGCTTCGACATGCGTGTCGCGCAGGTCGACTGTCAGCGCTTCGTGACATAGCGACCGAAATCTCGGAGCTTTTCGTTGTCGCCAACGACAATTTCGCGGCCATTGCAGATGCAGCAGGCGGTGACTTTACGCAAAGAATCGCAGGACAAACACCCGCCAAGATCGCCGCACTGCTGAACCTCGCGGCTGGAGACAAGGCTGGGCTTCGACGAAGCCTCGAGATTGCCGCGCGCCTTGCTGTGCTGGAGGAAGCCGGAGTGGCCCCCACCGTGGCGCGGTTGATCGATTCCGGCGCGGCGGTCGCCAGTCTTGGACCAGCTCTCAAGGGCCTGCTTTTTCGGGCGGCCGCGGAACGCATCTATGTCCACCATGGACGCAGCATGCACGGGTATTCCGGCAAGTCTCTCGAGGAGCTGCGCAAGGCGCTCAAGGGTGCAGACGACGAGATCCGCTCGCTGTCGCGCAAAGCCCTCCGCGCCGACCTCACTGCAAAAGCGCGTCCCCCTTCCGGTGTAAGCAGGGGGCGTGTCGGAGAGTTTACCGAGATGGGCCTGATCGAGCACCTGGTCGACAAGCGCCGTATCCGTCACCCGGTTCGCGAAATCACCCGGAAGGCGGCTCGTGCACTTCTCGAGCTCAAACCGTGCTGGATAATGTCACCCCTGGCAGTTGCGCAATACATCCCCAAAGGCACGGCCGAGTTCGACCTCTGCATCATCGACGAGGCCTCTCAGATGCCGCCGGAGGACGCGATTGGCGCCCTCTATCGAGCAGCGCAAGCGATGATCGTCGGCGACACTAAACAACTGCCACCGACGAATTTCTTCAGACAGGTCCTCGAGGACCAAGAGGATGACGACGATGCCGATCCCGTCACGGAAGAGTCCGTGCTCGAGATGGCGAATGCTACATTCCGGCCGAAGCGAATGCTGCGCTGGCACTACCGTTCCCGGAATTCCTCCCTGATCCGGTTCTCAAATCGGATCATGTATGACGACAACCTCATCGTCTTCCCGTCTCCCAATGAAGATGACAAGTCCAGCGGCGTTTCCTTGGTCGAGGCCAACGGCCTCTACAAGGCGGGCCTCAACGATATCGAGGCACACAAGGTTGTCGAGCATGTGCTTGAATTCATGCGGTCGCACCCTGAGAAATCACTCGGTGTGGTGGCCGTCAACAAAGCACAGGCCGAACACATACGGGAGCTCTTGGATTATCAGATAGCCCGAAACTCGCTTGCCTTCGACTATGTCGAAAGCTGGAAGGGCCGCGACGGGGGGCTTAATCCGTTCTTCGTCAAGAACCTCGAAAATGTCCAGGGAGACGAGCGCGATGTCATATTCATTTCGACAGTCTATGGCCCGCCGGCCACGGGGAAGAAGACTCTTCAGCGGTTTGGTCCTATCAACGGGTCGGGAGGGCAGAGACGCCTGAACGTTCTCTTCTCGAGAGCGCGAGATCAAATCGTGACATTCTCCTCAATGACAGGAGCTGACATCACGGCGGAGCAGACCACTAATCCCGGCGCATGGATGCTGAAGCGCTGGCTGGAATACTCAGCCGGCGCGCCGCTCGAAGTGCTGGACAATGGCGTGCATGACGCCTTCGACTCTCCTCTGGAGGACTATGTCGCAAGCCAGATCCGCTCGATGGGGTGTCACGTCGATTGTCAGGTGGGTGTCGCGGGATATGCGATCGACCTTGGCGTCAGGCATCCTGACTGGCCGTATGGCTACATTCTCGGGGTCGAATGCGACGGTGCAACCTACCACTCGTCGAGGTCAGCGCGTGACCGTGATCGCCACCGGCAGGAAGTTCTCGAGAACCTTGGCTGGCAACTCCACCGCGTTTGGTCGACCGACTGGTTTGCAAATCCAGGAGAAGAGAGCAAGCGCCTGCGGTCTGTCATCGTCGACCGCCTGAGAGCCCTCAAGGAAGGCCTGAAGCGCAATCCGCTAGGACGTTCGAATGTCTCGCCCGCGGCCGCCCAGATATCTGGCATCCCCCCGGTCGTCCCATACCCCCGCGCCAAAACGAGCGTGGCAGAGGTGCAAGATGTCCTGCCATTCGAAGAATCTAAAGCTCCCACCCCTCCGGGGCCGAAACTGCCCGAGGTTCGCCACTCTCCGGCCGCCAGGTTCGGCGCTCAGTTCGGCGACATCGTCAGGATTCGATATCTCGACAAGCCTGACGACATCTTCCAGTTCAAGATCGTCTCGGGCCCAAGCGCCCCAGAAAAGGGCCTCGTCAATTCATCGGCGCCCCTGGCGAAGTCGGTCCTCGGCTGCGAGGTGGACGACGAGTTCGAAGTCTTATTCGGCAGCCGTATTCGGAAAGCGATTGTCGAGAAGCTGGAGAAGGCAAAGTCATGAGACAGCTTTCGTGCGCAGCGGTGTCCGCTCGCCTCCGTCGTGACCGAATAGCCGCGCGAATAGCCCCGCGCCTCAAGTTTCTGGAAGAACCTGCAGAGTGCGCGCTCTTCGCGCAAGCGCTCAATCTCGGTATGACGACGCCTCGCACCGATGCCAACTATGCTGATAGCCGGCTTCGCCATCTCGTCCGTAGCACCAATCAAGTTTTCTGAGATTTGCTGATATTCCGTCCCTACGATCGCAGGCTGCCATTGTCTTCGAGGAGTTGCCGCTGCCTCCCCTGCAGGCGCTGTCCGCGTCATGCCACGTTCCGATGAGATTTTCAGCGGCCATTTCTTTGTTTGCGGCGAGTGGTGCTTTCGTAGTGCCAGCTGGGCAAAGGCTGAAGCGACGCGCTCCAATCATGAAGGCTGTCTGCGAAATCATCCGGTATTTTCCCAGGATGCGCCGGCTCTCGCCCTCGCTTTCACAAAGAGCGTCGAAAGTTATATTCAATCCCTTTCGCCGCACATTTTCGATTGAGCAGAAGAGCTCATATCCGTTGTCGAGCTGATTGCCCTTCAAGTTTCTTTCCATACCGCCGATCTGATCGCCGAAGCGCTCAAGCATTGCGTCTGCTGAAAGCGAACAGACATCGAGATTCGTGACGTATCGTCCATCTTTGAAAGGAAGGCTTTCCGCTGACGCGGTCAAAGCGAGTGCAAGAACGACTCCGGCGCTCATGATCGGACATGTTGCGAAATCACGCATCGTCTTCCCCGAAACTTATCACGCCTACCTAAGGCGAACATAACACTTGGAGAGCAGTCAATCCGCTCGGTGCTCTTCGCCTCGAATGCCATCCCTTGCTATACCCGTAGGACACCGCAGGCACAGCCATCGCCAGTTCGTCAGTTAGGAACGCATTAGCGATCAGGAGTGCCTTCACGGCCCCCCTAGCGTCACCGCCACAGACGGCGATGGCCTCGTCGGTCGCGACCTCCCATTCATCCGGCAGCTTATCATTTTCCATGTCGACATGATGCTGATTCCGGCCCGCATGCGCAAGGCATTTGTTCCTATTTTGTTCTCACACTAGGAGCAGAATGGTGGGCATACCGGCGATCCACAGTGCCCACCATCGCGGCCGTTGCTGCCATGCAGAACTTCTGTATGCTGGCCTGCGCGAATGAATGGAGGAACGACAGTGGCACAGATGTTTAAGGCGCTTGCAGTAAGCACTGTCCTTCATCCTCTACTGGCAGCCCAAGCGGACGCGCATTGCTCCTTTGAGAAATTCGATACTACTCTGCCGCGCGCTATTACAGGCACAGTTTACGGTATAGATGGGAACTTTGTCTGGGCGTCAGACCTAGATCGAGTGGACGGTAGGAATTGGGTATGGAATTACATAAATAATATTAGCAAGGATCGCGCTCTAAATGCTTTATGGAAGAAAGCAAATATCCGAATAGACTTCTCGTTGCCGCTAGCACCTGGGAGTGCTTATTGCAATAAGTATATGGTAAACAAGATCGAAGATAATGATATCGATGACCAAGCACCGATTCTATATGGCGCGCAAAACACTGAACAAAGAGCATCAATATTTTCGGAGAAGAAAAAGGAGGCAGCGGTCGATAGCAGAATCACGAGTGGCATAGAGACTGTGGTCTTGCAGCCTAATGGAGAGGCGAAAGAGCTACATGTATATGTAAGTTATGAGGTTTTGGACGGCGCTATTGAGTATTTTACGATTGATGCGCCAAGTGATGTATATGTCGCGATTCCAATAGTAGATAAAGTCTGGACCGAGAAAAATAATACAATGCTGGCCACACTAGCAAAAAATGAATCAAGCGATGCGGGTTTTTACATGTTCTCGGAATTTTCGGCTGGATGGAAGGCGGCCCCCTATTATAGTGGGTTGGGCGGCATCGGCTACGAGTCGGGAATCTTAGTTAAAGGGTCTTTGAAGGGCATTTCTCTTGCAGGCCGCGTTACAGGTAACATCGCAGCAGAAATCATAGTGTTTGATGCTGAACGAAATCCTGCTGCAGCTGGCTTTGTTACAATCCCGGTTTTGGAGTGAAGCTGCATGTCTGCCGAGGACTTTGGAGTAACAGCTGCGTTAGCTGTCGCTGGTGTGGTGATGGCAAAGATTAGCATGACTGTCCCGGCCGGCTTTGAGACGCTCTACCTTGTTAGCGCGGTCTCTATGGCAGGCGGATATGCGTTGGGAGTTCAAACAGGGCATGGCAGGGAACCTAACCAAACATCTAGATTGTTGACATTATTCTGCGTCGTTCTGTCAGTGATAGGGGCGGTTGGGTATTACACTGCGCAGACAAGGTATGGAGTAAATGGGCCTGTTGGCGTGGTGATGTTGACTGTCTTGGTGATTATAACATTTTCCCCACTTACATTTTTACTGTCCATTGCTCGAACGTGGAAGACAAAATAGCAGTGATCCGCGCCGGACGACGGTAAATGCCTGGCGATAAATTTCCCGAACGCAATCCCGACCTCGGTCTTGGCGGCAAGCTCTTCGTCGTGGTGATTGTCGCCGTGGTGCTGATCATGGGCTTCGGATGGGCGCTGGACTAGATTTCCACATCTTGGATCACCCGATAACGTGTCCCAATCTAGCCCGCTCTCTTCGGTTGAAGTGTGGTCTAAGGAGCTGATATTGCACAGATATAATATCAACGGCGGTAATCCAGGTTCCCCAGCCACTTTCAGACAAAGCAGCAGAGTGTAAGGCGGCGTTCCAGGCAGTGGGAATGCGTTCGGCGTTTTACCCCGCTCCCGGCACAAGCCCTGCGAGATGACCCGTCTGCAGTTGCCAGGGGATGGAATCATCCAGCACTACCCAGGGCCAGCCGTGCGGCCATGGCTTCACGGGGACCGGGTATGCCAGACGGGCTTGCGCCCGGGACCGATGCCTTGATGCCCTGGCTTTGCCTGCCCGACGACCGCGCCAGCTGAACTTCGATGTCAACACATCGCCAACCGGCACGATGACGTGCATGATGCACCGCCAGCCTTCATTTTTGTGCGCTGGGCGTCGTCGACCGGAGCAGTGGGCGCCGGCGATGCTGCCGCTGGCGGATATGGACTGGAGGACACGGCTTTGAAGGCCAGGCAGTCGATCGCACCGCGGGGCCGCATCGGTACCATTGCCCTTGGGCTCGCCGTATTGGGCGGGATCGCGCTCTGCGTCCTCCTCACCTTGCCGTTTCTAGGCGCCATCACATGGGCGCTGGCGCTGGCGATCCTGTTTGCGCCGATCCATTCGAGGATCGAGGCGGCGGTCGGCCATCGCAGTCTTGCGGCGCTGATCTCCGTCGTGATCCTGTCCGTGATGGTGATCGTTCCCGCGGCCTTCGTGGTCGAACGCCTGGTCAGCGAGGCTGGCGCAGGCGCGGTCGCGATGCAGCAGCGCGTCGCGGCGGGCGAGCTGCAGCGACTGCTCGATGCCTATCCGAGCCTCGCACCCGTGGGAACGTGGATCAACCAGCAGTTCGATCTTCCCTCCACGGCGGCGAGCATCGCGGCGTGGCTGAGCAATATCGGCGCGACATTCCTGCGCGGGTCGGTGCTCCAGGTGGTTGAAGTCATGCTGACCTTCTACCTGCTGTTCTATTTCCTGCGTGACCGCCAGGCGGCCAAGTCGTCGCTGATGCGGTGGCTTCCGCTGACTGCAGCAGAGGCGGAACACCTGTTTCGCCGTGTGTTCGATACCATTCATGCGACCGTTTACGGTACCTTGGCCGTTGCCGCGGTCCAGGGTCTCCTCGGCGGCCTGATGTTCTGGGCGCTTGGACTGCCGACGCCACTGCTGTGGGGCGTGGTCATGGCACTTCTGTCGGTCGTTCCGGTGCTCGGCTCGTTCGTCGTGTGGGTCCCGGCGGCATTGCTGCTTGCACTGGATGGAAGCTGGGCGAGGGCGCTTATCCTGGCGCTTTGGGGTGGCGTCGTCGTCGGCGGGATCGACAACATCCTGCGGCCGACATTTGTCGGCAACCGGTTGCGCCTGCACACCATCCCTGCGTTCGTGTCGCTGATCGGCGGCATTGTCCTGTTCGGCGCTCCGGGCTTCATCCTGGGACCGCTGGCCGTCACCGTCACGATCCTCCTCGTCGAGTTCTGGACAGCGCGAATCGGCTCCGAGTCCGCCCCGAAAGAAGTGCCCTGAAGCGTGGCCGTGTGACGACTTCGGGTGTTTGCGCTCTGTCATCGTGAAGAGCGATGCAACGACTGCTTGCCAGGGGGGCAAGGGCAGGGGGCTGTCAGGATTGGGGGGGCTGGACCACGCGGATCAGAAATGCCGCGTCTTCCCGCGAGAACAACACACCCATCTGCGCTGCTGAGAAATTTCCGGTGCATGTTGGCCATGGTGGCCCCCTATGGCACAGGAACCGCCGGCGCGTGGGGTTGCGCCGGGGGCGACCGCTGGCCAGACCTACGGTCGATTGGGACAACCAGCGCCGCTGGCGGAACAAACCGGAAAACCGGCCGTTTGAGTCTGTCGCGTCGCAATTGACGGTTCTGAGGGGACAAGCGCCAGGTACTTTCAAGGGTCTATGTGCAATGCGCCTCGTCGGGGGACAGGAAAACGACTCGGCCGCTCCTACGGATGCCGAGTGGCAGTTGGCGGATCTGATCGAGGCATTGCCGGTTGCGGTCTATTCGACAGATGCCTCCGGGATCATCACCGCATGCAACCGCAGTGCGCGCGACATGTGGGGGACCGAGCCTGAGATCGGTCGCACCCGTTGGTGGGGTGCGGTTCGACTGTACTGGCCAGATGGACGGGCCATGGCGGCAAGTGAATCGCCCCTGGCCGTTTCAATCGCGGAGGGCCGTGAGGTGCGGGGCGTGGAAGCGCTTCTGGAGCGGCCGGACGGCACGCGTATTCCCTTTCTGTCGTACCCCACGCTGAAACGCGACCGAGAGGGCCACGTGGTTGGCGCGCTCAACGTTCTGGTAGACCTGACGGTGCACAAACGCGTCCGGGAAGCGCAGCCGCGCCTCGCGGCGATCGTCTCATCCTCGCATGACGCCATCATCAGCAAGGACCTCAACGGTACGATCACCAGCTGGAACGCAAGCGCCCAACGGGTCTTCGGCTATAGCGCCGAGGAGATCGTCGGCAGGTCGGTGACCATCCTTATCCCGCATGACCGGCGCGACGAGGAGCCGGTCATTCTCCGGCGCATCCGCAGCGGAGAAGTCGTGGATCACTTCGAGACGATTCGCCTGCGCAAGGATGGAAGACTCGTACCGATTTCGCTGACGATCTCGCCGGTGCGCGACGAAGAGGGCACGATTGTCGGCGTCTCCAAGATCGCGCGCGACATTTCCGACCAGAAAGACAGCGAACAGCGCATCCGAGCCTTGCTGTTGGAGGTCAATCACCGCGTCAAGAACCAGTTCGCGGTCATCCTGTCGATGGTGCGCGAAACAAACAACAGGACCGCCGATCCGGTTCAGTTCGAACGTCTCGTGCGCGAGCGGGTCATGGCGCTGTCGCGTTCGCATGATCTGCTGGTTCAAGGCGACTGGCGAGGCGCCTCGCCGTTCGAACTGATCCTCGCCCATATCAGGCCGTTCGCGCACGAAGAACTCGTGACGCTGTCGGGCCCCTCGCTGACGCTGCAGCCGATGGCTGTCCAGTATCTCGGCATCGCCTTCCACGAACTCGCCATGAACTCCGCCCGTTTCGGGGCGCTGTCGGGCCTGTCGGGCCGCATATCCGTGGAATGGTCCGTCCAGAGCAGCGAGACGGGTGCAAAGATATTTTGCCTGAGCTGGACGGAGACGGATGGACCCGATGCCGAGAACATCGGCCTTAGCGGCTTCGGGCGCGTGGCGCTGGAGAGGGTGACTCCCGCGGCACTGGGCGGGCGCGGCAGCCTGCAGATCGCCAAGGGTGCGATCGTCTGGACCGTGGAGGCGCCGCTCGCTTCCGTCGAGTCGGTGTCATCCCTTTCGGCGTGAGGATCAGCTTGGCGTTTCAGCGCTCGCAGTGATGGCGTCGGTCCGGTCGGCGAGTGCATGAAACACGTGGCCCTCGCAGTTCGGGCACGGCGGCAACACTCCGGGCATGCGCGGCCGGAGGAGCGCGGCGCAGCGCACGCAGGCAAAGCCGTGGCGGCCATCCACTTCCGTACCGGCGCGAAAATCCTTTGGCTCGCTGACGTCCCAGGGCGGTACGATCGACAGTCCGGGGCGCGATGACGCGTCGTCGGTCCGAAACACCGAAATCAGCCCGTTCGTCTCGAAATAGGCGGCACGCACCTGGCCGACATGCTCGATATCCTTGAGCCGCAACTGCTCGAAAAGCTCGTCGTGACCGAGATTGAGTTCAAGGAGCTGGCGGTAGTCGATGATGCCATCGGACACGATGGCGACGGTTTTGCCCTCGATCGCGTCCTCGAGCCTGGGATGGCGCGAGACCAGATGGCTGAGCCCCTTGTCGAGCAGGACCACGAAGGTGATGACCGCCATGCAGTGGATCAGGGGAACTTCGGGATAGAACATTGCGTCACCGACTGCCGACCCCAGCGCGATGACCAGCAGGAACTCGACCAGCGACAATTGCCCGATCGATCGGCCCCCGATCCAGCGGATCAGCGCGAGGGTGTAGACGTAGATCACGACGGTTCGAAAGGCGATTTCCAGGATGAAGAGCAGCGACGTGTCGCCGATCAGCATGCGCGTGAGGTCAAAGGCCACGACGTCTTCGCTCATGGCCCTTCACCTGGCTGTGGATGCGATGGTGCGCGAGCGAAAGATTGTCCGGCGTGACGGGGCTGCAGGTGGAACGGGATGCCGGGGATTTGTGTTCTACCGATTACAGCAGGAGTTTTCGTCAGCAGCAGGAGGAGAGCACCATGAAGAACCTTGCGATGAGTTTTCTGTCCGAGTTGTCGGGCGCCTGGCTGAAGCGACGCCTCACCGCCGCGGTGCCGGTCAAGACTGCCCAGCCCGTCCGTGATTTCGAAAAGACCGATGGCCCAGGCCTCAAACGCGTGGCCGCAAAGCCGGTCATGTGTGCCAAGCCTCGCTCGTCGCATGACATAGCCTCCAACATGTAGCCAGTGGCGCGAACGCCGCGTCCGGGAACGGCGAAGGCGGCGAACGGTTCCTGCGATTTCAGCCGAAATATTCTCGGAACCAGACGGCCCGAGACGGGTTTGGAATACAGGGGTCGCATGGAGCGGCTCAAACAAGGAGGAACTCATGTTGTTGAAATCTCTCGCAGTATCCGCCATGGTTGTTGCCTTTTCGTCAGGCGCGTTTGCGCAGACGGAAAGCGGCGGCGACCAGATGTCGGGCCAGACATCGATTCCGGCGCAGTGGATCGGCCCCATTGCCGAGGCATTCTATACGGATGGCACGGGCATGGCCTTGCGCCCCGAAGCAGAAGCGAAGGCCAACTACTCGGCGCTCAGCCCCGAGCTTCAGGCTCAGGTGACGAATGACTGCACGACGATGGATGGGATGAAGGATCCGTCCACGACTGCAGCAACGGGGACCGGCACGAGCGCCAACGCAGCGGGTGACGCGGAATCGTCGCAGATGGCGACGGCGTCGCAGATCTGCAACTGGGTCGTCGGCCAGTAACGAGGCTACCATCTATGCAAGGGCCGTCGCTCCAAGCGACGGTCCTTTTTTCGTCAGAGGAAGAGCGCTCTCTGGCGCAATGACAGTCCCGGGGTTCAGCCGGTCCGGCTCAGGTGCCTTGCCGATCCGCTTTCTTGAACGGGCGGCTGAAAAAGCGGGACGAGGCCAACAGGCCATAGCGCCAGGGCATTTCCCGCGCCCGTGTGATGCCGATGCGCGGTCCCGCCACGATTTCCTGTGGTCGTTCCGCTGGTTCGAGCAGGAACGGCTCCTCGTGCAGCGGCAGCCCATTCATCGAACCGTCGACATTCATGGCCTGCGCAAGACGCCCGGGACCGGCGCAGAGAAGTCTGGCATCTCCAAGGCCGCGCCTTTGCTGCATGGAGTCCGGCCCCCAGACCGGTTCGATTGCGCGGATCAGAACGGCCGAACCCGGCAGGCATGTGGCATTGAGACACCAGTGCAGCCCGTAGGATCGATAGATGTATGCGTGGCCAGGGGCGCCGAACATCACCCGGTTGCGCATGGTCTCGCCGCGGAAACTGTGCGATGCGGGGTCGTCGCGCTCATAGGCTTCGGTTTCGACGACGATGCCGCCTACGCCATTGACACGAAGCGCGGCCCCGATCAGGTCAGTGGCGACCGAGACTGCGGATCGGCTGAAGAAACTGACCGGTATACCCACCAATGTCTCGGCCCCGGTCGCTCCATGCCGGTGTACTACGCTGCGCGGGCCTCGCCCAGCCGGCCCGTTGCAGCCGAGTAGAGTGATTCCTCGTCGGTCATCCCGCGTTCGTAGAAGTAGAGGATGCGGATGGCCGTGTCCGTCGCGTCATCGCTGTCGGGACGCGTGTTGCGCTCCTTGCAGACCCGATCGACGACCCGTTGCAGGATTGCAAGATCAGTAGGACTCCAGATACCGGCGGAAGCGCAATTTTGCAGAACCATGACAGGTGCTCCTCCCTTTCCATGCAGCACTACCGCAAGCCTAGGCACGCGTCATTTAACTATGACATAGACCGGCGATCGCGTTGCGCCGACGATCCACGATTCACGGGTCGGCGCGATGGTCGCGTCCGAACTGCGCGCGTTCGAACCACAGCACCATGACCAGCGACAGAGCGAGCGGAATGATCAGATAGAAGAGCCGGAAGACCAACAGCGCGGCAATCACGGCGGCCGGATCCATCTCGGAAAGACCGGCGAGGAACACGACCTCCAGGACGCCGAGCCCGCCCGGGGCATGGGAGATCAGGGCAGCCGAGAAAGACACCAGGAAGACACCGAGCACGATCATGAAGCCCGGATTGCCAACCTCCGGGAGGGCGAAATAGATGATCCCGGCGGCCCCGATAAGTTCGATCGGTGCGATGACGAGTTGGCGTGCGACGATCGGCAGTCTTGGATAGTGGATCTGAAATGCGCCGATCTTGAGCGGCCTCAGACCAAGCCAGCTGCCGAATATGTAGAGCCCGATGAGGCAGAGGATGGCGATTCCAGTCAGATGCGAGGCGGCAACCGGCAGCAGGTCGACGAAGCGGTCGAGAACGCGCGGTTCGACGACGAGCAGCAGGGCCGCGAGCAGCGCCGCGCCGAGCGCGAAGGTGAACGAGCAAAGCGCGACAAGTACGCCGACTTCGTGACCAGTCAGCCCCTTCGATGCGTAGGCACGGTAGCGAATGACCGCGCCCGACAGCACCGAACCTCCAATGTTGTGCGACAGCGCATAGGTTGTGAAGGAACTTGCCGTGATGAAGGAAAAGGGGATCTTTTTGCCCAGATGCAGGAGCGCGATGTGGTCGTAGCCGGCAAGTGCGGCGTAGGCGACGACCGAACTCAGCGCCGCGAGAAGCCAGTGACTGGGCGCGATCGCGCTCAACTGGTCACCGACATCGCTCAGCGAAATGCCGCGCAGTTCCTTGACCAGTAGCCAGATGGAAAAGGCAACGGCCGCCAGGCCGACCGCGGGCCAGACATAGGTCTTCACTTTAGTCAAAATGCGGTCATTTAGTCTCTGGACCCCTCCTGGAGCATCATAGGGACTGCGCGCTTCGCCACAACCTGCAGCAATGCCGCCGTGCTACACGCCAACGCCCGCGCATGGCGCAATCCTCTTGGTGAAAGTCTGACGCACTGCTAGTGTCGGCACAACGGCAAATACGCGGTGTGCGCAGCGTCCGGTAGCGGTTCGCGCGGCACTGATAAGGAATACGCAGGTGGAAGACCTTGAGACCGGCGCCGATGCGCGGGATCGCGGGGCGTCGAAATCGCCAGGGGCCTCCGCTGGCGGACCGAATGGCGCCCCGTCGGGATGGACCAACAGGTCCGCTGACGGACGCCGCGGCGCTGCGGACATCGTGGCAGACGTTGCGCAGCCCGCGAAAAAGGGCAAGAAGCGGCGCAAGCGAAAGCGCGGGCGCAAGGTCTACGCGCCCGAGGCGCGTCAAGGCCAGCAGACGGTCGACGATGCGCGGTCGGGCAGCCCGGCCGCAGTCGCGCCGCACGCCGCAGTCCAGGCGCGGGCCCAGCCGACAGCGAGTTCAAGCGCCTCGTCGGTCGTCGCGGAGAGTACCCGACCGGTAGCCCAGGCCAGCCTGCCGCTGTTTGCCGCCCTCGACCTCGGCACCAACAACTGCCGCCTCCTCGTCGCGGTCCCCGGCCGGCCAGGGCAGTTTCGCGTCGTTGACGCCTTTTCGCGCATCGTCAGGCTCGGCGAAGGGCTGACCGCCAGCGGAACGCTCAGCCAGGCGGCGATGGACCGGGCCGTCGAGGCGTTGAAGATCTGCGGCGACAAATTGCGCAGCCGCTCTATCCTGCGGGCGCGGTTGATTGCCACCGAGGCGTGCCGCGCGGCCGCAAACGGGGTGGAGTTTCTGGCGCGCGTCGAGGAGGAAGCCGGTATTCGGCTGGAGATCATCGACCGACGCACCGAGGCACGGCTTGCCGTCTCGGGCTGCGGGTCGCTCGTCGAGCGCGACACGGATGGCGTCGTGTTGTTCGATATCGGCGGCGGATCGTCGGAAATCGCGCTGATCGACGTCTCGTCGAGCCGCTCGCCGCGCCTGGCCAATCACATAGTTTCCTGGACCTCGCTGCCCGTCGGCGTCGTCTCGCTCGCCGAGCGCTTTGGGGGGCGCGACGTATCGCGTGAAACCTTCGCCGCCATGGTGGCCGATGTCGCAGGCATGATCGAGGCCTTCGACGGCCGCGACCGGATCGATCACCTCGTTAAGGGAACGCGTTTCCATCTTCTGGGCACTTCTGGCACCGTGACCACGCTCGCCGGCGTGCATCTCGGCCTTGACCGCTACGACAGGCGGCGCGTCGATGGTCTGTGGATGGACAACGACAGCGTCGACCTGATGATCGAGAGGCTGCTGGGCTGGGATTTCGACCAGCGCGTGGCCAACCCTTGCATCGGCGCCGACCGCGCCGACCTCGTCCTGGCAGGCTGCGCCATCCTGGAGGCAATCCGCCAGGTATGGCCTTCGCCCCGTCTGCGCGTGGCCGACCGCGGATTGCGCGAAGGCATACTGAGCGAACTGATGGCCGAGGCGGGCGTGTGGCGCCGCCAGAACAATGGGGCGCGGCCTTGACCAAGAAGCCTGTAAGGCCTGGCGCTGGCGCTTCCCGCGTGATCCGCGTCAAGATGAAGAAAAAGCGCGGCATGAAGGAATCGTCGCGCCGCTGGCTCGAGCGCCATATGAACGACCCCTATGTGCAGCGGTCGAAGGCCGAGGGTTATCGCTCGCGCGCGGCCTACAAGCTGATCGAGATCGACGACCGCCATCATCTCCTGAAGCCTGGCCAGCGCGTCATCGACCTGGGCGCGGCGCCTGGCGGCTGGCTGCAGGTGGCGGCCGCGCGCACCGGATCGACGGATGCCGATCCGCATATCGTCGGCATCGATTATCTCGAGATGGATCCCGTTCCGGGCTCGGCCTTCCTGCAGATGGATTTCCTGGACGACGCGGCGCCCGCGCGGCTTGCCGAAATGCTCGGAGGCGACCCGGATATCGTCTTGTCGGACATGGCGGCGCCGACCACCGGCCACCGCCGGACCGATCACATCCGCACCATGCATCTGTGCGAAGTGGCCGCCGACTTCGCCATCGCCGTGCTGCGGCCGGGCGGTCACTTTCTGGCCAAGACGTTCCAGGGCGGCACGGAGGCCGAACTGCTCACCCGGCTGAAAAAGGCCTTCCGTACGGTCCACCACGTCAAGCCGCCGGCCTCGCGCGACGAATCGGCGGAACTCTACCTCTTGGCCAAGGACTTCAAGGGCAGGGTAGCGCCTACAGACGAGGACCATTCGGAAGATCTGCCCGAGGCCTGACTCACGGCTGCGGCGGGGCGATCTCGACTTGCTTCCTGGCCGACGCCCTTCTCGTGTCCGCATGACCGGACACCGCGTTGCCGGCGTCCGGCGAAAGCCGCATGAAGGAAATTGAGGCCAGCGCCGATACCGCTGCCACGATGAAGAAGGCCGCGTGGAAATCTCCAAGCGAAAGCGTGCCGCCATGCATCGCGCTGGAGACTTCCAGTATCCCGCCCGCCAGTGCCACGCCCAACGCAATGCAGATCTGCTGACAGACCGCGGTGATCGGCGTGGCCTTGCTGGCGTCGGCGTCGGCGATGTCGGCAAAGGCCAGCGCATTGACGCCGGTGAAGAACATCGAGCGGATGAAGCCGCCAGCCAGCAGCATGGCCAGCATCAGCCAATACGGCGTCTGCGGCGTGAACAGGCCGTTCACCGCGATCGTGGCGCCGGCGAGCAGCGAGCCGAACATCAGCACGCGGCGGAAGCCAGCCTTGCGGAAGATCCACGCCGTGACGAACTTCATGCCGATCGCGCCGATCGCCGAGACGAAAGTAACCATGCCGGACTGGAACGGCGTCATGCCGAAGCCGATCTGGAACATCAGCGGCAGCAGGAACGGCACGGCGCCGATGCCGATGCGGAACAGTCCGCCGCCCAGCACCGAGGCACGAAACGACGCATTGCGGAACAGGCCGAGCGCCAGAAGCGGATTGGCCGCGCGACGCGCGTGCAGCCAGTACAGCAGGCCCGCGACCAGGCCCACCGCGACCATCCCGATGCCGACCGTGGGCGGCAGGGCAGGCAGGCTGACGACGGAAAGGCCGAACACGACGCCCGAGGCTGCGATGCCGCTGAGCACGAAACCGACGATATCGAGAGCCCGCGCATTTCCTTCCCTCGTGTCAGGCAGGAAGCGGGTCGCGAGCCAGATGCCGACGAGGCCGATCGGTACGTTGATCAGGAAGATCCAGTGCCAGGACAGGTAGGTGGTGATGAAGCCGCCGACCGGTGGGCCGACCAGAGGGCCGACGAGGGCCGGGATGGTCAGCCAGGACATTGCGGCGACCAGTTCGCTCTTGGGCGTGGCGCGGACCAGCACGAGGCGGCCGACCGGCGTCATCATCGCCCCGCCCATGCCTTGCAGGGAGCGGGACAAAACGAAGGCAAGCAATGATCCGGACATCGCGCAGGCGACCGAGCCAAGCACGAAGACGCCGATGGCGATGCGAAATACGTTCTTGGCGCCGAAGCGGTCGGCCATCCAGCCGCTCACCGGAATGAAGACCGCGAGCGACACGAGATAGGCGGTCAGCGCGAGCTTCAGCGCGATCGGGCTCGTGTCGATGTCGGCGGCGATCGCCGGAAGCGAGGTCGCAATGACGGTCGAATCCATGTTCTCCATGAACAAGGCGACCGCGAGGATGAGCGGAATGGTTCGGTTCAAGCGTTCGGTCCGGCTGGTTCTCTGGTGCGACCATGGGCCACGACCCGGTCCGCGGCAACAATCCGAAGCGTATCTGGCTTATCGAGCCCTGGTTGGCATTGGGCCAGCAGTCAGAATTGTCGACCAGCGGCTCACAATGCCGTGAAGCGCATCGCATGCACAATAAATGACAACTCTACCCGCACTTCAGCTTGGCTCCGCCGAAAACGCACGAAATGTCGCGGGCTTCAACACTCTTTTATAACTTCAGTGTGAGCCTAGTCTTGCGGGCTTTTCCTGCGGAGACGGCAGTGGACACTAACGCAAAGACCCGCATCCAAGGTCTCCAGAACAAAGTCCTCGAGGCGATCGCCACGGGGACGTCACTGAGTGCCGTGGCCGAATTGATCTGCTTGCGCGCTGAGGCGCTGGCGCCGACGGCCATCTGCTCCATTCTCTCCGTGGACAGGACCAGATGCCTTCGCGCGCTCGCGGCCCCCAGTCTGCCCGTGGCGTTTTCCACGGCGATCGACGGTCTCGCCATAGGGCCGTGCGTCGGCTCATGCGGCACCGCAGCCTACAGAGGTGAGCCCGTCGAGGTGACGGATATCGCCACCGATCCCTTGTGGGCACCCTACGCATCAGCACTCGCGGTGCCCCTTGGCCTGCTGGCCTGCTGGTCGAGCCCCATCAAGGCGCGGGACGGGCAGGTGACCGCGACCTTTGCCTTCTACTATCGGACAAAGCGCGGTCCAAGCGATCTGGAGCGGCTGATCGTCGAGGCCTGTGTCCATCTCTGCACCATCGCGCTCGAGCAGGACGAGATCCAGAAGCACAACGACCAACTCGCTCATTTTGATCATCTGACCGGACTGCCGAACCGCCGCAGGTTCAACGACCTCTTCCATTCGCGGCTGGATGAGGGCGCAGCGTTCGGTCTGCTCGTGGCCGACATCGACTATTTGAAGACAATAAACGACACGATGGGCCATCTGGTCGGCGATTCAGCCATCCAGGAGGTTGCCACGCGCTTTCGCAAGCTCGGGCAGACGGCCACGGCCTTCCGTCTTGGCGGAGACGAGTTCGCCTTGCTGGTCGACGGTTGTCGCGACCACGCTGCGCTGCGCGAGACGGCTGGAACCGTGCTGGCCGCGATGGCCGCGCCCTTCGAATGCGATGGCAACATGATCGTTCCCCAGGTCACGATCGGCGGTGTCGTCAGCGGCATCGACGGGATCGAAGCAGGGGTCCTGCGCCAGAATGCCGATTTCGCGCTCTATCACGCCAAGGAGATCAGCCGTGGCGGCTACTGCTCGTTCGAGCAGGGGTTGCGTACGTCGATTACCGATCGCATGCAGACCATCCGGGATGTCGACCAGGCGCTTATCGACGGGCGAATCCTCGCCTTCTACCAGCCAATCGTCAATCTGAGGACTGCGGAGATCGTAGGGCTCGAGGCGCTGGCCCGTATGCGGACGCCCGACGGGCGAATCATATCGGCTGGAGCATTCCAGGCTGCGCTGTCCGATCCGAAAGTGGCCTACAGTCTGACGGACCGGATGCTGGCGCAGGTGGCGCACGATGTGCGCAGTTGGATCGACCTGGGCATCCCGTTCCAGCATGTCGGCGTCAATTTTTCGGCAGCCGACTTCAGCCGTGACGAACTCGAAAACAGGCTGGCGGCTGCCTTCGACGTCGAGAGCGTTCCGCTGAAGCACGTGATCCTCGAGGTGACCGAGACCGTCCATATGGGCGGCCTTGGCAATACGATCGCGAAGTCGATCGAGCGGCTGCGCTCGAAGGGCATGCTTGTCGCGCTCGACGATTTCGGGACGGGATTTGCCTCGCTGACGCATCTGCTGAGCTTTCCGGTCGACGTCATCAAGATCGATAAGGTGTTCATCGATCGGCTTCTGACCGATCGTCCGAGCGAGATCATCGTCGGGTCGCTGATCGATCTTGCCGCCCGGCTCGACATCAAGATCGTGGCTGAAGGCATCGAAAGTGCCGCCCAGCAGGAGCGCCTCTTGGAACTCGGCTGCACGTTGGGGCAGGGGTACCATTTCGCTCGCGCGGCCGATGTTGCGACGACAACCCGTCTTCTTCAGTGCTTTGCGCAAAAAAATCCTTCTGGAGCGTCAACTGCACTGTCGGCCCGATCCGCCGGTGTCGGTTCGGATTGCCTGAAGGCAAGCTAGCCCGCGGCCGTTTCAAGGATGCTTTGCTCAACGGTCGGACCGTCGCTGCTGGGCTCGCCGCACCTCGGCAGCCCGTGCCGGCGCCCCAAGACTCTGCTTCGGCGCTGCTGCCCAGCACGTTTCCGTGACATGTCAACGGTTTGACACGCCCCGGCTCGCCCTTCTACGATCCTTGCGTCAGGTCTGCCGTGGCGACGGGTACCATACTGGAAAGCTGCAGGCGGGCAGGGACGTCTGAGGGGGCGGATCGGTTTCACACCGACGCGGTTGAGGGAATGCCATGAGCTGGGCTGCATGGAGCATTGCGACACGCCGTGTCGTCAGCGCAGCCGCGCGCGTCGCGGTGGCAGCCTTACTCCTGACGCTCGGTACTGCCTCTGTCGGTGCGCAGGCGGTCGAGCCCGGCAAAGTCGATACGCTGCTGCAGCTCCTGTCCGATCCCGACGTCAAAGCATGGCTTGCGGCGCGCCAGACGGCGCCAGACGCTCCCGCCGCCGCAACGTCGCCTTCTGCAGTCGCCCCACTCAGCCTGTCGGCCATTCTCG
>Ga0049071_1000095_pt1 | contig 62210 bp, 64 predicted proteins | sample FECB24metaG_FD_55024 | JGI IMG/M metagenome (GOLD analysis project Ga0049071, IMG submission 55024) | Cyanobacterial communities from the Joint Genome Institute, California, USA from Joint Genome Institute, California, USA - FECB-24 metaG ... | reverse complement strand
GCCGACTTCGCCCGCCAGCCCGCGCTCGCCCGCGCCCTGCCGGCGCTCGCCGGGGTGGGGGCGCTGGCCGCGGCGGGGGCGCTGTGGCTCGCCTTTGCCCGCGGGCCGGAACGGGGGCTCTATTCCGGCCTCGATGATGCCGATCGCGCCAAGGTGGTCGAAACGCTCGAGGCCGCAGGCATTGCCCATGATATCGACCCGGCCACCGGGGCGCTGAAGGTGGCCGAGGAGGATCTCTACCGCGCCCGGATGCTGGTGGCGAGCAAGGCCGGGATCGCTGCACCCGAGGGGGCGGCGGAAATGCTCGATGCCATGCCGCTTGGCACCTCGCGCACGCTGGAAGGTGAACGCCTGCGCCTCGCGCGCGAGCGTGAACTGATGCTCACCATCCGCGAGATCGAGGGGATCGAGGCGGTGCGTGTGCACCTTGCCACGCCCGAGCGCTCGGTGTTTGTGCGCGAGGGCGGGGCGCCTTCGGCCTCGGTGATGGTGCGCCTTGCCGCCGGGCGCAGCCTCGCCCGCGCGCAGGTCGATGCGATCGTCAATCTGGTTGCCGCCTCGGTGCCCGGGATGCGCCCCGATTCGGTGCGGGTGGTCGATCACACCGGGCGCCTGCTCTCCGATCCCGGGGCGGGCGGGGGCGCGGGTGAGGCCCTTGCGCTCCAGCGCGAGCACGAGGCCAAGCTGCGCGCCCAGCTCGATGCACTGCTCGCCCCGCTGCTGGGCGAGGGCAATTTCAGCGCCGAGGTGCAGGTCGCGCTCGATCAGACCGAGACCACCTCGGCGCGCGAGACCTATGAGAAGGAGGGCGCGCTGCGCAGCGAGAGCGAGCGCAACGCCACCCGCACCGGCATGGGGCCGGCGGGCGGGGTGCCGGGGGTGCCCGCCAATACCCCGCCGCCCCAGGCGCAGCTGGTCGATGGCCCGCCCCAGCCCGCCGCCGCACCGGCCCCGGCAAGCGCGACCGACAGCGAGGCCGCGCGCGAGCGCAGCTATGAGCTGGGCCGTGAGGTGGCGGTCAAGAACACCCGCCCGGGCGGGCTTGCGCGGCTGTCGGTGGCGGTGGCGGTGAGCGACAAGGCGCTCAAGGCCGCAGCCCCGCTCACCGCCGCCCAGCTCGAGGCGCTGGTGGGCGCGGCGGTGGGCGCCGATCCGGCGCGCGGCGATCAGGTCAAGGTGGTGGCCAGCCGCTTCGAGCCGGCCGCGCTTGATGCCGGCGCCTTCTATGAACAGCCGTGGTTTGCCCTCTTGGTGCGCTATGGCGCGGCGCTGCTGGCGGTGCTGCTGGTGCTGCTGTTCGCGGTGCGCCCGCTGCTTTCCGGGCGGGGTGGCAAGCGCAAGGGCGATGGCACGGGCGATGCGGCAGAACGCGCCGCGGCCAGCCCCGCCCCGGCCAGCGCGACGCCCGCACATGAGGCGCCCGCGCCCACCCCCGCCGAGGGCATGGCGGCGCTTCCGCTCGGCGATCTGCCGCAGCAGGTGGCGCTCGCCCGGCGCCTTGCCGCAAGCCAGCCCGAGCGCGCCGCCGAGGCGCTGCAGCGGATGCTGGCCGCGCCCGATCCGCGCGCGGCGGAGGATGCGGCATGAGCCAGCCTGCTCCCGCGCCCGACACCGCCAATCCTGCCGCAACGCTGCCAGCAGCCCCGCTGCTCAGCCGGGCCGACCGCGCGGCGGTGTTCCTGATGCTGCTCGAGGACGAGGAGGCGAGCGGGCTGCTCGCGCGGCTCGCTCCGGATGAGCTTGAGCGGCTCGGCCGGGCGATGCTGGCGCTGGGCGAGATCGATGCCCCGCGCATGGCCGAGGCGCTCGCCGATTTCGCCGCCGAGGCCGGACGCGACGTGCTCCCCCGGCGCGGGCGCGATGATCGGGTGCGCAGCCTGCTCGATCAGGCCCTGGGCCCCGCGCGCGCGGACAGCCTGCTGCAACGCATCGCGCCCGATGCGCGCCCGCGCAGCCTCGAGCTGGCCCGCTGGCTCGCCCCGGCGGTGCTGGCGCGGCTGGTGCTCGATGAACACCCGCAGGTGATCGCCGCGCTGCTGCTCCTGATCGAGCCCGAACCGGCCGCCGAGGTGCTGGCGATGCTGCCGCTCGCGCTGCAATCGGACGTGGTAGAACGGGTGGCGAAGAGCGGCACCATCTCGGCCCGCGCGATCGCCGCGATCGATGCCCTGCTCACCCAGCGCCTCAGCGCCGCCTATGGTGCGGCCACCTTTGCCCTGGGCGGCCCGCGCGAGGCGGCCAATCTCATCAATCTTGCCGCCGGTGCGCTGCGCGAGACCGTGCTTCCCGATATTGCCAGCCGCGATGCCCCGCTTGCCGCGCGGATCGAGGAGGAATTGTTCACCTTCGAGATGCTGCTCGGCCTCGATCCGCAGACCATGGGGCGGCTGCTGCGCGAGGTCGATACCGAAAGCCTCGTCGATGCGCTCAAGGGCCTTGGCGAGGAGCAGCGCGCGCCCTTCTTCGCCGCGATGTCGCGCCGCGCGGCCGATGGCATCCGCGACGAGATCGAGCTGCGCGGGCGGGTGGCCAAGCGCGATGTGGCCGCGGCGCAGAAGGCGATTGTCGCGATCGCGCGGCGCCTCGCCGAGGCGGGCGAGATCGTGATCGGAAGCGGCGATGGCGAATTTGTCTGATCTGCTCAAGCCGGAGGCGCTGCCTGCTGCGCCGCCCCCGGCCTGGCTGGCGCGGCTGGGCGCGGCGGCGCGCCCGGCGGACAGCTTCAGCCCCGGCCTGCCGCTCGCCCCCGTGCCCGTTTCGGCGCCCGATCCCGCACCTGCTGCCGGCACGCCCGCGCGCGCGACCGCGCCCGCGCCCGCGCGCGAGGTTGATCCCCTCGCGCTGGCCTATGCCGAGGGCGAGGCCGCCGGGCGCGCCGCTGCCGAGGCCGAGGCTGCCGCGGCGCGCGCCGCCCAGCGCGGCCTGCGCCTTGCCCTGCGCCGGCTCGACGAGACCGCCTTGGCGCTGCTCGCCGAGGATCTCGCCGCCACCGTGCTTGAACTGTGCGCCCCGGTGCTGGGCGAGGCGGCGATCGATCGGGCTGGCCTCGTGCAGCGCTGCAAGGCCGCCGCCACGCGCATCGGCACCGCGCCCGATCGGCTGGTGCTGCATCTCAATCCGGATGATCTGGCCCTCATCGGCCCGGATGCCCTGCCCGGCTGGCGCATCGCGCCCGATCCGGCGCTGGCGCGCGGCAGCCTGCGGCTCGAGGGGCCCGAAGGGGCGGTGTGCGACGGGCCGGAGGAATGGGCCCGCGCGCTTGCCGCGGCGCTCAGGGCATGATCGGCGAACTTCAGCTCGATCTGGCCCGGATGCGCGCCGCCCGGCCGGATTTCGGCCCGGTGCTCATCGGCCGGGTGGTGGCCTGCGATGGCGGGCTGATCGAGGTCGAGGGCCTGCCGCTCCCCGTCGGCTCGCTCGGCGCCATCGCGCAGGAGGGCGGGGGCGCGTGCCTTGCCGAGGTGATCGGCTTTCGCGCTGGCCATTCGCTGATGATGCTCCTGGGCGATGCGGTGCTGCTGCGCCCGCGGGCGATGGTGCGCGCCTTGGGCCAGCCGGGCGAGGTGCGCGTGGGCGAAGGCCTGCTCGGCCGCGCGGTCGATGCCCTCGGCGCGCCGATCGATGGCGGCCCGCCGCTCCACCTGCCCCATGCCTGGCCGCTCGCCGGGGCGCGCGAGGCCGCGCTCGAGCGGGCGCGGGTGACCGAGCCTTTCGATTGCGCCGTGCGCGCGATCAATGCCCTGGCCACCATGGGGGTGGGCCAGCGGCTCGGGATCATCGCCGGATCGGGGGTGGGCAAATCGGTGCTGGTCGATACCATCGCCGCGCATGGCAAGGCCGATGTCACCGTGGTGGCGCTGATCGGCGAGCGCGCGCGCGAGGTTTCGGACTTTGTCGCCCGGCACATGGCCGGGGCGCGGCGGGGGCGAATCGTGGTGGTGGCGGTGCCGGCCGACCATGCCCCCAACCTGCGTCTGCGCGCGGCGCAATATGCCGCCAGCATCGCCGAATATTTCCGCAGCCAGGGCCAGCGGGTGCTGCTGATCCTCGACAGCCTCACCCGCGTCGCGCACGCCGCGCGCGAGCTGGCGCTGGTGCTGGGCGAGCCGGGGGCGGCGCGCGGCTATCCGCCGAGCGCGCTCGCCGCCGTCACCCGGCTGGTCGAACGCGCGGGCAATTCGGCGCGCAGCGGCGGGGCGGTGACAGGGGTCTATACCGTGCTCGCCGATGGCGATGATGCCCACGATCCGGTGGTCGATACCGCCCGGGCGATCCTTGACGGGCACATCGTGCTCTCGCGCGCGTTGGCGAGCCGCGGGCACTATCCGGCGATCGACGTGCCCGCCTCCTTGAGCCGGGTGATGGACGAGCTGGTTGCGCCCGAGATCGCCGCGGCGGCGCGCCGGCTGCGGGCGCTGATCGCGGCGCGCGAGGACAACCGCGATCTGGTGCTGATGGGGGCCTATCGCCCCGGCGGGGATGCGATGCTCGACGAGGCCCTGGCGCTGAGCGGGGCGATCGATGGCTTCCTCACCCAGCCGCGCGGCGCGGCGGTGAGCCTCGATGAAGCGCAGGCGGGGCTGCTGGCGCTCTTGGGTGAGGCCGATGCGTGAGGCGCGCCGCGCCGCGCTGCTCGCCCGGCAGGGGCTGATTGCTGCGGTGGCGCGGCGCCAGGCGCTCGGCGCGCTCGCCGCCGCCCGAGCCGAGGAGGCACGGCGCCAGGAGGTGGCGGGGCGCGCGGGCGCGCTGCTTGAGGCAAGCGGCGCGACCGGGCAAGAGCGCAGCGCCGCCGAACTCGCCGCGCGCAGCCGCTTTGCCGCGGCGCTTGCGCGCATCACCGCCGAGGCGCGCGCCGCGGCCCAAGCCGCCGAAAGCGCCAGCGCCGAGGCCGCCGCCGCCTTTGCCGCCGCCGACACCCGCACCCGCCGCATCAGCGAGCGCGCCGTCGAGGCGCGCGCCGCGCTTGCCGCTGCCAAGGTCCGCCGCGCCGCCGCCGCAGATGGCGCGCTGCTGGCACGCAAGTTGCATCGCAAGGGCCACAAAGCCGGTGGCGCCCTGGCCGCGCCGCCGCCTGCCGATGGATGAGCGCCGATGATGCTTCCCCTGCTGCCCGATCCCGCGCCCGCGCCCGCCCCCGCGCTCCCCGCCCCGCCCGCACAGGCGAGCGGCCCTGCCGCGCCAAGCGCCGACTTTGCCGCGCTGCTGGGTGCGCTGATCCCGGGCGAGGAGGAGGACGCGCCGGAGGAGGAGAGCGCCGCCCCGTCCCCGCTGGCGCCTGCCGTTGCAGCGGCGCCGGCGCCGGCCACGCCCTGGGGCGAGGTCGGCATGATGCTGCCGCCGAGCGGCACCAGCTTGCCGCTGCCCCCGCCGCAGCTTGCAGCGCTGCCCGAGGCGCCGGGGGAGCGGGGCGAGGCCATCGCTGGGCGCCTTGCGCCCGCCCCGGCGCGCGGCCCGACCGAGGCACTTGCCCCGCCGCTGCGGCGCGAAGCGGGCGTGATCGCGCTGCCACCGCGCGGGGCCGAGCCGGTGCCTTTCCCGCCCGGCGCGGCGCCGGGCGCTGGTGCCGCGCTGCCGGCCCCGTTCCAGCCGGCCCCTGCCCCGTCCGGAGCGCCGGAGCAGCCCGTTGCTGACCAACCCGCCGCTGACCCGGCCACCAATCGGCAATCAGGCCCGGCACCAGGCGTAGCGGCCATGTCGATGCCCACGCCTGCCCCCACGCCCGCCACGCCACCGCTGCCCCCGGCCAGCGCCGCCCCCCTTTCCGAACCCATGCCCGCGCCTGCCGCCGATCCTGCGCCCGCAAGCACGGTAGCGCCAGCGGCTGAAGCCGCATCCAGCGCAGCCTTGGCAGGCGCGCCGCCCACGCTTGCGGCCCTGCCTTCAGGTGCAGCGCCCGCCACACCGTCGCTTGCCGCGGCCCTGCCCGCCCCGCTCGCCGCGCCGATCGGGGCCGCAACAATCCCGCCCATGCCCGATCTCGCCGCAGCCGCCCCCACCGGCCCCGTGCCGCCGGCGCAGCCGGACACGGCCCAGCCGCGCCCCGATCCGCGCCGTGCCGCCGCCCTGGCAGAAGCGGCCCAGCCACGCCCCGCGCGCCGCTCCGCCGCTCTGCCCGCGGGGCCGGGCGCGCCAGAGGCGCCAGCCGAGGAAGCGCCGTCAATGCTTGCTGCCACCGCGCGGCAGGCCGCCAGCCTGGCGCCTGGGCCCAGCCCGGCGGCATCCCCCACCGCCGCACCCGGCAGTGCGCCCGGCGCCGTGCCGCCACCCGCGCCGCTGCTCCCCGCCGCGCCGGGCACCCCTAGCCCGGCGCCGCTTGGGCATCCATCCGCCGGCCTCGCCCCGCCGCCTGGGGCCGGGCAGGAGAGCGCCATTACCCAGCTTTCCGCGCTGCGCCAGGCGCTGCGCAGCGCCCGGCCCGAGCTGACGCTGCGCCACAGCGAGTTCGGCGCGGTGGCGCTGCGGATCGCGGCTGCAATCCCCGATGGCTGGCGCGCGGTGCTGGCGAGCCACGATCCCGCCTTTGTCCCCGCGGTGCAGGCCGCGCTTGCCGAGCGCGCAGCAAGCGCCGGGGCGGCGGCAGCCGCGAGCGCCGATCCTGCCAGCTTGGGCGGTGATGCGCCGCGCTACGGGTCTTCCCCAGGGTCGGGGCAAGGCGGCTCGCAACCATATTCGGGCCAATCCCAGGGGCGCGAGGGCCACCCCGGCAGGGTGCGCGCCGCCGCCACCGCCACGCTGATCGCGGCGCGGGCCGAGGGCACTGGCGCGCCGGATGCGCAGGCCGGGGGCGGCATCTTTGCCTAGGCGCCCAGGTGAAGGGACGCCGGGCGCATTGACAGGGGAGTTCAAGGGGCCATGGCCAAGGCTGCAGGCAAGAGCGAAGGCGAGGACAAGGACGCCGGCAAGAGCGCCGGCGGCAAGGGCGGGATCGTCAAGCTCGCGCTCGGCGCGGTGTTGCTGCTCGGCGCGGGCGCGGGCGGGGCCTATGACGCCTTTGCCATGGGGCTGTTCGGCGCGCCCGCCGAGCACAAGCCCGATGCCCCGCGCCTCGTGCTCAAGGGCGAGCAAGACCCCTATGCCCCGCCCGGCGAGGACAAGGACAAGGAGGCCCCCGCCCCGGTCTATGGCGAGGGCGGCAGCAAGTATCGCACCGCCTACTACAGCTTTGCCGACAGCTTCACCGCCAACCTCGCCAATTCCCCGGCGCTGATCCAGGTGGAACTGGCGGTTTCCNCCCGCCGCGACGGGCGGGTGCTGCAATGGGTCAAGACCCATGAGCTGGCGATCCGCTCGGCCATCCTTGCCGAGCTTGCCGCCACCAGCGAGGCCGAGGCCTTCGACATGGCCGGCAAGCAGCGGCTCGCCCAGCGCCTCACCCGCGCGGTCAACCGGGTGCTCGAGGAGCACGAGGGCTTTGGCGGCATCGATGCGGTGCATTTCAAGGGATTCCTGGTGCAATGAGGATGGCGCAGGATTTCGCCGCGGCGCGCCCGGCGGCGCAGCATTGCGCCGAACTGCTCGGCCATGCCAGCGCCCGCGCGGCCCGGCCCGAGGAGCGCGCCGCGCTGGTGGCGGCCTGGCAGCGCGATCTTGCGCGCCTGCTGGCCGAGGAGCTTTCGGCGCTCCTGGCGGGCGATCGGCTGAGCGTGGCGGTGGGCGCGCCCGAGCCGATCACCGGCGCCGAGGTGCTGGCGCGGATCGGTCCGGTGGCGGCCAATTGCCTGCTGCGCTGCGGCGCGGGAGGGGAGCGCGTGCTGTTGAGCTGCGATCTGGTCACCGCGGTTGCGCTCACCGAGCGCAGCTTTGGCGGTGCGGGCCGCCCGGCCAGCGGCGCGCCCGAGGCCCTGCCGCGCTCGGCCGCGCTGCTGGTGGAGGAGGCCGCGGCGATCATCGCCGGGGTGCTCGCCCGGACGAGCCTCGGCGATGCCCCGCCGCCCGAGGCCGGCGCCGCGGCGACAGGCGCGGTGATGGTGCGCTCGGAAAGCGCGGCGCGCCTCAGGCCCTTCGATCCCCACGGCGCGTGCTTCGGCGTCAGCCTCACCATCACCAATCAGCAAGGCTGCACCTGGCCGCTGCTGCTCGCCTGTGATGCGGCTGCCTTCGCCCGGCTGCTGCCCGGCAGCCGCAGCCTTGCCCGTCCTGCCGCGCGGCGGCGCCAGGCCGCGGCGCTCGGCGAACCCTTCGCCAGCATCCCCCTGTCGCTCAGCGTGGTGCTGGCCGAGCTCGATCTGCCGCTCGCCCGGCTCGAGGCGCTGGCGCCGGGCGATTGCCTGCCGCTGGCGCTGGGCCGGCAGGTGCCGCTGCGCCTGGGCGAAATGGTGCTGGGCCATGGCGAGGTCGGCACCAGCGCCGAGCGCATGGCGATCAACCTCACCCGCATGGCCACACCGGGCGCGCCGCCACCGCCTGCCGCATCCGGCCCGCCACCTTTCGCCCCGCCCGCTGCGCCCCCTGCGCCCCCTGCGCCCCCTGCACCCACGCCCGGCCTCGATGCCACAGCGCTTTCTCTTGCTGATGAAGGTCTTGCCCGATGAGCCATGCCTTTCCCCCCAGTCTCTCCCGCTTCGGCGATGTCGCCGTGCGCCTTGCGGTCGAGCTCGGCCGCACCGAGCTGCCGCTGCGCGAGGTGCTGCGGCTGGCCGAGGGCAGCACCGTGGTGCTCGACCGGCTGACCGACGACTTGCTCGACATCACCGCCAATGGCCGGGTGATCGCGCGCGGCGAGGTGGTGGCCGAAAAGGGCCGCTTTGCGCTGCGGATCGTCGCGCTGGCGGGCGAGGATGCTGCGCCTGAGCCTGCCGCCGCCGCGGCAGATCCGGCGCTCTAGCGAAAAGGGGGCAGGGCGATGCTCGAATATTTCCTGCGCCTGGCGCTGCTGCTGCCGCTGCTCGCCGGGCTGATCTGGGGCAGCCTGTGGCTCACCCGCAAGCTCCAGACCCGGCTCGGCGCTCTGGGGCTGGCCGGGGCGGGGGAGCGGCTCGAGCTTGTCGAGGCCCGCCTCCTCGCTCCCGGCATGCGCCTTGCGGTGGTGCGCTTTCATGGCCGCGAGATCCTGATCGGCTGTTCGCGCCACGGGCTGGTGCGCCTCGGCGAGGCCGCCGCCAGCCCCACCACCGGCGCCGCAACCGAGGCGCGCGGCTGATGCGCGGGCGCAGCATGATCCGCGCCGCGCTGGCAGGCGCGCTCGCTCTCCTGCTCCTTGGCCTGCCCGGCCTTGCCCACGCCGCCGCGCCTGCCGCCGCTGCGGCGCCGTTGCCGGGGCCCGACCCGGTGGCCGCGGGGATCGGCGGGGCGATCGAGCGCGCGCTCGGCAGCGGCGGGGCGGGGAGCGAGGCCCCCTTGAGCCTCTCGCTCCAGCTGCTGCTGGTGATGGGGCTGCTCACCATCCTGCCCGCGCTGGTGCTGATGATGACGAGCTTCCTGCGCATTCTCGTGGTGCTGGCGATCCTGCGCCAGGCGCTCGGCCTGCAGGGCGCGCCCCCGGGGCAGGTGCTCGCGGGCCTGGCGCTGTTCCTCTCGCTCTTCGTGATGGCGCCGACGCTTGACGTGGTGAACAGCGAGGCGATCGCGCCCTATGCCGCGGGCGCGCTTGGCGCCGATGCCGCGATCGCCAAGGCGGGCGAGGCCTTCCACGCCTTCATGCTCGCCCAGACGCGCGAGGCCAATCTCATGCTGTTCAGCGATCTGGCCGGCGGGGCGCGCTATGCCAGCGGTGCCGAGGNGCCCTTTTCGATCCTGCTGCCGGCCTTTGTCACCAGCGAGCTCGAAACCGCCTTCCAGATCGGCTTCATGATCTATCTGCCCTTCCTCGTCATCGATCTGGTGGTGGCCAGCGTGCTGATGAGCCTGGGGATGATGATGCTCTCGCCCACCATCATCTCGCTGCCCTTCAAGCTGCTGCTGTTCGTGCTGGTGGATGGCTGGGCACTGCTGATGGGCTCGCTGGCGATGAGCTTTGCCCCATGAGCGAGGAAGCCCGGCTGCTGGCCCTGGCCGATCAGACGCTGTGGGTGATCGCGCTGATTTCTGCCCCGGTGCTGCTGGCCACGCTGGTGGTGGGGCTGGTGGTGGGGATCATCCAGGCCGCCACTTCGGTCAACGAACAGAGCCTTTCCTTCATCCCCAAGCTGGCGGTGAGCGCGCTGGTGCTGGTGGTGCTGGGCGCGGCGATGATGGGCCTGCTCGCGGATTTCACCCGCGAGATCATGGATCAGATCGCGGGGATCGCGGCATGAATGTCCCCGATTTCGGCCTTGCCGGGCTCGAGGCGCAGCTCTGGCAGGTGCTGCTCTTGTCGATCCGCTGCGGCGCGGCGCTGTTGGCTGCGCCGATGCTGGGGGCGATGGCGGTGCCGGTGCCGGCGCGGATCCTCGCGAGCCTTGCCCTTGGCCATTTCCTTGCCGCCCACGTGCCGCTCGGCGCGCTGCCCGCGCCGCTCTCCCTTTCCGCGGCGCTGGCGGTGCTGCACGAGGTGGCGATCGGCCTTGCGCTCGGCTTCGTGCTCCAGCTTGCCTTTGCCGCAGCGCTGATCGCGGCCGAACAGATCGCCGGCACCATGGGCCTGGCGCTCGCAACCGCGATCGATCCGGCGAGCGGCGCGCAGGCGGGCGCGCTCGGCACTTTCCTCGGGCTGGTGATGAGCCTGTTGTTCTTCGCCAGCGGCGCGCATCTGTTGTGGTTTGAGCTGCTGGTGGAAAGTTACCGCCTGCTGCCCGCCGGGGGCGCCCTTCTGGGGCCGGAGCAGGCGCGCGAGATTGCCCTGTTCATGGGCCTTGGCCTTGCCAGCGCCGCGGCGATCGCGGCGCCGGTGGTGCTGGTGCTGCTGCTGGTGCAGGTGGTGACCGGGATCATCGCCCGCGCGGCCCCGGCGCTCAACCTCTTCGCGCTTGGCCTGCCGGCGGGCGTGCTTGCCGGAATCGCGGCGCTGATCCTGGCCCTGCCGGCGATCCTTGCCCAGCTGCGCGGCGCCATCGCTGCGGCGCTCGAACTTGCCGGCGCGATCGCCGGCACCGGGGCGGGGCTGGGGGCGCCCTGAGATGGCCGAGGAGAGCGCCGGGGAAAAGAGCTTTGCCCCCACGCCGCAGCGCCGGCGCGAAGCCGCGCGCAAGGGCGATGTGCTGCGCTCGAAGGAATGGGCGACCGCCGCGGCGCTGGGGGCAGGGGCGCTGGCGCTCGCCGCGCTGGGGCCCTGGCTCGCCGAAGGGCTTGCCGGCGTGGCGCGCGCGGCGCTGGTGTTCGATCGGGCCGGGCTCGATGGCTTCACCCCCGCCGCCGCGCTCGGCGCCGCGGCGCTTGGCGTGCTGCCTCCGGTGCTGGCGCTGGGGGTGGCGGTGGCAGGCTTCACTCTCGCCTCGCAGCTGCTGCTCGGGGGGGCGGAGGGGCGCTTTGTCGCCGGCAATGCCGCCTTCAAGCCATCGCGCATCAACCCGCTCAACGGCTTGAAGCGCATCTTCGGCTGGCACGGGCTCATCGAACTCGCCAAGGGGCTCATCAAGCTTGCCCTGCTTGGCGGGATTGCCGCCTGGTGGGCGCGCGGGCACCTGCCCGGGCTGATGGCGCTGGGCGCGGCGCCGATCACGGCGCAGGTCAAAGGGGCGCTCGCTGCCGCCCAGGGGCTGATCGGGGCGCTCCTCATCGGCCTGCTCGCCATCGCCGCGATCGATTGGCCGCTGCAACGCTTCCAGCGCGACAAGCGGCTGATGATGAGCCGCGAGGAACTGCGCGAGGAAGTGAAGCAGGCCGAAGGCTCGCCCGAGATGAAGGCCGCCCGGCGCCAGCGCCAGCGCGATCTTGCCCGCGGCGGGGNGGCCCGGGCCATGGCCGAGGCGCAGTTCCTCATCACCAACCCCGAGCATTTTGCCGTCGCGCTGCTCTACGATCCCGCGCGCGCCCCGGCGCCGCTGGTGCTGGCCAAGGGGCGCGGCGAGGNGGCGCTGGCGATGCGCGAGATTGCGCGGGAAAAGGGCCTGCCGGTGCTCGAATATCCGACGCTCGCCCGCGCGCTCTATTTCACCACCCGGCCAGGGCAGATGGTGCGCGAGGAGCTTTATGTCGCGCTGGCTGCGCTGGTCGCTTTCGTCATGGCCCTGAAGCGCGGGCAGGCGCCCGTCCGGCCCCGGATCGCGGTGCCCGAGGCCTTGCGCTTCGATGCCGATGGGCGGCCCGCGCGCGATGCTTAAACCTGCCCTGCCCTGGTCGTTCTTGCGCGCATGAGCAGCCCCGGATCATCGATCATTTCAGCCCTCGGCGCGGGCAGCGGCGTCGATTTCATCAAGCTTGCCGATGATATCGCCGCGGCCAGCTTTGCCGCGCAGCGCAACAATCTGACCNCCCGCCGCCAGAGCCTCGAGGCGCAGGTTTCCGCCGCTGCGCAGCTCAGGAATGCGCTCACCAGCCTTGCGAGCGCGCTGGGTGAGCGCATCAGGAACGGCGATCTTGCCCCGCGCGGCGTGGTGGCCAACCCTGCCGTTGCCACGGTGAGCGTGGCCCCCGGCGCCCTGCCGCGCGGCACCTTCACGCTCGAGGTCAGCGCGCTGGCGAGCGCCCAGACGCTGGTGAGCGCGCCGCTTGCCAGCCGCGATGCGCTGGTGGGTGAGGGCACCCTGACGCTGCGGCTCGGCACGGTCGATGGCACCAGCTTCACCGCCGATGCCGCGCGCGATCCGATCACCATCGCGGTGAGCGCCAGCGACACGCTGGCCACTCTGGCGGGCAAGATCAACCAGGCGAGCGGCGGGGCGATTGCCGCCTATGTCGCCAGCGGCACCGGCGGGGCGCAGCTGGTGCTCAAGGGCCGTGAAGGGGCGGCCAATGGCTTTGTGGTCGAGGCCGCCGGAATGGGCGGCGGGCCGGTGGCGGGCGATCTCGAATATCTCGCCTGGGCGCCCGGCGCTTCGGCCCCGCCGCTCCAAAGCGTGGCGCGCGATGCCGCCTTCAGCCTCGATGGGGTGGCGATGACCAGCCCCACCAACCGCGTCACCGGGCTTCCCGGGGGCTTTTCGCTCACGCTCGGCGCCGCCAATCCCGGCGCGCCCACCACCATCAGCTTTGGCGGCAACAGCGCCGCGCTCTCTGCGGTGATGGGCGATCTCGTCGCCGCGCTCAACGACATCACCGCGCAGGTCAACGAGCTTGCCGCCCCGCTCGGCGGGCCGCTCGGCAATGACAATGGCGCGCGCGCGCTGCGCCGCAGCCTCGCCGCGCTCGCCGGCGAGGTGGTGATGCCCGGCGCGGCTGCGGGGGCACCGCGCACGCTCGGCGATCTCGGCCTCGTGCTCAACCGCGATGGCACCTTCCGGCTCGATTCGTCGCGGCTTTCCCGCGCGCTCGAGGATGCGCCCGAGGCGGTGGCGGCGATGTTCACCACCGGGGCGAGCGGGGTCTTTGCCACGATCGACCGCTTCGTGCGCGCGAGCAGCCTGATCGGCAATCCCGGCACGCTCGGCGGCTCGCTCACCCGTTACGAGCGCGAGCTTGCCGCCAGCGATGCGCGGCTCGGCAAGATCGCCGAGCAGCAGGAGGCCCTGCGGCTGCGCCTCACCCGCGAGTTCACCGCCTCCGAACGCCGCGTCGCCGCCGCGCAATCGACCCTGGCCTTCCTGCGCCAGCAGGTCGATCTGTGGTCGGCGCGCGAGCGCTGATGCGCAAGGCGGGGCGATGCAGCCGCTCACCTGCCATCCGGCCGCGGCCTATCGCCGGGTGGCGCTCGAGGCGCGGATCGCCGCGGCCGGGGCGGGCGATCTCACCCGCATCTGCCTCGAGGAGGCCGAAGCGGCGCTGGGCACCGCCTTGGCCCTGCTGGCGCGCGCAGAAGGCGCGGATGGGGGCGCGCCTTGCCGTGGTTCTGCCGCCGCTTTGCCGCTGCGCGCGCCGCTTTCCCGCGCGCAGACCATCCTCTTGTGGCTCGCCCGTTCGGTGGCGCCAGAGCACCCGCTGGCCGCCAGCCTTGCCGCCTTCTATGGCGCGCTTGCCGCGCAGATCGGGGCCTCACTCCAACAGCCCGATGGCCCGAGGCTTGCGGCAATTCGCAAGGATATCAGGGATTTGCTCGAGGCCGCCGGCTAGGCGCGCGGCAATGTTTCACGTGAAACATTGCCAGAACATCACCCCTCGGCGATGAAATCGGCGATGATCCTTGCGGCGTCCTTGGGGTCCTCGAAGGGGNGGAAATGGGTCATGTCGGGGCGGTGGAGATCGCGGCCCCGGGGCAGGATCGCGGCCAGTTCGCTCCAGGTGGGCGAGCCTTTGAAATCGGTAAGATCGCTCTGCCGGGCGCGCACCACCAGCACCGGGCAGGTGACGTGGCGGGCGGCCTCGAGAATCCCCGGATTGCTGCGGCTCGAGGCATAGATGCTCGCCTCGACCTCGGGGGGGCAGGCGAGCTCCATCCCCGTGCCCGAGGCGGCCGGGCGCAGGCCATGGCGGCAGTAATCGGCAAACACCCGGGGATCGAACAGGCAATAGGGATCGCGCGTGGCAAAGCGCGCCATCATCTCCGCGACGCTGGCAAAGTCGCGCTTGCGGCGGATCGCCGGGNGGGGATTTTCGGGGGTGTAGAGCGGGGCGGGGGCGGCATAGAAGGCGGGCGCCAGGATCACCGGATCGAACAGCACCAGCCGGCTGAAGGCGCCCGGACGATCGGCCGCGACCTGAAGCAGCGTGTGCCCGCCCATCGAATGGCCGATGCCGATCGCGCCGGTGAGCGCCGCTTGATCGAGAAAGGCGGCGACATCGCGCGCGACGATGCGCCAGTCGTCGATCGGCCCGCCGCCGGTTTGCCCATGGCCGCGCAGGTCGAGCGCATGGGCCGGGTGGGCGCCAAGCTGTTCGATCACGGCATCGAACACCCGCCCGTGAAAGCCGGTGGCATGGGCAAACACCATTGGCGCGCCGCCGCCATCGGAAGGCCAGTGGTGCACCGCCATGGCGATGTCGCCGATGGCGTGAAACCGGGTTTCGGGTGCGGGACGGGCACAGGTCATGCCCGCGGGCTCAAGAGCATCGCCCGGCGCAAGTCAATCGCGCGCTTTTGCTAAGGTGCGGGCGTGGCGGCGGGCTGGCGGATGAAGGCCAGCGCCTCGGTCAGCCGCTGCGGTGCGATCAGCCGCAGGGCGGCAAGGTAGAGCGCCACCCCCAGCGGCACGCAAAGCGCAAGCTGTGCGAGCGGCGGCCAGCTTGTCGGCAGCAGGCGCAGCGCCAGTGCCACCCCGGCGGCCATCGCCAGCGCCGCGGCAAGCGGCGGGGCGATCGCGCGGGCGAGCGCGGCGAGCCTCAGCCCGATCAGCCCGCCCGACAGCCACACCGTGGCCGCGGTCAGCACCGTCATGCCGCCAACCCAGGCCCAGGCAAGGCCGAAGATCCCCCAATGCGCGCCGATCCAGAAGGCGGCGGGCATCACCAGGCTGCCCAGCATCGCAATCCTGAGCGCGGCAGCCGGCACCCCGCGGGCGTTGGTGGCCGGGGCACAGAGGATCTGCAGCGTCATCATCGCCATCGCCCCGGCGAGGATCGGCAGCAGCGGGCTGATCTCGTGCCACTGCGCGCCCAGCAGCACCGGCACCAGCGGCTCAGCCACCACCGCCATCCCGGCGTAGGCGGGCAGCGCCACCAGCATCNCCAGGCGGATGGTGGCGAGCAGCGCCTCGGGCGCGGCGCCCTGCTGGCGGCTGTAGGCGGCATAGGCGACCTCGTTGATCGGGGGGATGAACTTGGCCGCGAGCAGCTGGGCGAGGAACAGCCCGGTGGTATAGACCCCGAGCGTGTGCGGATCGAGCGCCCGCCCGGCGATCATCACGTCCGATTGGCTCTGCACGAACCAGAACAGCTGGGTCGCGGTCATCACCCCGCCAAAGCCGGCGATGTGCCCCGCCCCGGCAAAGCGGAAGCTGGGGCGGATCGGGGCGCGCGCCGCCCAGGTCATGCCGATCGCCTCGGTGACGAGGATCGTCATCGGCGCGAACACCAACGTCCACACCCCCCAGCCGGCGAGCGCCCCGCCGAGCGCCATCCCCGCCCCGGCAACCGCGGCAACCAGCCGCACCTGCGCCGGGCGGCGGAAATCCATCCGCCGCGCCAGCATCGCATAGGGCAGGGCGCAGAAGGGCACGGTGAGATAGATGAGCGCCTGCACCCGCAGCAGCGCCGCGACCTTGGGCTGGCCGCACCAGGCCGCCACCAGCGGCGCGGCGAGCACCTGCACCGCCGCGAGGCCGAAATTGAGCAGGATCAGCATCCCCAGCGTCTGGCGCAGGCGCTCCTCGCTCACCTCGCGCTCGCGGATCAGGGCCGAGGCAAGGCCCCAGCCGTTCATGGTCGAAAGCAGCACCAGCATCACCTGGGCCATGGCGAACAGGCCATAGTCCTGCGGGGCGAGCAGGCGGATGACGATGAGGGTCGAGGTCCAGGAGACGAGCTGGGTGAGCACCTGGCTGCCCGAGCGCCAGATCACCGCGCTGCGCACCTGCGCGGCGAGCGAGGGCGGCGCCGCGGCGGCCGCGCTGCCGCTGCCGCTGCCGGTGTGGGTGCCGGGGGCATTGGGGGCGGTGCGGGGCGGATCGGCCTCAGCCATGGCACGCCTTGCCCCTGCCGGCCCACAGCGGCGCGATCAGCCGCGCGGCAAGGCGCGGGCGCACCATCAGCAGATCGACCAGCGCATAGCCGGCTCTGGCGCCCATGTCGCGCTTGTAGCCGCTGTCGCCCGCGCCGAGATCCAGAAGGTCGATCCCGCCCGTGATCGCATCGGCCAGCGCCCGGTGATTGGCGAGCTTGCCGATCTCATGGCGGGCAAGCGCCAGAACATAGGTTCCGGCGATGCCATATTGCACCTTGCCATCGATGAGATCGAAGCTGAAGGCCACCGGCCTGCCACCCACCTTGAGGATGGTGGCGCACAGCATCGCGGCAAGGGCAGGATCGGCCAGCACCTCCTGCCAATGGGCGCGCTGGTGGGGATGGAGGAACTTGGCGCCGCGGCCATCGGTGCGCGCGGCGATCCAGCTGGCCGCCTCGACCGCGGCAAGCTCATCGAGCACCGCCGCGCTCCAGTCGGCCCCGCGCACCCGGCTCCAGCTCACCGGGCCGAGCCGGCCAAGGCGCCGCTCGATCCGCGCCATGCGCTTGGCGGTCGAGGCGCGCGGCCAGCCATCGGCGCGCGCGGCGGCGCAATCGATCACCCAGCACGTGCCGGCCCTCCGGGCGAGCACCTGCCAGCCGGCGGCTTGGGCAGCGGCGGCAAGGCGGGCGGTGGCAGGGCAATCGGCGCGCGCCGGGCCAAGCCGCCACAGGGGCCCGAGCGCGCGGCGGGCGGCGGGAAGGGCGAGCGCGGTGGCAAGCTCGCGCGGGTCGCAATCGGGGGTGATCAGCGCCGCGCGCAGCGGCCAATAGGCCCCTGCCACCCGCCGCGCCCCGATCAGCGCCGGGCCGAAGGGAATGGTGGGAATGGCAGCGATCGGGAAGGCACCGTGCTGCCCGGCGCGCTGCACCAGCAGGCTGCGGCCTCGATCCGCGCCGCCAGTGCGGGCACAGGCGCTCAGGCTGGCGCGATACCAGGCGGCGCGCAGGAAGCCGTGGCCGGCGAGGTTGTGTTCGGCGAGCGCATCGAGCGCGGGGGGGAAGCCCTCCACCTCCACCGCCACCAGGCGGCTCGCTGCGATCCTGCCTTCGAACATGCTTCCACCTGGTCAGCCGCAAGCGGGGTGGCCTGCACGCGCGGGCGGCAGGGCTGGCGGCGTCCTGCTCTAGCCGGGAGCGCGTAACCATGCGGTTAACCACGCGCTTTTGCCCGGCTCTCCCGCCCTTTCGGGAACAGGGCGCGGCGCTGCCGATTGACAGGGGCGCAAGCCTTGCCCCAAGCCAGCGGCCAGCCGTGTCCGATCCTCTGCCTTCGCCTTCCCCCGAGCGCCCCGTGCCCGCCCCCGATGGGGCGCACGAGGCCGAAGCGCGCGCCTTCCGCCAGCTGATGGGCCAGTTTGCCACCGGGGTAGCGGTGGTGGCGCTGCGCGGCGAGGGCGGGCACATCTCGGCAATGACGATCAATTCGCTGGTCTCGCTCTCGCTCAGCCCGATGCTGGTGAGCTGGAGCCTGCAGAACAGCGCGAGCCAATATGCCGCCTACGCCGGGGCGAGCCGCTTTGCCATCAGCATCCTCGCCGAGGACCAGGCGGTGCTCGCCCGGCGCTATGCCGCGCGCGGGGATTCGGCGCTGCTGCCGGGCGATTTCGAGGAGGGGGCAGGGGGCCTGCCGGCGATCCGCGGGGCGCTCGGCCAGATTGCCTGCCGCCGCTTTGCCGCGCACCCGGCGGGCGATCACACCCTCATCATCGGCGAGGTGATTGCCATGGCGCGCGGCCTGCGTGGCGCTCGCCCGCTGGTGTTCTTCGGCGGGCGCTTCGGGGGCCTAGAACAGGATCACTGAGCGGATCGACTTGCCCTCGTGCATGAGCTCGAAGGCGGTGTTGATCTCCTCGAGGCCCATGACGTGGGTGATCATCGGGTCGATGGCGATCTTGCCGGCCATGTACATATCGACGATCTTGGGCACATCGGTGCGCCCCTTGGCCCCGCCAAAGGCGGTGCCGCGCCAGTTGCGCCCGGTGACGAGCTGGAAGGGCCGGGTGGCGATTTCCTTGCCCGCCTCGGCCACGCCGATGATGACGCTGGTGCCCCAGCCGCGGTGGCAGGCCTCGAGCGCGGTGCGCATCACCTCGACATTGCCGGTGGCATCGAAGGTGTAATCGGCCCCGCCATCGGTGATCTCGATCACCCGCGCGACGATCTCCTCGCGGCTCATCCCCCGACTGTCGAGGAAGTGGGTCATGCCGAAGCGCCGGCCCCATTCCTCGCGCCCTGGGTTGATGTCGATGCCAAGGATGATGTTGGCCCCGGCAAGCCGCGCGCCCTGGATGACATTGAGGCCGATGCCGCCCAGCCCGAACACCGCGACATTGTCGCCCACCTCAACCTTGGCGGTGTTGATCACCGCGCCCACGCCCGTGGTCACCCCGCAGCCGATGTAGCAGGCCGACTGGAAGGGCGCGTCCTTGCGGATCCTGGCCACCGCGATCTCCGGCAGCACGGTGAAATTGCTGAAGGTCGAGCAGCCCATGTAGTGATGGATGGGCTGGCCCTTGTAGCTGAAACGCGTGGTGCCATCGGGCATCAACCCCTTGCCCTGCGTGGCGCGGATCGCGGTGCACAGGTTGGTCTTGCCCGAAAGGCAGCTTTTGCACTGGCGGCATTCGGGGGTGTAGAGCGGGATGACATGATCGCCCGGCGCCACCGAGCTGACGCCCGCGCCCACCTCGCGCACGATCCCGGCGCCCTCATGGCCGAGCACGCTGGGGAAGATCCCTTCCGAATCATGCCCATCCAGCGTGTAGGCATCGGTGTGGCACACGCCCGTGGCCATGATCTCGACCAGCACCTCGCCGGCCCTGGGGCCTTCAAGATCAAGCTCGACGATCTCGAGCGGCTGCCTCGGCGCAAAGGCAACGGCGGCGCGGGTCTTCATCGGGTGTTCTCCTGTGGCTGATGGGCGGGACGGGCCACGGCTGCGTGGCCATAGGGGCAATGGCGGCAGCCCGAGCCGCAGCAATGGCCGCGTTTGAGATGGGCCAGCCGGGTGAACACGCTGTAGCCGGTTTCGGGATCGCGATAGGTCATGGCCCCGCGCGCGCAGGCCTCTTCGTGCAGGGCGTGCCAGAGGGGGGGCGTGGTCATCGGCGCCGAGCGATAGGCGCGCCTCGCGGCAAAGACAATCCGGGCAGGGGCAAGGAGGGCAGGGCAAGCCAGGCAGGGACAAACCTGCTTGCGCGTGCCGGCGAATTGCGCTGTGAACCTTGGCATCGGCCCCGTCATCCCGCGCCCCGGAGAAGCCCCCTTGCGCATCCTTTTTGCCGTTCTTGCCCTCATCCTTGCCGCACCCGCCGCCGCGCAGGGCATCCAGCAGACCAAGGGCCGCTTCGAGGACAAGTTCCGCCAGCTGGACGAGGTGCTGCCCACCCCCAACACCTATCGCAACGCCAGCGGCGCGCCGGGGCACGAATATTGGCAGCAGAAGGTCGATTACACCATCACCGCCCGGCTCGATGAGCCGCGCCGCCGCCTCAGCGCCGAGGCTGAGGTGCGCTACACCAACAATTCGCCCGACAGCCTGCCGTGGCTGTGGATGCAGCTCGATCAGAACATCTTCAGGCGCGATTCGATGGCCGAGCTGACCGATGTGTTCGGCGGCCCCGGGCGGCGCGGGCCCAAGGTCAGCCTCGGCACGGAGGGCGAGCCGGCGCGCCTCTCGCTCGAGGAGCTGCGCCGCCAGCAGGCCATGGCCGACAATGACTATGGCTATGCCATCACGGCGGTGAAGGGCGCGGACGGGGCCGATCTGCCGCACACCATCGTCGGCACGCTGATGCGGATCGATCTGCCGCGCCCGCTCGCCCCGGGCGAGACGCTCAGCTTCTCCCTCGCCTTCGCCTTCAACATCGTCGAGGAAGATGCGGTGGTGGCGCGTTCGGGCTATGAGCACTTCCCCGACGATCCGAGGAAGGGCGGCAATGACATCTTCCTGCTCGCCCAGTGGTTCCCGCGCATGGTCGCCTATTCGGACTATGAGGGCTGGCACAACAAGGAGTTCTTGGGCCGCGGCGAGTTCACGCTCGAGTTCGGCGATTATGAGGTGAGCCTCACCGTGCCCGACGATCACATCGTCGCGGCCACCGGCGAGCTCGCCAACCCCGATGAGGTGCTCACCCCGCTCCAGCGCCAGCGCCTCGCCGCGGCGCGCAAGGCCACCGCGCCGGTGTTCATCGTCACGCCCCAGGAGGCCGCGGCGGCCGAGGCTGGCAACCCCCGGGGCACCAGGACCTGGCGCTTTGCCGCGCGCAACGTGCGCGATTTTGCCTGGGCCTCGAGCCGCAAGTTCATCTGGGATGCGCAAGGGGTCGAGCAGCCCGGCGCCGAGCATGAGACCGTGATGGCGATGAGCTTCTGGCCCAAGGAAGGGGGCGAGCTGTGGCGCAAATATTCGACCGCCGCGATCGCGCACACGCTCAAGGTCTATTCGCGCTTCAGCTTCGACTATCCCTATCCCACCGCGCAATCGGTCAACGGCCCGGTGGGCGGGATGGAATATCCGATGATCACCTTCAACGGGCCGCGCACCACGCTCAACAAGGATGGCAGCCGCACCTATTCGCTCGCGGAGAAGATGTTCCTCATCGGCGTGGTCATCCACGAGATCGGGCACATCTACTTTCCGATGACGGTCAATTCCGACGAGCGGCAATGGACCTGGATGGACGAGGGGCTCAATTCCTTCCTCGATTCGGTCGCTGGCTATGAATGGGACCCCAAGCTGCCCTGGACCCGCAGCCTGCCGCGCGACATGGTGAGCTACATGATCTCCTCCGAGCAGGAGCCGATCATGACCCAGTCGGATTCGGTCACCAACCTTGGCGCCAATGCCTATGGCAAGCCTTCGGCCGCGCTCCACCTCTTACGCGACACCATCATCGGGCGCGAGCGTTTCGATTTTGCGCTGAAGGAATATGCCCGGCGCTGGAAGTTCAAGCGTCCCACGCCTGCCGATTTCTTCCGCACCATCGAGGAAGCGAGCGGCACCGATCTCGACTGGTTCTGGCGCGGCTGGTTCTACACCACCGACCATGTCGATATCAGCCTCGATTCGATCTATCGCCTGCGGCTCGACACCAAGGATCCCGACATCGATCTGCCGCGCCGCCGGGCCGAGCGCGCCGAGGCGCCCGAACCTGTGGGCGTTGCCCTCAACCGCGCGCAGGGCCTGCCGATCTGGGTGCTGGAGAACCGCGGCGTCACCGATTTTTATGATCGCAACGACGAGTTCACCGTCACCCCCAAGGACCGCAAGGCCTATGCCGAGTTCCGCGACAGCCTCTTGCCGTGGGAGCGGGCGGCCTTCGAGCGCGCGGTCAAGGAAGATGCCAATTACTACGTGCTCAACTTCACCAACCGCGGCGGGCTGGTGATGCCGATCATCCTCGGCCTTGCGTTCAAGGATGGCAGCCGCGAGAAGCTGACGATCCCGGCCGAGATCTGGCGGNGCAATGCGCGCGAGGTGGCCAAGCTCCTCGTCTATCCCAAGGGCAAGGAGCTGGTCGAGGTGGTGGTCGATCCCGATTGGGAAACCGGCGATGCCGATATCGAGAACAACCACTATCCGCGCCGCATCATCCCCAGCCGCATCGAGGCCTTCAAGGCCGAGGCGGCAAAGGCGCGCAGCGCGCGCGACCTGATGGGCGAGGCGGCCGGGGCCGAGCCGGACAAGAAGCGCAAGTGATCGCCCGGCGCGCCGTGCTCCTCGCCCTGGTGCTGGCACCGCTCGCCAGCCGGGCGCGGGCGCACCAGCAGAAGCTCACCATCACCACGCTGGCGCCCAATCCGCGCAGCGCCATGCTCGAGATCGTCCACCAGGTGCCACTGCACGATGCCGAGCACGCGCTCGCCTTCCAGGGGGTGCGCAGCCCCGACATCATCGCCAGCCCGGCCAGCCGCGAGGCCTTTGCCCGCTATGCCACGCGCCGTTTCCTGCTGGCGGTGGAGGGCGAGATCATCGTGCCCGATTATGTCGGCAGCGAGGTCGAGCGCGGCTTTCTGTGGGTCTATCAGGAATGGCCGCTGCCGGGCGCGGGGCAGGGCGGCGGGGCTGATGCGGCGCCGTGCACGCTGCGCCTCAGGGTCAACGCGCAGATCTTCACTGATCTGTGGACGCGCCAGGAAAACCGGGTGAACATCGGGCGCGGCACCCGGGTGGAAACGCTGGTGTTCCACGGCGGCGATGCCCCGCGCGAGGCGCTGCTGAGGCTCTAGCGCGCGGCGCGGCGGGGCGGCTCTTCGGCGCGCGCGCCAAATTGTGCCTCGAGCGCGTCGATCAGCATCGGGCGGCCATAGCGGAAGCCCTGGACATGGCGGCAGCCGATCGCGCGCAGGAAGGTTTCCTGCTCCTCGTTTTCCACCCCTTCCACCACCNCCCTCAGGCCGAGCGAATGGCCCATCTGCACGATCGCCTGGATGATCAGCCGGGCCTGGTGATCCTCGTGGATCGCGGCGATGAAATCGCGCTCGATCTTCACCGTGCGGATCGGGAAGGCGCGCAGGTGGGNGAGCGAGGAAAAGCCGGTGCCGAAATCATCGAGGCACACGGTAAAGCCGCAATCATCGAGCATGGCGAGCGAGGCGCGCACCTGCCCGCCGGCATCGATCAGCATGGTCTCGGTCACCTCGATGATGATGTGCTCCGGCTGCAGCGGGCTGTCGTCGATCACGTCGATGAGGTGGCGCACGAAATCGCACTGCTTGAGATCCGCTTCGGAGAGGTTGAGGCCGATGCGCGTTTCCGGGCCGAACAGGGCGAGGATGCGCGGCCCATCGGCCACCACCTGATCGAGCATCACCCGGCTCACCCGGCGCGAGAGTTCGGGATCGAGCAGCGCGGCAAAGACCTCGGTGGCGCTGAGCAGGCGCCCGTTCTCGTCGCGCAGCCGCAGCAGCGCCTCGACCGAGACCACCCGCCCACTCTCCAGCTCGCGGATCGGCTGATAGGCCGCCAGCACCCGCCCGCCATTGAGCGCCCCGCGCAGCCGGGCGATGGCGCTCTGGCGCTCGGTCTGGCGGGCCTCGATCTGCGCGTTCCAGCACACCACGCTGCCGCGACCGTGCGCCTTGCCGTGATAGAGCGCAAGGTCGGCCCGGCGCATGATCTCCTCGCTGCGCGCCGGGCTGGCGATCTGTGCCACTCCGCAGGTCGCCCCGATCTTGATGAGCACATTGCCCAGCGGGGGCAGCGCATCGAGCGCGGCGAGCAGGCGGGTGAGCATCGCCACGACCTCCTCGAGCGCGAGCTGCGGCGGGAACAGCAGGGCAAATTCGTCCCCGCCCCAGCGCGCCGCGAAGACCTCACCCGGCAGTGCCAGGCGCAGCTGCTCGGCGACGGTCTCGAGCACCCGGTCGCCGACGAGGTGGCCGAGCGTGTCGTTGACATCCTTGAACCCATCAAGATCGAGCAGCGCCACCGTGACCGGTTCCGCCTCGACCTGCTGCATCGCCTTGGCCAGCTTGCGGTCAAAGGCGGCGCGGTTGAACAGTCCGGTCAGCCGGTCGCGCTCGGCTGCGCGCTTGAGCGCGGCATTGCGCAGGTATTCCTCGGTGCAGTCGAGGATGATCCCGGCGACGCTGTCGGGCCGCCCATCGACATCGATCCGCTCGCCCACCACCCGGATGCGCCGCGGCTCGCCATCGCGGCGGTGGATGGTGGTCTCGAAGCTGAAGGGCAGGCCATCGGCCACGGCCTGCTCAAGCTTGGCCTTGACCATGATCTGATCCTCCGGCTCGTAGAAGCGGATCGCATCCTCGACCGTGGGGGTCGTGCCCGGCTCGGCCCCATTGATGACATAGACCTGGTCGGACCAGTGCAGCGTCCACGTGGCCAGATCGACCCGCCAGAAGCCGACATTGGCGGCCTGTTCGGCCTGGCGGAAAATCTGGCTCGATTGCTTGAGCGCGGCATTGGCAAGGCTGAGTTCGCGCGTGCGCGCATGCAGCGCGATCGCGCGCTCGGCCAGTTCGCCAAGCATGGCAAGCGGGGCGATGTGTTGGGGGCCGAAGGCATGGGGCACGGGGGAGATGCCGCACAGTGCCCCCAGCACCGTGCCGTCATCGAGCCGCACCGGCACCCCGATATAGGAGCGGATGAAGGGCGGGCCGCTGACCAGGCGGTTGCCGGCAAGCCGCGGATCGGCGCGGGCATCGCCGATCAGCACCGGCGCCGCGCCGATCACGCACAGCCGGCAGATCGAATCGGCAATGTCGGTTTCGGCGCAGGCCAGCCCGGTGCGTCCGAGGAACCACTGCCGTTCCTCCTCCACCACCGAGATCAGCGCGATCGGGCAGCCGAGCATGGTGGCGGCCAGCAGGGTGATGCGCGAGAACACCTCCCGATCAGGGATGGTCTCAAGCCCAAGCTGGCGAATCGCATCGAGGCGCTGCGGGTGGTGCACGGCGCCCCCCATTGGCGGACAAGGGCTTAAAAATCCGTGCCTCAGGCCCTGCGTGGGTGCGCAAGGTGTGCGGGCCTGTGCGCCTGGTCAACGGCGTTTCAACGCTCGTGCAAACGCATGGTCCAACGCCGTGCCGCCAGGGCGGGGGCGACCAGCGGCGCCGCCTGACCTTGTGCGGGCCCGGCTGCCGCGCCGCTCCCCGATTTTGATCAGGAGAAAGAAGAATGACCCCCTTGCATGATGAGAGCGCGCGCCTGCTGCGCNCCGCCCTTGCGGTGAGCGCCGCCACCATCGCTGCGATCGCGCTGGGCAATGCCGGCGCGGCCCGGGCCGAGAGCTTCGATGGCCCCTATGCCGGCGCCGCCGCCAGCTACGAGAGCTTCTCGGGCGCGCTTTCGGGCGCGGCCTTCAAGGCCTATGCCGGGTGGAACATCCCGCTCGGCAAGGATTGGGTGCTCGCCCCCGAGGTCAGCCTCGCCGCCAGCACCGCCGAGGCCAGCGAGACGCACGAGACCGCCACCTTCACCGAGACCACCACGGTCAGCATCGGTCGCCAGCTCGGGGCCGAGCTGCGGCTTGGCCGGCGCCTCTGCGAGGAGGCGCTGATCTATGCCGCGGGCGGATGGCCGCGCTTTGCCGTCGATGCCCGCACCACCCGACGCCCCAAGCCCTGCAACGCCTGCACCCCGACGCAGAGCGAGATCGGCTGTGACGAGGATGTGTGGACGATCGGCGCCGGGGTCGAGCTGGCGCTGTCGCGGCGGGTCACGCTGCGCGGCGCCTATGCCCTTGCCGATGGCGATGCCTATCACCGTCACGGCCTGACCGCGGGCCTCGCGCTGCAATTCTGAAGGACGGGCGATCGCGCCCTGCCACCACGAGGAGAACGTGCCATGATCCCCTGCCCTGCGCAGATCGCGCTCACCCGCCGCGGCCTCCTCGGCGCGGGGGCGATCCTTGCCAGCCTGCCCCGGCCGCGCTCGCCGCTCTGGTGGAGGAGCGCATCGGCTTTGCCGTGATGCGCGACGCGTTTTCCGGGGTGTGCCGGATCGTCGATCCCAGCGGCGCTGTTGCCTACGAGGCCGCCTTCGGCCTGGCCGCGCGCGACCCGGCGATCCCTAACAGCCCGGCGATGCGCTTTCACCTCGGCTCGGCCGACAAGAGCTTCACCGCGCTGATGATCGCCCGGCTGGTGGGTGCAGGGCGGCTTGGCTTTGATNCCCCGCGCGCCGCGGTCCTGCCTGCCTATCCCAATCGCGCCTTTGCCGAGGCCTGCACCATCCGCCACCTTTTGTGCCATTCCGCCGGGCTTGGCAGCCTGTTCGACCGGCCGGGCTATGACAAGCATCGCCCCTATGCGCGCATGGCCGATCTGCTGGGCGCCTTTGCCGATGCCCCGCCGGCCTTTGCCCCCGGAAGCAGCGCGGCCTATTCGAACGAAGGCTTCGTGGTGCTGGGCGCGGTGATTGAGGCGGTGACCGGCGCGAGCTGGTATGATCTTCTCGAAACCTCAATCTATCGCCCCGCGGCGATGGGCGCGAGCGGGCACTTCTTCTCACGCGCCCTGCCCGATCGGGTGGCGGTGGGCTTTCGCTACCGCGAGGAATGACCACTTCGGCATCGAAGCGCGCCAGGACAACCGCGATTTTCTCGGCTATCGCGGCAATTCCTGCGGCGGGGGCTATGCCACGGTCGGCGATATGACCGCTTATCTCGGCGCGCTGCTGCGCGGGCAGATCGTCGCCCCGGCGCTGGTGGAGGCGCTCCTCNCCCCGCAGCCGGGCGGCCTCAAGGACTATGGCATGGGCTTCATCGTCAGGCCGCTGGCGCCGGGGCGCACGCTGGTGGGCCATGGCGGGGGCGGGCCGCACAGCGGGATCGGCGGGATGAGCGGGACGATCCGCGAGACCGGCTGGGCCTTCTCGGTGCTGGGCAATTACGATGCCCACTTCACCGGCGCCATCGCCGATGACATTGCCCTGCTGCTCGCCCGGCTCGCCTGAGCCTGCGGGCAGCGGCATCAGGCCGCGCCGTGCCGCTGCACCGCGCTGGCGAGATGGCCAAGCAGCCTTGCCCTGGCCTCGGGATCGCGGATCGGGATGGTGCCGATCGCCGGGTGCTCGGGGCCAGGCGGATAGTAGCGCAGCATGGCCTCGGTGGCGGCCGCGCAGCCTGCCACATCGCCAAGATCGATCGCCGCCGCGATCGCCGCGATCAGCCCCGCGGGGTTGCTCGGCTGGCGATCAAGCCCGCGCTTGGCGGCCCTGGCGGCCTCGGCAAAGCGGCCTGCCAGCCAGTGGCAGATTGCCCGCCCGCACTGGGTCGAGGTGATGTTCGAGCCGAAAGGATCGCAGCGGTCGGCGTGGTTCCAGTGCTGGATCGGGGTCTCGGTCTCGCCCGCCATGCAGCGCACCCAGGCGCTGGCGCTCCAGGCCACGCGCGAGAGCGGGTTGACCCGCGTGGCAAGCTCGATCGCGCGCAGCGCCGGCTCGAAATCCTGCGCGAGGTGCACCGCCGACCAGGCGCCGATCGCCAGCGACTGCGAATCGCCTGCCGCCATCGCCATATGGGCCTGCGCCAGCGCCTCGCGCCGCCCGTTTTCGTCGAGGCCCAGGCCCAGTCCGGCCTTGGCCCAGGCGGCAAAGGCGTTGAGCGGGCCGTGGCCGGGATCGCGCCGCAGCCCCTGTTCGAAGGCGTCGAGCGCCGCGCGGTAATCGATCGGGCTGGCATAGAAGGCGTGGTGCACGCCGATGAGGAAATGGTCCTGCGCGGTGAGCTGGCTGTCATCGAGCGCCAGCGCCTGGCGCCGGGCGATGTCGGCAAGGTGATGGGCGAGCAGCACCACCAGCCGTTCGGGCGCATCCTCGAGCAGGGCGAAGGCATCGTGGCCCGGGTGCTCGAGATCGCCGCTGCGGTTGCGCAGCGGCACGATCGCCACCCCGAGCCGCCCGTCGGCGCGCTGCGCAGCGCCGGGCCGGGGGCAAGCCCGGCGAGCCTGAGGTTGCGCTCGGCGGCCTGGGCCACCGCCTGATGCGCCTCGTCGCGGCGCCCGCATTCGACCAGCGCGCGCGCCAGCGCCGCCGCCGCGCATTCGGCCAGCGGGGCCTCCTCGATCGGGCGCGCGGCAAAGGCCAGGGCCTCGCGCGCATCGACCGCGGCGTCTGCAAGATCGAGCCGCACCCCGCCCTGATCGGCCAGCAGGCGCGGCCGGTCGGGTCCGTCCACCACCGGGCGCAGCTTGCTCAGGCTCCAGCGCAGCGCGGCGCGCGGATCGTCGGGGATGTCGCAGAACAGGTCGCACAGGCGCTGGCGGCTCACCGGGCGCGGGGCGAGCGCGAGAAAGCCGAGCAGCGCGCGGGTCTTGCGCGAGGCGGGCAGGGCCACCGGCGTGCCCTCGCGCTCCATCTGGATGGGCCCGAAAAGTCTCAGCAGGGGCGGCTTTCGCGCGGCATCCATCGCTCGAGGTTCCTGTTTCAACGCCGGTTCAAACGCAATTTCCACGTGCCCCCTCACGCCCGGGCCAACGCCGCGCGGGAACAGGCCATGCCAGCAACCGCCGAGAGAGACCTCCGCCGGTGCGGCGCGTGCCGATGCCGGCGCAGCCGTGGCAGTGCCCGCCGCGCGCCCGGCCCTGGCCGAGGCAACCGCGCCCGCGGCGATCGCCTGCCGCTTCCACGAGGCCGGGCGCTGGCTGCCGGCTTGCCTCGAACTCAAGCAGCGCACGGGCCAGGGAGAAAGCCACACCGGGCGGCTGAGGTTCGACGGGATCGAGCTTGCCATCGCCTCTGCACCAGAGGGCGCCGCGCCGGGCGCTTGTGTCTTTGCCCATTAGGGCGTGGCGGTTGGCGCGGTGGAACTCGGGGCGCGCCCGCTGGTGCGCTTCAGCGCCGCGCATGGCCATGCGCGCACCCGGCGCGCGGTGATGCTGGCGGCAACGGCGCTGGGCGTGCTGTGGGGAGCCTCCGAGACCTCCGCGGCCACGCTTGCCGCGGCGCCCGCGCAGCGCTGAGGCGGCCCCCGACGGGGCCTTGCATCCCGGTGCCCGCAACAGCGAGGGTCACGGCGCCAGGCAGCGGCCCTCGCTGCGCGCGGGGCCCTGGTCTTGGCGCTGCCGGGCTGGCCCGACCGGGCCGGGGGGGGCTGGGGAAGGATTGGTGCGGTCGAGAAGACTCGAACTTCCACGGGCTTTCGCCCACAACGACCTCAACGTTGCGCGTCTACCAGTTCCGCCACGACCGCACTCGGGGTTTGCCGGGGCAGGCCAGGCGGCTGCCCCGCGGTAGGAGCGCGCCCCTAGCAAGGGGCCGGGCCGGGTGCAAGCGCTTTGACGCTCTGGCTGCGCGGCGGGTTCAGGCGGGCGCCCAGCCGATCGCGGCATCGACCGCGCCGGGCGGGATATTGGTGATCGCCTCGGTCAGCGTCACCGTCTCGCCAGGCGCAAGGCGGCGCTTGGGCGGCTTGACCACCCAGTCGCCGATCTTGCGCTTGCGCGCGTCGGAAAACACCACCAGCACATCGGGCACGGTGCGGCTTTCGCGCCCGGTATTGGTGATGGTGCCGCGCAGGCGGAAGATCACCTCGCCGCTGGGCAGGGTCTCCTCGCCCTGTTCGGCCGCGGGAAACTCGAGCTTGAGATCAGCCTCGCCGATCCCGAAGGTGGGGCGGGNGACGGGCACCCATTCGGGCAGGCCATAGTAATTGACCGCAAGAGTGGTCGCCCCGGCGATGAGAGCAAAGAGGATCGCTGCGAGCGTCCACATCCGCAAGGAATTGCGCCGCCGGGTGAAGGGGGCGCGGTAATCGAACTGCGAGGCGCCGTCCTCCTCGTCATCCACCGCGTCCGCAGGCGCATCATCGGCGGCGAAATTGGGGGCATCATCGCTTGCAGGAAGCGGCGGAAGGCCGGCTGCGCTGGCGCCTTCGTCGGCCTCTGCGCCATCCTCCGCGCGCGCCTCGGCAAAGCGGGGCGGCGGGGCGATGGGTGCGGAACCCGCCCCGCTCAGCCCGCGGCGCAGCGCCCGGCGGGCGAGCACGGCTTCGTCCTCGGCCGGGCGCGAGTCCGGAGCTGCGGGTGGCGCATCGCTGCTGCGCCAGTGGGTGATCTCGGGCTCGGCGGGCGCCCCTTCGGCCACCTCCGGCGCCGGGGGCGCCGCGGGCGCGGCGGGTGGAGGCGGCGCGGGTTCAGCAGGCGCGGGTTCAGAAGCCTGGGTCGGATCGGATGGTGGCGGGGCCGCAGCTGGCGCCGGGGGCGCAGGCGCGGGCTGGGCCGGGGCCGCGGGCTGTGCGCCTGGCGCTGCGGGCGCGGGGCGGGATGGCAGCGCGCGCTCGGGCGGCTCCTGGAACCAGCTGTGCTTGCACTTGGCGCAGCGCACCGTGCGCCCTTCGATGCCGATGGCAGCGTCGGGCACTGCATAGCGGGTGCGGCAAGCGGGGCAGACGATGATCATCCTGCCTTATGCAATAGTCTGCGCGCCCCCCCAAACAAGCCCGGGCGGGGATGGCGCGGGCTTGTTTGGCGTGGTTTTCCACATGGAAGGCGGCCCTGAGCGCCCCAAGCGCGCGGCGCGCGGCGCATGGCGGCTTTTCCCGGCCCGGCGGCGCTGATAGGGCCGCGCCATGAGCGAGCGCCTGATCGGCCATGTGACCTTCGACAATGTCGGCCTGCGCTATGGCACCGATCCCGAGGTGCTGAGCAACCTCAGCTTCACCCTCTATCCCGGCAGCTTCTATTTTCTCACCGGGGCGAGCGGGGCGGGCAAGACCAGCCTCCTGAAGATGCTCTATCTCGCCCAGGCCCCTTCGCGCGGGGCGATTCGCATGTTCGGGCACGACCTTGTCACCCTGCCGCGCGCGCGCCTGCCCGAACTGCGGCGCAGGCTCGGGGTGGTGTTCCAGAACTTCCGCCTGGTGCCCCACCTGACCGCCTTCGACAATGTCGCCCTGCCACTGCGCCTCGCGGGCACGCCGGAGCGCAAGGTCGCGCGCGCGGTGGGCGACATGCTCGAGTGGGTGGGGCTTGCCCACCGCGCCCGGGCGCTGCCGCCGACGCTCTCGGGCGGCGAGCAGCAGCGCGTCGCGATCGCCCGCGCGGTGATCGGCAGGCCGCAGATGCTGATCGCCGACGAGCCGACCGGCAATGTCGATCCCGATATGGCCGTAAAGCTGCTGCGCCTGTTCGAGGCGCTCAACCATCGGGTCGGCACCACGGTGGTGGTGGCCACCCACGATGTTCACCTGCTGCAGAAGGTGCCCGATTCGCTGATCATGCGGCTGCACAAGGGCCAGCTGTCCGATCCCACCGGGGCGCTGCGCTATCCGCCGCGCCCGGCCGCGCCCGGCAGGAGCGGGGCATGAGCCTGCCGCCGCGCGCGCCCGAGGAGGCCGAGTCGCCCCCCGAGGGGGTCGAGGCGCAGGGGGCGCCCGCCGCCTCGCTGCGCGGTTCGGGTGCCCCGCCGCTGCTGCCGGCGCGGCGCCTTTCCGGGCCGATGCCCTGGGTGATCGCGATCCTCATCGCGCTGGTGGTGATCGCCGCGGCGGGGGGCCTTGCGCTCAAGAACCTTGCCGCCGGGGCGCGCGCCGAGCTTGCCAGCGCGCTCAGCGTGCAGGTGATCGAGCCCAATCCCGAACTGCGCGCGGCGCGCAGCGCCGAGGCGGTGCGCCTGCTCACCCGGATCGAGGGCGTGCGCGCGGTGCGGCCGGTGAGCGAGGCGGAACTCGTCGCCCTGCTCGAGCCTTGGCTCGGGGCGGGCGCGACCAGCGGCGAGGTGCCGATCCCGGCGCTGATCGATGTCGAACTGGCCGGGCCGGCGAGCGAGGCCGCGATCGCGCGGATCGAGGCGGCGCTGGCCCGGAGCATCCCCGGCGCCCGGGTTGACGCCCAGGCCGCATGGCTGGCGCCGGTCTATGATGCGCTGGCGGCGCTGCAATGGCTTGCGCTCGGCCTCATCGCGCTGGTGGCGCTCGCTGCCATCGCCGCGGTGTGGCTGGCGGCGCGCAGCGCCTTTGCCGGCGCGCGCGAGACGGTCGAGATCATGCACCTGCTCGGCGCCAGCGATCGCCAGATCATCGCCGTGTTCCTGCGCGCGGTGCGCAGCGAGGCGCTGCTCGGCGCGGGGCTTGGCGGGGTGATCGGGGCGGCGGCGGTGTGGCTGCTTGGCCGCCAGTTCGCCGCGCTCGACAGCGGCATGGGGGCGGGCGGGGGCCTGATGCTCGCCGACTGGTTGGTGATCGCGGCGATCCCGCTGGCCGGGGTGGTGCTGGCGCTGGTGACCGCGCGGATCACCATTGCGCTCGCGCTCAAGGACATGCTCTAGGGGCCGGCAATGCTGCGGCGTTTCTTGTCCGTGCTGTTCCTTGCCTGGGCGATCGGCTTTCTCGCCTTCGTCGTGGCCCTGCCGCGCCCGCTTGCCACGGCGCCGAAGACCGACGCGGTGATCGTGCTCACCGGCGCGGCCGGGCGCATCGCCCATGGTCTTGGCGTGCTCGAGCAGGGCGCGGCGCGCCGGCTGCTGGTCAGCGGGGNCGATCCCGAGGTGCGCCCGGGCGAATTTGCCGCCGAGTTCAAGGTCGCCCCGGCGCTGATGGCCTGCTGCGTGACGCTGGGCTACGGGGCGGTGGACACCCGCTCCAACGCCGCCGAGACCGCGCGGTGGGTGGCTGCAAACAAGGTGCGCTCGCTGAGGCTGGTGACGACCGACTGGCACATGCGCCGCGCCGCGCTCGAGCTGGAACGGGCCTTGCCGAAGGACGTGAAGATCCTGCGCGATGCGGTGCCCTCGCAGCCCGATTTCGGCACGCTGCTGCTCGAATATCACAAGTTTCTCGCCAGCCGCGCGGCAGGATTGGTGGCGCTGTGAAGACGCTTGCCGCGGCGGCGCGCTCGCTCGCCTTCTATCTCGTGTTCTATGGCGGCACCGCGCTGCTGGTGCTCGCCGCGCTGGTGGCGGTGAGCCTGCGGCGCGCCTGGCTGCGCGGCCTGGTGCGGGCTTGGGGTGCCTTTCACCTGTGGTGCGTGCACCGCCTCGCCGGCATCGAGGTGGTGATCGAGGGCGCGCTGCCGCAAAGCGCGGCGCTCATCGCCATCCGCCATGAAAGCTTCTTCGAGGCGATCGATGCCGCCCGCCTGTTCGATCACCCGGCGGTGTTTGCCAAGCAGGAATTGTTCCGCATCCCCGGCTGGGGCTTTGCCGCGCGCGCCTATGGCCTCATCCCGGTGGCGCGCGACCGGGGTGCCGTGGCGCTGCGGGCGATGCTTGCCGAGGCCAAGGCGCGCCTCGCCGAGGGCCGGGCGCTGGTGATCTTTCCCGAGGGCACCCGCGTGCCCCATGGCCGGCGCATGGCCCTCCAGGCGGGCTTTGCCGGGCTCTACAAGCTGCTCGGCCTGCCGGTGGTGCCGATCGCGGTCGATAGCGGGCCGACCTATCATCGCCTCATCAAGCGCCCCGGGCGGATCACCTACAAGGTGGGCGAGACCATCCCGGCGGGCCTGCCGCGCGCGGAGATCGAGGCGCGGGTCGCGGCGGCGATCAACGCGCTCAACCCCGTGCCGCGGCCCTGAGCGGCACGGCGCCTTAATGCTCGCGCCCGAAATCGGGGCGGCTGTCGTCCTGGCCCTGCTCGATCACCGCGCGGCGGATCGCCCGGGTGCGGGTGAAGAGATTGAAGAGGGTCTCGCCATCGCCCGAGCGGATCGCGCGCTGCAGCGCGGTCAGGTCCTCGACGAAGCGGCCGAGCATTTCGAGCACTGCGGTGCGGTTGGTGAGGAAGACATCGCGCCACATCACCGGATCGGACGCGGCGATGCGGGNGAAATCGCGGAAACCCCCGGCCGAATATTTGATCACCTCGCTCTGCGTCACCTCCTCAAGGTCGCTCGCGGTGCCGACGATGGTGTAGGCGATGAGGTGCGGGATATGGCTGGTGACCGCGAGCACCAGATCATGGTGCGCCGCGTCCATCCGCTCGACCCTCGAGCCGAGCGCGGTCCAGAACGCGGCCACCGCCGCGATCGCCGCTTCATCGGCATCCTCGGAAGGGGTGAGGATGCACCAGCGCCCGGCAAAGAGCGTGGCAAAGCCGGCATCCGGCCCGCTCTGTTCGGTGCCGGCCACGGGGTGGGCAGGGACGATGCGAAAGCCGGGCAGGGCCTCGGCCAGCGCCGCGGCCACGGCCTGCTTGGACGAGCCGACATCGCTGATGATCGCCTGAGGCCCAAGCCCGGCGCGGATGGCGCGGGCGGCCTCGCCCATGGCGCCCACCGGCACGCACAGGATCACCAGATCGGCCCCGGCGACGGCCGCTTCGGCCGTCTCGCACNCCTCATCCACCAAGCCGCGCGCCGCGGCGCGGGCGCGCACCTCGGCGTCCCGGTCCCAGCCCTTGGTGGCGATTTCGGGCACGCGCGCCTTGACCGCCAGCCCGATCGAGCCGCCGAGCAGGCCAAGGCCGATAATCGCGACGCGTTTGATCCTCATGCCGGCTCTCCGCACAGGCGCTCGAGGGTGGCGATCACCGCGCGCATGGCTTCGCTCGTGCCGATGGTGATGCGCAGCGCATCGGGCAGGCCCTGGGCAGGCAGGTGGCGCACCGCATAGCCGGCCTCGGCCAGCGCATCGCGCGCGGCGGCGGCGCTCACCGCGCCGTTGAAATGGACGAGCAGGAAATTGGCCTCGCTCGGCGAGGCGCTGATGCCGTGGTTGCCGAGCGCCGCGATCGCCTCTGAAAGGCGCGCGCGCTCGCGGGCGTTGTGGATGCGCGCGGCGGCGACGAAGTCCTGATCGCCGAGCGCTGCCAGCGCCGCCCGCTGGCCGCTGGCCGAGACATTGAAGGCACCGCGCAGACGGTTGAGGATGTCGATGAGCGCGGGTGCGCCCGTTACCCACCCCACCCTTTCGGATGCGAGCCCATAGGCCTTGGAAAAGGTGCGGCTGACGAGCACGTTGTCATGCGCCGCGGCAAGGGCAAAGCCGGCCTGCTGCACGGCCGGATCGCAATATTCGGCATAGGCCTCGTCGAGCACCAGCAGCACGTGCGGCGGCAGGCCGGCGTGGAGGCGCGCCAGCTCTGCCGGGGGCAGGTAGCTGCCCACCGGGTTGTTGGGATTGTCGAGCAGCACCACCCGGGTGCGCGCGGTGACCGCGGCGAGCAGGTTGTCGACGCTGGCGCCAAAGGATCCCTCGGCAGGCGCGGCCAGCACCGGGGNGGCCCCCACCTTCATGGCGAGGAGCGGATAGAGCGCGAAGGAATAGCGCGCGAACAGCACCTCATCGCCCGGCCCGGCAAAGCCCTGCACCGCGCAGTGCAGCAGCTCGCCCGAGCCGGTGCCGCACACGATCCGCGCCGGATCGAGCCCGTGCAGCGCGGCAAGGCCCTCGCGCAGGGCGCGGGCATCGGGATCGGGATAGTCGGCAGGCGCGTGGCCCTCGGCCAGGGCCGCAAGCGCTGCGGGCGCGGTGCCGAGCGGGTTCTCGTTGGCCGAAAGCTTGACGAGCGGCCGCCCGCTCGCGGTGCGCGACTGGCCCGGCACATAGGGATGGATCGCCGCGATCCAGGGCTTGGGGGNGGGCTGCGGGATTGGCTGCGAGATTGGCTGCGACATGGGACGAGCGCGATAGCCAGTTTGCCAGGGCGAATACAGCGCGAAAACGTGGTGTGTGGGCGCGCGGGGGCGATGGGCCACCGGCGATTGACATGGGCCGGGCCCTCCCCCAAGTCGCGCAGCGCCGATGAACAACGTGCCCCTCTCCAAGGCCTATGCCCTCCCCCNCCCCCTGCTGCTGGACAGCGGGCAGGTGCTCGAGGGCTGCCAGATCGCCTATGAGACCTATGGCACCCTCGCGCCGGGCAAGGACAATGCGGTGCTGGTGTGCCACGCGCTCACGGGCGACCAATATCTTGCCAGCCCCCACCCGATCACCGGCAAGCCGGGCTGGTGGGAACGCATGGTGGGGCCGGGCAAGCCGATCGACACCGCACGCCACTTCGTCATCTGCGCCAATGTGATCGGCAGCTGCATGGGCTCGACCGGGCCGGCGAGCCTTGCGCCTGATGGCAAGCCCTATGCCATGCGCTTTCCCGTCATCACCATCCGCGACATGGTGCGCGGCCTTGTCGCCCTGCTCGATGGCCTTGGCATTGCCCGCCTGCACGCCGTGGTCGGCGGCTCGATGGGCGGGATGCAGGCCTTGAGCCTTGCCGCCAACTGGCCGACACGCGCCGCGCGGGTGCTGGTGATCGCCTCGACCGCGCGCCATTCGGCCCAGAACATCGCCTTTCACGAGGTCGGGCGCCAGGCGATCATGGCCGATCCGGCCTGGAACGGCGGCGACTATTACGGNGCTGCCGCAAGGCCCGACAATGGCCTTGCCGTGGCGCGCATGGCCGCGCACATCACCTATCTTTCCGAGGCCGGGCTGACCGAGAAGTTCGGCCGCCGCTTGCAGGACCGGGCGGAAAAGGGCTTCGGCTTTGATGCCGAGTTCCAGGTGGAAAGCTATTTGAGGTATCAGGGCAGCGGCTTTACCCGGCGCTTTGACGCCAATTCCTATCTCTACATCACCCGGGCGATGGACTATTTCGATCTCGCCGAGGAGCACGGCGGCAGGCTCGCCAATGCCTTTGCCGGAACGCCCGCGCGCTTCTGCATCGTCAGCTTCGATACCGACTGGCTCTNCCCCACTGCGGAGAGCCGCCACATCGTCCACGCATTGAACGCCGCGGGGGCCAAGGTCAGCTTCGTCGAGCTTTCCGCCCCGCACGGGCACGATTCCTTCCTGCTCGAGCACGATCAGCTTGACCGGGTGGTGCAGGGGTTCCTCGCGTGAGCCTGCGGTCTGACCTTGCGGTGATCGCCGCCCATGTCGCCCCCGGCAGCCGGGTGCTCGACATCGGCTGCGGCGACGGGGCGCTGATGGCCGAGCTGGAAGCCGCGCGCGGCTGCGATGCGCGCGGGATGGAGCTTGACGGGGCGCTGGTGGAACGCTGCGTGGCGCGTGGCCTTTCGGTGGTGCAGGGCGATGCCAATGTCGAGCTTGCCGACTATCCCGACAAGGCCTTCGACTATGCGATCCTCAGCCAGACGCTGCAGACCGCCACCCGGCCCGACCGGATGCTCGAGGAACTGCTGCGCGTCGGCCGACGGGCCTTTGTCTCCTTCCCCAACTTTGCCCATTGGCGCACCCGCATGGCGCTGCTTTTCGGCGGGCGGATGCCGGTGACGCGGGCGCTGCCGCTGACCTGGTATGAAACCGAGAACATCCACCACGTGACGGTGGAGGATTTCCGCGATCTGGCGCGGATGAAGGGCGCGCGGATCGAACGCGCGTGGTTCTTTGCCGGGGAAAGGCAGATCGGCGCGCCAGGGGCAAACTGGCGCGCCGAATTCGCGGTGTTCGAATTGAGCCGCTAGGGATCACTCACCCCACGCGGTGGAGCATGCACAGCTTGTGGCCATCGAGGTCGCGGACATAGCCGAGGTTGAGCGTGCCCATCGCGCCCGTGCGCGGCCCCGGCGGGTCCTCGATCGAGGTGCCGCCCGCAGCCACGGCGGCATCGTGGAAGGCCTTGACCTGCTCGAGACTGTCACAGGCAAAGCCGATGGTGGAGCCATTGGCGATGGTGGCCGGTTCGCCATTGATCGGCTCGCTGATGGCGAAGATCCCGCCATTGTGGAACCAGAAGGCGCGCTTGTGGCCGGTAGCAGCTTCGTTGATGGTGCCCGGGGCAACGCCAAGCGTGGCCAGGACCTTGTCGTAGAAGTCCTTGGCCCGCGCGAAATCATTGGTGCCGATCATGATGTGGCTGAACATGTGCTTTCGTCTCCTCTCGCAAGACGGGTTGCGGATTAGGACGGATCGGCCCCAGCGGCAATGGCGATTTCGCTGGCGCCTGGCTGGCAAGGCAGGGCATAGGAGGAGCGATGCCGACCAGCCTTCATGCCGTCCTGCTCGCGCTTCAGGGTGCGCCCGCCGCGCCGCCGGCGCTGGCGCCCGACCAGCGCGCGCTGCTGCGCTGCGCCGCGGCCTTCGCGCTGGTGGCCGAGGGCCAGGCGCGCGGGGCCGAGGAGGCGCGGCGCTGGCCGGCGCTGGCAGGCCGCGGGCGCGAATTCTTCGTGCGCGCGCTGGCGCAGGTGATGGATGAGGCCCGGCTGGATCGCGAGGCGATCGCCGCGCTCGCTGGGGCCGAGGCGCGCGCGCTGGCGGCTGCGGGCGAGGTCGATCGCATCATGCCCTCCTGCCTTGCCATGCTTGGCGCTGCCGGGCTGTGATCATCCCCCGCGGGCAGGCGCGCACCGGTGGATTTGCCGCGCCATTTGCGGCATGGGGCTTGTCACGATGTGGCAACTTCACCAATTCCCGCTGTGCCCCTTCAGCCGCAAGATCCGGCTGCTGCTGAGCGAGAAGAACATCCCCTTCGAGCTTGTCCGCGAATATCCCTGGGCGGCCTCGGAGATGTTCTTCAACCTCAATCCCGCCGGGCGCACCCCGGTGATCGTCAATCCGCAAAAGCAGATCGTCCTCGCCGACAGCCGGGCGATCGCGGAATATTTCGAGGAAACCGTGCCGCGCGCGCCGATGATCAACGGCAGCGCCGCCCAGCGCGCCGAGATCCGCCGGCTGGTGGCGCTGTTCGACGAGAATTTCTACGCCGATGTCACCGCCCCGCTGCTCGCTGAGCGGATGAAGAAGCGCATCCTGCGCCAGCCGCCCGACAGCGCCGCGCTGCGCAGCGCGATGAAGCTGGCGCACGGCCATCTCGACTATCTCGACTGGCTGATCGACAACCGCCCCTGGGTGGCAGGTTCCACCATGAGCCTGGCTGATCTTGCCGCCGCGGCGCAGATTTCGGTGGCCGACTATCTCGGCGGGATCGACTGGAGCGGGCACGAACAGGCGCGCGGCTGGTATGCGGTGTTCAAGAGCCGCCCGAGCTTCCGCCCGCTGCTGGCCGAACGGATGGAGGCGATCAAGCCGCCCGCGCACTACGCCCTGCTCGATGGCTAGGACCTGCCGCGCCGCGCTTGCGCATTGCCGGGCGCGCGCCGATATTGGCGGGGCGAGCAGGAGAGAAAGGCGATGATCGAAGACCCCCGCAGCCTCAGCGAGGAGGAATGGCGCGCGCGGCTCACCCCGATGCAGTATCACGTCCTGCGCGAGGCGGGGACAGAACGCGCCTTCACCGGCGCATATGACAAGTTCTTCGAGGAGGGCGAATATCACTGCGCCGCCTGCGGCACGCAGCTGTTCTTCTCGAGCGCCAAGTACAATTCGGGCTGCGGCTGGCCCGCCTTCACCCGCCCGGCAAGCGAAGAGGTGATCGAGGAACACCGCGACACCTCCTACGGCATGATCCGCACCGAGGTGCGCTGCGGCACGTGCGGCGGGCACCTTGGCCATGTCTTTCCCGATGGCCCGCCCGAGCAGGGGGGCTTGCGCTACTGCATCAATTCCGCCGCGCTGATCTTCACCCCGGCCGAAGGCTGAGAGCGCCCCCCCCGCGCGCCTTGGCCGGGGAGAGCCGCAGCCGCCCGGTTCACCCGCGGCAAGAACGCGCCTATGCAAGGGGCGCAAGGCTGGCCGCGCAGGAGCGCCGCAGCGATTGGGCAGGAATGATGTCGAGACGGGGTGAGCGGCTGAAGGGCAAGCAGGTGCGCGGATCGCGCCGCGCCGCGGCTGAGCGCGCCGGCCAGGGCGCCGCGCCGCCGCCCTCACAGGGATCGGCGCCTTCGCGGCTGCGGCGCTGGCTCACCCGCGCGCTCGCCTGGGGCGCGGGCCTCGCGCTGCTTGCTGCGGTGGTGCTGGCGGTGGCGGTGGGCATGGCCGCCCATTCGCTGCCGAGCTATGCCGCGCTCAAGGCCAGCCAGCCGGGCCAGACCATCGTGATCCGCGCGCGCGACGGGCGCGAGCTGATCGAGATCGGCCCCAGTTTCGGCGACTGGCTCGATTATGACGAGATCCCCCAGACCATGATCGATGCCATGATCGCGGTCGAGGACAAGCGTTTCCGTTCGCATTTCGGGGTCGATCCGGTGCGGCTCACCGGCGCGGTGGTGGAATGGCTCACCGGCTCGCGCGCGCGCATCGGCGGCACTTCCACCATCACCCAGCAATTGGCGCGCAACCTGTTTCTCAACAACAACCGCACCCCCGATCGCAAGGCGCGCGAGGCGGTGCTGGCGATGGCGCTCGAATGGAACCTCACCAAGGAGGAGATCCTCGAGCTTTATCTCAACAAGGTCTATTTCGGCGGCGGGGCCTATGGCATCGATTCGGCGGCCCGCAAGTTCTTCAGCCACCCGGCGAGCGAGCTGAGCGTGGCCGAGGCGGCGATCATCGCCGGGCTGGTCAAGGCGCCGAGCCAATATTCCCCCACCGCCGATGTCGAGGCCGCGGTGGGCCGCGCCCGGGTGGTGCTGCAATTGATGCAGGAACAGGGCTACATCACCCCCGATCAGGCCCGGGTCGATGTCAGCGCGGTGCAGCTGAAGCAGCAGGCCGGACAGAACTCGGTGCGCTATTTCACCGATTGGGTGCTGCCCCAGCTCGATATCATCCTGCCCGAGACCACCGAGCCGATCGAGGTGTGGACCACGCTCGATATCGGCATGCAGCGCGCCGCCACCGCGGCGATCGAGGCCAATACCCCCAAGGGCGCGCAAGGGGCGCTGGTCAGCCTCGATCGCGACGGGGCGATCCTCGCGATGGTGGGCGGCACCGATTATGTCGAGAGCAATTACAACCGCGCCACCACCGCGATGCGCCAGCCCGGTTCGGCGTGGAAGCTGTTCGTCTATCTCGCCGCACTCGAGGCCGGCTACACGCCCGAGGACAAGGTGGTCGATGCCCCGGTGACGATCGCCGGGTGGAGCCCGCGCAACGCCAATGGCCGCAATATCGGCGAAACCACGCTGCGCGCCGCCTTTGCCTATTCGATCAACACCGTGGCCGCGCAGCTCGGCAACGAGGTGGGTTTTGGCACCGTGGCCTCGATGGCGCGGCGCTTTGGCATTGCCAGCGAGATCGACACCACGCCCGCGATGGTGCTCGGCTCATCCGAGGTGCGGGTGATCGAGATGGTGCAGGCCTTTGCCGGGGTGGCCAACAAGGGCGTGCCGGTCCAGCCCTATGGCATCACCCGGGTGGTGGGGGCGAGCGGCGAGGTGCTCTACACCCACGAGGAAGCGCGCAGCCCGCCCGCCGTGCCCGATTACGTGGTCGCCGGGATGACCGATCTGCTCCAGGCCGCGGTGCAGACCGGCACGGGCAGCGCGGCGCAGATCGGGCGGCCGGTGGCGGGCAAGACCGGCACCACCTCGTCGAACAAGGATGGCTGGTTCATCGGCTTTTCGAGCGGCATCACCACCGGCGTGTGGATGGGGCGCGATGATGCCAAGCCGGTGCCGGGCCTGCAGGGCGGGCGCGCTCCGGCCCGCGCCTTTGCCGCCTACATGCGCTATGCCGTCAAGGATCGCCCGGTCGAGGCCTTCGACGTGACGCTCAACCTGCCCGACTGGCAGCTCGAACCCGATCAGGAAGCCCTGCTCGGCGCGCCTGAGGACTATTACTACATCGACGAGGAGGGCAATCTCGTCGAGCCGACGCGGCGCGAGGGCGGGCAGGGCGCGGGCAGCGGCGAGGATGCGCCCGCCGCGGCGGGCCCCGAGTTCCTCGAACAGGCGACCGGGGGCACGATCCCGCGCACACCGCGCCGCAACCCGCCGCCGGTGGGCAAGCCGCCCGAGGACTAGGTCCTGTCTGCATTTAGGGGATTCCCCTGTTGGGTGAGTTCTGATTCAAGATCGAAAACGGAGGCGATCTTGAGCAGGCGGACATTGACGGACGCGCAGTGGGCGCGGATTGAGGGGCATCTTCCCGGGCGGGAGGGGTTGCCCGGGCGGAGCGGCGCGGACAACCGTCTGTTTGTCGATGCGGTGCTGTGGCTGGCGCGGACAGCCGCGCCCTGGCGCGATCTGCCGCCCGAGTTCGGCAAGTGGACTGGCGCGCACGCCCGCTTCCGACGCTGGGCGCTTGCGGGGGTCTGGGAGCGGCTTTTCAACGAGTTGAGCGCGGACCCCGACTTCGAATACGTCCTCATCGACAGCACGATCTGCAAAGCCCATGCGGATGCGACGGGCGGAAGGGGGGGACTCAGGCTCACGGGATCGGGCGTTCGCGTGGCGGCCTGACGACAAAGATCCACGCCGCGGTCGATGCCCTCGGGCTGCCCGTGCGGCTGATCCCGACGGCTGGCCAGCGCGGCGACAGCCCGCAGGCCGCCGCCCTGATCGACGGGCTCGACGGTGTCGGCCATGTCATCGCCGATGCGGCCTACGATTCCGGCGCCTTGCGCGGGAAGATCAAGGATGAACTCGGGGCAGAGGCGCATATCCAGGCCAATCCGTCCCGCGCGATCAAGCCGCCCCTCGACCCCGACCTCTATGCAGAACGCCACAAGGTCGAAAACTTCTTCCAGCGGATCAAACGCTTCCGCAGGATCGCCCTGCGCTGCGAGAAGACGCTGACCAGCTTCATGGGCTTTATCTTCCTCATCTCAGCACTCGATTGGTTAAGATGAATGCAGACAGGACCTAGCCCGCCGACCAGCTGCGCAGGAGGTTGTGATAGCAGCCGGTGAGCGCGATCAGCGCCGGGTCTTCATCCCCCACCTTGCCGCGCAGCGACTGGATAGCGATGTCCATGTCGAACAGGATATCGCGCCGGCCCGCATCGGGCACGAAGCTTTCCACCCAGAAGAAGGCGGCGATGCGCGCCCCGCGCGTCACCGGCGTCACCTGGTGCAGCGTGGTGGCGGGATAGAGGAACAGATGGCCCGCCTTGAGCTTGACCCGCTTGCCTTCGTGCCCGTCCTCGATCAGCAGCTCGCCCCCGTCATATTCCTCCGGATCGGCAAGAAACAACGTCGCGGAAAGATCGGTGCGCAAGTGCCCGCCGCCGGGCAGCGGGCGCCAGGCATTGTCGATATGGGTGCCGAAATGCTCGCCCACGCCATAGCGGTTGAACAGCGGGGGATAGATCGCCCGCGGGAGCGCGGCCGACTGGAACAGCAGCGAGCGCGAAAGCGCGGCGCGGATCTCTTCGCCAAGCTGGCGCGCCTCGGCACAATCCTGCGGCAGTTGCTGGTTGTGCTTGGCGAGCGCGGACTGATAGCCCGCGGTCACCTTGCCATCGGCCCAGGGCGCCTGGTCGAGCACGGCGCGCATCGCGCGCACCGTGGCGGCATCGAGCAGGGCTTCGATCTCGATCATCATGGCCAATCGGGCTGTGACAGCCCTAGTAGCTATAGGTCAAGGTGAAGGTCGCCGAACGCGCCGGGGCCGGGATCGACTGGGCCTGCCCGAAGGAGAGGAAATAGGTCTCATCGGCAAGGTTATAGACATTGATCCGCGCGCTCAGCCGATCGGTCAGCTGATATTCGGCAAAGGCATCAAACACCGTGTACGAAGGCGCGGTGATGACGAAATCGGCAGTGGGGCCGGGGCGCACATTGCTGGTGCGGCTCGAGGCCTATTGCACCCCGCCGCCCACCAGCAGCGCATCGGTGAGCGCATAGCTGGTCCAGGCGCTCAGCGCATGTTCCGGGGTCTGTTCGAGCCGCTGGCCGATCTCGAAGGGGCGGTTGGACTTGGTCACCTCGCCATCGAGATAGGAATAGCCCGCAAAGATGTTCCAGCGCGGGGTGATCGCGCCCACCGCCTGCACTTCGAACCCGCGCACCCGCTGTTCGCCATCGAGCACCACCGCCGGATCGCCCGGGTTGATCCCTGGGGNGCGGGCATTGTTGCGGGTGATCTCGAACAGCGCGGCGGAAAGCTGGAGCCTGCCGTCCATGAGATCGAGCTTGCCACCCAATTCGAAGGCCTCGCTGGTTTCCGGGGCGACGAAGAAATTGGCCGGCGTTACCGGTGGGTTGTTGTTGCCCCCGGCAAGCTGGATCACTTCCGAAGCGCTGCCCGGCTCGAAGGCGGTGGCCCAGGCGAAATAGAGGCTGGAATTGGCCGTGGGCTTGAACACCAGCGCGGCATTGCCGCTAAATTCGCTGTCCTTGCGGGTAAGATCGGTAACGAAGCCGGGGGCAATGCCATTGTCGTCAAAGCCGCGCACCCGGGTTTCGACCCAGTCGTGCCTTAGCCCCGCAACGATCCGCCAGCGCTCGCCCAGTTCGATGGTGTCAAAGAGGAAGAGCGAGACGGTGTCGAGATCGATCCGCGCCCGGGTGCCGTTATAGGCGAGCGTCTGGGCCGGAACGAAGGCGGGGTTGAACAGATTGCGCGCCGGGCCATTGGCATCGAGCCGGCGGCGGTTGCGGTTGGTCTCCTCGACATATTCGGCACCGATCACCAGGGTATGGCGGAAGGCCGGGCTGCCGAAGCTCGCCGTGAGCGTGGTCTGGTTGATGAACAGCTCGTCCACCTGATCGCGCGGCTTCATGTTGCCCACCACCTGGGTGTTGGCATTCAGCGTCGTAACCGTGCCGACGAAGCGCGGGGCCGAGACGATCTGGTCGAGCGCCACCCGGGCATAGCGGGTGATGTTGGCCAGCTGCACCGCCTCGTTCACCTTGTGATCGATGCGCGCGGTGATCGTGTCGGTCTCGACATGGCGGTAATCGGTCGAATAGCCGTAGAAATTGTCGCGATCGACCGGCGCGACCCGGCCCTCGAAGCCCGATCCGGCAAGGCTGGAATTGCGGGCATTGGGAAGGCCGAGATCGGGCAGGTCGTCCTGCTGAAGGTGCAGGTAATTGACCATCACCGTAGTATCCCCGCCGAGCCCGAAGCCGATCGAGGGGGCCACCGCCCAGCGCTCGTTCTCGACGAAATCGCGCCCCGGCTCGTCATTGTGGTGGGCCATGGCGGTAAGGCGCACAGCAATGCCGCGCTCCGCATCGAGCACGGCATTGCCATCAAAGGTGCCGCGGAAGAACTGATCGGTGCCCACCACCGCCTCGCCGAACAGGCTGTCCTTGAGGTTGGCCTGGCGGGTGACGATGTTGACCGTGCCGCCGACATTGCCGCGCCCGGCAAAGGCCGAGGCCGGGCCCTTGGTCACCTCGATCCGCTCGGCATAGAAGGGATCGCGGAAATAATTCCCCGGATCGCGGATGCCATCGACGAAGATGTCGTCGCGGGCGGAAAAGCCGCGCACGTTGAAGGCATCGCCCCCGCCCGGCGGGTTGCCCTCGCCCGCCTGGAAGCTCACCCCGGTGATGTTGCGCAGGGCATCGCGCAGGGTGCGCCGGCCCTGTTCCTCGAGCAGGTCGTCGGAAATCACCACCGCGGTCTGCGGGGTGTCGAGCAGCGGCAGCTGGTGCTGCGGGGNGGAGAGGGTTTCGCTGGCATATTCGCCGATCACCGTGATCTCGCGGGGGCCGGCCTCGGCCGCATCGAGGGCATCGACGTTGTCGGCCGCGGTTTCGGCCATGGCCGGGGCGGCGAGAAGGGTGGTGCCCGCAGCAAGCGCGCGGGTGAGCTGGCGACGGATCATGGAAACTCCCTGTGATTCGTTACCCCAGCTATTGAAAATTATTCGCATCTGCAAGCCTGGTGCGCAGATGAAAGTGATTATCAACCACCTGTGGCGCCGGTGCCGCGCCGCCCGTCACCACGGCGCGCGGCGGCTCAATGGCGTTCGCGGGTCAGCTCGCGGTCGGCCTGAAGCGCAAACCAGCCATGGCCCAGCACCGCCGCGCACAGGGCGATGATCAGCCCGAAGCCGAGCCAGTCGGAATGGCCATAGAGCCACACGCCGAGCGCCGGGGCATAGATGTAGCTCGCCCCGGCAAGGCTGGCGACGATGCCGCTTGCCTGGCCCTGTTCGGCGCGGGTCACGGCAAGGCTCGTGCCCGCGGTGGTGCCGGGGCGGAACAGGCCAAAGCCGAGCGAGGCGATGGCATAGCCAAGCGCAATGAGGTGCAGATCCCCCGCGATCCCCAGCACCAGCGTGCCCAGCGCCGCGGTGGCAATGCCCCAAAGGGTCGCCGCGCGCGGCCCTAGGTCAAAGCGCGGGATCAGCCCCCACTGGGCGAGCAGGGTGGCGATCGCCCCGCTCATCAGCACCAGCCCCACGGGCCCTGCGCCCTCGGTGGGCGCGGCGCGCAGGCCCAGCCGGTCGAGCACCAGAAAGCCGGTGATCCCCAGCACCATCGCCTGGGCATGGCCGCCGAAGAACCCGGCAAAGACCCAAGGCGCAAGGCGCGGATCGCGCCAGGAAAGATGCGGCGGCACCCCTTCTTCCGGCTCGAGCGCGCTTGCCGGATCGCTCGGCGCGCCCGAGGGCGCCGAATAGGGCGCCGCAAGGCCGCGCGCGGCAAATTGCGGCTCGTCATTGGGCAGGCGCAGCCGCAGCACCACCAGGGCGGCAAGGCCGATGAGGCCAAAGCACAGGAACGGGCCCGTCAGCCCGATCCCGAGGAAGGGCAGCACCATCAGCGGCGCGAGCGCCGGGCCGATCACCGTGCCGAGCCCGAAGCTCGAGGCAATGAGCGAGAGCGCCTGGGTGCGCTGCGCCCGCGGGGTGCGCGAGGCGACATAGGCCTGCACCGCCGGGGGCGCGGCGCTGCCGAAACCGCCATAGAGGCTGCGCGCCGCGGCAAAGGCGATGAGCGTCCACAGCGCCGACATCCAGCCCGAAAGCCCTGCCCACAGCACCGCCCCGCACAGCAGGAAGGAGACGATGAAGCCGAGGAGCCCCAGCGCCATCATCGCCTTGCGCCCGCGCCGGTCGGAACGCCGCGCCCAATAGGGCGCGCACACCACCCACAGCAGCGCCGACCAAGAATAGGCAAGGCTGATCCACACATCGGCAACACCGAGCGCGGTGCCGATCGAGGGCATCACCGATTGCATCGCGGTGTTGCCCGCCGCAGTCACCAGCATCACGGTGAACAGCAGGGCCATGCGCGCCGGCGGGATCGCGCCCGCACCGCTGCCGGGCGGGGCCGCGGCAGGCGGCCGGGCCGTCTCGGGATCGCGCGTGGCCATGGAGCTTGCGGCGGGCTGCTATTCGAAGACTTCGGCCACCCGCCCCGGCGCCTCGCCGGCAAGCTGGCGGTGGATCGCGCCGATCACCACCAGGAAGATCACGGTGATGAGCGTGTTGATGATCGCGCTCACCACCCCGTTGCCGATGGTTGCCACCTCGCCCCCGATCGCCGCAAAGATGAGCGTGAGGATCCCCTGCACCAGCGCGCTGATGATGCCGATCACCAGGAACAGCAGCGCGAGGAAGACAAAGATGCGCAGCGAATTGCCCTTGGTCAGCCGCCACGAACGCGCGATCGCGGCGAGAGGATTGGTGATCCCCTCGGTCGCGATCACCGGGGCAATGAGCGCGAACTTGATGACGAGGTAGATCACCAGCACCACCGCGGCGAGCAGCACCACCACGGTCGCCCAGGCCGGGGCGAAGGCGGCGACCAGGCCGAGCGGCAGGCCCACGGCCAGCCCCGCCAGCAGCGCGCTGATGATCTGGGCGGCAAGGTAGCTCGGCAGGCGCTTGGCGGCAGTTGCCAGCGCCTCGCGCACCGTGGGACGGCCGCGGTCGCTGAGCAGCGCGAGGATCGCCAGCGAGCCGACCAGCCCGGCAAGGCTGATCGCGAGGAACAGCGGCCAGTTGTCGGCATAGATCGCTCGCATCTGGCCAAGCGCGGCATCGAGGACCGCCTGCGGATTGTTGCTCGCCGCGCGCGCCGGCTCGGGATTGACAAGCTCGGGCACGAACAGCGCCGCGGCGAAAGAGGGCAGGAAGAAAAACAGCCCGGCAATTGCACCGATGGTGTCGCGGTTGGCGCCGAGCAGCGCACTCGCCTCGCTCCATGCCCGTCCCATGTCGAGTTTGCGGCTTGCCATGTCCTGTTCCTGTCCGATCCCTCAGCCTTGCGGCGGTGAAGCGACAATCGCCTCTTGATATGCGCGCTCAATGCCCCCACCGAAGCGGCATGGCAAGCATTGCTCCCGAAACCGTGATGCCCGCGCCGCCTGAATGGCGCATCGCCCCTGCGCAGGTGCCCTACGCGCAGGCGCTCGCCACGATGGAGGCGCGCAACGCTGCGGTGCAGGCCGGCACCGCGCGCGAGCTGATCTGGCTGCTCGAGCATCCCCCGGTCTATACCGCGGGCACCAGCGCCGATCCGGCGGAACTCATCGATCCGCGCTTCGAGGTGGTCGAGACCGGGCGCGGCGGGCGCTACACCTATCACGGCCCGGGCCAGCGGGTGGGCTATCTCGTGCTCGACCTTGCCCGCCGCGGCAAGGACGTGCGCTGCTTCGTCCATGCGATCGAGGGCTGGGTGATCGCTGCGCTCGCGCGCTTCGGGGTGGAAAGCTGGCGGGCCGAGGGGCGCGTGGGCATCTGGACGCGCGATATCGACGGGGCCGAGGCCAAGATCGGCGCGATCGGCGTGCGCGTGCGCCGCTGGGTGACGATGCACGGCTTTTCGGTCAATCTCGATCCTGATCTTGCGCATTTCGGCGGGATCGTGCCTTGCGGCATTGCCGAATATGGCGTCACCAGCCTTGCCCGGCTTGGCCTTCGCGTGAGCGCAGAGGAATGGGACGCGGCGCTGGCCGCAACCGCGGCGGATTTTCTTGACGCGCTGGCCGCTTCGGCCAACAGGGCGTGCCGATGATGCGCGCGCTCGCCCCTCTTGCCCTGTTGCTGCTGGCCGCCTGCAACGAGGAGGCCGCCCCTGCGGCGCAGGGGGAGAAGGCGGCGGGCGAGGTGCTTGGCGGCACCATCAGCGATGCGATGATCCCGCTCGATCAATTGCAATCCGAAGCCCCGCTCGCCCCGCGCCAGAGCCCAGCGGCGCCGAGCCTCGATGCCGAGCAGCCCGAGGTCAGCCCCGCGCCGGGGATCGAGGACGGGGCCGAGAGCGCGGCGGGGGAGGGGGGCGCGCCGACCGCGCAGGAATCGCCGAATTAGGCTCTGCCCCCCCCGCGCCGCTTGATGGCGAGAGCCGGGTGCCCGGGTGTGGCCGCAAGCGCTGCGCCGGCCATTCAAGAACCGCAGATGTGGGTGCCATCAACGCCCTTCCCCGTGGGGAAGGGTTGGGGGATAGGGGCGGGGCTGCGAGGCCTCGTGTCCAAGCGGCGCGGAGATCCCCCCGCCCCCTCTCGCAAGGGGAGGGGCGAAGAAAGGGAGAGCCTTGTCCCCCTTTGGCCCTACTCGGCCGCCTGGGCCTGTTCCTCTTCCAGCGTGGGATAGTCGATGTAACCCTGGGGAATCGGGAAGTACCAGCTCTTGGGCACGTCCTTGTTGGGGTTCCAGTGCGCGCCCACTGCGATGCGCTTTTCCAGATCGGGGTTGGAGATATAGGGTCGGCCAAAGCTCACCGCGTCGCACTTGCCGCTGGTGATATCGGCCTCGGCCTGTTCTGCCGTGTAGTCCGAATTGAGGATCAGCGCGCCGGTGTAGATCTGGCGGATGAGCGGGCTCTGCTTGGGCACGTCGGTCTGGCCGAAGGTGCCGTTGGGGCCGGGTTCGCGCAGCTCGACAAAGGCAAGCCCCAGCTCCTCGCACNCCCTCGCCGCCGCGCCGAAGGTGGCCGGCGGATCGCTGTCATCGCAGCCCTGGGTCTCGCCATTGGGGGAAAGGCGGATGCCCACCCGATCGGCGCCCCAGACATCGATCAGCGCTTCCAGAACCTCGCGCATGAAGCGGGTGCGCTTTTCCGGGCTGCCGCCATATTCATCGCTGCGAAGGTTGGTTGAGTCGCGCAGGAACTGGTCGACGAGGTAGCCATTGGCGCCGTGGAGCTGCACCCCGTCGAACCCGGCCTTCTTGGCGTTTGCGGCGGCGCGGGCGTAATCGGCGATGGTGCGCTTGATGTCGGCGTGGGTCATCTCGCGCGCGAGGGCATAGGGCTGCTTGCCGATCGGCGTGTGCGCCTCGCCCGGGGCCTGGGTGGCGCTGGCCGAGAAGGGCGGCTCGCCATCGAGGAAATAGGGGTGGACGATGCGGCCCATGTGCCACAGCTGCATGACGATAAGCCCACCTTCCGCGTGCACGGCGCTGGTGGTGGCCTTCCACGCCTCGGTCTGCTCATCGCTCCAGATGCCCGGCGCGCTCGGCCAGCCAAGCCCTTCGCGGCTGATCCCGGTTGCCTCGGAAATGATCATGCCCGCGCCGGCGCGCTGGCGGTAATAGGTCGCCATCAAATCATTGGGCACGAACATCGGATCGGCCGCGCGCCCGCGGGTGAGCGGGGCCATGAAGATGCGGTTCTTGGCGTGCAGCGCCCCCATGGTGAGCGGCTGGAACAGAGCTTCGTGCATGTGGGTAATCCTTGGGATTGGGTTGCGATTGGCTATCCACTTGGCCCTGCCGCGGCTAGGGCGCAAGCATGGAAAATGACGGGGCCAGCAAAGCCAGGCTTTTGGCAGGCGAGGGGCGCCCGCCCGGCTGGCTGCTGCTCGCCGCGCTGATCGGCGGCAATGTCGCGCTCGCGCTTGGGCCGTGGTTCGTGCGCGCGGCCGATACCGGGCCGGTCGCCGCGGGGTTCTGGCGGCTCGCCTTGGCGCTGCCCTTCATGGTGCTGCTCGCTCGGGCCAATCGCCAGCCGCTTCTCGGAATGCCGGCGCGCACGCTGGCGCTGGTGGCGCTGGGGGCGGTGACCTTCGCGCTCGATCTTGCCAGTTGGCACATCGGCATCGGCATGACCCGGCTGGGCAATGCCACGCTGTTCGGCAATTCGGGCTCGCTGGTGCTGTTGTTCTGGGGCTTCATCGTCCACCGGGTGCTGCCGGGAAGGCTCGAATGGCTGGCGATCACCTTCGCGCTTGCCGGCGCGGCGATCCTGATGGGGCGGAGCCTCGAGATTTCGCAGGCGACGCTGGTGGGCGACCTGTTCTCGGTGGCGGCGGGGCTGCTCTATGCGGTCTATCTCCTCACCCTGCAGAACGCGCGCGGCGCCTTTGGCGCTTGGAGCCTGCTCGCCTGGGTGAGCCTGTTCGGCGCCCCGGTGCTGCTGGGGATCGCGCTTGCGCTGGGCGAGCCGGTGTGGCCGCAGGATTGGGGGCCGGTGATCGGCCTCGTCGTGATGAGCCAGCTGGTCGGCCAGGGGCTGATGGTCTTCGCGCTCAAATATTTCCCGCCGCTGGTGGTGGGCCTTGCGCTCCTCACCCAACCGGTGGTGGCCTCGGCCTATGGCTGGCTGGCCTTTGGCGAGGTGCTGAGCGGGCTCGACATCATCGGCATGGTGCTGGTGGGCGCGGCGCTGGCGGTGAGCCGGGCGCGGGGGTAGATGCCGCGCGCAGGCTCAATCCCCGCTCAGCCGCACCTTGCCCAGATCGCCCATCCCCACGGTGCCGCTCGCCATTTCCAGCATCCTATCGAGGCTGCGCCTGGCCTTGATGCGCACCTCCTCGTCGATGGCGATCTGGGGCTGAAGGTCGCGCAGCGCGGCGTAGAGCTTCTCGAGCGTATTCAAGGCCATGTAGGGGCAGATGTTGCACGAGCAATTGCCGTCCGCCCCTGGCGCGCCGATGAAGGTCTTCTCAGGCAGGGCCTTTTCCATCTGGTGGATGATGTGCGGCTCGGTCGCCACGATCAGGGTGTCGCCGGGGAAGGTCTTGGCGAAGCTGAGGATGCCGCTGGTCGAGCCGACGTAATCCGCGTGGTCGATGATGCTCGGCGGGCATTCGGGGTGCGCGGCGATCGGCGCGCCCGGATATTGCTCCTTCAGTTTCAGCAGCTCGGTCTCGCTGAAGGCCTCGTGGACGATGCACACGCCCGGCCAGAGCAGCATTTCGCGGCCGAACTTGCGCGCAAGATAGCCGCCAAGGTGCCGGTCGGGTCCGAAGATGATCTTCTGCTCGGGTGGGATCTGGGCGAGGATGGTCTCGGCGCTCGACGAGGNGACGATGATGTCGGAGAGCGCCTTCACCTCGGTCGAACAATTGATATAGGTGAGCGCGATGTGATCGGGGTGGGCTTCGCGGAAGGCCTTGAACTTTTCCGGCGGGCAGGAATCCTCAAGGCTGCACCCGGCGTCCATGTCGGGCAGGATCACCGTTTTGTGGGGCGAGAGGATCTTGGCCGTCTCGGCCATGAACTTGACCCCGCAAAAAGCGATCACATCGGCATCGGTCGCCGCCGCCTTGCGCGAAAGCTCGAGCGAATCCCCGACGAAATCGGCCAGATCCTGGATCTCGGGGCTCTGGTAGTAATGCGCAAGGATCACCGCGTTGCGCTCCCGGCGCAAGCGGTCGATCTCGGCCAAAAGGTCGGCGCCGGTGGGGATCTTGGTGAGCGTGGTCATCGGGCGGCTTTCGCTGGGCTGGGATGGCGTTGATATAGGGGCGCTCGCTGGCTTAGACCNCCCGCCAGACCTCGCCCTCGCGCCGGGCCATCCCGCGCTTTTCAAGATCGAGGAGATGCGCGGTGACGCTCATCTCGGCGGCAGGCACGAGGCGCGGGTCGAGCCCCTTGTACATATCGGGGATGAAGCCCGCCACTGCGCGCGGCGCTTCGGCAAGCAGGCGCAGGATCTGCGCCTCGCGCTGGCGGCGGTGGGCGATCATGCCGCGCACCAGCTGGCGGGGCTTGTCGATCGCGGGCCCGTGGGCCGAGNGATAGACCCGGTCCTCGCGCGCCATCAGCTTTTCCAGGCTGGCCATGTAATCGCCCATGTCGCCATCGGGCGGGATCACCACGCTGGTTGACCAGCCCATCACATGGTCGCCGGTGAACAGCGCGCGCGATTCTTCGAGCGCAAAGCACAGGTGGTTGGAGGTGTGGCCCGGGGTGGCGACCGCGATCAGCGTCCAGCCGGTGCCGCGCATCCCCTCGCCGTCGGCAAGCACCCGATCCGGCGCATAGGTGGGATCGAAGGCCTCGTCGGCGCGCGGCAGGTCGCTTGCGAGCACCAGCGGCGCGCAGCCCACCACCGGCGCGCCGGTGCGCTGGCTGAGCGGCGCGGCGGCCGGGGAGTGATCGCGGTGGGTGTGGGTGCACATGATCGCCAGCACCCGCCGCCCGGCGATCGCTCCGATCACCGCCTCGAGGTGCGCCGGATCGTTCGGCCCCGGATCGATCACCGCGCAGTCCGGCCCTTGCGGCTCGCCCACCACATAGGTCTGCGTGCCGGTGAAGGTGTAGGGCGAAGGATTGGGAGCGAGCACGCGGCGCACCAGCGGTTCGACATCTTCGGCTAGGCCCGTGGGCCAGGGCTGGGGAGGGATCGTGACCATGGGTTTGCATATGCGGCGGCGCGTGGCAGAAGTCACGCCCAAGCGCGCAGGGGGGACGAGCCCACCGGCGCCCGGGCGGAAGGTTGTGCGCAGCAACCGCGCGCGCATAGGGAGAAATGGGTGCGCGGCAACCTCGCGCTCAAGCAACGAAGTGGGTGCGCAGCAAAGATGTCCGATTACATCCTCGTGCTCGATGAGGGCACCACCTCCACCCGGGCGATGCTCTTTGCCGCGGATGGGGTGCTGGTAGCGAGCAGCCAGGCGCCGCTCNCCCAGCATTATCCGCGCGCCGGCTGGGTCGAGCACGATCCGCAGGAAATCTGGGACAAGACCCTCGCCTGCGCGCGCGAGGTGATCCCGCGGGTGGGCGGGGCGGCGATGATCGCCTGCATCGGCATCACCAACCAGCGCGAGACCGTGGTGGCCTGGGACATGGCAAGCGGCGCGCCGCTCGCCCATGCCATCGTCTGGCAGGATCGCCGCACCGAGCCGCTCTGCGCCGCGCTGCGCGAGGCGGGCGAGGAGGAGGCGATCGCCGTGCGCACGGGCCTGAGGCTCGATCCCTATTTCTCCGCCACCAAGATGCGCTGGATGCTCGACCACGTGCCCGAAGTGCGCGCCGCGGCAGAACGGGGCACGCTCGCGTTTGGCACGGTGGAAAGCTGGCTGGTCTACAAGCTCACTGGCGGCGCGGCGCATGTCTCGGATGCGAGCAATGCCAGCCGCACGCTGCTGATGGGGCTCGAGGATGCGCAGTTCGACGAGGGCCTGTGCGAATTGTTCGGCGTGCCGCGCGCGGCCCTGCCCGGGGTTACCGACATGGCCGGCCCGCTTGGCCTCACCGACAAGGCACTGTTCGGCCGCGCTATCCCGATCACCGGGCTTGCCGGTGACCAGCAGGCCGCCACCATCGGCCAGGCCTGCCTCGCGCCCGGCGAGACCAAGGCGACCTATGGCACCGGCGCCTTCGTGCTCACCTGTCAGGGCAGCCGCATCCCGCGCTCGACCAACCGCCTGCTCGGCACGGTGCTGACCCAGATCGAAGGGCAGCGCAGCTATGCCATCGAAGGCTCGGTCTTCGTCGCCGGCAGCCTCATCCAGTGGCTGAGGGACTCGCTCGGGATCGTCGCCGTGGCCGAGGAGACCGAGGCGCTCGCCCGCTCGATCCCCGACAGCGGCGGAGTGGTGATCGTGCCGGCGCTCGCTGGCCTCGGCGCGCCGCATTGGCAGCCGCAGGCGCGCGGGGTGATCGCGGGCTTGAGCTTTGCCAGCGGCAAGGCCGAACTGGCGCGCGCCGCGCTCGAGGCGATGGCGCACCAGACCCACGATCTGGCCGCCGCCTTTGCTGCCGATGGGGCGCCGTGGCAGGCCCTGCGGATCGATGGCGGCATGGCGGCAAATGACTGGATGGCGCAGGATCTCGCGGACATTCTCGGCCTGCCGGTCGAGCGCCCGGCCTTCGTCGAGACCACCGCGCTCGGCGCGGCGATGCTGGCGGCGAGCGGGGCCGGGCTCTATCCCGATCTGGCCGCCGCCGCCGAGGCGATGCGCGGGGGCCTCACCCGCTTTGAACCGACAATGGCCGATGATGTGCGCGCGGCGCGGCTCAACATGTGGCGCAAGGCCCTCGCCGCCGCCTAGCCGCGCAGCGCGGCTAACCCCGTCGCCCGAATTCGCGCCCGATGCGTTCCTGAAAGGCGCGCGCGGGTGAATCCATCTCGAAATGCTGGCGCCAGGCCTCGTCCAGCCGCGCGATGCGCCGATGCAGCCGCTCGGTATCGGCGATGAGTTCGCGGGTGGCCGGCTCGAGCAGGGCAAGCTGGGCCGGATCGGCAGGACGATCGGGCGGCAGCGCCCCGTGCAGGCGCACCTGGCTTTCGCTGAGTTCGCCCGAGAACAGCGCCCGCTGGTTGAGCAGCCAGGCCAGCACGTGCATCATCCGCGTGGTGGTCTTGAGCCCCTCGGTCGAGAGCGCGAGGCGCACCAGCGCCTCCTCGCCGCTGGGCGGCTCGCGCGTGCCCGCGGTGAACACCGCGCGCACCTCGTCGGCCAGCACCAGCGCCTCGCTGTAGAGCGCCTCGATGATCGGCCGGGACAGGTTGCTCGTGCGCGCCATGGTGCGCAAGGCAATAAGCCACAACGCCCCGCGTCGCCACGCGCGCATGGTTACTTTCCCGGCAATTTTTGCACCCGTCCCGCAGGGAAACAGATTGGCGCGGCGCCGAGCTGGGCGGCAGGCTCGGGCGGCTCAGGCGATGATGTCGGGCAGCAGCGTGTCCTCGATGATCGCGATCTGGTCCTTGAGGCGCAGCTTGCGCTTCTTGAGCCGGGCGATCTGGAGCATGTCCGCGCCCGCGCTGCCGCGCGCCGCCTCGGTCAGCGCGGTGATCGCGGCATCGAGGTCGCGGTGTTCGAGCTTGAGCAGCTCGAGCCGCTTGCGCAGTTCCTCCTCGGTCATGCCGCCTGTGCTCCTCCTTCGCGCGCCTGTGAGCGCATCATGCCGCCCGCGCCCGTGTGCAGCTAAGCGTTCCGCAGCGATTCGATAAGGGGCAGCCGCGCTTTTGCGCATGCGGCGCCGCGGCCCGCCGCAGCGCAGATGGGGCCCGTCCGTTCACGATCCATTAGGGCTTTCAAAGCCAGGCTGCTTGTGGTTTCACTGAAACCTGCGGCTCGGCCGCAAACGCTGCCGAGTCGCCTTTCCGGGGGCATCCCCCCGCAGGACAGGAGAACGCGATTATGGCATCGAGCGCAGTGTCTTCCCNCCTCCACGCCCTTCAAGCCAAGCACGCCGGCCTCGAGGCCCGACTGCGCGAGGAGATGGCCCGGCCCCAGCCCGACACCGCGACGATCCAGCAGCTCAAGCGCCAGAAGCTGCGTCTCAAGGAGGAAATGGCCGGCTTCTAGCCGCCGCGCGGGGCCGCTTCGGCGGCGCCCGGCATCGGCGCGCCCATCTGCGCGGCAGGTGCGCGCGGCGCATCTGGGCTTTTGCATTTGCCGCGGGGAATGCATAGAGCTTGGCGGACATGAGTGCCGCCGCCGCCGCCCGCCGCATCCTCACCCGCCTCACCGGCGTCATGGCCTCGCGCCTGCACGCCCAGGCCAAGCTCGACCAGGTGGTCGAGATCATCGGCGAATGCCTCTCGAGCGAGGTGTGCTCGATCTATCTCCTGCGCGACGGGATGCTCGAGCTGTTCGCCACCCGCGGGCTCAACCAGAGCGCGGTGCACGTCACCCGCATGGGCGTGGGCGAGGGCCTGGTGGGGGCGATCGCCAAGAAGATCGAGACGCTCAACCTCGCCGAGGCCAAGGCCCATCCCGATTTCCAGTATCGCCCCGAAACCGGCGAGGAGAAGTTCCATTCCTTCGCCGGGGTGCCGATCGTCTACCGCGAGCGCGCGGNGGGCGTGCTGTGCGTCCAGCATGTCGAGCCGCGCCGCTACGAGGACGTGGAGATCGAGGCGCTGCAGACCACCGCGATGGTGCTCTCCGAACTGATCGCCAATGCCGAGCTGATCGACGAGGAGGACGCCCGCGCGCTCACCCCCGAGCAGACCGGGCCGCAGACCCTTGCGGGCCTCACCCTCGTCAAGGGGCTGGGCGCGGGCCATGCGGTCTATCACCAGCCGCGGGTGGAAATCACCCAGGTGATGGCCGAGGACACCGAGGCCGAGCGCCAGCGGGTCTATCGTGCCTTTGACCGGATGCGCGAGCAGATCGACGCGCTCGCCAGCCAGGCCGAGTTCGGGGTGGGGGGCGAGCACGAGGAGGNGCTCGAGACCTACAAGATGTTCGCCTATGACGAGGGCTGGTCGCGCCGGATCAACGAGGCGATCGATTCCGGTCTCACCGCCGAGGCTGCGATCGAGCGGGTGCAGCAGCACACCCGGATGCGGATGCGCGAGATCGACGATCCGCTGCTCGCGGACCGCATGCACGATCTTGAGGATCTCTCCAACCGCCTGCTGCGCATCGTTGCCGGGCAGGTCGGCACCGCCGCCTCGCAGGGGCTGCGGCGCGACACCATCCTCATCGCCCGCAATCTCGGCCCGGCCGAGCTGCTCGAATATGACAAGCGGCGTTTGAAGGGCGTGATCCTCGAGGAAGGCTCGCTCACCGCCCATGTGGTGATCGTTGCCCGGGCGATGAACGTGCCGGTGCTGGGCCGAGTCAAGAACGTGCGCACCACCATCCGCGAGGGCGATGAGATCCTGCTCGATGCCAGCGCCGGCCAGGCCATCATCCGCCCGCTGCCGCAGGTGGCCGAGGCCTTCCACGCGCGCTTTGCCAAGAGCCGCGAGAAGCAGGCGGCCTACGCCTCCTTGCGCGATGTCGAACCCTTCACCCGCTGCGGCACGCGCATCCAGGTGATGATGAATGCCGGCCTGCGCGATGACATGGCGATGCTGGCGCTGACCGGCGCCGATGGGGTGGGGCTGTTCCGCACCGAGTTCCAGTTCCTCGTCTCGGCCNCCCTGCCGCAGCGCGAGCGCCAGACCCGGCTCTACCGCGACGTGCTCGATGCGGCCGGTGACAAGCCGGTGATCTTCCGCACCGTCGATATCGGCGGCGACAAGTCGGTGCCCTATCTCGCCTCGGAGATCGCCGCGCAGGATGAAAACCCGGCGATGGGCTGGCGCGCGCTGCGCCTCGCGCTCGAGCGCGAGGGGCTGATGAAGGTGCAGGCCCGCGCATTGCTCGAGGCCGCAGCCGGGCGCGCGCTTTATGTGATGTTCCCGATGGTGGGCGAGCCCTGGGAGTTCGACGCGGCCAAGGCCGTGTTCGATGAACAGCTCGCCTTCCTGCGCGCGCAGAAGAAGCTGCTGCCCGAGCGCATCCATTTCGGCGCCATGCTCGAGGTGCCGGCGCTGGCCGAGGTGCTCGATCTGCTGTTGCCCAAGCTCTCCTTCCTGTCGATCGGCACCAATGATCTGACGCAATTCCTGTTCGCCGCCGACCGGGCCAATCCCAAGCTCGCCGAGCGCTATGATTGGTTGAGCGTCTCGATCCTGCGCTTCCTGCGCCGGGTGGTGGAGGCCAGCCGTGGTTCGGACGTCGATATCGGGGTGTGCGGCGAGATGGGCGGTCGGCGGCTCGAGGCGCTGGCGCTGCTCGGCATCGGCTATCGCCGCCTCTCGATCACCCCCACCGCGGTCGGCCCGATCAAGGAGATGGTGCGCAAGATCGACCTTGCCGAATTGTCCGCGGCGATGGCCGGCTGGCTCGCCGATCCGGCCACCAACCTGCGCCGGGAACTGGCCGCCTGGGCCGAGGCGCGCGAAATCGAGTATGATTGACCCATCGCGAGCCGCTGGCAGGTGCACAGGGCGTGGCGGCGTGCTAAGGCAGGGCCTGTCCGGCGGCGCGCGGCGCGCGAATCCGGTTCAAGGTCGATTCAGCCACGTATTTTCAGGGACAGCCTCGGCAGAAGGCGCAAGTTCGGGTCATGGACAGCAAGCACGAGGATGGCGCGCCGGACGTGCCGGACAGCGCGGTTGAGGAGATCNCCCCGGGCGCCGGCGGCCCCGGGGCGCGCCTGCGCGCCGCGCGCGAGGCGCAGGGTCTTGCGCTGGCGCATATTGCCGCGGAAACCCGCATCCCGCTGCGCCATCTCGAGGCGATCGAGCGCGGCGCCTTCGACACCCTGCCGAGCCGCACCTATGCGATCGGTTTTGCCCGCAGCTATGCCAGGGCCGTGGGGCTCGACGAGGCGGCGATCATCGCTGCGGTGCGCGCCGACCTCGGCGATGGCGGCGCACCCCGCAGCGTGCCGGGCGCGGGGCTGGAGCCGGGCGATCCGGCGCGGGTGCCCTCGCCGGGCCTTGCCTGGGCCGGCGCGCTGGCGGCGCTGCTGCTGGCGGTGGGGGCCTATGCCTTCTACAATTCCCATTTCGCCGCGGGCAGCGTGCCCGGCTCGCTCCTGCCCTCCGCGCCCGAGCCCAGCCCCGCCGCACCCGCCCGCGCGGCGCCCAGTCCGGTCGCGGCGGTGCCCGGCGGGCCGGTGGTGCTGACCGCGCTCGAGGATGGCATCTGGGTGCGGCTCTACGAGGAAGGCGGCGCGCGCCTCGCCGAGCGCACGTTGGCCAAGGGCGAGACGCTGACCGTGCCCGCCGAGGCGCGCGATCCGCGGCTCAACACCGGACGGCCTGACGCGCTGGCGATCACCATCGGCGGGCAGGCGGCGGCGCCCTTGTCCGATCGGCCGGTGACGCTTGCGGGCGTGCCGGTTTCGGCCGCGGCGTTGCGCGCCCGTGCCGCGCCTGCCGCCCCCGCCAGCGCCAGCCCGACCGCGGCGCCCGGCACAGCGCCCCCGCGCGGCGAGGCGCGCGCGCCGGCGCGCCGTGCGCCATCCGCAGCCGAAGCCGCGCCTTCCGCAAGCGCGTCCGACACCCCGCCGCCCCCCGCCTCCGAGCCTGCCGACAGCGCGCGCAGCGAGGCGCCCGGCGCCTGAGGCCTTGCCCTTGCGGCATCCTGCCGATTTAGCCGTTGATGATCGGCCCGCTTCCTCTCGACTTGGACGCCGCGCCAAGGCAGGGAAGGGCGGCAATCTCACCCGGCCCGGCCCCAGCGGCTGGGCCACAGACCCGGGAGCCTGACGCGCCATGACCAGAGCCCATCGCCCCGTCTTCGCCCGCCTGTCCGGCGCCATGCTGGCAGCCGCCGCGATCGCCGCTGTGCCAGCGCCCGCTGCGGCGCAGGACAACACCACCGCCGAAGCGCGCCTGCGCAAGATGGAGGCCGAAATCCGCGCACTCCAGCGCAAGGTTTTTCCCGGTGGGGACGGGCGCTTGTTCGAGCCGCAGATCGCCCCCGGCACCGCCGCCACAACCTCGCCGAGCGTGAGCACGCCCGCCGCCACCGCGGTGACCGACATCCTGCTACGGCTCGATGCGCTCGAGGCCCAGCTCCAGGCGCTCACCGCGCGCGCCGAAGAACAAACCAACCGGATGGTCCAGCTCGATACCCGGCTGACCGCGCTCGAAACCCGCAGCAATGCGCCACTGGTGGCTGCGGCGCCAGCAGGCGTAGCGACGCCCTCTGCATCGAGCCCCACGCCGGCCTCTCCATCCGCCCCTGCCCCCGCCAATGCCGGTGCGACGCCGCGCCCGGCGGCGCCTGCGGCAAGCCCGCCGCGCGCCGCAAGCCCGGCGCCGCCGGGCGCCTCTGCCGGGGCCACCGCTGCCAGCGCGTCCGCGCCCAGCGCCACCCGCCTTGCCGCGGTGCAGGCGATCGCCAAGCCGCAGACCGCTGATCCGGGCGATGATGAATACAGCTATGGCTTTCGCCTGTGGAACGCGGGCTTCTATCCCGAGGCGCGCCAGCAGCTGATGAGGTTCGTCGAGCAATATCCCAACCACCCGCGCATCAGCTATGGCCGCAATCTGCTTGGCCGCGCCTTCCTTGACGACAACATGCCCAAGGAGGCGGCAGGCTGGTTCCTCAAGAACTACAACGCCGACAAGGCCGGCGCCCGCGCGCCCGACAGCCTGCTCTATCTCGGCCAGGCGATGATCGCGCTCAAGGACACCAAGCGCGCCTGCGTCGCGCTTGCCGAGTTTGCCGAGACCTATCCGCTGATCGCCTCGGGGCGCCTTGCCAGCGAATACCAGGCGACGCGTGCCAAGGTGACGTGCAACTGATCGAGGCGGCGGCGCGCCGCTTTGCCGCCGATCTGGCGGCGCTGTGGCCCGAGGCCGAGCGCCATGGCCCGCTGGGCCTTGCGGTCTCGGGCGGAGCTGACAGCCTTGCCCTGCTGCTCATCGCCCATGCCGCGCTGCCGGGCAGGATCGCGGTGGCGAGCATCGATCACGGGCTGAGACCTGAGGCGGCGGCGGAAGTGGCGCTGGTCGAGCGTGTTGCTGCCCAGCGCGGCATCCCCTTTGCCGCGCTTGCGGTGAGGCTTGCCCCGGGCAACACCCAGGCCCGCGCCCGCGAGGCGCGCTATGCTGCGCTGGCGCGCTGGGCGAGCGGCGCCGGGCTGGGGGCGGTCGCGACCGCGCACCACGCCGATGACCAGGCCGAAACCCTGCTGATGCGCCTTGCGCGCGGCAGCGGGCTATCGGGCCTTGCCGGGGTGCGCGGGCGCGGCCTCATCCCCGAAAGCGAGGTGCCGCTGCTGCGCCCGCTGCTCGGCTGGCGGCGCTCCGAGCTGGCGGCGGTCGTTGCGGCAGCCGGGCTGGTGCCGGTCGATGACCCTTCGAACCACGATCCCGCCTTTGACCGTGCCCGGATGCGCGCCGCGCTGGCCGAGATGCCCTGGCTCGATCCGCTCGCGCTGGCCGCGAGCGCTGCACATCTGGCCGAGGCCTGGGCGGCGCTCGAATGGTATGGCGAGCTTGACTGGCACGAGATGGTGCTGCGCGAGGAGAGTGCCGAGGGCGCGCCCTGCTATGCCTATTGCGCCAACGCCCCGCGCATCATCGGGATCGAGACGATCCTCAGGATCCTGCGCGCGCTCGGCGGCCATGCCAGCCGGGCCGAGGCCGCGCGCGCGTGGGACCGGCTGTGGGCGGGGCATAACGCCTCGCTCGGCGGGGTGCTGGCGGTGCCGAGCGCCGAGAAGGTGGAGAAGGTGGGGGTGGTGATGCGGGTGTGGCGCTTTCGCCCCGAGCCGCCGCGCCGGGCGCCGAGCTAGAGCGTTTTCCGTTCATTTCGGCTCATATCCGCATGATCTGAAGTAATTGGCGCATTCGTCTGGCTGGAAGATGTCAAGGAGCCTGCCGATCAGGTCCCAGAGGCCGCGAACGGGGCGCTCGCCAGCCTTTCGCAGCATGGCCTTGAGCCGGGAGAACGCCTTCTCGATCGGGTTGAAGTCGGGGCTGTAGGGCGGGAGGAAGCGCAGCGTGGCACCGGCTGCTTCGATCTTTTCCTTTACCGCCCCCCGTTTGTGGCTCGACAGGTTGTCCATGATGACCACGTCACCGGGCTTGAGTTCGGGCACCAGCACTTGGGTGACATAGGCTTCGAACCAGTCGCCGTTG
>Ga0049071_1000056_pt1 | contig 95260 bp, 90 predicted proteins | sample FECB24metaG_FD_55024 | JGI IMG/M metagenome (GOLD analysis project Ga0049071, IMG submission 55024) | Cyanobacterial communities from the Joint Genome Institute, California, USA from Joint Genome Institute, California, USA - FECB-24 metaG ... | reverse complement strand
GCATCGGCCACCAGTGGACGTGCTTGAGAAGGCGAATATAGGCGAGTTAGCCGAATCTTGAAAAAATTATACAATTTTTCTTGTTTTTAAAGACAGTACCAATGAGGGTTGATGGATGATGACGCTACGTTACTGAACACAGGCCACTTTCAACCTTTACACCCTCATTGGGTTGGGCTGCAAACCTCACCTCGAGACGAGCTTCCTGTCACACGAGAGCTACCCTATTAAACGAAATAAGGTATTAATTGGTAGCTTTATTGACTTCGCTCCATTTTCGAGTCAAAGCAATTGCGTCGTCTGCCAACATATGCCCCGAAAGCATTTTATTCATTTCATCTAAAATCTTCACTTCCATCAAATCTAGAGTCTGCTGCAAACTTTGTACATTGTCTTTATCGTAAAGAAATTCCATTTCTTTTGTATTTAAAACAGCATTCAAAAGTTGATTTGTACCGTTATCTTCACGCCATGGCTTTGCTTTTCCTTTACTGTAACTTTCTTTAAGATAATACACAAGTCTGCCTATTACAGCCCCATAAACGTACAGTAGTAACGACAGTTTTTGCGATAGGAAAGGTCTTAGCTTCTGGATTTCTTTAGTAAACGGCGAATACTCATTAGTGAAACGATACATATCGATATCGTTTATTAAATCGCCGAAGCTACCATCTCCTCTAGTATTTCTGTCCAAAGTTTGATTATTAACTTCGCTGTCTAAAAGTATCGAGTATGTCAGATACACTACCGGTGGCATTGTAGCTCTGATTTTTAAAAGATTATCCCAAGCTGCGTCTACAGATGTAATTCTTTTTTCTAACACCTTATGATTAATTTGACCACTTTGGTTTAGTAAAGCTGATACAATAGAAGTGTCTTTTTGTTTATCAGCTTTAATATGTTCTATCTCTTTATTTAACGTAGCTCTTAGATTTTCAACATCTCTATTTGTAGACCTCTGCCATGATTGCTTTAATCTTTCAGAAATAAGGCCACCTAACCAGACTGAAATTCCAGTTAATATAATTCCTATAGTTCCTACACCTCCGAGAAGTATAAATAATTCTGATTTTGTTAATTCTATAATGGCATCCTTCATATTTGTGTTTTAGGGGATTGTATTGTCGTAAGTGCCCTCATTGGGTTGGGCTGCAAATCCGCCCTCGGGACGCGCTCCCTGTCATCGGGAAGCCAACCCACGCGGAGCGATAGATATTGATCTCCTTGCAGTTAATAATAGTCGTAGTATGATTGCATTTCTGATTCATACTCAGACCGTAAAATATCAATAAATTCCTCAGTTAAATCAATCATGCGAAATATATAATCACTCTGCCAATCGAAGAAATTATATAGTTTTTTCATCGTTGACACGAAGTTATACAAATCTATGTTGGTTATTTTTAAACTCGGTTTTCTGTCTTGTGCCGTGTCAACAGGATAGCGAAAAGAGAAAGACTTTGGGTCAATAAAATTGAACTCGTTTATCAGTCTTCCGATATTATCCAAAATCTTCTTATCAGGAGTTTCTATCTCGCCCGCTTCACTGATTTTAGCTCTATACGTGTTCCACAAGGAATTAAGGTTATGTCCATTTGGAAATTCGTACTCATGGTTAACTATGAAGTTTACTCCACTTATCAACTCTTTTAGACGTAATTCTAGGAAATGCCTATTGAGAAAGATAAGCGGATAAACTAAATAGTTGGCGTAAAAAGCACTGCCATCAAGCTGTTCAGACAATTTTATTGCTGCTGTTTTGTACCCTTCTGAAAATAGAAAGAATTTTTTAATGCCTGAACTGACAATTGCATTGTGCCTAAAATCCTTGTTGAAATCTTTAAACAGCTTGTCATTTACATCCGGCAGAGGTAATTCATCATTCATAGCAACATATTGATTTAACAAAACTACTGTCCTAACTAGGGCGATTAGCTTGTCAGCCGAAAGCCCGAATTTGAATCCCAAACTTACCCAACTTAGACGTTCATGCTGTCGACCGAAGCCGCCCAACGAGCCAAAACCGCCCTGTTTCGGGATGTGCCACCTGTCGCACACGATCCTACCACTACGTTGTTTTCCGCTTATTGCTCCACCCAACAACCACAGGGGCTGATGGCTGATGAGACCGGCTCAAGCAACAAACGTAGCGCCTGTCTTTACTCCCCTTTTTGGTTGGGCTGTTCGCCCTCCTTCGGGACGTGCTCCCTATCGCCGAGAGTGCCATTTGCTAATGATAGATTAGCCTGTCTACTCACCTCTATCTTTTTTTGATAATTTGCTTCAGCTTTTAGCTTCATCCTTGTGTGATCATCTTCTGACAATTTCTTCTCGAACCAACTCGCTAAATCCTTTATTTGGTCCGTTGACCACCAACCAAGCGGCACTGCATTCTTCTCAAAAAACTCGTAATACCAAGTGTAGAAGTTGGCAGAAAATAGTTCTCTTGCCACTTTGGTACTCAACTGTTTATATTTTATTGCCAGCCAAAGTCGTTGATAAAACCTCATCACGACGTACACACATAACGTTTTGTCTTCATCAATAGCTTCCAACTCTGGAATAGTTGATGTAGGATGCTGCTTAATGAACTCCCAAGCGTTGTGTCTATGCTTGCTCATTTCAGTATTATTAAGCTCCTTATGAAAATCAAAAGCAAGTGTTATTCTTTCTTTGTTTTTTGCTAAATAACGGCCAACAAATACGCCAGCTAAACCGGTGAAGATTTTAATCAGTGTATCGATTATATCAAGATCATAATTCATATAAATTGGAGAATTATCGAGGTGAAAGCTGGTGTGTAAAACATTCGGCAGTGTTTGCCTTTCGAGACGCGAAATCTATCAGCTAGAAGCCCAAAATGGAGCCCCTAAACTATACGTACCGGGGCGTTCATCTTGTCAGCCGCAACCTTGAAATGGAAGCCCAAACGCTGTCTTTCGAGGTTGCGGCCTGTCGCACGCAACCTAACAAACACGTTTTATCTGTTTGGCAGCACCCAACGCCATCATGTGCTGATGACGACCGTAGGGAGACATTTACACACATGGCAGGTTGGGCTGTTGGCCCGAAAATGGGACGTGCTTCCTGTCGCCGGAAGCGCAACTATTTATTTTTGTTTACACACTCTTACTTTCACTTTAAATGATTCTCTGCTTTACATTTTTCTATAAAATCTTTTTTATCCTTCTCGTAAAAAGGTTCTAAACTCTGACCAATTGTTAATCTTTGGTCATTTGTTTTCTCTAAATGCTTTGACCACTCTTCAAAAGTTGCATAGGTGCATTTCCCATTTTTAAATGTCCCTAATGTACCATTTGAGTCTGGCTTTTTTTTGCAAGATTCCAATGATATGAAAATTGCAAAAATTAGAATGTATCTCATAGACGTTGTGAGTTAAAATTCTACGGGAGGAAATTTGTTAGCAACTTCTGCACGCTCTGTTATTTGTATAACAGTCTCAGAATCGGCGTCTAATGCCTTAAGTTTACCCCAAATGAATCCTTTAAATTCTAATGATCCTGTACCTGTGATTCTGCCTAAATTCTCTACACTTCCGAAGGGTCCTTTTATCCAACGGAGGCCTATACTATTTGTGCCAGATCTGTTTGTTATTTTGAATAATACTCTACCCTTAATATTGATAAAAAAGAAGATTTGCTTTATCTCCCCAGGAGAAATTACAATAGTTTTCATACTGCACACTGGTTTGTCGCCTTTTTATTGGGCATATTTAAGTCTAACTGGACTTGAAACACAACGCGGTACAAAAGCAATATTAATTAGAGGCTATTAAAGACATATCTTCATTTATCTCAACGGCTAAAACGCCATTTTCTCCAATCCGTGATTTAACTCCATCAGAGTTAGGATTAACATTACTTATGTTGACAATTTTTTCTGTATTACCTTGAATAATTCTTACAATTAAATTGTAATTCCATTTAACTCCCCTATTATCTGCTGGGACTTTACCTGAAGGATAAGTAAAGGTAAATGACTTTTGACTTTGATCTTTTATTTCAGTCAGCTCAATTTCTTCAAGAGGTTTTTCTGAATAGGATTTTGCATTCACATTAAGTATATAGCCTATCCAACCTCTACCTTTACATCCAAATATACCTCCCCCGCATCCCTTCAAACGGCCTGGTACAAAAACCGCATTAGTACCGCTTTGGATTGCTTGGCCAGCCGATGAACCACAATTAGCTGTAGTTATTCCTAAACTAAAATTTATTACCTCCCATCCTGTTGGCAAAGGCCATAATCTGTCAGACCCTCGATCTATACCGCAATCATCAGAGCTATCATAATGGCTGAAAGAAAAACTATTTGTTGTTGGAAGCATTGCAGTTGGGTAATATTTAACATAAATATTATATGTTTTTTTTGGTACTATTTGTAAAGAAAGAGACTGCACTTGCCCACTGACGATTCTAATAAAACCAAAAATATTTTTCTTTTTTATAGGAGGGGATGCCGCAACTTTAATGGTTTCAATATTGCTTATTTTATTCAATACTTCTTCAGGCAATTTAGCAACAAACTCATTATTATTTTTAGATATAATTTTTGCAGCTTTTCCTCCTATCATTACAGGATAGTCTCCAAAATTTAAGAAATTACCTCTCACCTTAACAACAGGTTCGCCAATTCCAATCTGATACTTTTTCGGAATGATATATACTAGTCTAGGTTCTTTACTTCTTTTCAGATTGTATATGATATTATAGCCTGCTATATCTGCCTCTCCAGTCGCTACAATAGCCGCATCAGTTAAACCGGATCGAAGATTATTTGCTGCCTTTTCCATTTGTGCAATTAGACTTTCTGTATCCTCCACAAGCCTTTTTTCTGCTTCATCAAGTCTGTCCAGTGTATATTCTAATTTATCGCTTAAGCGTTTTTCATACTCAGCAAGTACAGCATTAGCAGTTGCAAGTAATGCTTCTGCTTGGGACCTTATTTCTGCTGGTAAGGACTTAATTGTGTTTGTTAAGTCATTAATTATAGACTTAAGGCCGATCATAACTATCCCAGCAGTAATAGGTGCTGCCACTCTGTTAGCTTGAATAGATCTTGATTTCATAATTAAAACCAAGCTATCAAGTTGCTTGGCAACCTCCTCCAATTTTTCCTCATCTAGGGTATTTTTTTGGAGAAAAGGAGACTTTGATAAACTTACCTGTTTTGATATTTGAAAACTTGATGGAATAGTCGACTCAATAATAAGTGAAGATGATAATTCGAGTTCATCTATCGGCTCTCTCTCATACGTCTGGTTATCACATGAGAATAACGAAAAAAGCAAAAAACTTAAGAATGTTTTTAGTATTTTCTTAGTAGTCATAGCTTTAGAATGGTTAGTTAGTACGGTTTAAATATTTAAAAGCAGTAAAAAATACTCACATAGGAGAAGTTTATTAAATCACTTTATTTATCGGTCGTAATTTGGCCAACCATACTTGCAAATTAACTTCTTAAGCATCTCCTGTATTATACTGAGTCCGAAAATGGAAGTCCTAAACTTGCATAAGCAAGGCTTTAAACCTGTCATCCTAAGCACGCCTAGTGAGCCTAAATTTTATCTTTGTTGAGACGTGCAACCTGGCCCACACTTTTCTAAGGCTCTTGCACTCCACCCAACAAGTATATGTACGCCAAACTGCGGAACTACAATAAGCTGAATTTCAGCTATATTTACGCCTTCGCAAGCGATGAAATCCTATCATGTTGCATTATGCTATTAAAGAACGTATTCGATCACGCTACTTGCAAATTTTTGTCAACTTCCATTTACTAAGCGGTATATGTATTTTCAGGTGCAGGTAGTCGTACAGCGCGTTTGGGATATTGAGGGATATCCGAACTACTTCTTTGACGAAAAGGGCAAGCTCTACCGCCTTACGGCGAGAGGAGAGGTGAAACCGCTCCGGCGAACTGTAAAGCGATATACGCAGGGATATACCCTCAAAAGCCGGTTCTATAGCCTAGCCCAGCTTCGGTATATGCTCCGGGGCACGGTGCTACAGATCATCCAGCGGACTTTTGAGTGTGCTGATCTTGTCGGCTGTTACATGCGTGTAATGCATAGTCGTCAGAATGCTTTCGTGACCGAGCAGTTGCCGCGTCGGCGGTCCGATGAATATACCGGATATCGAGACCGCTTTCTAACAAATGCGTAGCAAACTATGCCGAAGCGAATGAATGCCACCCCGCTTCTGAATACCCCCAAAACGGGTTGCTTCGCTGTACACGCGCTGAATAGTACGAACAGCAAGTGGTTCGCCGGAAGTGATGTCTTCAAACAGGAACGCACCAGGCTTGTAGCGAAGGAGGTACTCGTTTAACTCGTTCAGTAGCTTTGCAGAGAGCATAACCACGCGGTCTTTTTTGCCCTTTCCGGCTTTGATGATAATAAGCTGACGGGCCTGGTCAATGTCAGTCAGGCGCAGATGGGCCACTTCGCTTAAGCGCATACCCGTAGCGTAAACCATCCGGAACAGTGTACGGTATTTCAGGCTCGTTGTTGCCTTGAAAATCGCCTTCACCTCCTCGACACTATACACCGTTGGCAGTTTTTGGGCTTGCCGTGGGTACGGAACGTCATAAAACTCTTTCTCCCGCAGCAGCACCTTTTCTTGGTAAAATTTCCAGGCCGGTCCGCCGTTGCGGTTAATGTGGACATTAATCGTGCCACTGCCTAGCCGCTTCTTTTCAATCAGAAACAGGAGGTATTTCTGATACTGCGTCTTGGTCACTTCCTCAATTGGCTTATTACCGACGTAGCGAATCAGCGTAATCAGAGCCTGTTTGTAATTTTTGAATGTCTTGAAGCTGTAATTGCCTACCTTCAGGGCTTCAGTAAGCGCTATAATATCCGGGTGCCGGTCGTACTCGCGACGGGGCGGCATATATCGGAAAGGCAATCGATGTGAATCAGTTGTTCGCTTGCTCGGAGGTGGCCATGCCGGATTCGTTGCCTGTTCGATCTCGGCTACCGTAGCGGTAGGTTTGTAAAGCCGAACCACCGCTTCGTCAAACCGGCAGTATTCTTTGCCGAATAGCTGCCCGATTTTTACTATGGTTTCCCGACTATTGGGAACGACCCAAGCTCTTCGTGAATAACTCCAACGACGGCCCGCAATTTGCCGGATCAGCCGGGCCGCCGTCGCGGTCGTTGCCGATAGGGTCTGCTGGGAACGAGACCGTCAGCAGCGCCGGATCGCGCTCGTCAAGGTGAATGGTTATCATGGTACGGTAGGTACGTCTCTGTATCAGGAAAGACAGAGCAGTCAGCCTGCAAAGTAACCGTTTTTCGGCTTTTGCGGGAAGTTATCCGATAAAAGACCGGGTCTGGTAAGCACCACGTAGCTTTTCTGACTATATTTTCGACGCTATTTGAGAAAACCCAGATTCGTTATGACTACGCGCAGAACCTTCCTGCAAACGGCCGCGCTCGGTGGCGCCACGGCTCTCTTCTCGCCGAACGTCCTCCTGGGCGCTACCCGTCCCAAAAAAGACCGGCTCGGGGTGGCCCTTGTCGGCCTGGGCTATTACAGCACCGATCTGCTGGCCCCGGCGCTGCAGCAAACCAAAAACTGTTACCTGGCCGGTATCGTGACGGGTACTCCCGCCAAAGCCGAAACCTGGAAGAAGAAATACAACATTCCGGACAAGAACATCTACAGCTACCAGACCTTCGACCAGATCGCCAACAATCCAGATATCGACGTGGTGTACGTAGTGCTGCCGCCGTCGATGCACGAGGAGTACGTGGTGCGGGCGGCCAAGGCGGGTAAGCACGTCTGGTGCGAAAAACCGATGGCCATAACGGCCAGAGAATGCCAGAACATGATCGACACCTGCAAGAAAAACAAGGTGTCGCTGGCGATCGGCTACCGGCTGCATCACGAGCCAAACACGCAGGAGTACGTGAAGCTGCTGCGCGATGGTAAAATTGGTAAGATTCAGATGGTAAGCTGTTCGGCCGGTTACCGGGACAACCGTACCAACCACTGGAAACAGACGAAGGAACTGGGTGGGGGCGTCATGTACGACATGGGCGTATACGTATTGCAGGGGGCCCGGCTGGCTACGGGTGAGGAGCCGATTGCCGTAACGGCCCAGCAGTTTACGAGTCGGCCCGAGATCTACAAAAACGGCCTCGACGAGACGACCATGGCCCAGCTGGAGTTTCCGAGTGGGGCGCGGGCGGCCGTTCAGACCAGCTTCGGCATGAACATGAATTACCTCTACGTGACCGGCGACAAGGGTATGCTGAAGATGGAGCCGTATTCGGCCTACAACGGCCAGACCGGTGAGTACCCCGGTGGTAAAATCCAGCATCCGTATCAGGTGCCGTTCCAGCAGGCCAGACAAATGGACGACGATGCCGCATCGATCATGGCTGGCAAACCCATGCTGGTTCCGGGCGAGGAGGGTCTCCGCGACATCGTCATCGTAGAAGCCATCTACAAAGCCGCTAAGAACGGCCAGCGGGTGAAGATCGCCTGACGCATTTAAAGTCTGATAAAATGGTCAGACGTACCGTCAGACCAGAGCGGGGCTACTCCAAGGTCTGACGGTACGTCTGACCGGCTTATGTACAGACCCGCAAGCAGCTACTCAGGGTCAGACGTACCGTCAGACCCTGGGTGGCCGTACTACCTTGGCGGTAAATACCTTACGCGGGGTATCCTACAACCCACACATACGTTGTGCGTCTTGTGTGCTACGGAAGCCTTGCGGCCGGGCCGCGTTTTTGCTTACTTTGGCTACTGAAACGCTGCCGTACTATGACACCCATCTATTTTACTACACTTCCCGCCGACGAACAGTTGGACATTTTATATTTCAAGGGTGACATACTGGCTAACCGCTACGAAGACGAACACGTGTATCTGCTGTATAGTCTCGACGATTTCTACGTTGAACTCCGCTACGACGCTTACAAGAGCAAACTACAGCACCTCGACGCATTCCGCGATACCGACCGACTGGAGCCGTATCTGCCGTATCTAGTGGAGATGGACTAAGTCGAGCGGACTAAGCCAAACCAATTGTTATTACAAACCAGAAAAGCCCCGGTCCGGGGCTTTTCTGGTTTGGTAGATGTACCACACTCAGGGCATCAGATCGCAGCCGGCCGCACTGATTTCCAGCGTATTCTCCGCTTCGGTCGTGCCCGTAAACGATACGCCCAGCGTTACGCCAAGTCCCCATAGCACTTCCGGCCGACCCGGCACGGCAAACCGGTGCATCCCCCAGGGCGACGGGGCGAGGTTCAGCCCGTCGTGGGCGGCAATCCGGCGCTCCCCGTCGAACACGTGAACGTTGGTGATTTTGGCGCGGGGCGAATTACTCCTGAATCGGATCAACGCCGAATCGATGGCCAGGCGGTTGTCGTTGACGATCACCGGAGTTGGGATGGCGAAATGAAACCAGTTGGTTGTGTTGGGGCGGCCAACAACGCGGATGAAAAAGCCCGCCCGCCATTGCGTCTGTATATTCCCGGGCACTTCAATCTGCATGGTGTGACCGTGCGCCCACATTGCTTGTGCTAATGCCATTTGGATAAGGGATTTAGTTGATTTTCTGTAAGGTCGTTCTGGATAGATTTCGGATCATCTCCGACGGGTTTTCCCGGCTCATGCGGTCCAGCTTCTGCTTCAACGCTGCCGGTGCGGCCTGGTCTACGGCCTTGATGGCCAGCTTCTTGACGCTTACGTCGTCGGCATCGATCAGGCGGTCGGCGATGGGATACCGGACCTCGTCGGGCAGGTTGACCAGCGCCGAGGCCGAGGCAATCCGCACCAGGGCCCGGGGGCTGGTCGAGGCCGTTGCTACGATCTGATGCGCCTGCGGATTAGGCAGCAGACTGGCCAGGTAAACGGCCTTCGATGCGAGCATGGGGTCGGGGTCGTTGGCCAGCTGCATCAGAACCGGTACGTCCGATTCATCGATGAGCTGAGCCAGTTGCGCGTAGTCGGGTTCATCGCTGCTCAGTCGCAGCCGGAGTTCGGTTGGGGAAAGTGCCATGCGATTAAGCGTTTACGGTTAGCGCGTTCGACTTCATGGTGCTGATTTCTGAATTGACCAGATCAGGGGGCGGGTTCGTGATGTTCGACGTACCGTTGCCGGTCATCAGCCGGTTGTTGTCGTTCACGTGCGACAGGCCCAGTACGTGGCCGATCTCATGGCCCAGCGTCCACCGTGTAGCGCCACTGGCCACCACCGCACCGGGCCGACCGCTGGGATGGGCGGCACAGCCGTTGTAGGGCGGATTGGTTGCCTGGACGAAATACACCACCACATCGTTGCGGCCGACATTGTTGCGGTTGGTGAACAACTGATTTTGTTCGGCCGTCGTTTCTCCGCGCGTACAACCGCCAACATCCACTACGTTCAGATCGGGCAGGTTCAGCGTTTCGTTGCTCATGTGAACCACCCGGATTCCGGCGGGTTCGTAGACCTGCCGCATCGAACTGATCATCGTGTCCATCGATACGGTCGGGGCGGTGAGCACCTTCGTGTGCAGACGAACCGTTTCGAACAGGTTGAAGTCGCAGCCGGCCGCACTAAATTCGAGCGTGTTCTGGGCGTCGGTTGTGCCCGAGAAGCGCACACCCACCGAAATGCCGATCCCCCAGAGCGCATCGGGCTTGCCCGTAACCTGAAAGCGCTCCAGCCCAAAGGCGGTGGGCGAGAGGTTCAGGCCGTCGTGCGTAGCAATGCGCCCTTCGCCGTCGTAAACGTGCACGTTGGTTACGGCGGCCTGCGGAGACCCGGCCCGGAACCGAAGCATCACCGAATCGACCATCTGTCGTTTGTCATTGACAATGACGGTCGTTGGAATGCCAAAATGAAACCAGTTTGTCGAGTTGGGTTGCCCCACCACCCGAATGAAGAAACCGGCTCGCCACACACTCCGGATTCGATCCGGAAACTCCACCTGCATCGCATGCCCGTGGGTCCACATTGCCTGTGTGATTGCCATACAATAAGGGTTTAGAAGAGGAATAGACTGCCGATGAACGGCCCAAGGCGCTCATGGACAGAATCAAAGGTATAGGGTGTGGAGAAAAATTTCTAGCGGGATTGAACGTGATAAACCGAGTAGTTATACGTATTTTATGGAGAGATAGGTCAGTACGTTGCCCGGACACTTTTTTGCCGATTTGTATGGGTAACTGACCCGTATGGCCTTTTTTTGCACGCAGAACGCATTTCCAGCTACATGAGTCAAACTCCTGAACAACGGGTCGCGGCCCAGTTGAATCTTAACGCCCGATCCGTTGCCAATACCATCGACCTGCTCAACGGCGGGGCCACCGTCCCGTTCATTGCCCGCTACCGGAAAGAAGCCACGAACCAGCTCGACGAAATCCAGATCCAGCAGATCAGGGATACGTATCAGAAACTGCTGGAGCTGGATAAGCGCCGGGACGTGATCCTGAAGTCCATCGATGAGCAGGGAAAACTGACGCCCGAGCTCCGGCGAAAACTGGAATCCGTCGATTCGCTGACGGAACTGGAAGACCTGTACCTACCGTATAAACCCAAACGCAAAACCCGTGCAACGGTCGCGATCGAACGGGGGCTGGAACCCCTCGCCGACCTGATTTTCAGCCAGCGCGAAAACGATGTCGAGCGGATCGCCAAACGGTACGTCAGTGAGCAGGTGCCGACCGTAGCGGATGCCCTGCAGGGAGCCCGCGACATCATGGCGGAACGGATCAGCGAGGACGCCGACGCCCGGCAGCGCATCCGGAACCTGTTCGAGCGCGAAGCGATCATTACGTCGAAAGTCAGGAAGGGGAAGGACGCGGAAGGGGCCAAGTACCGCGATTATTTCGACTTTGCCGAACCACTCCGTCGCGTACCGTCGCACCGGCTGCTGGCCATCCGGCGGGGCGAAGCGGAGGGCATTCTCGCCGTTTTCATCTCGCCCGACGAGGACGCGGCTGTTGAGCGGCTGGAACGGCAGTTTCTCCGTGGCCTCCCCGGAAGCAAAGAACAAGTAGCCCTGGCCATTCGCGATGGGTACAAACGCCTGCTAAAACCCTCGCTTGAGACCGAATTCGACAAACTGTCGAAAGACAAGGCCGACCAGGAAGCAATCCGGATTTTTGCTGACAATCTGCGGCAGTTGCTGCTCAGCCCGCCGTTGGGCCAGCAACGGGTGTTGGCGATTGACCCCGGCTACCGGACCGGCTGCAAAGTCGTCTGCCTGGATGCTCAGGGCAATCTGCTGGCCGATACGGTCATTTACCTGGCTCAGTCCGAGGCCCAGAAACAACAGGCGGCCCAGGCGGTCCGGCGGCTGGTAGAGCAGTACAAAATCGACGCCATTGCCATTGGTAACGGTACGGCCGGTCGCGAAACCGAGGAGTTTGTCAGAGAACTGAGCCTGGGTAAGGCGCTTTTTATGGTGAGTGAGCAGGGCGCATCCATCTACTCCGCGTCGGAAGTGGCCCGCGACGAGTTTCCGGATAAAGACGTAACGGTACGTGGGGCGGTGAGCATCGGCCGGCGGCTGATGGACCCACTGGCCGAACTGGTCAAGATTGACCCGAAATCCATTGGTGTAGGGCAGTATCAGCACGACGTCGATCAGACCGAACTCAAAAACAGCCTCGATACCGTTGTCGAAAGCTGCGTGAACCAGGTGGGCGTATCGCTCAATACGGCCAGTGCGTACCTGCTGCGGTACGTATCGGGTCTGGGGCCGCAACTGGCCGGCAATATCGTCGCGTATCGGGCGCAAAACGGCGCGTTTACCTCCCGCGACCAACTTAAAAAAGTGCCCCGCCTGGGCCCGAAAGCGTTCGAACAGGCGGCCGGTTTCCTGCGCATTGAAGGCGGCCGGAATCCGCTCGACAACAGCGCCGTTCACCCGGAGCGGTACGCGCTGGTGGAGCGCATGGCCGCCGATGTCGGCAGTACCGTTGCCGACCTGATCCGGAAGCCGGAACTACGGAAACAGATTCGTCCGGAACGCTACGTAACCGACTCGGTGGGGCTACCGACCCTCCGCGACATCCTGGCCGAACTCGAAAAGCCCGGCCGCGACCCGCGCGAACAACTGGCCGTGTTTGAGTACGACGAGCGGGTGCGTAGACCCGAAGACCTCCATGAAGGCATGGTGCTCAACGGGGTCGTGACGAACATCACGGCCTTCGGGGCTTTTGTCGACGTTGGGGTGAAGCAGGATGGCCTGGTACACGTATCGCAGCTGGCCAATCACTTCGTGTCGGACCCGAATCAGGTGGTGAAACTGCACCAGAAAGTAAGAGTAAAGGTGCTGGAGGTCGATTTAGTGCGGAAACGCATTGCGCTAACAATGAAAATTTAATAGGTTGCGTTTAGGTGGTAGAGACGATTTCTTGTAGACAAAAGGTGTCTCCATCACCTAAACGCAACCGTAGTCACTATTCTATGCCCATTACAACGACCCTGCGGGCTGCCTGGCGGCCCCTGTTGACCAGTTCGTTGCTCTTCATCTCGCTTACTTCCTGCGAAGTTTTCCGCTCCTCCGGCCCTTCACATTCCGTTAGCCGTAGTTCTACCGCCGGCCGCTCCGTGGCTACCCGTTCGTCGGTGAAGCGGGCGCCTGCCGTACCGGCCAAACCAACCGGTAAGGTGGTCGATTCGCGTACCTACGAAAACCGCTACGTGCCAGAAGTGGTCAAAATCGCCCGAACCTATACCGGTACGCCCTACCGGTCCGGTGGCAACACCACGTCCGGCATCGACTGTTCGGGGCTGGTGTACGCCGTATTCAACACGGTAGGGCTGCGGATGCCCCGCATCTCGTGGCAGCAGTCGGAGGTGGGCTACGAAGTGGATGTAAAACAGATTCAGCCGGGGGATCTGATCTTCTTCGTGCCCGACAGCGGCAAGGCGGGGTACGTATCGCATACGGGTATCGTTACGGAGGTGAACGGCCCCGAAAACATCCGGTTCATTCACGCATCGTCGTCGCGCGGGGTGCGGGAGGATAATCTGTATTCCAACTATTTCAAAGGCCGGTTTGTGAAGGCGCTGCGGCCGTTCTGACGCGTCGGAACCGATAGCTGTCGGAATATCAGCTGACCGTTTTCAGCGCGTTGGTCAGCAGCTCCAGCATCTGCAGGTACGTTGGTCGGGGAGGGGTGTAGCGAAACGACGAGGTAGCCGCCAGCAAATCCTGCCGCACGTAGTCGAGCGGCACAAACCGCATATCGGCCACTTCATCGGGCTGGGGCGTAAAGTCGGTAAGCTCGAAGGGCGTCTGCCAGACGTACACCTGCGCATGTTCGCAGTCGCGGAGGGGGATGCGTTCGTCGATCATCTCGACCGATACGATACCCAGGGGCCGCAGCTCGCCCGGCCGCGGACGAACACCAATTTCTTCTTCGGTTTCGCGCAGGGCCCCATCGTCGTAGGTTTCGCCGGGTTCGATGTGGCCGCCAATGCAGATGTCCCAGTAGTTGGGCAGAATCTCCTTGTCGGGGTGGCGGAGGGTCAGCAGCAGTTCCTGCCGGGGGTTCAGGACAAAAATCTGGGCCGTACGGTGCCAGTCGCCGTCGCGTTCGATGTCTCGTTTGCGTTTCCGGCGACCCAGCGGCTGATTCTGTTCATCCACAAGGTCTAATTCCTGCGCCATGGGGTATCAACAAAAAAGCCGCCCGATGGGGTGGCTTTCCGGCACAGTAATTAAACAGTCTGGGCGGCTTCGCTGATCAGTTCTTCCCAGGCAGCCCGGTCTCTCCGCTTCAGTTTCATTTCCAGACTCAGGGCCTCGTTGCGGGTGGCAAACTGCCGGGTAAACTTCAGTTCCCAGGGTTTGCCCTCGGCCGTAGCCGCTACCGTTTTGGCGTTATGCTGCCACAAGCTGATTTTGAGGTCTTTGGTCTGACCGATGAAATACTGATCGGTTGAGGGGCTGTAAATGATATAAACCGTATGCATAGGTGTCGGAGGGACTATAGTCAAAACTACAGAATCAATGTCACAAAACAAAGTCTATTGAGACAATTGGTAGTTATTGGTATAATAGGTAGGTGAGACTGAGGTAAATGTAAATTTTTTAAAATTGTGGTTGAGTTGATGTAATTTTTTACTCATATTTGCACCCACAAAACGCAAACGGGGGTATAGCTCAGTTGGCTAGAGCGCTACAATGGCATTGTAGAGGCCGTCGGTTCGAATCCGACTATCTCCACAGCAAACAATGTAAGAGGCTGTTTATCACACGATAAACAGCCTTTTTCGATGTATAGCCACCTTAATTTAACAAATCGCTTAACAAATACGCTTATGCAATTGCCTGAAAACGGCACTTTAGGAGTTCCACCCTTCCGACACTGTAAACTGTACTCTTACGACCTAAACCCGGCTAAGACCTGGTTAATCGAGTTCTACCAATGGAACGTTAAGACGCAAAAGAAAGAACGCCGGTTCTTTTCTAGGTTCAATCAGATCAAAGAGCCTTCCGCCCGATTGAAAGAAGCCCAACGATGGATAAAGTTTATAAACCAGCAACTAGAAAACGGCGCTGTTTACAATCCTGAATTGAATCACAAACCAGCCCCGGCCGCAAAGCCTGAACGGTTGCCAACCTTGCTAGAAGACATACAAACCTATCTGGCTGTTAAGCAGTCCGAATTGGTCGATACATCCTACAAGGTCTATAAGAATTTTGGGCGCAAGTTTCAGGACTTCATAAAGAAGAATAAGCTAGAAGCAATTAAGACAAAAGAGCTAACGCCGGAACTGTGCGAACAATACAGAGCCTACCTATTAGCGTTGCACTCGGACCCCACTACCCGAAATAAGGAGATCAACCAACTAAAAACGTTCTGCAACTGGTATACGAAGAAAGGCCGTAAACGCTTCGACGTTAGCCCGGCCGTAGATGTCGAGTTAGTACAGGCTAAGGAATCGGAGCTACACGAACCCTATACCGACGAACAAGCGGAACGGATATTTAACCACCTAATCAGTACACAGGACTACACGCTATTGCTATTTATCTACTTCATTCATTATTGTTTTGCCCGGCCTGGTAAGGAAGTGCGTTTACTGAGAGTCAGAGACTTGAAGCATAAGACAGTACAGATTAGCGGCAAACGGGCTAAGAAAGGTAAAACAAAAACGCCAACGATGCCCAAACCGTTAGACGAATTGATAGAGTATTTAGGGATTAGAAACTACGAATTAGATTTTTACGTCTTTGGCAGTGATGGAACGCCCGGCCCTAACGCCGTAGGTAGAAATCATTTTTATCAGCGTCATTGTAAAATATTGAAAGACTTAGGTATTACAGGAGCTAAATACACCCTGTACGGCTGGAAACATACCGGCAATATTAAAGCCATACGGTTAGGGTTCCACACTCGGAGACTACAGGAACAAAACGGCTTTTCCGATCATAAGACAATGGAAATTTATACCCGCAGATTAGCCGCTTTTGTCGATAACGATATTTACGAAAAGTTCATATAATTGCCCGTTCATTTAAAAATCCGTTCACAACACAATGAAGAATCGTTTAAAATCCCTCTCCCTTGCAACCCTCACCCTGTTGGCGGTAGCCAGTTGTAAAAATTCAGATGTTGACCCGGCTAATTATGCCGGTAATTATGAGTTTTCTGGTACTGCATCTTACGCAATGTTCGACCGTACAACTACCGACGCAAATAAAGGCACACTGATTGTATCTGTAGATAATGGTAAGGTAAAGTTTACGGAACAGTATCCGGCTTTTCAGCGTGATTATACTGGTACGTTAAACGGCCGTTCTGTAACGTTGGCAAAGGTGTCGGAACGGATTCAAGTAAATGGGATAAGCTATAACGGCGTAATGAGTGGTAGCGGTGAGTTTTCCAAAGACGGAAAAACATTAACTTTATTAACTTCTACCGATGTAGTTGTGTCCGGTTCTCCCTTCACTAAAACGGTTAAAATTAACGGTACAAAAAAATAATCTTCTGTAAATTGGTCGCTGCAGAAGATCTTGAACAGAACAATATTTCGTAACACATCTAATTAAAAGAAAAAGCCGGTTCAAGCGAACCGGCTTTTTACTTGCCCACCGTACACATATTTAACTTAGGATCAGTATACAAGGTCTGGTAAAGGTAGTACCGGAACCGTTGTTTATCGTGCCGTTTACAGTCCCGCCAATGGCAGGCATATCGGTAAAACTTTGAGTATTTTGGAAACGTCCCGGCGTAATCGAGTTAAGAGCCGATGACATGGTAAATCCTGCTAAAACGGGCATAGTCGAACCCGTAAACACCCATGCTATAAAATACTGCGTTCCTGCTACTAACTCAATGGGAGCCGTTAACGCCGGTTGTTTTAAGCCGGTTGAATTGATTGTTGTGTCGAGTGCCGCCGTTGCTGCTAATACGGTCCTGTTGCTGTCTAAGATGCCGATTGCGTTTTTACCCGCCCCGGCCGTAAGACCTGAACCGGCGTTGCGTACATCAAAGGCCACTTTGGTAGCCGTACCGCTATAGGGAGCAATTACCCGGCTTAAAAAGAGTAAGTTCGTAGAAGGTGTATGCGTAATGGCTGCTGACTCAATGTTACAGGTTTTCAGGATTGCCCCATAAACTAACGTATCCTGGTCAGTAGTAAAACCGCTTGCGCTACTGCCTTCCGGTTCGTCGTCCCAAACGATAGCGTTATTTGGGTCTAAGCCTAAGCGTCTGAACTGAGTGCCTGTAACCCGCTTATTGCAAAGTAGCTTGTTAGCCATTACCCTAAAATCATTACGTTGACATTTGATACGGCAACGGGTGAATTTACTATGATGCTGTTTGCATCGCTTACATTCCAATCTACGTCGATTTCCCCGCTAATGTCCGTAAATTCTACGCTTAACTTCGTGGTATTCAAGTTGTGAGTTATTGGCGTTGCCCCGGCTACCAGATTGACCGTTAGCGGTCGTATGCGTGCATAACCCATACTTGCCATGAAATCATTAAACGATTTTACAGTAACAACCTTTTGGGCGTTTCCGGCTGCATTAGCTACCAGTTCGGCCAGATCAGCAACCAGCCTTACCAGTCCTAAAGCCGACGAATTAGCCGCATCAACATTAGCCTGAAAGATTAACCAATCGGCTGCATTGGTAATAGACGGGTTAGCAACAGCCGGTTCGAGTATGTCTCCAACGGCCAATACTTGCCCGTGAATCGTTCCGGCTCCTGTTACTCGGAATGTATCCTGTAACGTTGCCCCGGCTGGAAAGTTGGTAGCCGTAGTAGCGTTGAAACCCTGCGCCGGATTCTTACCCGAACCAATACGGCTATTAACGTAACTGACAACATCGGCCTGCGTTGTTAATAATGCGCCTGGTGAACCACCGCCTAACGTTGGGTCATTACCCCGGTCGTTTTCTTGCAGTAACGCCCGGTTTGCAACGCCATCAAAAACAACCATCCTTAATTTTTGGGTGTCGTACCCGTACATTGATAGAATGGTCAAAGCGGCTTGCAATACGGCCGTAGAACCATTCTGCAAGGTTGCGTTACGGGGTCCGCCCGTTCCGCCGTAGTCATGGTTGCCAAACTTTTTCATTAGTAGATAATTATCGTTCCACTGATTGCCGAATTAGAAAGCAGGGTAACGGTTTGAGTAGTGGGATTGATTGAGATGTCAGCCGATGCCAGTAAATTATCTTGATCGAGCAACGTAACGCCTTTTACGGCCGCTATGCCGTGAACGTCTTTACTGAAAATGCCAACGTTAACCGCCTTCAATTCATGTACGAACCTTTGGCCCGGCACAGAAGTAGGAGCCGGAACGGGGGTAGTAGTAGGGGTTGGGCTTGGTGTTGGCTTTGGGTCAGGACTGTAGATTGTTAAGGTAACGGGCTTATTGTATCGGAGAAACAGCCAATACAATAAGCCCAGTACTGCCAGCGCCAAACAGAACCAAAGCCAATAGTTGCGTTTATTCATCGTTTGGCCTGGTTACTCTTTACTTGTTCAACGCCGAAAAGTCTACTGTTACGCTTGATACGGCCGTTGCTGCACTCCCAGCCGCTAGCAGATAACCGCCAATGGTAGCCACGATAGGAGCCACCGGAGCCGCAACTACGGCACCACCTACGGCCGCTAGTACGATACCGATAGTACGAAGCGTTTTAAAGAATTTGGGCGTTGGAGCCGTTAACCGTTGGGCTAATGTAATGTTGTCTTGCGTAATCATAAGGAAGGGGTTTAAGGGTAAAAAAATCAACTAAGAATTATGAACGGTAATGCAAAACGTGTTATTCCCGTCAAAAACAAACCCTAAAGCATTTGTACCTGTAGCTGTAAAATTCATTGAATCGCCAACAAAAAAACCATTAGCATCTTGAATTTGTCCACTCGTAACGGCAACAGTTATAGGAGATGTTTGGTTGTAATCATAATGACGAATCCAAACTATTAAATTTTTTCTTGCTTTAGCTGTATTAATTGTGATCGTTACAGGGTCAAGTCCTATGACATTAACAACCGATGTTTTATCGGGTTCTATTACAGTCGAAACGCTTGTGTTAATAATGTTTCTTGTATTATAATTAGGTGCCGGATCATGTAGTGAATTAGGTTGTTTTAGGTGTAACCAATCAAGCGTTGATTGATTAACTTTTACATCGTTCATCTGATAAACTTTCAGATTTGTAACATCAATAGAACAATCACCGGTGTTAGTCCCGTATACAAATTGCAATTGTAAGTTTTGGTTCCTAAATATAACCGGAACAAGTAAACGTGTTTTGTTAATGTGGAATTGATCGACAGCCAAAGAAGGTAGTATAATGTCATTTATTGCTCCGTCCGATAAACGTAAGTAAAATTGACCTGAATCTAAATTGCTTGCATTGTTAAGCTTTAATTCGCATTCAAAAAGGTAAATACCAGCTTTATTTATAGAGGGTAAAGGTTGTGTTAATACGCCAATACCACCTTGTAAGTTAAACCGGCTTCCGTTGGCAATTGCTGTTACTCTACCGTCATTACCTTCTAATAAATGAGGTGTCGAAAAATTAATAAATAAATCTGATACGTTTTCGTCAGCAGACCATATTACGTTTGAGCCAATTTGTACAATTCCTGATACGTCGTTGTAATCAGATTCATCAATAAATACTTTTGCGGTACTCTGGTTGATTACTTTATAACCTCTAATGTCAGTATTATCAACGGCTCGAGAACGTTTAGTTATGTTGGATAATTTAATTACTCCATTTTCTGACTTTACGTTTATGCCGTGCATAGAGTAATAATAGTTCATCCCCATTACGGAAACTTCACCGTCTATCTTCGTTCCGGTTTCAATCATTGCATTGCCTGAACCGGGATTAATGATTGTACCATTAAAATTTGAAATCTGTATAATATTTGCCTTATCAATTTGAATAGGAACTTCACAAATATCAGACATTACGTTAGTAGCCTGACACCACGCAGGTCCGTTTCCGAAGTCGGTAAAGTGAATTACGTTCTTGTGCCCCCAAGCAAAAATATTTTTCATTTGCAAACCGTCAACTTTTCCAATTGCAATGGCCTTGCCATTTTTTTGGACAAAAGCTTTAGCTGGCTCGTTACCGCCTGTCCAGAAATCCCAAAAATGAACGTTTTCAAGTCTTGCAACGTCGTAAACTCGGTCACATCTTACACCTATATCGAACGTTTGACCAAAGATATTTTTAACGTTCCATTGCCCCCCGAAATCAACGTTTAAACCTCTATAGCAGTTGGTAAACATGATGTCTTCAACTGTTATATTATCAGCTTGTGAAGGCTCAGCTTTCGTGTTGATGGCCCAGCCGTATTGTATAGGGTTTGCGGCCGTTTTAAGTTGTTTGGGCCAATAGAACGCAAAACCTTTCATGCCTGAGCCAACGGAAAGGATAAAAGCGTCTTTATTTATTGACTGCTCAGTATCTATTAGGAAGCAAACAAAGTCAAGATTGAAAGCAGCTTTAAATGGAAGTTTCGGTTGTCCTACCAATATAACCCCGGCTGGTACATTAATAGTATTTTTTATTAGATAACAACCGGATGGAAAAACTACGTGTTTTATACCAGTTTGTACCGCATCGTCTAAGGCAGTTTGAATAAGGTTAGAGCTATCTATTTGGCCGGTTTTATCAGTAACATAATCATTAATATCAATAAACGGAAACCCTAAATTACGTTTAACAATTTTACGTTGATCGTTGCTTAGAAATTGAGTACTATCAAATTTTACCGTTTTGCTAACGCTATTCATTATTGCCCTATAGTCGGCTGCAATTCCTTCAAGAGCATTTAATAAGTTTTGCTGTTCTTTTGTAAACTGAGCCATTATATTAAAGTTTTGATTCGTTGTAATAAGCTAGATAGTTGATGTCAGTTGTAGGGCTTAAATTCTTAAGCGTTTCAGTTTTGGTTCTTAGTTCAGTTAATTGTTTGTTGCTTTTCCAAATCAGATAAAAGACAAGACTAAACAAAGCGAGGTAAAAAGCATCTTTCATTTTGGTTAAGGGATTGAGATTACTAAATCACCGTCTACATTCTTTACGCCCGTTGGTCGCTTTTCAGCAATGAATACAATGACACTGAGAACGGCCGCAATAATCAGAATGGTTAAGGACCGACGAAAACCACCAAAAAGGTAGGTAAGGAATACAACCAGTACAGCAAAATAGATGTACACCTTTTCCGACGTTAACAAGGCTTTCAGGCTATCCGGCGCAACGAAACCACCGTATAGATAAAACCGGACATCCGTACCGCTTCTGTCATTGGCAGTAAGCAATCCGTCAGGAAGTACAACCGTATACCCTTCGATTGATAGCGGCAAATATGAATTGTGCCTATCGGCTACACTGGTCTTTTGAAACCACTGCAACGGCTGTCTATCATACGGGTTTTCGTAGATGCTTACCGGGTGCGAATGGAATCGAATCGGTAATGCCCCGGCCGCTATTGCGTTAGCCATTTCAACGCCGGAATTAAGCGGCTTATAGGCTGTTTTTCGAGCGTTGCCGGTTAACTGATTGGGTAGTTGTTTCCATCGGTTTACGATCAATCCCCCGGCCGTAGGAACGGCGTATAAAATACCGCCTGTTTCTTCGTGCAACGGGTAGGCTTTTTGCAGTTCGCGCAATACGGCTGCTTTGATAACGACTTTAACGGGGTTTGACAGAACGAGCGTCTTACGCCCTTCCGTCGTTATTTCCCGTAAGTAGCCAGCCTGTAGTAATTGCGCTATCATAGTGGTTTGGTAAAAAGTTAAGCCGGGTCAATTCGCCCGGCTTAATCCGGTTCTAAAATCTAATCAAACAACGTCCTAAATCTTTCCGGTTGAGCGTCCTAATGCCAGCAATGCCAGTATTAGAAAGGCAGTCATTAAATACTTTTTCTTCCAGATGTAAACGCCAACCAATACCACGGCCGCAACTAGCAGTAACAGCCAATCAACCGGCTTTACACTCGTTAAGGGAGCATTGTATAGTACAGCCGGAAATACGTCAGGGGTTGACTGTGAGCCGTAAGGGGTTGTACTGGTCAGGAACGTATCGGATAGCGCCGTATTCCAATCACTTGCAAACTGAGCTAAGGCAGGACCAAACAAATGGTCATGCTGTGCAAATAAGCCATTCCACTGCGTAGCGTTGAAATCCGGCCCTTTGTACGTCTGCTTATAGGTCTGGATTAGTTCGGCTAACCCTTGCGCTGTTGTGGGGTCTGCCAGTGTACCGGGTACCTGGGTTACTTGTTCCTGAACAACTACTAGGGCTAAATCGGGCTTATTGTACGTGTTGCGTACATAATCGAAGACGTACCGAAAACGCTCCTTAAACGTGTCTTTCTCGGTCCCCCTATCGTTGTAGCCATGTTCTACTAAAATCGCTCTAACGCCCGTTTTTGGTACGTAAGACGACATTACTACTTCCAACGGCTCGAAGGGTTGCCGGGTTGCCGGGTTGGTTTGACCGGGGGGTAACTGCGTTCGGGTTTGGCCGGTTAGTAGCTGCCAGTTTTGCAGAATATTGGAACCACCGTAGGCGCAACCATAAAACAGCACTGGTACGCCTAACCGCTTTACCAACTTGTCCCCTAATTGGCCCCAACTATCGGGCGTACCATGAAACGGCCCAATCTTACCCGTAAGCGGTCCAAACTGGTAATTCTTTGTTGTCAGATCATCGAGCAACGCCATTACCCGCCCATCGGTTGCCGGTAGTTGGTTGGCTACATCGTGACCGCCTTGTATGAAGCTATGCCCGAACAATACAAATACTTCACCGGCTCCAACCTTTACGGTTTGGTTCAGGTTGCCAGCCGATACCGTAAGCGAGTAAAACCCGCCTGGTAGATCGACCGTACCGCCAAAATTACCGGCTGTATCTACCGGAATGGTTCGGATTATTGGTAAAGCGGCTTCTAAGGTTTGAACGTCCGATTGGGCAAATTTGATAGGAGTAAATACAGCCTTTACGTTCAACGTACCAGCCGGAACCGTACCGGAAACGGGTATACTGGCAATGTTCTGATTATTACGCTGATAGACGCAATTAGCGAATGGTTCGAGTAGAGTAAGGTTAGTTTGCATGAGGAACTACCGCCGTTAAAAAGTGAAGGATTGCGGCCAATAGTGCCGCTAATACTGAAAGCCTAGCAGTAGGGCTAAGGCTTTTGAAATCGGTTCGTAAATCGTTGACGCAATAGCCAGAAACGAAAGCGTATAAGGAGATACAGACTAACCAAACAGAACCTAACGCGGCCGTAATGCAGTAGAAAATTTGCGCGGTTGATTTGAGCGCGAAGGAGATAAACCCCATTTCCATTTTCCCACTGGTAAAGTCGGCAAACAGGTAGGCCACGAACGCGAATACAGCCTTTAACAGTAGCCCGTTAATCGAGCGTAAGGTTTTCAGCTTCTTAGTCTCCAACCGTTCGGCTTCTGTCGGTAAACCGTCTGGCAGTAACCCTAATTCTTTCCGTAGTTGTAAGGCTTGTTCGTCTGCATCTTCAGCGTACTGATACAGCCGTTTCTTGTCGTCTTCAGATACCGCCTTAGCCGCTTGGTTTCGGTATGCTGTTGCCTGGTCTTCGTACTGTGCAATAGCGTCGATTTGTTCCGCCCGTTGGCGTTCGGCCGCTTCTACTTTGTCCGCTTCAATTTTAGCTAATTGGGCTTTCAGGCTTTGTTCGTCTGCCTGTAATTCATCAAAGGTTTTCATCGTGTAGGGTTAAGAGTTAGCCGGAACGAACCGCCCTATTTGGGCTTTTACGTCTCGGATAGTTATTAAGCCATCGCGGTTCGTGTCGAGTACTTTGTTAAGCCGGTACCGGCGTCTATCGAGTTCGGTACGACCATTGGCCCGGTATAGTACCTGGTCGTCAGAACGGCCCAAAAAAGCCGGGGCAAATACCACTATGTACACGTCGTACACGTCTTTCATTCGGCCCCGGTAGGGCATGAAATAGCGTTCAACGTAAGCGAGTTGTTCAACCGGGTTTAACCGGCTAAGTGACGCCGTAGTAGTACCTAAACTTTGCGCCGTTCGGGGTATAAACTGGATTAGTCCAACGGCCCCGCTATATGGGTTTTTGACGTTAGCCCGAAACGTTCCCCCGGTCTCAAATCGCATTACGATCATTAACCATTCGGGTTTTACTGCCAGCCTTGCCGATACAGTTCTAACTTCATCTACGAAAGCGGCCCGGTATTGAGCCGGAACCTTTTCGGAGTAGATTAACGTCTGTGGTTTCCAGTGTGTACCGGCTTGGCAGATGCTATTCACTGCCAGTAAAAGCGTGAGTAAAAAACGGTTCATCAAGATCAAAGGAAGGTTAGAAAAAAGGCCGGGACGTTTGCCCGGCCCGTTGCGGCTACCCTTATTGTATTAGAGCCGCCTACTGTTGGCCCTAATTGGCCGGTTTAGTACTCGGAGCAAGTAACCCGCTACAGCTTAGGAAAGCGGTTGTATTGCTCAGACAAATGATTTGATACTTACCCTTTGCCAGCGTTCGCCGTTGCCCTGGTAGGAGCCGGTACATCGTGTTCATTACGGCGTTGCGTAATGCCTGGTCTGTAATTTTATCCACGTCGTCTAATTCTTCTGACGGAATGGCGTATACGTTGCCGATGCCGCTAACGTTAGCGATTTCACTAACATAGGGTAATTCCAACGTCTGAGATTCTGTAATCAGTCGGGTAGAACGGGGCATATTAAGAGAGTATTTTGGTTAACAGGATTACACCGGCCACGGCTGCCAGAATGGGAATTGCCGGTTCCATCGGTGCGACATTTTCAAACCCGGCCGGAACGTACCGTTTAATGACTTCTTTAATTTCGCCTACGGTAATTACACCGTCGTTATTGGTATCAAGCGGCTTGTTCGCTGTGTAGGCTTTTGAGGGAGACACATACACTTTCTGAGCGTCAGGACGCCCGATGTAAGCCGGGGCAAATACAGCCATGTACACCTGGTACAAATCCGTCATTTTGCCTTTATAACGAGATAGGTACTTTTCTACCCAATCGAGTTGGGTAACGGCGTCCATCGTTCGGAGTTGGGCCAACGTGACGCCCAAACCGCTAATACCGTTCTGGGTAAACTGAATCAGGCCGTAGGCTTCTGCATTCGGGTTTTTGACCGATGCCGAAAACGTTCCGGCCGATTCAAACCGCATAACGATCATTAACCAATTCGGGTCTATCTGTAGCCGGTTGGAGACTGCAACTACCTTTTGAATGAAAGCCGAACGGTAAGCGGCCGGAACTAAGTTTTCGTAAGCAAGTGCCATATTAAGAGATCGTTACAGAGCCTTTATGTACATACACCTTCACATCATAGAGCGTATCTAACCAGTGTGGTGTTTTCGCAATTACAAACCGTTCCTTTTTGCCCGTTACGGTCAAATCAGCTTCACCGTCATACGTGCCGATAACTTCACCGGCTTTTGCTTGCCGTAAGATGTTTTGCGGCTTTTCGTAGACCCGAACGTTTACGGTCTGCTTTGCTTTTACCTGCCTGGTCAGGTTGCTAGGCGTTCCCCCGGTTGTAGTAGTCGGAACGGTTGGATTAGAACCCCGTTTGTAGACAATATCGTAGAACTTCTGTAGATCGGTTCTACTCAATTCGCCTTGCAGATCGAGCGTTAGTTCGGAGCCGTAAAGCACTCGGTAGGAGTCTGCAACGGCTGAATAATCTTTAATCTGTTGGGCTGTCTGAAAGATCAAATCCACGTCCGTACCGTCTACCGACATCAGCATACCTACACCTGAACGGTTCATTGCATCCCGTAGGGCTTGCGCCTGTTGGGTGTTGGTATCGGTTCCGGCCGTGTCGAGATAGGTTTGCTTTTTAGACTTCGAGAAACCACTGACAACCAGATATACGGCCAATAAGGTTAAAGCCACAATAAGCAGGTTATTATAGGCACCGTCGTTTGCTTTCTGTAATCTATCTTCCACGGTCAGAACGAATTAAGGGTTTAGGATTGTCGGTTTATGCGCGTCTATGCTTGCGCCGTAGTCGTCTGCTACGTTTAATTTTGTTGGGTTTACCGCCAGCAGCCTGGTTACACCATTTAGCGTAGTGCCGTTGCTGGAACCACGTCGGTTTACTGGAACCGTTGCCGTATTTGTCAGCAGATGCCAGTACCGGCCGTTCTTCGTTGGCCGTTGTGGGTTGCTCAGTAGTTGAGCCACTGCCTGAACCGTTGGCCTGTGCGATTTGGGTGCTTTCAGCCATAACGGGAGCCGATGCCGTTCCGCCCAACATACTTGCCATTGCCAGCGCAATAGCAGAGCCTAAAAGCGTCCGTTTCTTCATCGGCTTACTTCACAAAGGTTTTTACGATAGACCAGAACGGAACCTTTTCAACCAGCGCCGGGAAAGCGTCTTCAATGTCCGTTAGCTTGATCGTACCGGCGTCTGACTTCTTTTTTAGTTCCAGACATTTACCGATGTTTTCCGGCGTAAGAACCTGCTTTGAAAATTCGGGGTCCGCTTCGATGCCTTCCGTAATTTTCTCAATTACCGTTACGGCCGTAACCGTGTCCCCGGTTGCATCTTCAAGGGCGTTAAACATTCGGATAAACAGCCCTTGAACGTATTCTTTCGTGATTTCCTGCACTTCGTTTGTGTTCGAGTGTAGGGTAATGGCTTGGTTCGTTTTCATGTGCTAGGGTAGGGGGTTTGGGGTTGCAAGGGGAAAGGGCCGGGCCGTCGCTACGGAAACAGTTAGCCGAACAGCTTACCGCCCCCGAATACTTTTCTGATTTCGCCAGCCGCCTGCACCGTCTCAGATACTTTTTTAGTCGTGTCTAAGAAGTTGGGCGTTCCGTCGCCGTCGTCGTCTCCAAGAAACTTTTCAATCTTTTCAACCCGCTTTACTAGGTCTTTGACCATATCCGCCATTGGGCCAAACTGTTGGCTCATTTGCTCGAACAGTAGCGTTCTACGGGTTTCTTCCTGAATGGTTTTTAGTACGTGGTCAGGAACCCCGTAAGCGTTGGTAGATAGTGCCGCTTGCATGGCTGTAGCAGGTTGCGCCGGTACGGTTCCCGACGTGTTGAATGAGATTTGAACGGCCCCGGAATGGTTGTTTTCTTTGTCTGACGACTTGAGCCGGTAGTTACCGTCTGGTAGCAGACTGACAGAGTTTTGCAAGTGTGCTATGCTGTCGTCTAAGTTGTCAGACTTGGTAAACTGTCCGACTTTCGTAGAACCGCTATACAGCCACCAATACGGCGTATGATTTAGCCGTAAGTGTTCAATTGCATTACTCAGATTAGCCATGTTCGGGGTAGTGGGTTAAGAGATTGGAAACAGCCCCGGCCGCAACCCTGCAACGCATCCTACAGGCAGGGAAAGGATTACAACGGCCGGGGGTCTGTTATTTCGATTTCATCTTTGCAACGCGGTCGCGGATAGCCTTCTTTTGGCTTTTAGCGCGTTCGATACCGTCATTGAAAGACTTAATTTCTTTGCACTTCTTTTCGTACTTCTGCAAGGTCTCCAATGACGCCTTAGCACTTGGAGCCTTCGGGAAACGCTTCATCTTTGCCATTTTCTGACAGGGGTTAGGGGGTTAAGGATTTGAGAAAGTAAACCGGGTCTTACTGCCTGTTAAGGTTGCCCGGTTCTATCGTCGGGTTTGGGGTTATCGAGCTATTGAGCGACCGTTACGACGGACCGCTACCGGAACCGGCGTTTCTTACCACCGATGCCCAGCGCGGCCATAATCGGTTTGTAGAACAGCGCCAGCACGATCAGCAGGACCAGCCACCAATAATTTGTAAGGAACGTCTTCACCTGCTCCATTACCGTAGGGGCGCTGTAGTTGTTGTCGGTCGTGGTTGGCGTACCAGTGCCGGAACCTGAACCACTGCCTGAACCTGAACCGCTACCAGAACCTGAACCTGAACCTGAACCACTGCCAGAGCCGGAACCTGAACCCGTGTTAGTAGTTCCAGTTGTGGCAGGTACATCGGCCCAACTCTCTTGCCGGTTCTGGTACACGTCAGATGCCGCCGTAGGCTTTTTGTGAGCCGGAACCCCGCCAATAGCCTGGTTAGACGAATATGTACCTAGTGTACACTGGTCAGAGGTGTAAGGAAACACAAATTGCGCCGGGTCGCCGTTGGTTGAGTTGGTGCGCAGGTTGTCAGCATACGCCGGAATTTTGACGACGAGTGTACCGTTTTCGCCTTGCAGAATGATGAACTTACCTGGTACGCTCGAATCGTCTACGAAAATTGGCGAAGTACCGGCCAAATAACCTACTTGTCTGATTGCCATTGTTGAATTGAGGGTTTGGTTAAAAAAGAGAATTGATTAAGGGTTAGCGTTTAGTACTTTGGGGTTGCCTGAAAAACAGGAAGTAAAAGAGCGTTAGAACGGCCCCAAACGTCAGAATCAATACTTTGGGGTCTGTAAAATCAAGGTTAAAGACCCGGCTCGAAGTATCCGGCGCTCTATTGGTAGAGCCTACCCGTTGCCCCGTATCGGTATCAATAAAGGTGTAGCCACCCTGCACTAAGTTCTGATTCCGAATGATGCCGTTTTTTGTCAGTACTGTTAAAGCCTTATCACCGTATTTCAGAATGAAATCGAGTGTGTTAGCCAGCTTCGTATTGCCATTTGTTTGAGCTTCTGCTTTAGCGGTCGTGACATCAGCCGTTAGCTTTGGGTCTGACGGAGTTGTATACGACCATCCAACGTTTTCGTAAAAGTCCCTGAACGCCTGGTAGTCGTTATCTGGGTTGTAGTAGACGCTCCATTGGTCGCCTATGCTGTAGGGTACATCGTCATTCATAGTTACAGGATTTGTTTATAATCAAACTCGAACGACTGTTTTACAGGCACTTGGAACCCTTCGGCATATACCAAACCATCCAGCGTTAAACCGATTTTGCCAGACTTGAACAGGTTGATAATTGAACCAGCCGCCGTAAGCAGATCAAAGTAGGAGATCGTAACCCGAACGGGTAGGGTAGTTTGTCCTTTAGGCGTTATCGTAGTGGGTTGCAAAACCAGCGCCTTACCCAAAAACTTACCGGCAGATAGTACGTCGAAATCAGCCGATTTTACGTTTACCGAACCGCTAGAAACGTTCTGGGTATTAAGCGGTAGATCAAACGATATTTGTCCACCTTTCAGGCTTACGTTTTTGGGTAGCCCGACGTTAAATTCTAGTTGTTTGGCCGTGTTAACCTTGTTCAGAATGTACAGAACAATCATTAGCACGATTGCCATAATTATTAATCCCTGCTTCATTTTACCGGCGTTTTTGGTTGCGTCTGCGATACCAGACAATTAGCAGAAAGAGTAGAAGCATTCCAGCCAGATAGTACCACGTCTGTACAGCCATTGGCGCGTTGCTCGTTGGGTCCGTTGTCGTGTTGGGCGTTGCTGTAGCCTGTAGCTCGTTAACCAGACTCTTACGGATTCCGGCCAATTGTTCGGCGTCCTTTACGTAGTCCTGTAGTAAGAGTTGTAGCTTGTATTGCTCGATTTGTTGCGCGGCTGCTTCTTTCCCAGAAAAGTAAGTAGCAAGGGGACCGACATACGGAATAAGCGATAGTACTGTAGTTACGGCCTTAGAGATCGTTTCGTAGTTCGATGAACCCGTAGATTTCAGCGCCTTAAGCAGTTGGTCCGTTCGAGCCTTAATAAACGCTACCCGGCTATCAATCGCTTTTAACCGTTCGTTTATCCACTCAATTCGAGCCGCTTTAGTTGTTCCTTGAAACGGCACTTTCACGGCGTTGGTAGTCGTTACAGCGTCTTCATTCGTCTTGCGTATTTGTTCTCTTACATTTTCAGGTAGGTAATGGTTTTCCTTGCCAGATACACAGAAACCAAACACTTCCAGCTTACAAGTTGTGAAGACAACTACATCCGGGTCGAATACATCAATAGTACCCGTATATGTCTGGTTAATGTCTGCCATATCTTCCGTTTTTCCGTTTCGGTGATACAATATTAATATGGATTTGGGTTAGTATTTTAGTTTGTATAACTTAGTGCCACTATAGCAGACTTAACCCTTGTATATCCCTGTATGAGCCAGTTAACAGACGTTACGACACTAGGCGCATTTAACAAAAAACAGCTTTTAGAGATGTACGGTAATGTCGATATGAAGACGTTTGAAGACTGGATACAGGATATAAAAACGCCGATTCGATGGAGAAAGGGAAAACAAGTATTTCCGCCTAAAGTAGTTCAGCAGATAATTGAACACATCGGGCAACCAATTAGAATAAAAGTGCTTAACTAACTGCAACCATTTAAACCAATTATACAGAATGCAACAATTACAGATTATCGGTCGAATTGGACAGGATGCCGTAACCCGTGAATCAAACGGCCGTAAATTCGTTTCTTTCAGCGTTGCCGTTGACGACGATTACAAAGACCAGAACGGTACGAAAATAGAGCGTACAAACTGGTACGATTGTACAACGGAGCAAGTAAACGTAGCTCAATATCTGACGAAAGGAACGTTAGTTTTTGCGCAAGGTAAACCCCGTATCGACCAGTACACGAAAGACGGAAAAGTTTACGCTACGTGTCGTTTAAATGCCAGCAAAATACAATTGCTCAGTAAACCACAAGATCAACCCACAACGCAACAACCGGCCCCGGTACTAGCTACAGCCGATGAAAAAGATTTACCGTTTTAACGGAGCAATACCCAACAAAAAACCCCGGCCAATATGACCGGGGTTTTTTGTTACAGTAAACTATGTTATTAAATCCGAGAAAGCCAGTAACCATAAACAGGTACCCTTTCGTATGGTATTCTATGGTATGCTTTTTCAATTTGCATCTTAACAAGTGCCTTTCCAATACGTTCGGCTGTTAACCCATATTTTGAATCAGTAGCATTGTCCAAGAATTTCAATAGGTCATGTGGTTGAAAAAACTGCTTTAAACCATTTTCAACAGGCTTGCAGAAATAAGTATTTAGTAATCTATATTCAAGCGTATTGTAATTATCATCTTCTAGTCTAGGTTCTGCGACTTTAAAAAGTATGTCCATAATTCCAGAACGAAATTCTTTTTCTGTAATAATGCCAGATGTAAAGTCGTTAATTGTTCCGTCAACTGAGTTTGTAAATTCTAGAACTGTCATTGGTTTGTTATTTTAGGGTGAAAAATTAAGCGTAAGATTCTGTGTTATTGTGAAATCTTATATTCTGAGAAATAACCTGTATTTCTACACTATACTTTGCAGAAGCAAAGCCTTCACCTGCAAGAATGAGTAGAACCCTGAACCCTGCATCATTCGCGTTAATCGCTTCTACAAAGCCTGTTTTCGTTGAACGGCCGTAGTTGTCTGTTACTTTGTACTTGTATCGTTTCATGTGTTCGATTGAATAATTACCCTCAAAAAAGCCTTTAAAAAGCCTACCCCGTTTTTACTGAAAGCCTTGCAAAAGCCTGCAAAAAGCCTAAAAATAGCCTTATAGTAGGTATCTATAGGGAGCATAGGAAAGCGTTAAAATCATTGTGGGAACCATACAGCGTAGACCGATCAATTACGGCGCAACCCTCAGAGCGTAGCCGCTTCACAGCCGCCCGGCCGGTATCGTCGTTATCTAGGAAGGTGTAGACCTTGTTAGCGGCTTTGAGCGAATCTAAGGCCCGGTTAAGATGTGAAGTAGAATTTAGTATGATAGCGTTGTTACGCATCCTGTAAACCCCAAAATAGACTAAGGCAGATAGGAAGTCGAAAAAGCCCTCAAAGACATTGTAATCTGTTGCGCCCGGTACGGTAATTGTCGTAATGTCCCCGGCTCCTATCCACGTCTTAAAGCCTTCCGAACGTACCGCCCAACTGCCTTTATCAGTCTGGAACCCTACGCCGAAAAACGCCCGGTTTTGCACGTTCTGGTAGTGGATTTCCCGAACGTAGTTAAATGCGAAGTCGAACGGTATACGGCGTTTTTCAACGTACTGCACTAACGCCCGATGTTGTAGCGGCTTCACGGCAACCACTTCGAGCCGTTGGGCGTCTGGTTTCAATACGTAGCTTTTAGAACCACTGAGCGAGAACGGAACCGATTCAAAGCGTTCTAATCGCTGTAGCGTTCGGATAGCCGTAGGAAAGTCTACTTTATCGAGCAAGCGTACCAGCCGGATTATATCGCCCTTTTCGCCACTGGAAAAGTCGCTGAACACGTTAGCCGATGGTTCGACAAAGAACGAAGGAGAACGTTCGTTTGTAATTGGCGAATGATACAGGTATTGCTTACCAGTGCTGTTAACCGGCGTGATTCCTTTCGTAAACAGATAGTCCGTTATCGGAACAGACGTTTTTATCTGTTCAATTACTTCATTTTCGATCATGTTTCAGGGATTTTGTGCTTTTTCTTTTAGCGGCTAAATACAATTTCTCAGGCCGCTAAAAGAAAAGAGAGTTTTAAAAAAACTTCAAAAGTAGGGTACTACAACTTACTACCTTACTCACTTGTTCATTATCAGCATTTTACGCCAATATCGTACTTACTACATTTACTACCTTACTTACTACTTACCTTACTATTTTGTAGTAAGTACTATCTTTTGTAGTAAGTAGAATAGTAAGGTTACTACAGAAAAAAACGGCCTATACTGCTTGGAAACGCCATGTAGTAAGTGTAGTAAGTAGTAAACTAGAAAATAGGTTTTTTTTCGTCGGCAACCCCGGCAGGTAGCGGAACCATAGAGGGAACAAGGGGTTTCAGCCAGTAGCCATATACCGGAAAAGTCATACCCTGCTTACGATGTTGTTCTTTTTCAATCTTCATCTTATGCAGCGCCTTACCAATGGCTTCTTTACTTATGCGTACCTGGTTCCCGTACAGGTTTTGCAGCAGCCGCATGATGTCCGTTGACTGGTAGAACGAATCTTCATCTTTAAAGCCTTTTTCAAAGTGAGAGATCAGCAGTTCATATTCTGTAGAATCCTTTGCGTATTGCTCGTTATTCTTTTCTGAATATTCTACTTCCTCTTTGGTCAGTTTGTAGGCAAAACCAGTCTTTAACAAATAATAGGCTTGCGCCCAAACTTTGTTAATGTCAATTGACATATACCCTTCCGGCCCGCCGTTGTCATGTTTGATGCCTAGAACCTGAAAAACCAGCCAACGAACGTTACCAGTGCTATCAACTAGAAATTCACGCTCATTTGTGGACGCAACAAAAGAAGCGCGTCTATCCATAATTGAGTCTTTTCGATCATAGGGTAAACGCACTTTAATTTTGCTTTCAGAAAACATTGCTTTAACCCGGTTAATGTCAGTTTTAGACATCCCTTGTAATTCGTCAATGTTCAGTATGAAGTTTTCGGCTAAGGCTCGTTTGCTGTCTTTTCCTTCAAAGTCTGGATTATCTTTTAAGTAAGCAGCTAGTGCCGGGGGGCAAAGGTTACGAAGGAACGAACTCTTACCGTCATTTTGCTTGCCAAAGAACGTTAGACAATGTTTATTAAAGTCTAACATTCCTAAGCCTTGCGCTGCCATACGAACCAACGCTTTCTTAAACTGAGTTCTAAAAAAAGCGTCGTCTGTTGTCCAAACGTAAGAAGCTAATTCACTAATGTAATCAGTCTCTTTGTTCCATTCTGGCAGACTGTCAAAGTATTGTTTGATTGGGTCGAAATGTGTTACGTAATCTGATTTCATAAGGGCAGTTAATTGTTTGTCAAAACCTGTAAATCCTTCGGTAAATAATTCTACCTGCAAATTGAACTCGTTTAAAGTCTTCCAATTGTCGGAACCTGTTGGAGCGTATTCGTAGTCTAAACCGACGTTATTAAACTTGAAAATGTAGCGATTGTCTAACCATTCTTTTAGTTCGTTAAACTTTATGGTTGGCATGAAGTCAAAGGGTTATAGGTTGGCTTGTTCTACACAGAGAGACGTGTATCTGTTTCCGGTAATTGATAGGCATAAAAGAAGCCGGTTATAGGCTTCCTGTAATGTTGCTGCTTTGATCGTTCCGGCGTAACAGAGTTGGCCCCGGTTTTTGGCCTGGCAGTAGTACGTAAAATTTTTCATAGTGAATGTTGCATTTGAAGTGCTGAGAGCATTACGGCCGTTGTCTCGTGTGGTTTAGGATTGTAATTCAGATTTGTAATTGCGGCCTGAACAATCACAAACGGAACGTCTTCAACTATTGGGTAATACTGCCATGTATCAACCCAGCGACGCCAGTAGTTTACATTGTTAATAGTCCCTACTTCGAGTAGGGTAGCTTTGAAAATGAGTTGTTGGGGTTTAGTGGCTGATTCGTAAGCCATTCCGATTTTGTTTCTAGTCTTCTTAGACATTCTAACTACGTGGGTGAAAGGTTAACCAGTGAATAACAAATGCTTGGATTTGACGTTATATCGTTTGATTTTTACGACGTAACGTTTGGCAATACTAGGCCATATTCAGTTAAAAACAAAGCTTAAAATCCAGTTAAAAATGATTATGGAACATCAAGGATTAAAATTGAAGGGCATAGCAAAGACGAAAGGCTATGATATTCAAAGACTTGCGGAAGCCTTAGAGGTACACCGAGAAACAGTAGCTACTGATTTTAAAAAGGAAAAATTGAGTAGACGGATACTTAAGAAGTACTCACCTATACTTGGAATAGACTTGGATGAGTTTTTTTCTACAGAAAGTAAAGGAGAAAGGAGAACCGTAAACACAAGTGACGGTATTGTAGCTCAATCAGAGGTTATTGAGATACAGAAGCAACTCATAGAGGAACAGCGCAAGAGACTCGCGCTAATGGAATACATGGTAAGTTTTTTTCCAAAAGCGGTGCAAATGAGATAACAGAATTTTTAACAAAGTTTCCATTTAACAGTATAAACAGGACTAGATAAATAGCCTCTTACACTGTTTGGCCTGTAACTCAGGCCGCACCGCTTACCAGATAGCAGATTCCGACTATCTCCACGGTATACAACGAGAAGGACTGTTTATCTCTGATAGGCAGTCCTTTTTCCATATATAGTCTTTGAGTTTAAACGGGGGCTGAAAAATACCAGCAACAGTAAAGCTATACGGCTTGGTTTTCACACTCGGAGACTACAGGAACAAGACGGCTTTTCCGATCATAAGACAATGGAGATATACACCCGTAGGTTAGCCGCTTTTGTCAATGACGACATACGGAAAATTCATATAATGGCGCCTTCATATAGAACCCCCGTTCACAAGCATAAGAAACGTTAAAAATCTCTTTCCCTTGCAACCTTAACCCTGTTGGCGGTAGGTAGTTGTAAAAACTCTGACGTTGACCTGCGTGAGCAATACGCAGGAACTTATAACGTAACAGCTTCTACATTGTCAGGAAGTATAACCGGCTCAATAAAAACAACGTTTGATATTGGTAATGATGTGTTGATAGTTACCAAATCGAGCGATAGCAATGATATTTATCTTTCGTTCACTAAAAACCGCTTTACAGCTACCTTAGATAAAAACGGTGCGTTTTTCCTTCCACCGCAAGCAGAGCAAGCATACGCCGTAAATGGTACGTCATTTGGGATTAATTACGGCGGTAGCGGAGCGTTTACAAATGATGGCATATATTTAAATATTAGCATGAATGCCAGTGTATCAGGCTCTAAAATTGAAGAACTAACTACTATCAAAGGGACTAAGAGGTAGTCACAATATTTTTGAAAATATAGTCACTAGGCTTATTACTCACTACATCGAAAAAGCCGGTTTAAGCTAACCGGCTTTTTCGATGTAGTACAACAACAGCTTTATAATTTAAATGTGAATAAAATTAAGTATTTATAATAACTTATAATTTTTGTACTCACCTATTCTATAGCCTGTTAAATTTTCAATAGAGGTTAGAATTTTGACTCGTGGTGAATATTTTTTTAGATTAGTGTCAAAAGTAAACGCTATACCTGATTTTTCTATACGGTCTTTCATAACGGCCGGATGAGTATCTTTAAAATGAGCCAATGAATCAATATGATTTTCGTATTTAAAATTTAAACCTGCTTCTTTAATTGCTTCCATTTGATCATCACACTTCCAGAAGCGGTAAAAATAACCAAACTTTGATCGTTGTTTTTCTAACGATTTTACCCAACCATAATGATAGATGTAAGCATCTATAAGCTTTACTCTTAGTTTTTTATTTCCTGTTTTTCGAAAGCCTTGCGCATCCCTGTAAGCAAAAATATCTTTTGAATTACGAATTACCCTTATCTCGCGTCTATACCAACGACGTGAGTCACCAATGTAATTGTAAGAGCCGTAAAAATGTAAATAATTAAACAATAGCCCTTCAACGTTGGCATCAGTTAAATATTTATGCATGGCTTCCTTAACGACGGGGATATACTTTTCATGAAGAACTTCATCGCCTTGGATGTAGAAAGCCCAATCAACATCTGGAGAAATAGCAGCTAGTGCTTTATCTGTTTCTTGAGCTAGCACTCTGCCTCCCTCCCTTAAATTGTCATCCCAAATGGTATGGATTATTTTAATTTTGTCTGAACTGATTGCTTTAATCAAAGAAAGAGTTTCATCATCTGATTGTCCAACAGCAATAAGAAACTCATCACAAAGAGGCAAAATTGATGTTATTGCTTCAACAATTGGATAATCATATTTAATTGCATTACGAATAAAGCTAAATCCGGCTACTTTCATAAACTAACAAACGTTGATTGACAATGGTAAGATGTTGTGTAATTTCATGTGACCTTGCGGAGGAACAAAGTTACATGATTATTGATCAAATTTTAAGATCATATGGTACTTACGTCAGGTTCTCTACTACAGAATGGGGGATTCTTACATCTCAATCTTACACTGAGATTGAAGAAGTAATCTATAGAGGCTTAAAAAAGGGAGAAAAAGTAATGATACTCAATAAGATAGAAACAATTGAGTGGTTTAATTCAACTAAAAGTAACAGTGTAACGTACTTCCAACGTTTCGTATAAGAATGTTATTATAAAAAAATATTAGTAATAGAAGCAAAAACTCGGTTCAAACGAACCGAGTTTTTGCTTGCCCGCCGTAACATGGTAGTAGACTATAGTTTGTTATATAACGCGTTAAAGTCTACTGTACATTCTGATGATACGGCCGTTGCAGCACCGCCAGCCGCTACCAGATAACCGAAATAAGTGTACTTAGCTCAACTGGTCAATGCCCGGAATTATGCTGTATGGGTGCCCAGGGTGTAAAAGCTGACGTATCGCCTACCGCCCCAGATTCTTCCCCGCGATGTAGCCGGTGGTCCAGGCGTTCTGGAAGTTGAACCCGCCCGTGATCCCGTCGACGTCGAGTACCTCACCCGCGAAGAACAGACCCTTGTGCTGCCGACTTTCGAGCGTGTCGGGGTTCAGACTGCCAAGGGCGATGCCTCCGCAGGTCACAAACTCATCCTTGAACGTGCTTTTACCCACTACGTTGAACGTCCCGTTGGTCAGCTGTTCAGTCAGGCGGTTTTGCTGTTTGGCGGGGAGGTCGGCCCAGCGCTGCGTTTCCGGAATGCCCGCTTCTGCTACGAGGGCCTGCCAGAGCCGGTTCGGTAAGCCGAACGGATTTTGCGACGACACCTGCTTTTTGCCGTTCTGCTGCCGAAAGACCTGTAACTCATCGCGAATCTGCGCTTCGTTGAGAGCCGGTACCCAGTGAACCCGTAACGTAAAGCGGTAATCAACGGCGGCCAGGTCGCGGGCGGCCCAGGCCGATAATTTTAATACGGCCGGACCGCTGAACCCCCAGTGCGTAATGAGCAGGGGGCCCTGCTGCTGCTGTTTGGTACCGGCAACCTGCACCCGGGCCTGCGGCACCGATACACCCGCCAGCGAAAGGAGGGGACTATCGGGAACGTTGAGCGTGAACAGCGACGGAACCGGCGATTGCAGCGGCTCCGACTGATCGGGCAGCCAGCCGTAGGACGGCAGTTGCGGGTACCCGCCCGTTGCCACCAGCACCCGGTCGGTCAGCAGGGTTTCGTCGCCGGTCAGGCGCAGTTCCCATTGACTGCCGTTGTGATGGAGGGACGTAACGCCACAACTGGTACGTACCTGAATGCCCAGCCGACGGGCCGTATCGAGCAGGCAATCGATTATGGTTTCGGAGGAATTCGTGGTCGGGAACATACGGCCATCGGCTTCAGTCTTCAGCGGTACGCCCTTCGACTCAAACCAGCGGACCGTAGCGGCTGCGTCGAACTGATTCAGCAGCGGCCGTAGCCAGCGTTCGCCACGGGGGTAGTGTTTTACCAGATGCCGGTTGTCGAAGCAGGCATGGGTCACGTTACAGCGACCGCCCCCCGAAATGCGGACTTTATTCAGTACGGTACGATTTTTCTCCAGGATGGTAACAGTGGCCTCAGGAAACGTTTCGGCGGCTGTGATGGCCCCAAAAAAACCGGCAGCCCCCCCGCCAATGACGGTAATATTCAACGACGACATACAGTCAGAACAGTGGTTCATCGTTCGAAGTTCGTAGTTTGGTGGTGTTCAAACTGCCAGACGACCCAAGAAATAAACCAGGGAACCGTTCTGTACCTTTGCCGTCATGTCGATGAAGAATAATTCATATCGCCGGGGATTCCGGCTTCGGGGCAATACGCTCGTATTGCTGCTTATTTTCTTTCTGATCGGGTTGTTTCTGCGCTACGGGGGCCGTACGCAGCCGGTCGTCGCGTTCTGGAATGATGTCAGGGCTATCCTCGGTATTGGGCCGTCGGACCGGGAGTCGCGAAAACGCAACCCGTATCAGGCCCCCGAACCGCAGGAAGACGTAGCCGGGGACGAGTCTGCGGATCGGTCAGATCGGAAAGACAAAGAAGAGGGAGTTGCCAGTGATCCGAAGGGTGCTCCGGAAATGGCCTCGTCCCGGAATAAGCTGTTTGCCTTTGAAAAACAGGTAGATTTTATCCTGCCTGCCTACAAGCCGGGCGACGAAATCATCAGACACGATGGGTTTACCCTGCGGTATCAGGAGCGTTATGAGCAGGCTGATTGGGTGGCGTATCCGCTGCTGGGGTATGAAACGAAAGGCCAGGCCGACCGGGACCGGGAGCAGTTCCAGCCTGACCCGCAGGTCAAAACCGGTTCGGCCCTGCCCAGCGATTACACCCGGTCGGGTTATGATCGGGGGCACCTGGCCCCGGCCGGTGATTTCAAGTTCTCGCAGCGACTCACCAGCGATTCGTTTTACATGAGCAACATGAGCCCTCAGGCACCGGAATTTAACCGGGGGATCTGGAAAGAACTGGAAGAGCTGGTGCGCCGGTGGGCCGTGCGGGATCGGGGCCTGTACGTAGTGACGGGGCCGGTACTTAAACCCGGCTTACCCACCATTGGTCGTCAGAATGAGATCGCCGTGCCAAAAAAATACTATAAGGTTCTGCTGTACTGCAACGATCCCGACATCCGGATGATTGGATTTTTGCTGGACAACAAAGGCTCAGACAGTTCGCTCAAGCAGTTTGTAGTACCGGTCGACCAGATCGAACAGCTAACAGGGATCGATTTCTTTCCCAAACTGCCCGATAAGCTGGAACGGGAGCTGGAAAGCAAAGGCCGCTCTGAAACAGCCGCCGGCTGGTTTAGCCTTTGACAATTAATTAGTTACGTATAAATACTTACGAAAATGCCCCGTTTCTGGCCAGTGCTCAGGAACGGGGCATTCTTGTTTGCATTGAAATAGCTTATTTAGGAAATTCTAAAAAATGAGAAAAAACTATACAGTTATTCTGATAAAGTTTGGATTTGACTAATAAAAAGGGCTTGATATTGATAAAAAATTGGTTTTAGGCAAGAATTTATAGAAGTTATTTTATTGTGGTTAAAGTAGAGTTACAGCACTTTCATTATAAAAATTCATTAAAAATTTATTAAAGCTTCAAATCTAGGATACACACTTGCTTCGTAAGTATAGTTACTCAACTTGGTTGGTAGAAGCAGACTGCAGGCTGCTTCTACCAACCTACTGCTGAGTTAAGTCGGCCCATGACGAGTTCACAGGCTGGTATTGTATTCACTTTATCTATTAAACAATTCGTCTAATTTGGTTTACACGTCTATGAAAAAAACGCTTACGACGCTCACCCTGTTGGCCCTGATGGTCCATTCGTTGTTTGCTCAGGTTCAGGTTGATCCTGAGTTGCGCGAAGCCCTGAAGAAAAATCCGATTGCGCAGGTAATCGTGACATTTAAGGGCAATGACGCTCCGTTGCCTGCTCAGCTGGGGCTGCTTCAGCAACTTGGCATTACAAAAGCCATTTCGATGAAGGCCCTGCCGATTGCCGGTATTCTGGCCACGGCCGTTCAGATCGATGCGCTGGCCCAGAATCCCGAAGTAAAATCGCTTTACCTGAACAAACGACTCACGTATTTCAACTTCGACGATACCCACCTGACGGGGGTTAAACGGCTCCGGGCGGATAAAGACATCACCACCCGTAATAACGGGCTGCCGGTTTCCGGTAAGGGTATTGGTGTACTCATCAACGACAGCGGGGTAGATGGTACCCACGACGATATTAAGTTTGGTACGCATCTGGTACAAAACGTTCTGGGCCAGACCAATCTGAACAGCGTGGATGCCATGCTGCCCGTTACGTACCTAGAAAACGTACCCAACACCGATAACAACTCGGGCCACGGTACGCACTGCACCGGCACGGTGGGTGGTAATGGTTCGCGGTCGGGCGGCAAGTACGAAGGCGTTGCGCCCGGCGCTTCGCTGCTTGGCTACGGTTCAGGGGCCGCTCTGCTCGTGCTGGATGCTATCGGTGGCTTTGATTACGCCCTGACGCACCAGTTTCAGTACAACATTCGTGTCATCAGCAACTCGTTCGGTACGTCGGGCGATTTTGATCCGAATCACCCCATCAACCTGGTTACCAAAAAGTGCTATGACCGCAACATGGTGGTCGTTTTTGCCGCTGGTAATGAAGGGCCGGGTGCCGACACACACAATCCGTACGCCATTGCGCCCTGGGTAATTTCGGTTGGCGCAGGCGACCGGACCGGTAAGCTGGCCGATTTCTCGTCGCGGGGTGTGAAAGGAGAAGGCGGTTCGTTTGTCATCGACGGCGAATCCTGGACCTTTAAGAACGAACCGACGATTGTTGCGCCGGGCGTTGATGTCGTGTCGACACGTGTCATCGGGCCGGTGGCGTCATTGGGGATTCAGCAGGATATTGAACAGCTTGAGCCAGGTCAGGTGCCGTTCTACACGCACATGAGCGGTACGTCGATGGCTACTCCGCACGTTTCGGGCATCATTGCGCTGATGCTGGAGGCCAGACCGTCGCTCTCGGCTGAGCAGGTAAAGCAGATTCTTCAGAAAACTGCTACCAACATGCCGGGCCGCGAGTCGTGGGAGGTAGGTTCCGGCTACGTCAATGCGTATGCGGCCGTCGATCACATCTTCCGGTCGGCGGTGTTTGGGGCTACCGTAAACAGCAGCCGTACGTTTACGAGCAGCGTGAATGCACAGGCTAAAACGCAGCCGTTTGCCATTGATTACAATCCGATTCTGACGACCGGCAACCAGATTACGTTCAACGTAGCCCCCGGGACCAATAGCATCGAAGCCAAAATTACGGCCGGTGGCGTATCGGGACTAACCGGCAATCCGCTTAACCTGATTCTGCTCGATCCCACCGGTACGCAATATCGGGCTGGGATTCCGGTCGCATTTGCTTTGTATACGGATCGCAGCGTTGCCGTTGCGTCGCCCCCGGCCGGTACATGGACCTTGCGGGTTGAAGGGCTCAATGGCATTGCGTTACCCGAAACGGTGATGGGCAGTATTACCCAGCAGGTCGTTAGCGGTACCTCAGGCCTGAATGACATTGCCGGTCACCCGGCCGAAGCGTCGATCAAAATGGCCGTAACGAACCGGCTTGTTGATGGGCTGAACGGCTCGTTTAAGCCAAACGACCCGCTGAAGCGGATTCAACTGGCCGACTATCTGATGATGGGGCAGGCGATCCGTCAGTACTTCCCGACCAACGGCTCAAAGACGTATGCCGACGTATCGGGCAATGAGGTACTGCTGGCTGAGTCGGTTACGGCCAAAGGCGCGGCCCTGCGCGACCGGCAGCATGAATTCAAAGGGGTGATGCTCCCCGTGAACGGTAAATTCTCACCGACCGGCACGGTCGACCGCGTCACGTTGACGTATGCGCTGGTACAGGGACTGGGCTTTCAGAAGTTCGCTGAGGAACGTACCGGCAAACCCGTAAAAGTCCGGGTCGACGGCAAGGACCTGCCCATCGAAGACGCGGCTACGATCCCGGCCGGGATGGAAGGCTACGTGAGCATCGCTCTCGAATTGGGTCTGATCAACGCGTACTACACCTCAACGCAGGGGCCGTTCGACCTCTTCCCGACGCTGCACGCTACGTTTAAGCCGAAGCAGACCGTAACACGCGCCGACTTCGCCGTGATCGTGACCCGTACGTTCTCGCAATGGGAAGCCGCTACGCCCCCGGCTTCATCAGCTCGCGTTGCGGCTGAGTTCAGCACCGAATCGGGAGCGTATCCGAATCCTTTCTCGGGCACTACGACCATCAGCTACAGCCTGTCGCAGCCGGATTTCGTGAACGTGCAGGTGAATGATATCACAGGCCGTCCCGTCAGGACGCTGGTAAACGAACAGCAGCCGGCTGGTAAGCATCAGGTACAGTTCGACGGCAGTGCTTTGCCCAGCGGCATATACATGTACAACGTTCGGACAGGTACGTCATTGACCTCGAAACGACTGGTCATCAAGTGACGAACAGTCAATGGTGTTAAAAAAGCCCGGCTGATGTCAGCCGGGCTTTTTTAGTATGATTATTCTGGAGGTTGCCTAGCGATTAGGTACGGTGAGCTGCTGCATAAACTGCTCCAGTTCTGCCGGTCGCTGCGTACCGATCAGTAGTTTACGGCCATCGGTTTTTACAAGCATCAGGCCTTTGTGGCCCGCTACGTTATAAGCCCAGCCGTCGAAGATCCAGCGGATGCCGTACCCGATAAACCCGTAGGTCTGCACGTCGGCGGATGCGATGGCCGACCAGGGCAACGAACGCCAGGGGATCAGCGGGAAGAACCGGTAGTGCACGCCACGGGCATCTACCCGGGTGTCTAACCGCAATGACGCAATCAATCCCACAGCGCCAACAACCAGGATAAACGGCAGCCAGACACCAGCCGAGGAATCTTTCAGCAAGGCCATGACCATCACGATCAGGGCGAAGATTAACAGCGCCCAGATCCACCACTGACGAAAACGCTGGGTTTCGGTGAACGCCTGCATACCTATCAGGTTTTCTGTTTTTTCTTCTTGGCTGCGGGGAACAGAATGTTGTTCAGGATCAACCGGTATCCTGCCGAGTTCGGGTGCAGGTTCAGGTCGGTCGGTTCCTCACCAATCTCATGGCGATAATCTTCGGGGTCATGGCCGCCGTAGAACGTAAAGAATCCTTTTCCGAAGGGGCTATGAATGTAGCGGGCTTCACCAGCCGAGCGATTTTCGGCCATAATCACCACCTCAGGCTTAATAAGGTTCTTTTTGAAAGCAGTCGTTTGCCCCATGAACCCTTTGATAACGTTCAGGTGATTCTGCGTCAGCATGGTCGGAATGGGGTCGTATTTGGCCGAAAACTGGAATAGCGAAAAATAATCGTTATGTTCGCTCAGACCGCGCTCTTCCGGCTGGTTGTCAATGTTCGAAAACTCGATGACATACGGATTCGTAAACACCTGGAAGTTGCGGAAAGCGAACGTCTGGCTGAAATCCAGCTTATTGTTGGCGTTCGGGTCGAAACCGTCGCCGTCGTAGAACGCGTCAACAATATCGGTGTTCTGGCTGGCCAGAGCGATGTCAAACGTATCGGTGGCGTTGCACATGGCGAACAGGTAGCCGCCACCCAGCACAAAATCCCGGATCTTCTGCGACACCGCCCGCTTCAGGTGCGGTACTTTCGAGAAGCCAAATTTGCGGGCGATGGTTTCCGATTCCTGCTTCTGCTGAATGTACCAGGGCTGGTCCTTGAAATGGAAAAATTTGCCATACTGGCCCGTAAAGTCTTCGTGATGCAGGTGCAGCCAGTCGTACTCCGGGAGCTTGGCGTTCATCACTTCTTCGTCGAATACGACGTCGTAGGGAATTTCGGCGTAGGTCATCACCATCGTCACGGCGTCGTCCCAGGGTTGTTTGGTTTTGGGCGAATACACGGCGATTTTTGGGGCTTTCTGGAGCTTAACGGCATCCATATTGGCATCCGCAGCGGCAATCTCACTCAGAATCTGAGCACCCTGGGCGTCTGAGATGACCTCATAGCTAACCCCCCGGATCACCAGTTCATTAACGAACGTCTGGGTCTGGGGCATCATAAAAGAGCCGCCCCGGTAGTTCAGTAACCAGTCAATTTCGGTATCGTGGGTTTTTAGTACCCAATAGGCGATACCATAAGCTTTCAGATGATTCTTCTGGGCATCGTCCATAGGAATCAGAATCTTCGACGCCCAGGCCTGTGCTGTCAGCGTCAAAATAAGGATAAGCGGTGTCAGTAGCCGTTTCATTGGTTTTCAGTTTACCCAGGCGTAGAGTAGCTTTGTACTAGTAACGAATATAAGCAAATTTTGTGCAAAAAAAGCGCGGGGCGTGGGGCTTAGGGCAAAGGGATGAAAAAGTATCTCCCTTCCTGGACCCTCCGACCCACACCCCGCGCCCCAGGCTAAGGCTTATGAACGTCCTCGAAAACATTCGCGAAGGGCTCCGCTCGGTTGCGGGCAACCGGCTCCGCACGATTCTGACGTCGCTTATCATCGCCATCGGCATTACGTCGCTGGTGGGAATTCTGACGGCCATCGACGGCATTCAGAGTTCGGTCGACAGCAGTTTTGCCGGGCTTGGCGCCAATACCTTTACTATCGTAGCCCGGCAGGAGGTGAGTCGTATCAGCGGCCGCGTTCGGCAACAGGACGAACCCGTTGATTACTACCAGGCTGTTGCGTTCAAGCGCCGGTTTCCGTACGGCGCTACGATTGCGATTTCGACGGTAGTGACCAGTTCGGCTCAGCCGAAATACGGTTCCCGCAAAATGAATCCCAACGCCCTGCTGGTGGGGGGCGACGAAGCGTACCTGACTGTGAAGGGGTATAATTTGCAGACGGGTCGAAACCTGACCAGCAACGACCTGGCTAATTCGCTCAACGTAGCGATTATCGGCAGTGAGGTCGCGAATACGCTGTTCGAGAAAAAAATCAATCCCATTAACCAGTTCATTCGCGTATCCGGAGCCCAGTACAAAGTAATCGGGGTGCTGGAACGGAAAGGGGGATTGTCTGACGGCAACGAAGACCGGATCATTCTGGTGCCATTGGATAACGCCCGGGCGCTGGCGGGTACCCGAAAACTGACGTTCGATATTACGGCCTCCGCCCCCGACCTGTCCAGTCAGGACATCGCCGTAGGGGAGGCCCGGGGGGTTATGCGATTGATCCGGCGCGACCCGCTGGGGCAGCCCGATTCGTTTGAGATTCAGCGGGCGGATGATTTGCTGAAGGAAACGCAGGAGATCACCGGGTATTTGCGGGTGGGTGGTTTCGGGATTGGGTTCATCACACTCCTGGGTGCTGCCATTGCGCTGCTCAACATCATGCTGGTATCCGTCACGGAACGTACCCGCGAAATCGGCATTCGAAAGTCGTTGGGTGCCACCCCGAAGCGTATCCGTGAGCAGTTCCTGATCGAAGCCATCGTGATTTGCCTCCTGGGTGGATTAGGGGGTGTTGCCCTCGGACTAGGTATCGGCAATTTAATCTCCCTCGTGATCAGCGGGGGCGAAGGGGGCTTTGTGGTGCCCTGGGTCTGGATGGGACTCGGCATCGTCGTCTGCGTGGTAGTCGGATTATTTGCCGGTATCTACCCCGCTGTCCGCGCGTCCAAACTCGACCCCATCGACGCACTGAGGTATGAATGAGAGGAGGAAAGGAGAAAAGGGAGGAAAGGAGGAAGAAAGAGTCAATGGGATGTTCCTACTCCTCTTCTCCCGTTCTACCCCTTCCTTTCTCTTCTGGTAAATAGACCGTGAACGTAGTACCGTTGCCGGGCTGGCTGCGAACGGTGACCGTTCCCCCGTGGTTCTCGGCAACCCGCCGGGCAATCGACAGCCCCAGCCCGGTGCCTGGGTATTGATTACGTCCGTGCAGCCGCTCAAAGAGTTGAAAAACGCGGTCGCTGTATTGTTGATCAAACCCGATTCCGTTGTCGGCCACGCTGATAGCCACCCAATCCACACGCTGACGATCAGGAACCTCGGCAGGAACCGCTTTCCAGGAGATCTGCTCGGCAGTGACCGAAATGATGGGTTGTTCGGCGCCCGGCGTACCGAGCGGTTTAGAAAACTTCAGGGCATTGCTCAGCAGGTTCTGAAAGAGTTGCCGAAGCTGCGTAGCGTTGCCCATGAGGGTAGGCAAGGCACCGATCGTAAGCCGGGCGTTCTTTTCCTGAACGATTGTGTCGAGGTCGTTCCGTATGGTTTGAAGCAGGTCGCTCAGGTTAACCGTGTCGACTAAATTCTGCTGCGTCGACAGCCGCGAATACGTCAGCAGGTCGCGGATAAGGGTTTGCATACGCCCGGCCGCCGACTGCATGCGGAGAATGATGTCCTGCCCGGTGTAGTCGAGCGCCGACCCGTACTGCTGGCGGAGAACATCCCCGAACGACTGAATTTTTCGAAGCGGCTCCTGCAGGTCGTGCGACGCTACGTAGGCAAACTGTTCGAGGCTGTGGTTCGATCGCTGCAATTCGTTGATGAGCTGTTCGGACCGGTGCAGGGATTTTTTCAGGAGCGTTTGATCCTGAGCCGCAACGATAAGCCCGTCGCCATGCCGGATCAGCGAAAAATCGAACCAGCCTTCTATACCTCTGTCCTCGAAATAGTGCTGGAAACGTTGGGGCTGACCGGTTTCAACGACGTCGATGTACCGGTCGAAAATACCCAGCGTTCGTAAGTTTGGAAGGACCTCCAGCATGGTTCGATGCTGGGTTTCACTGAGCGGATGGCTTACTAACTGAGCATTGGCTTCATTCTGGAGAATGTACCGAAAATCAGTGATCGTCTCGTTTTCATCACGAATAGCCTCAAACAGAGCAATGGGAGTCTGGCAGCCGTCGAGTACGGTTTGTAAAATGGAGGCCTGCTGCTCAATTTTCCGGATCGCTTTTTTGCTGGTAGTAACATCGTTGAACGTAATGACGATCCCCTCGCCCAGCTTGCTGACGGCTACGTCGAACCAGGAGTCAATTTGAGGATAGTAATGCTCAACCCGACACGGCTGGCCGGTCTGATACACCTCGATGTACCGGTTCCACAACCCGATTTCTCTGGTTTTCGGATAAATCTCCGTCATGGTTTTGCCCACCACCTCATCATACCTGCGTTTGGAAAACCGCAGAGAAGCCGCATTCGTCATAACTACCCGAAAGTCAAGCAATTGGCCGGATTCGTCCAGCACGGGTTCGTACAGGGTTACGGCGCTTAACGTAGCGTTCATAATGCCCTCCAGCAACTCATGCTGCTTCTGGAGTTTGACCAGCGCCTGCTGACTTTCGGTAATGTCTGTAAAGACTGAGATGAGCGTGTCGGTATCGATGCGGGCCACCGCCAGCTGAAGCCAGCCGTTGATACGCGGGAAGGGAAACGATACATAAAACGGCTCTCCGGTTTCCATCACCTGCCGATAAGCCGCCAGCAGCCCCGACGGCACAAACATCGGATTCAACTGACTGATGGGTATAGACAGCGCTTCGGCCTGCGAATGACCACCCAGCGCCAGCGCTGCCGGATTAATCAGAATGGCCTGAAAATCGATGATCTGGCCGGTGTCATCCCGGATTGCGCGTTCTACCGTAATGCTGTTCGGTGAATGCTCCATCACGCTGTCCAGAAAGGTTTTCTGGCGCTCAATGGTCAGGCTAGCCTGCTTTATTTCACTGATGTCTTTAAACGACAGCACGAAACCTTCGGCGAGTGGGGTAGCCGAAATGAGGAACCAGCCATCGTAGCCATCGGCCTGGTACGGAAACTCAAACGTTTGTGATTCGCCGGACTCGACCACCTGCACGTACCGCTGAAACAAACCAATCTGTTTGATGCTCGGAAAGAATTAGGTCATTCGCTGTCCGATAATCTGCTCGCTCGGCCGCCCGATTAATTTGTTGACAAAGGCGTTGGTCAATCGGTAAATGAAGTCAATGATCTGGCCGGACTCGTCTCGCTCGCTTTCACAGTACGTAATGTAGCTGTCCGAAAAGTCCATAACAGCCTGCAGCATGGTCTGTTGTTCGATTAGCTGCTGCTTCGCCCGTTTTTCAGTGTCAATGTCCTGAAACAGCGTGAAGAAACCATCGCCGAAAGCGCGGCTTTGAACGACGTACCACCGCTGCTGAACCGGCCAGAAAACCTCCCGGTCAACTACGTCGTGTTCGTCAACAATCCGGCGCATCGTATCGGCCTCAAGGCGACTCTCCGGCCGGCGCTGAAAAAGCAGTTGTTGCTCCAGCTGCTCAGGCGTAACGTGCAGGATGTCAAGCGCTAACTGGTTGTAGCATATAGTGCGGTAGTCGAGAATTGCACCGTCCGTTCCACGCACCGCTTCATAGGCGACAAAGGCGTTGGGCGTATTGTCGAGTGCCGTCAAGAGTAAGTCGTTTTGCCGGCGGGTAGCGGTTTCCGTCTGTATGGTCAGGGTAATGCCCCGTTCGTAGGGGGCGAGCGTCAGGTCAAAGCAGGCACGTTCTTTGGTTGGCTGCGTAAGCCAGGCTGTATGCTGTTTCAACTGGCCGGATCCCAGCGCATCGGCGGCAGGTTCCTGCAACCCGGCCTCATCAAAAAAAGAGGCTGCCCGATTGGTCGGATCATCCGAAAAAGCAGCGAGCAGAGAATCCGCAGTCCGGTTGGTCAGGCTGGGGTGCCATTTACGGATAACACCCGATTCGTCTTTAAGCGCTTCATAGACGATAATCCCGCAGGAGGCACTATCCAGTGCTGTTCGCATAAGGAAATTATCAGTCGTAGCGGCCGATGCAGCGGAGGTTGGCATCATAACGTTACTGGCCTGGTTAAAATACAGCAGGCGAATGCGTGCAGGCGTACTTTATACAAAGTAACGACATAGTTGAGATTTACCAACAAACCGATTGGTATTGCAGGCAAGAAATTGATTGTTGAGCCCCTTAGAATCAGTGCATAGACGACAGGCATCAGGCTTAAAGCGCTATTATTTGCAAAATAAACCGTGTTTGTCTACTTTTGCACCCACGTTCGCCAGAGCGAACCGTTTCCAGATGCCGGGATGGCGGAATCGGTAGACGCGTTGGTCTCAAACACCAATGTCTGCAAGGACATGCCGGTTCGAGTCCGGCTCCCGGTACAGTAAGCCCTTACAAAACTCTGTTCAGCAGGAATTTGTAAGGGCTTTTGGTTTTGTCTCGAATGAGTAATCCGTGGTGTTGCGCCGGAATTGGTTCGCAAAAGAAGCTGATCTTATTGTTAAAACGTACCTGGTAACTCGCTCAGGATAAACTGCTAACTCTGTAATCAGCTATAAAAAAGCCCGGTGTCTGAAACACCGGGCTCTGAATGAATAGGCCTGACATAGGTTACTTCAGGTCGAAGCGGTCGAGATTCATCACCTTGTTCCAGGCGGCTGCAAAATCATGGACAAACTTCTCCTGCGCATCTGAACAGCCGTACACTTCGGCAATGGCGCGTAACTCGGAGTTCGAGCCGATAATCAGGTCGACACGCGTACCCGTCCATTTGAGTTCGCCCGTGGCGCGGTCGCGGCCTTCAAACAGATCCTGAGCGTCCGATGTTGACCGCCACGTAGTACCCAGATCGAGCAGGTTTACGAAGAAGTCATTCGTCAGCATCTCCGGGCGTTTGGTGAAGACCCCATGTGAAGAACCGTTATAATTAGCATTCAGCACGCGCATACCACCCAGCAGGACCGTCAGTTCAGGCACCGTCAAGGTCAGCAGTTGGGCTTTGTCGATCAGTAACCCTTCGGCTTTGGCTGTGTAGCGTCCCTTCACGTAGTTACGGAACCCATCGGCAATTGGCTCAAGCACCGCAAACGACTCGACGTCCGTTTGTTCGGCTGACGCATCGGCACGACCCGGCGTAAAAGGAACCGTTACGTCGATGCCTGCTTTTTTAGCTGCCTGTTCAATTGCTGCGCAACCGCCCAGTACGATCAGATCGGCCAGGGATACCTGCTTGCCGTCGGTCTGAATTGCGTTGAACTCCGATTGGATCGATTCGAGCGTGTTCAGTACGTTGGCGAGCTGGGTCGGGTTGTTCACCTCCCAGAACTTCTGCGGGGCCAACCGGATGCGGGCACCGTTTGCGCCACCGCGCTTATCGGAGTTGCGGAATGTTGACGCCGACGCCCAGGCCGTTGAAACGAGTTGCGGGATGGTCAGGCCGGAGGCCAGGATATTGGCTTTCAGGGCGGCAATGTCGGCGTCGTCGATCAGCTTGTACGTAACGGCCGGAACCGGGTCTTGCCAGATCAGTTCTTCTGCCGGTACTTCCGGACCCAGGTAGCGGGCACGAGGACCCATATCCCGGTGGGTCAGTTTGAACCACGCCCGGGCAAACGCGTCGGCAAACTGATCGGGGTTTTCCAGGAAACGCCGTGAAATTTTTTCGTAAGCCGGGTCAACGCGCAGGGCCAGATCGGTCGTGAGCATCGTTGGGGCGTGACTCAGTGCCGGGTCGTGGGCATCCGGTACCGTACCGGCACCCGCACCGCCTTTCGGCTTCCACTGAAATGCACCAGCGGGGCTCTTGGTCAATTCCCACTCGAAACCAAAGAGGTTTTCGAAGAAATTGTTGCTCCACTGGGTTGGCGTGGTGGTCCAGGCACCTTCCAGACCGCTGGTGATCGTGTGGACGCCATGACCGGTGCCATACGTATTTTTCCAGCCCAGGCTTAGTTCCTCAATGCTGGCACCGGCCGGTTCTTTGCCAACGTATTCGCTGGGATCGGCCGCGCCGTGGGTTTTTCCGAAGGAGTGTCCACCCGCAATGAGGGCTACAGTTTCTTCGTCGTTCATAGCCATCCGGCCGAACGTTTCCCGAATGTCGCGGGCAGCAGCCAGGGGGTCAGGGTTGCCGTTCGGACCTTCCGGATTTACATAGATAAGACCCATCTGAACGGCACCAAGCGGGTTCTCCAGATCGCGGTCGCCTTCGTAGCGGTTGTCGCCGAGCCATTCCGTTTCCGAGCCCCAGTACACATCTTCCTGTGGTTCCCAGAAATCTTCGCGGCCACCGGCGAAACCAAACGTTTTGAAGCCCATCGACTCCAGCGCGCAGTTTCCGGCCAGAATCATCAGGTCCGCCCATGATAGCTTACGGCCATATTTCTGCTTAATCGGCCACAGCAGCAGCCGGGCCTTATCGAGGTTAGCGTTATCGGGCCAGCTATTGAGCGGGGCAAAACGCTGCATACCCGCACCCGCACCCCCACGACCATCGGCAATGCGGTACGTACCGGCACTGTGCCAGGCCATCCGGATGAAGAACGGACCATAGTGACCGTAATCGGCCGGCCACCACGACTGCGAAGTGGTCATCAGACTAACGATCTCTTCCTTAACAGCTTTCAGATCAAGGCTTTTGAACTCCTCTGCATAATTGAACGAAGGGTCCATCGGGTTAGACAGCGAGGAGTGCTGGCGTAGAATGTTCAGGGGCAACTGGTTGGGCCACCAATCGCGGTTCCGGGTACCACCGCCGGCCACTTGATTCATCCGTTCGCTCAGGAACGGGCATTGAGCGGCACTAGGGCTGTTCACATCAAGGGCTTCGTGGTGGTGTCCGTTGTGGCCATTAGTACCATTGACCTGGTAGCTTTTTGTGGTTTCTGCGGGATTCATACGCTGTTTGTTTTCCGTTTTGCTACCCAGTCCATTTATAGGAAGGATACTAACTAGCTGACAGGATAGCGAAACGTTGTGCTTGTGAATGATTTCACCGCAAAGCTGTCTTATTTAAGTGAATAGATCAAATTAATATTTTCTATAATCTCATACATAATATCTATAAGTAGGGTCGGTATTCGCTAGTATGCAGCGAAGGCGTAATACCGGTTATTTTACGGGTGGTACTGGAGGTGCTGGAGGTACTGTTCTCATCTGAATGATATCCACCAGGAAAGCAAAGGCCATTGAGAAGTAGATGTAGCCCTTCGGAATCTCGAAATGAAGTCCTTCGGCAACCAGCGACATACCGATGATGAGCAGGAAGCATAAAGCCAGAATCTTGAAGGAGGGATGGCGACCAATAAAATCAGCAATGGGTTTGGAAGCAATGAGCATAATGCCTACCGTAACAATCACGGCTGTATACATAATCCAGAGCTGATCGACCATGCCCACGGCCGTAATGATTGAGTCGACTGAAAAAACCATATCCAGAATCAACACCTGGACTAGTAACTGCCGAAAACTGGATTTGGTCGTATCGGGTGCATTGGCATCACCACCCGCTTCGGCTTTGTGGTAGATCTCTTTGGTGCTTTTATAAATCAGGAACAGTCCTCCCGCCAGCAGAATCAGCCCTTTGCCGCTAAAATCAATGCCGAATACGCTGAACAGGGTCTTATCCAGTTGCATGATCCAGGCGATTACAGCCAGCAGAGCCAGCCGAATGAACATAGCTAAGCCAAGGCCCCAGTAGCGTAATTTATCCCGTTGTTCAGGAGGTAATTTATCAGCGAGAATGGCAATGAAGATAATGTTATCAATACCTAAAATGATCTCCAGGACAATGAGAGTGACAAGGGGAATGATACTATCCGCGAATTCCATGTTAATTGATACGTTCTGGGTTTGATACGCACTTGCCGGATAGCGATGATGCGGCTCGGTAATAACCTCAGGAAGCTTGCGGATGTTTGTTGATCAGTATTGAGTCGAGTTCCAAAAGCATTGCTCCAACCTTATGCGGTTGGAGCAATGGCTGACATGGTAACGTTAGATTCTTTCGCGGCAATTGTGCCAGATTGGCCGGACGCTTTGCTACGTGACGCGATCTGAAAATCACTTATGACGGTTTAGGAATGGATAAACAACAGAATGCCTTATCAAGACCCTGGAGCGACGTATAGCCGATCTGCCTGGGCCAGAACAGCCGTTTCATGCCGCAGATGTTCTACAAAAGTCACCTGATCCTGTGCAAAAAGGAAAGCTACTTACGGTTGAGCAGTTGCCGCAACTGTTTCTTTATTTCGAGGTGTTCCTGTTCAAGTGCCTGTAATCTGGCCGCCTGATGCTGATTAATTCGTTGCTGCTCCAGCAAAGTCCGCTGCTGATTCTGGGTAGTCTTTTCCAGTTGAATGGTGTATAACGTCAATTCTTCAATCTTCTCCAGGAGTTTGGCGTCCATCTTGGCCATGTCTACGCCTTCGCTGACCACCTGCTCCGCCGAGGGCACGCCCGGCAGGTGCTTGTTTGGGGCCCGCCTGGTAGCCAACCATTACGTTCTGGCTGCCGGTGGTGGATGCGCCAACGTTGAAACCAACCAGCGTATTGTTGCTGCCGGGCGTAGGCGAGTTAGGCGTTAAGACTACGTTGTTCTGAGCGAAACCGGGAACGCTTATGAACAGCAGAAATCCGGGAATGGACAAGTTTTTCATGATCGTAATCAGGCAGATAAGAAAAGAAGGGTTGGAAGGACGTTTTGCCTGATACAAGGTATGGTCTGGTGTTACGCTGGGTGATAACTCTTTAGCCAGCGGTTTCCGGCTGCATGTAAATTGACAATAAAAATGACCCAATGCAGAGCCTCGGGTCATTGGGTATCCACCGTAACTTGTAACTTAGACGTAATTACGTTCCATGTACGGGTAAGGTTTAGTAACGGATTTGCCGATTACGAAATATACCGTTTCCTGAAAAGTTGGGTTGGATTTAGGCAATCTAATGATGAAGTTTGCCCCGTTCTTTGTGACGAACAATACCTGCACTGCAACCTGATGACTGTAAGATGCTTACACAACCCTCTCAATTAACCAATCTCTTTCCGGCCGAAGACCAGATTCCGGCCGACTTCCGTATCCAGCCCCTGCACCAACGCGAGTACCTGCTTAATGGTGAAATGCGGGCCTGGGATGGTCCAACAACCGACGTTTTATCCCCGGTATGTCTGACAGGGCCAAACGGCCCTGAGCGCAAGCTTGTCGGTAGTTACCCCGTCACGACCGATCGCGAAGCGCTCGAAGCCCTTGATGCGGCCGTAGCAGCCTACGACAACGGCCGCGGTGAATGGCCAACGATGTCCGTAAGTGACCGGATCGCCTGCATGGAGCGGTTCATCGGCAAAATGCTGGAGCAGAAAACGACCGTGGTCAATCTGCTTATGTGGGAGATCGGCAAAACCTTGGGCGATTCGATCAAGGAGTTCGACCGGACGGTTACCTACATCTATGACACCATCGACGCCCTGAAGGACATTGACCGGGCCGGCTCCCGGTTCAAAATAGAGGAAGGAATCATTGGGCAGATCCGCCGGTCGCCCCTGGGCGTAGTCTTGTGTATGGGGCCGTTCAACTATCCTCTGAACGAAACGTACACGACCCTTATTCCGGCTATTCTGATGGGCAATACGGTGTTGTTCAAGCCCCCCAAGCACGGTACGTTGCTGCATTATCCCCTGCTTGAAGCCTTTCGGACGTGTTTTCCGAAGGGGGTTGTCAATACGATCTATGGACGGGGCGCCAACGTAGTGCCGACGCTCATGCAGTCGGGGCGCATCAACGTACTGACGCTGATTGGCTCAAGCCGCGTAGCCGACAGCCTGAAGAAGATGCATCCCAAAAGTAACCGGCTCCGGGCGGTCCTGAGCCTTGATGCCAAAAACGCCGGTATCATCCTGCCCGATGCGGATATTGAACTGGCCGTTAAAGAATGTATGCTCGGTACGTTGTCGTTCAATGGGCAGCGGTGTACGGCCATCAAAATCATCTGGGTGCATCGGTCGGTAGCCGATCAGTTTCTTCGTCGCTTCAGTGAAGAAGTAAATAAACTGAAACCAGGTATGCCCTGGGAACCGGGCGTGCAGATTACACCCCTGCCGGAACCGCAGAAACCCCAGTACCTGACAGACTGTATCCGTGAAGCCGAAGCGCAGGGGGCTGCGGTCATGAACGAGGGTGGGGGCGTTGTCGAAGCCTCCTTTGTAATGCCGGCGGTGGTGTATCCCGTTCAGAAGGGCATGAAACTCTACCGCGAAGAACAGTTTGGACCAGTAGTGCCTGTTGTGCCGTTTGATGACCTTGAAGAACCGATCGACTACATCATCACCGCCGATCACGGTCAGCAGGTGAGTATTTTCGGAACCGATACGGGGCAGATTGCCAGCCTGATCGATCCGCTCGTGAATCAGGTAAGCCGGGTAAACATTAATGCACAGTGTCAGCGGGGGCCGGATACGTTTCCGTTCACTGGTCGTAAAGATTCGGCCGAGGGAACGTTGTCAGTTGAGGATGCACTACGGGCTTTCTCCATCCGGACTGTGGTGGCAACCAAAAACACCGATGGTAACAAAGCCATACTCAATGACATAGTTGGTCAACACAAATCGCAGTTTTTGTCGACCAATTTCATTTTTTGATTTGTTTTAACTATCAAAATATGTTGGATTAAACGGTTAAACAAAGCTAGATAGGCTTACCTGTTTAGTATAATTAATACAACTTTGTCAAGAAGTTGAATGAAAATCGCTGGCTTAAGCGTCGCTAACAGCCGAACTAAAATACGCTTTCAAACGACCGGGTAGTTGCCCCGGTCGTTTGTTTTTTGGTTATTGCTATAAAATCAATGTGCGCTCAACTTGCTCGAAGCCGATAAACTTACCCGATCGTTTGATGAAGTGGCTGCTGTCCGGAACGTATCATTTCGGCTGGATCCGGGTCAGATTATGGCGCTCGTGGGGGCTAGTGGGTCCGGCAAAAGTACACTATTGAGCCTGCTGGCGGGACTGACGGATGCCGACGCCGGTGAGGTTCGACTTAACCATGAACGGGTGACCGGTCCTTCGGAAGTGCTGGTGCCGGGTCATCCGGCGATCCGGTTGGTTCACCAGGAATACCAGCTTATGCCCAACGTATCGGTTCGTCAGAACATCGCGTATGCCGTCCGGTATTACGAACCGGCGTACCGCGATTTTCGGGTTAACGAACTGCTGAAACGGTGCCACCTGACCGACGTACAGGATCGCTTGCCACGGCAGATTTCCGGTGGCGAAAAGCAACGGACGGCCATTGCCCGGGCAGTAGCCGATAAACCAGCGGTGCTGCTCCTGGACGAGCCTTTTAGCCACCTCGATTTGCCGAATCGACAGATCGTGCGGGATATGGTGTTTGCCCTCGTCCGACAGGAGCAGACAGCCTGCCTGTTCGTTACCCACGATGCAACCGATGCGCTTTCTATTGCCGGCTCCCTGGGTATTTTACGGCATGGCCGACTCATTCAACTGGATTCACCAATTGCGGTCTATCGACGGCCTGTTACCGCCTATGCTGCCCGGATGACGGGTACTGTCAACGTAATTCGCACCAAACACCTGCCTGCCCTCGGGGTATCGTCAACCAAACCGGCTGATGCCCTTTGCCTGATCCGTCCCGAATCGGTTCGGCTGGCTGAAACCGGGGTTATGGCTACCATTCGGTCGGTTTTTTTCAAGGGAGTCCATTATGAGGTCGAAGCGGAAGTCTCGCGCTACGTATGCCTCCGAACGCTAACTACGCAGGATGGTTTACAACCCGGACAGGTCATACACCTGGAACTTGACCCATCGGCCATTTGGTGGGTAAACGAGTAAACGACTAACCTTCCGGCTGCTTTGCGGTTTATACAGTAAGCAATCTGAAACGTTATGGAAAAGAAACAAAGCGCCGGACAGGAATATCACGGCAAGGAAGAATCAAAAGGAAACAACGGGTTTTTGGTCAGTGAAAAAACCGAAAACGTAAGCATCGATGCCGACAAAGTGGATGCAGAAGATCACTCGGTCGGATCCATCAACGGGTCGGAGGTAGACGATTACCTCGGCAAGACCAAGAAAGAAGGAGCGGATAAGGAAGAATAGGAGAAAAGGGAGAAAAGGAGGAGGGGGATGAAAGGGAAAGAGGGAACAACAATTCCTTCTCCCTTTCATCCCCCTCCTCCTTTTCTCCCTCTCTTATAACAACCGTTTGATGAGTTGATCGACCGAGATTCCTTCTGCTTCAGCCTTGAAGTTGCGCACCACCCGGTGACGCAGGATCGGCATGGCAACTGCCCGCACATCTTCAATATCGGGTGAGTATTTGCCGTTCAGCAGGGCATTGCATTTGGCGGCCAGAATCAGGGCCTGCGATGCCCGCGGCCCGGCACCCCATTCCAGATACTGGTTTGCATCATTCGCTGCCAGTTCGGTGTTAGGCCGGGTTTTGTGAACTAGCTTGACGGCATATTCCACTACGTTGTCAACGACCGGTACTCGCCGGACCAGTTGCTGAAAATCCCGGATTTCTTCGCCGGTAATGACACGCTGAACCTGATGCCGATGGTCAGAAGTCGTGCTTTTGACAATATCCAGCTCCGACTGATACGACGGATAGTCGAGGTAAATATTAAACATGAACCGGTCCAGCTGGGCTTCCGGCAGCGGATACGTACCTTCCTGTTCAATCGGGTTCTGCGTAGCGAGTACAAAAAACGGACGACCAAGCGAATACTTTTGTCCCGCGATGGTCACGGCGTATTCCTGCATCGCTTCCAGCAAAGCCGACTGCGTTTTGGGGGGCGTCCGGTTGATTTCGTCGGCCAGGATGATGTTAGCAAACACCGGCCCTTTGATGAATTTGAAATTACGTTCCTGATCGAGGGTTTCGGAGCCCAGAATGTCCGACGGCATCAGGTCGGGCGTGAACTGTATCCGGTTGAAATCCAGATCCAGGGCTCCGGCAATGGTCTGAATTAGCAGTGTTTTGGCCAGCCCCGGCACACCAACCAGCAGACAGTGCCCCTGGCAGAAAATGGCCGTCAGCAACAAACGCACGGTGTCGTCCTGCCCAATGACTACTTTGGAGATTTCGTTTTTGAGTTTTTTATACGATTCTGTTAAGGCTTCGGCAGCCGCGACATCCGATGAGTAGGTCACAAATAAAACGTTTAAAGGTTTACGGTTTTAAAAATAGGATTTCCGGTCTCAGTTTCACAAATAAAGCGGAAACCGACGAATCAATACCGGAAAACTATTCACCGCCCCCGCCGGTGCCGGCTGCACTAGCCTGCGAGGTGCCAAAAATCCGGCAACCCTGGTATTCGGGATCAACGGTAATGTACACGTCACCCACCGATTTACGGAACCAGTCGTCGATGGCGCGGTTCTTTTTGTTGGTCAGGACGATATTCTGAAGCTTTTCAAAGTCAAGCTTAAAGTCGGCCGTGTGGGGTTGTACTTTGCTTTTGAAGTACAGAATACGTACCGCACTTTTCCCGTCTTCGGTCCGGTAGGGTAGCGGTGCCGAAACGCTGCCTACCGTCATGGTATCGAGCAGCGTGAACAGCGAGTACTCCATAGAGCCATCCATCGCCAGACGGCTACTGCCCGACTGCGGATCGCGGAGGAGCCCACCTGCATCGGCCGATGTTTTGTCTTCCGAAAAATCACGGGCGGCCTTTTCAAACTTGACGGAATCCACCTTGATCAACGTCCGCAGGCTGTCAAGGAAATGAGTTGGTTCGCTGGTATCCAGCCGGTTGTAATCGGGCCGTAGCAGGATGTGCCGGGCATGGTATTCAGCACCGCGGGTGTCCAGCAACTGGATCAGGTGCAGACCAAACTCCGATTCAACCACGTCCGACATTTCGTTGGGTTTGAGTTTCAAAGCGGCTCCTTCGAAAGGTGCCACCATCATACCCCGTTTGGCGTAGCCCAGGTCACCGCCGTTCTGGGCAGAGCCCACGTCTTCAGAAAATTCTTTAGCCAGCGCGGCAAAGTCCTCACCCGCCTGAACCCGCTTTTTGATGTCGAGCAACCGCTGTCGAAGGGCGTCTTTCTGTTCTTTGGTTGGCTTGGCGTAACGCACAATCTGCCCCACTTCCACTTCGGCGGGCATGTAGGGCAGGCTGTCTTTCGGGATGGCGTCAAAGAACTTACGAACCTCGCGAGGGGTCACCTTCATGTCGTCCGTAATTTTCTGCTGCATTTTCTGCACCACTTTCTGATCTTTCACCTGCTGCCGCAGTTCACTCTTGAGCATCTCAAGGCTCTTGCCGTAGGCTTCCACAATGTTCTTCTCAGAGCCGAACTGCTGGATCATGTACGACATCCGGGCGTCAAGTTCGCTGTCCACTAGTTTGTCGTCTACCACAACCGAATCAATATCGGCTTTGGCCAGCATCATTTTGTTGATGACCAGGCTTTCGAGCAACTGACATTTTTGCGGGGGCGTCTGGTTCTGGCCGACGTATGACTGGTAAGCCTCTTCGAGGTCAGACTTAAGCACGTAGTAGTTATCGACCTTCGCCACGATTTTATTAAGGCTGATACCGCCCTGACCCAGCACTGGCCCGGCGAGTAACCAAACAAACGAGGCAACAAGGCCCTGTATGAGCAATCGTTTCATGTTTTAAAGATAAGCATTGAACGTCAAACGTTCTGATTTTTAAGATTTTTTAAGGCCTTCCATCTCTTATTTAGCCAGCTTCCGGATTTCGTCTTCGTTAATTCGGGCTGGATATTTCTGCCGCAGCTGAGCCAGCCATTGCTGTTCGAGTATGGACTGGTAATCATTGATGACGGCTCCCCGGGCTTCGTCGAATGTTTTGGCACGGGCCGGCTCAATGCGCGTGATCGTCACGGCTACCGATTTTCCGTTGCGCCTGAGGGTCGTGGTGCCCACCTTCCAGTCCATACCGTCGAGGTACGGGTTGGCTCCGTCGGCAAACGTCCCTTCCGTTATCGAGACGGCTTCTTCGGTTGCCTGGGGCTGCCGGCTGTTGATAACCCTGGCAATATCAGCTTTTGAGGACGTCAGATACTGGAACGTCACCCGGCGCTGAGCAGCCGCGTCTTTGATACCCGGACGCATACCCTGGTAATCTTTCTCCGTGATGCGGGTCAGCGAGATGCCGTTCTGCTGGAGGTAGTTCACAACCGCCCGGATCCGGCCGGCCGATACCGAGTCTCGTTCGGTGGCGTCGTGTGAGCCACTCACTTCGACAATGTAATTTGGATTACGTACCATCGCTACCAGAACGTCGAACAGACTTTCGCGTTGCTGGCTGGTCAGGCCCGTACGGTTCTTGTCGAAGGTCAGGTCTGCAGCCGACCGCCGGAGTTGATACGGGGGGCGACCCGTGAGCATCTCCTGGGTCTGTTTCAGCAGATCGTCGTTCTGGGCTACGATCACCGTAGCCACGGCCCGCTCCGGAAACTGGTATTTGGCTTTGTTCTGTTCAAAATACTGGCGCTGGCCCGTTGAGTCGGCCATGGAACGTTCCCATACATTCTGTTCCATCACCTGCGACAGCAGAACGCCGTCGCGGATTTCGTTCAGCAGTGCGCGAAACTCCGGATACTTTTTTTCCAGATTGGCCTCTTCGACAGCCATCAGCTGGTCGCCAACAAACCGATCGAGCAGCCGGCGCATTGCTACGGCCGGTACGCCTACCACAGGGGCATCGACGGTCGTCCGGGTATCCCGGCGGGCGGGTTGCTGCCGTTGCCGTACATAGGCGAAGAAGTCGTTGACCGTATAAACCCGATCGGCTACGGTAACCAGGGGTTTGCCCTGAAGCGTCGGATCCAGTGGTTCCGTGTAGCGCCATTGACCGCGAAGCAGGCTGCTGTCGGCTTTGGTCAGGGTCGCGTCGATAACCGGCTTGTTTTCCCGGATGGCGTAGTCGTTTTTCAACTTCTGTACGGTAGCCTGCCGGAGTACTTCCGCCCGGGTATCCGTAGTAACGCGCTGGCGAAGGGCCGGGGCGAGTTCCGCGTACGGTTCGATGCTCCGCCGTTCGACCAGCTTGATGATGTGCCAGCCATAGTTGGTCCGAACCGGTTTTGAATAGCTGCCGGGCGTTGTGAGCGCAAAGGCGGCTTCCTCAAACGCTGGTACCTGTCGGCCGGTTTCGAAGAAGGGCAGGAGCCCGCCGTTCGATTTGGACGTTACGTCGTCGGACACCTCCCGGCAAACGGTTTCGAATGAGTCCCCCTGCTGCAGGCGGTTGTAGGCCGCGTCGATACGTTCCTGAGCCGCTCGCTGCCCGGCTTCGTCGGCGCTGGGGCTCAGCCGAATCAGAATGTGCGCCACCCGTACTTTACCCCGGCTCGGACGGCGGTCGTTGACTTTAATAAGGTGGTAGCCAAAACGCGTCCGAACGGGTGCCGACACGCTACCTACGGGGGTTGCATAGGCCACTGTTTCGAACGGGTACACTACCGAAAAGGCCGTGAAGTAGCCCAGGCCGCCACCGGTCGGGGCTGTGCTTGGATCTTTGGAGTACTCCCGGGCCAGTTTGGCAAAATCTTCACCGGCTACTGCCCGGGTACGTAACGACTGAACCGCCTGGTAGGCCGCCAGGGTATCGGCCGGGGCCGCGTCTTCCACCACGGGAATCAGGATATGAGAGGCATTAACTTCTTCCTGCATCCGTTCGTAGGCTTCCGTAGCCAGTTGTTCAACCAGAACTTTATCGGTCAGGTACGACTGCGAGAGCTGCTTACGGTACGTCTGCATTTCTTCGCGGAAAGCCTCGGTCGTGTCGCGGCCTTCGGCTTCGGCCGCCAGCACCTTCAGTTTCAGGTTGGTGTATAGATCAAGGTAACTCTTGACGTCGGTGCGCTGGGCTGAATCAGCCGAAAGCTGGTTCTTGGTAAACGACTGAAAAAAATCGTCCGTGGTGAAGGATTTGTTGCCCAGGGTAAGAATAACCGGCTGCGGAGGAGCTTGTTGTTGAACAACCGGTGCGGACGTTTTGCAGGCCGTTAGAAACGCAGCCAGCAGGAGACCGCCAGTAAGTTGACGCATACGATACGGAAAGTGGTTGGTATTACGATCAGGTACGTTATAAACACGGATACCCATAAAAACATTCGTTTGCAGTGGCAGAGTGTACTCAATCTACTGCGGTTAAAGAACGATTCAGTTGGGGGCTTATTGGGTTTTAGGGCGGATTTTCATGGTTTTCAGCCGAATGTCGTAGTGCAGTTCGTAGGCGTACCGGTCGCGCAGGTGGCGGCCCCTGAACGTAGCCGGAACCTGAAAGATACGCTCTTTTCTGGCCCTGAGCTCCTGTTCAGACAGCTCGATACTGCTTTGTCCGAGCAGTTCGTCTGAGTCAACCCAGTCGAGCAGGCGGATCCCTACGCCGGCCGCTACCAGCCCCGCCGTTACGTATTTAAGCGGGGTCAGTACCTCGGTAGCCGTCAGCAGCACCGAAGCCGGCAGACTCACTACGTTGTGAATCCGTCGGATCTGTTCAAGCGCCTGCTGCGCCTTTGCGTAATCGTCAACTTCAATCAGGACCAGCGACGCGACGATCTTCCCGTTTTTGGGTACGCTGAGACTGATGGGTTGTGCCGTACTTAAATTGGCCTGCTGGCCGGTGGCCATCGGTTCGACGCCCCACCCGCCGTTCACCACGGCGATCGGTTTGTTGCGGGCATCGTAGCTCGTGATGGAATACGCCATCATGACCTCGTCGCGACGACTGATCGTTTCTTCCAGATTAACCGCTTTCAGGCTTTGCGGGGCCAGCTCGGCCGTGAGCGGTTTTTGCGAACCGCAGGCACTGAGCAATAGCAGCAGCGTGATGCAGCGTGTGTATCTACCCATGGATTTCGGTAAACTCCTCCACAATCGATTCGCCGGACGACTGATCGCCACTGGTCCATTGCCAGCGTTCGTGCAGCCGAAGCCGCCCGTCGGCCAGGGGCTCGGGCGTGGAATGGCAGCGGCCCGTCATCAGATCGCCGGCCTGGTTGACGTGCTGGTAGCGCATATCCAGACTACCATCCGGCTGAACCGTAGCCAGCAGAAACCCTTTGACGATTGAACCACCGGCGTAGTCGGCCCAGACAATGTTGCCGTCCTGGTGGTAGTGGAACACCGTTTCGGCTCCAACCTCCCCATTCTCGGTGTTGACTACGGATCGAAATCGTTTGTTATCGTACATCCTATTCATTTTAATTCATCCAGCAGCCGGAAGTAGCGTAGTTTTTCGGTATCGACAGCCGTCAGCCCGTAGGCCGACAAGAAGTGGGTATCGTAGCGATTTGTATTCAGTTCATCGGCCAGATCGCGCAGGCAGAGGGCGAGGTCCTGATACCGGTCGCCCACCCCCAGCGTGCCAACATCAATAAAGCCACTCAGCCGCCAATCGGTCAGGATCAGGTTCGGCAGGCAGAAGTCTCCGTGCGTTACAACCAGATCATCATTAGCCGGTTGTTCGGCATACAACTGTTCCAGAAGCTGGTCCGGTGTGCGGCCCTGGTTTTCGTCGTCGAAATCGTCAGCATCAACCAGCCCACGCTGTACGAGGTCGGCTGCCTCCCGGAGTTTGGTCTCCGTGCGTTGGTCGAACGGGCAGGTGGCCGGGTCCAGGCTGTGCAGCGCCCGCATGCTCGCGGCCAGCGTTTCGGCTAATCGCTTCGGATTGGCTTTCCATGCGTCGGCCGAGGCCGGCAACCCGACCAGTTCCCGAATCAGCAGGTAATCGGTTCCGTCTACCCGGTCGTAGTAAATAACCTCCGGTGCCGGCAGGTAGCCCCGTAGCCAGACCAAGGCATCCGCTTCGGTTTTCAGACCGCCCCAAGGATCAACCGGATTGATCTTCAGGTAAAAATTTTCGGGTCCTTCGATCCGAAACGTTTGTGCCGACGACATACCCAGCGTGTCAGCCTGCCAGCTTGTGTTCTGGAGCAGTCGCTGCAACTCGGTTGGTAGCGGGGGCTTGGCCATACGACGGGCGTTTAAACAGCCGGTTCCTGCTGACTCAGGCAATGGAAACTGCCCAGGCCCCAGATGATCTCGGTCGAGTCGATACCGATGATCGTACGGGTAGGAAAGCACTGGCCAATAATGTCGAGCGCCTGCTGGTCTTTGTTGCACCGGAACGTCGGCACAATGACCGAGCCATTGGTGATGAGAAAATTAGCGTAGGAAGCTGGCAGCCGTATGCCGTCGCTCACAACCGGGTCGGGCATGGGTAACTCCACGATGTTGAGCTGTTTGCCGTTGAGCAGCCGCATCGTTTTCAGCTCGTGGTGGATCTCCTGCAGGAACGGGTAGTTGTCGTCGTTCGGATCCGGTTCGTAAGCCGCCAGAACGGTATCTTCGTTCACGAATCGGACCGTGTCGTCGATGTGGCCGTCGGTGTCGTCGCCCACGATGCCTTCTTCGACCCAGAGCACCTGTTGCACCCCGTAGTAATCGCAGAGATACCGCTCAATGTCGGCCTGCGACAGGTGGGCGTTCCGGTTCTGGTTGAGCAGGCAGGCCCGGCTGGTCAGCACGGTTCCGGCTCCGTTGAACTCGACGGAGCCGCCTTCCATGATGATGCCCCCAGTGGATGCTGCCGGGGTAACGTAGTCGAGACCGCGGTAATGCGCAATTTCGATCGGGATCAGATCGTCGCGGTCGTAGGGCGGATATTTGTTGCCCCAGGCGTTATAGCCCCAGTTTACGATCATCCGCTGCCTGCGCTCGGGATTGATCAGAAAGGCCGGGCCGTGGTCGCGGCACCACGAATCGTTGGTCGGGTGGGGTAGCAGCGTTATCTTTGACAGATCGGCGTCGGCCGCCAGCAGACGCAGCTTAGCCGCCTGAATAACAATCTCGTTGTGGGCGTTGATGCACACCTGTTCACTTTCGGAGATGGCTTTGATGAAGTCGATATAAGCCGGAAACATTAGTTCCTGCCGCTCTGTCGACCACGACGCTTCGGTATGCGGCCAGCTAAGCCAGGTTGCTACGTGTGGGTGCCACTCGGCGGGGAAGAAAAAGCCCTCCTGGGCCGGAATAATTTCTTGATTGGCCGTTTCAGACAATGGCGGTATATTCATGCGGACATTTAAACTACTTCTACAAAAGTACGAAAATTATGTGGCTCACTACCCGAAATCGCTGGTTGTTGGTGCTCGGACTGGTGTTGGGAGCCTACTTGAACGTACAGGCTCAATACGGACATAGACCTTTGTCTGAACTGGATCTGCTGCGGGTCTGGTATCCGGCCTACAAACCGACGTCGGCCGACATGCAGACTACCTATGTGCCGCAACCCAATGCGTACCTCGATCTTGACGACCTGCTCAAAAAAGCCGAAAGCACCGTTAAAATTGAAGCGTTGGTCATCTCGGGCGACGTGCTTCGCAAAGGGGGACTGCAGCGCTTAGGGCGGCTTCCGCACGTACGGGTGTTGACTGTGAACGGGCTGACGGCACCCTTTGCGGATTCGCTGTTTGCGGCCATTACCGGTTGGACAACCCTGGAACGGCTGGTTATCGACGTATCGCAGGCGGATCTAACCCGTTCACAAACGGCGCAACCTGTCACGTTGCCGGGTACCATGCAGCGTTTCCCAAAACTGAACGAGTTGCGGATCCGGGGGAATGGTCTGAACTGGGAGCCATCCATTCAGGCGCTGGCCGGGGTGAAAACGCTCCGGCGGCTGGAGGTCGATCACTGGCAGCCCGTCAGCCGTAAGCTGCCCAGCCTGGCTCCCCTGCAGCAGTTGCAGGCGCTGAAGGTAATGGGGCAGGGGTGGCAGGTCGATGCCGAAACCGTCAGGGGGCTGAAGGGATTGACCGAACTCGCTTTCCAGAACGCGCAGGTCGATACCACTACGTTCGAAGCGGCTGTTAATAAGCTGGCCGGGCTCGTAAAACTTGAAATAAGCAACAGTCAGTCTCTGCAAAGGCTGGCGTTGAGCGGGCTGAAAAGCCTGAAAATACTAGGATTATATCACAATCCAGTACTGACAGTTGACGCATCTACACTGGCTCACTTACCGAATCTTGAGCAGCTATACATCCAGAATGCTCAGTCGGTCGATTTGTCGACACTATGCTCGGCCAGTCGGCTACACGTGCTGAATATCGGAGGAAATGGAACGGCGATCCGATTGCCCGATTGCCTGGGTACCCTGACGCAGCTGAACGAACTGCGGTTAGAAAATATAAAACTGGACCGGTTGCCAGCCAGTATCGGTTCGCTTCGCCAATTGCAGAAACTGAATCTGACCAATTGTTCGCTCGATTCGCTGCCCGCGACGATGGGTCAACTGGCGTCCCTGCAAGACTTATTGGTAATGGGTAACCGGCTGCGTCAGATGCCGTTCATCACCGCCTTGAAAGAACTGCGTCAATTAAATGTATCTGGTAATCAGTTAACATCCCTGCCGGATGCGATCGACCGGCTGACGCAGCTAAGCACCTTAAACGTTGATCAGAATCAGTTAACACAGCTGCCTGCTGGTATAACGCGCCTGAGCCGACTCAGAAGCCTGGTAATCAGTGGTAATCAGATTAGGGACCTTCCGGATGATCTGGGCAAATTACGGAAGCTGCAAACGCTGTCAATCGGCAACAACCAGTTAACCGTGCTTCCGAACAGCATTGGCCAACTGGATTCATTACACAATCTATGGATCGGAAAAAATCCGTTGCGAGCGTTACCGGCCAGTCTGGTTCGGCTTAAGAATCTGGCAATTTTACACATCAACGGGACTGAGATAACCGCTTTGCCGGCAGACATCGGTTCGTTGAGACAGCTAACCAACCTGACTATTGAAGGCGTACCACTCACTGAATTACCAGCATCGATTTGTGATCTGACCAACCTGCGCGGGCTAGCCATCTCCGGTACTAAGGTAAGACTACTCCCCGACAACATCGGCGCGTTATCCAAACTTCAGTATGCATCATTGCATAACAATGAACTGATTGCCTTACCTAACAGCATCGGTCAGTGGCAGGACGTAACAAATTTGCATCTCGCCCAGAACAGATTTGAAGGTCTGCCCAATGGAATTGGCCGGTTGACTAAATTGACATCGCTGGTTATCAGTGGAAAAGAGAAAACGACGGAGGGTATGACCGGCGGGTTACAGCAACTGCCCGACAGTCTTGTACACTGTACCCGGCTGAACTACCTGAGCATTCAGAATCAGCCCCAGCTCGACGCCGGGGATGTGTTTCGGAAAGCGGCCCGAATGCCGCAGCTAGTCAACCTCGATATCACGAACTGCAACATCAGCCAATTACCGGACCTGCCCTGGAAAGAAGTACCGTGGCTGTCACTGAACGTATCGTTCAACTTACTCACCGAACTACCCGTAGGGCTGCTCGAAGCCCCCAGGCTACAACGAATAGCTGCGCGGGAAAATCGGTTGCCTGAGCCGCTGAATCGTGACTTCCCGAGTCGGGATGCGTTGCGGGTCGCTTTGATAGAAGCCGGTACGTTGCCGATGTCGGCCATAGCGAAGCCCAACCGGCAGGTCAGCAATACGTATCAGCAGATGGCCGGTCAGAAGGCGGCCCGACGCGATTGGGAAGGGGCGATGAGCGACCTGCAAAAAGCCATTGATTACATGCCCGATACGACGGTGTCATTGCCCTACGCGCAGCGGGCCGAGATGCATTTCTTCCGCAAAGCGTATCAGGAAGCCCTGGCCGATTTCGAGCAGGCGATTCGGTACGCGCCGAACCTGAAGTGGCAGAAGCAGGCCGATTCGTCGTTCGCCAATCTGATGCTGGCTCAGTTCTGGCAGCGGAAATCGGCCGTGCTTGGGGTAACGGGTAAGTATGACGAAGCGCTGTCTGGCATTAACCAGGCAGCAAAGCTATTACCCGCTTCGGCAAACGGGCAACTGGCGGCCATCATCCAGATTGATCGCGGCCGGTATCTGACTCTGAAAAACAAGCTGGCCGATGCCGACTCGAGCTACCGGAAGGCAATTCAGGCCTACGAAAAGCTGCCCTATGCGGAACCACCGGTACGGCTGACGATTGTTGAACTGAATCTGCTGACGGGGCAGTACGACCGGGCCCAGCGCGCCATTGCGGCCATTCCCGCCGACCGGCTGCAGGGGGGATTTGCTACGTTGAAGGAGTACCTTCAGTCCTGCCTGATGGTGCTCAAAGGCGATCAGGCCGGTCAGAAAGCGACCGAGCAGCTAACGACTTACCTGGCTAAACACCCGGCACCGATCTACGGCTGGAGCTTCGATCTGTTCGACAACTGGCTGAACCGGACTAAACTGCCCACGGAAAAGGTAACGGCCCTGCGGCAACTGACGGAGGCTACCAAGGAACGACTGGCCAAGCCCCAGTAGTAAGGTTAATCGATCAGATCCCGAAGTTGATCCACGGTCAGGGTCGTAAAGTCGTCGATAATCAGCACGGCACCGGTGTCGGCCAGTTCCTCGCGGGTGTGGGTGGTGGCCAGCGCTACTACGTGCATGCCCGCCCGCAGTCCGGCTTCAATGCCCGCAAAGGCATCTTCGAACACGATGCACCGAGCTGGTTCAACGCCGGTCTGTTCGGCCGCTTTGAGATAGATCTCCGGATCGGGTTTACCACGCCTGACCATGCTGGCGTCCACAACGGCGTCGAAGTAGGGCCGCAGGTTCAGCCCATCGAGCGTAAAGCTGACATTACTCGCCGGGGCCGACGTACCGACCGCCCTCCGGACATCCTGCGCTTTCAGAGCGTCCAGAAACGGCATCAGGCCCGCGGTAGGCTGAAGGTGTGGTTGATACAGCGCCCGGTAAATCGACTCCTTTTCTTCCGTCAGCGCCGGCAGTTCGTCCGCCGTAATGGGACGATGGAGCACGTACGCCATGGCATCGGCCGACACGCGGCCGTTGATGTGTTCGATGTACAAATCCCGGGTGAGCGGAAAATCGCGGAGTTGCGCAAACTGAATCCACGCATTGATGTGAAATTCGGTGTTGTCAATCAGGACGCCGTCCATGTCGAAGAGGACAGCCCAGGGGGCGGTGGTCATGCCGAGGAGCGAATGGTTACGGCCGCAAAGAACGGAATTGTTCGGCAACCGTTTTGATGAGCGATGAATTAATTGACCCGTTTACAGAACGGAACGGGATTGGATCAGTTAATCAGGCATGACTACTACATCGCTTCCAGAGGCCATTGATCGACTGCTGGCCCAGGCTCAATTGCCGGAAACAACCCTTAATCAGATCGTTGAAGAGGTAGCCAACGCGCTCAACGCCGACCGTTGTTTTCTGTACGTCCGTCAACCCGATCAGCACCACGGCCGCATTGCCTTTTGCTGGTGTCGGGACGAAACCATCCCGAACGTTATCCAACCGGATTGGCAGGAGGATACAACCGACTTACCGGAAGAGGACCCGTTGTTTAGGGCAGCCATTACGTTGAAACCGTCGGTCTACGTCGATGATGTCGAAACGGCCGGACCGGACGTACTGAACCGAGAGTTTGAGCACAAAACGTTTGGCCACCGGGCCCTGATTCACGCGCACATCACGTGGGAAGGCGAACTCTGGGGCATCCTGCAACCCTGCCTGTTTGGGCAGCCAAGGCACTGGACAGACGATGAAAAACGCCAGATCGAGGCCATTCTGCCGAAGTTGCAGCCCGTAATTGAGCAGTTCGTTCGATAGCTGTCTGTTAAAGCAAAACGCAGCCGGCTGTTTTTCTAGCCGGCTGCGTTTTGCTTTATTGAAACGTAAGAACCCTTACTTTTCCGCTTTCTCTTCTTTCAGCGTGGATAGGAAGCTTACTACGTCGCGGATTTCGCGCTTCGTGAGCAGGTACTTCATGTCGGGCATGCTGGAGGGTGCGTTCTCCCGTTTGGCGATCTGATCTTTGGCGATTACCTGGTCAGGCTGGTCACCGACCTTCATGACGATTTCCTTAGCGGTTTCATTCTGCACAATACCGCTGACCGTTTTCCCATCCTTCAGTTGCAGCGTGGCGGTACCGAAGCCGGGCGCCAGTCGGGCGCTTGGGTTGATCACGGCTTCCAGTAGCTGCTCCCGCGACAGTCGGCTGGCAACGCCATTCAGGCGCGGGCCGGCGTTGCCTCCAAGATCATCATACGCATGGCAGCGGATGCACTGGGCCGTCTGGTGGCGGAAGAAAATCCGTCGGCCCTGGTTGGCATCGCCCCCGGAGAGACTACCCTTGTAGGAAGCCAGCAGATCGTCGGGCGATAGCTTAGCACTGATGGCTTTGTAGCGGGCGGTCAACTGGGGCGAACGGGTATTGTTGACGGCCTCCTCCAGTTCCAGTCCGATCTCCGTGGGCAGCGTACCGTTCTCCATTTTCGCCAGTAACTGCTCGAATACCTTTTGGGTGGTGGCCACCGGCAACTTGCCGAGCGTAACGAGGGCGGCCTGTTTTTCTTCCGTGGTGCGGGTGTTGATCACGTCGGAAAGCAGCGCCACCATCCGGTCTTTGGCCATAGCCGTTTTGTCGACCAGGTCAAGGGCAGCTACGCGAACGGTTTTTTCGCCGTCGGACAGCGCCTGTTCAATGGCCTTGCCAATGTTCGGGTTCTTCATCGCGGCCAGCGCACGCAGGGCTTCAACCCGAACGGTCGGGTCGCTGTCGCTTTTCAGCCGGTCGAATAACTCGTCGGCCGCGTCGGTGATTTTCAACTTACTGATGGCTTTCACGGCGCTCATCCGAATAGTCAGGTCCGAGTGGGTCAACAGGGTAGTGTACGTACCACCGGCTTTCGCTTTCACTACGTTCGGGTCGCGCTGCACCTCGCCCCGGTAGCGGCCATCCACCCGGTCCAGTACCGATGGCTTGGCCCAGGTGCTGAGGGCGTCCATTGCTTCGGCCCGCATGGCCACCGGATTGCCTTCTTTTTCGGCGTACGTAATCAGGTTTTGCATGGCCGCCGGCGTACCAACCCGCAGGTTTGCGTTGATAGCCCGCCGAATCAGGGCTTCGTTGGTAAAACGGGTCGTAGCCAGCACATTGCCCAGTGCGGGGAGGGCTTCCTTGATGGACAGGTCATCATTGATACCGCGGGCCGCTTCCGTTACAACAAATTCATCTGAATCGGTCAGGAACGCTGCAATGCCCGGATTACTCATCCGACGAAGCGCCACAACGGCCGCAATACGCAGCGCCCGGGATGGGCTTTTCGACAGCGCTACTACCGGTGCCGCTTTCCCGATGCGGGCCAGGGCCAGGCTGCCGGCGTGACGCAGATACACGTCCTCGTCGTTGTTGGCTTCCAGCATCGCAATAAGCGGCTGAACAGCCGGTTCGTATGCAATCCGCCCCAGAGCTTCAGCCGCAAAGAACCGGGCCCGGGCGTTGTTGTCTTTCAAAAGCGGCATCAGAGCCGGACCGGCTTCCTGGTAGCGAATGTCGCCCAGCCATTTAGCCGCCTGCGCCCGGATTTCCGGATCCGAATCTTTCAGCAGCGGCATCAGGAGCGGAGCGTACTGCTTATCCTTGCGGGCCAGCTGACTGATACCCCAGATGCCGTGTACCCGCGCCAGTTGATTGTCCGTTTGTTTGATCGCGGCCGAAAAGATCGCAGCGCCTTTAGCCCCCCGCTTCGCCAGTTCGAACTGGGCTTTCTGCCGAACCCGCATATCCGCGTTTTTCAGGTAGTCGCCCAACTGATTTTCCGTGGTCTTCGTGAAATCGTCGGCCAGCAGCTTTTTGGTCAGCAGCCGTTCGGCCGAACCGGCTCCATCTTTATCATCCAGTTTCCAGATGCGGCCGTATTCCTTGGTGTCCCAGCCGTTGATCCAGTCCGCTACGTACATGGCGCCGTCCGGACCGAAATCGATGCCGGTAGCCAGTACGTTGCCCAGAATCTTCTTGTGTTCGCCCAGTTCGAACGAAGCGCCCTTGGGCTTCAGCTTGAACGCATGAATTCCCGACCGGGCCGGGCTGCCAACAAATTCGCCGATGAAGAACGTATTTTTATATTTCGGACTGAGGGCCGTGCCGGGGTTGTAGAGCATACCCGTTGGGCCGCTCACGAAGTTGGCCAGCGTGGGAGTGAAGTACGCGGCCTGGCCGTCGAAACGGGGTTTGTACATCCCCTCGTCCATCCAGACTTTGTACGTATTGTTGTTCGGGTCGCGGTATTTTCCGTACTGCCAGTTGCTGCGCCAGCCCGTATCCGAACCGTTGACGATGTACACCAGGCGCTCTTTCTCGCCGGGATGGTCGCCGTCGTTGTCTTCGCTGATCAGGTTGCCGTATTCGTCGAACACAAACTCGTGGGTGTTCCGGACGCCATGGGCAAAAACTTCAAAGTCGCTGCCGTCGGGATTAGCCCGAACCACGACGCCACTGTTGGGATGCTCCCATTTTTTGCCGTCGGGCCCTTTGCCGTTGAAGCCGATGTCGCCGATCTGCCAGTAGATTTTGCCGTCAGGACCCATTTCAATGCCCGACATACCGTGACCGCTGAAGCCGACGTGAATGCCGTATCCGTGCGAGAGCGACACTTTCTCGTCGGCAATGCCGTCCCCGTTTTTGTCTTTCATGCGCCAGAGGTCCGGCGCTACGGCTACGTACAGATCATTGCCTTCGGCCAGCACGCCCCCGGCCACGTCGGTCACTTCGTCGTGAAAATCCTCGACCACCAGTTGCGACAAATCCGCCACGCCATCGCCCGATACGTCTTCGAGCCGGTATATGTGCTCTTTCTCAACGGCCAGGTCGCGCCAGTCGTGCGACCCGTCGCCGTTCAGGTCCTTCAGCCATTCGTTCTTTTTGCTGTTGGCCGGCGACAGTACGTTGCGCAGAAACGCGCGCCGGTCTTCCACCGTCTGGAGCCGGTTCGACGGGATTTCCCAGTCCTGATGGCCGCGAATGTCGAACTCGGAGTTTTTCTGCCGGTTGGTACGGGTGTAGAACAGCCGGCCTTTGTCGTCGATGTCGATGGCAATCGGGTCGGCCACCAGCGAATCAACGCCCCATATCTTCAGGGTTAGCCCCTCGGCCAGTTCAGGCGTAACGAGGGCTTCGATGGATTTGGCCAGTTCGGCGGCTTTTTCGGGTGCCATCCGCTTGATACGTTTGCCGATCGGGTCGTCCTGAAAGCTGCCCAGTATGACAAACGGCGAAACGGCCAGGGCAGCGTACCAGGCAATTTTTTTGAGAGAGGGTAACGTTGTAATCGGGTTTTTCATGCGCTACAAAAATCGAGAGCGTGGGTTAACACAGGTTTTATTGGTCAGCCGTGATGGGTCCGGACTCCATGAGCACTGGGACGCAGCGGGCTTATCACTCCAGGGGTGGTTGGTTCACAACGTCGCCGGCCAGCACCGCAGCTTCGTGGAGCAGTTCAGTCGCTACCAGTTCGTCGGTCAGTTCTTCAATGCGTTCGTCGATGGCATCCAGCCCATCGTCTAAAGCAGGCGCGGGCGTTTGCATACCCAGTAAAAAGCGACCGACGTACAACAAACTAAGCGAAAACCGTAACTCGGGCAGGGCAGGGCTGTGTCGGGTAATGGGTTCTGTTTGCATGGTACCGGTAGAACAAGAACCGCCGGGGCTTGGGTTCGCCCGTTCAGATCAAACTACAGCTCTTTGATCCGAATGTTGCGAAAATAGATTGGTGCGCCGGCGTGTTTGCCCTGCAGGCCGATGTGCCCTTTCAGGGGGAGTTCGGCCGGCGGTTTGCTGAGCCATTCCGGTACGGTCGACCCATCGGGGTTCGTTTTGGCCGAGGTGAATGTCGACAGATCGATGGTGTTGACCAACTCATTGTTCAGCACTATGTAGATCAGCTTGTCCTGGCACGTAATGGTGTAGCGGTTCCATTCGCCGGGTCGCTTCACGAGGCTTTTGGTAGCGGGCTGGTGACCGAAAAAGGCCCCGCACCGCCAACTGGCCGGCGATTCAGCCCATTGTTTGGCATAGTCGTCGGCAATCTGGATCTCGACCGAGTTCGGAATCCAGTTCGCCGTATCGCTCGCGTGAACAATCACGCCACTGTTGGTTCCGTCGGCGGTTTTGAACAGCAGGTCCAGCACGAAATTTTCGTAGGGCTGAGCCGTCCAGATGGCTTTGTCCTCGGTAGCGGTCAGGATGCCTTCCTCGAAACTCCAGACGCCTTTCGGGTAGCGGGCATTCGACAAATCGTCGGTGAACAGGGGGCGCCAGCCGGCCCCGACGGGGCTGGGGTGCCCTTTTGGTGGGGTCTGGGCAAAAACCGGCGAAGCAAGCAGTAAGGCTAATCCAAGGAGACGAAGTGGGTTTTGCATGGAGGTAGGTAACGGTTTGTATATAAAGCAAACGGCCGGGGCAATTTCCTCATTGCCACCGGCCGTAAACATTCGTCAGCATCGGCTTGTCTGAACCGGATTTACCCGATTAAGCATTTTCCAGCTGAGCTTCCCCATCGGTACTGACAATCGATTGAGTATCGCTCCGGCGGAAGCTTTTCATAATCCAGCCCCCACCAACAACGTCGTCGCCTTCGTAGAACACGGCGGCCTGACCCGGTGCGATAGCCGACACCCCGTCGTGGAACAGCACCTGGATTTTGTCGCCCGCCTGATGGATTGTCGCCGGTGTACCCGGATCTTTGTACCGCACTTTCGTGACGGTCTCGAGCGGTCCGGCGATGCGGTCGTATTTTTGTAGATTCAACCGGCTGACGATCATGCCGTCGCGGAACAGGTCTTTATCGACGCCGAGCACTACCTCGTTCGTGTCTTTCCGAATCTCCGTTACAAACACCGGATAGCCCAGGGCAATACCGAGCCCTTTCCGCTGCCCGATCGTGTAGAACGGATACCCTTCATGCTTGCCGACAACTTTGCCGCTGCCTTCCAGAATGAAGTTACCCCCGGCGACTTCCTGTTCCAGACCCGGCACGCGCCGTTTCAGAAAACCCCGGTAGTCGTTGTCGGGCACGAAGCAGATCTCGTAGGATTCTGATTTGGTCACCAGTTCAATAAAACCGCGTTCTTTGGCCATTTCGCGAATCTCGGATTTGCGCAGATGACCCAGCGGCAGTTTCGTCCGGCTCAGGCTCTCCTGCGAAACCCCCCACAGTACGTACGACTGATCTTTTAACGTATCGACGCCCTTCGAAATGACATACCGGCCGTGCGACGGACCGTCGTTTTCATTGCGGATGTTCGCGTAGTGACCGGTGGCAATAAACTCGCAGTCCAGTCGGTCGGCCCGGCGGAGCAGCGCATCCCATTTGATGTGGGTGTTGCAAAGCACACACGGGTTGGGCGTACGGCCTTCGAGGTACTCGCCCGTGAAGTGGTCGATAACGTAGTCGCCGAACTCGTTGCGGATGTCGAGGATGTAATGCGGGAAACCCAGGCTTACGGCAATGTTGCGGGCGTCGTTGATGCTGTCGAGGCTACAGCAGCCGGTTTCTTTTTTGGTACCACCCGACGACGCGTAGTCCCAGGTTTTCATGGTCATGCCGATGACCTCGTAACCTTCTTCGTGCAGCATAACGGCCGCGAGCGAAGAATCAATGCCGCCACTCATGGCGACCAGAATTCGTCCGTGTTTGCTCATGGATGATCTGCCAGGGTTCAAAGCCCTGCGATTTAGTAATTTCGGTAAAATTAGCCGGTACTGGGCCAACAACCGAATGGTTCGGTTTAGTTTCCGGCAGTATAGCGCAAGTTTTTTGTTATTTTTGACAAAATCGCCTACTTGGGCAGACGACGGTTATGGAAGCACTCATTCAACCAGCATCGGATTACGAAACGGAGCGGAATAAACCCATGCCCAATCTTATTCACGGCATCATTCAGGCTAATCTTGTTTTTGAACTCAAAACGCGGTACCGCACCGACTATCACGTTGCCAGTGAAGTGGCATTGGCCACGTTGCCTGATGGGAGCACACCTGACGTTGTTGTCTATCCAAAATTTGCGCTTGATTATCAGAACCAGCCGGCTAAACGCACCGATGCACCGTTAATTTGCATTGAGATACAATCGCCTTCACAGAGTAACGAGGAAATGGTTGCAAAAACTCAGGTGTATTTCCAGTTTGGGGTGAAATCCTGTTGGGTTGTTCTGCCAAGTTTACGTGCCATTATGGTCTTCGACCGTCCCGGGCACTACGTGTTTTTCTACGAGGATGATACGCTACGTGATCCAAACACAAACTTCGAGGTTCCACTGGCGGCTATTTTTGGCTGAACAGCAGCAAACACGCCACCGGCACCAGCACCAGCGATACTAACGACGACAGCGATACCAGCAGAGACGCGTTCTCGGTTTCGGTGTCCAGAAACGTAGCAAATACGACCAGGTTCGCGGCAATCGGGAAGGAGGCAATCAGGAGCAATAACTTCTGTTCATCGCCTTCGAGTTGCGAGATCAATGCGGACTCCAGCAGGACCAATCCCCCCATCAACAGGGCCGCGGCAACGTACCGAATGCCCAGCAGCTTACTGAATTTCTTGTAATCAACCTTTCTGAACTCCACGTCGGTCAGCGTAATACCGATGATGAGCATACCCAGCGCCGAGAGCGTCCAGCTGGCGCCTTTGGTGAACGGTTCGATCTCTTTGGGTAATTCAAACCCCTGGATATTGGCGATGATGGCCGCGATACAGGCGTAAATGGCCGGAATCTTCAATACGTTCTTCACTGAATCGCTGATGGGCAGGTCCTTACTGCGCGACACGAGATAAAAACCGATGGTGTCGCCGTACAGTACGTTGCCCATATACGCACTGATGATCAGCGGCATTTTTTCTTCCCCGAACAGAGCCATGACAACCGGAATTCCGAACCACCCGATGTTGAAATACGAGTAAGAACAACTGAGCAGGTTCTGGTTCATTTCCCGATCTACGTAGCGACCGGCCAGCAGGGCAGGCCCGGTCATGAGCAGCGCCAGCAGAAAAATGATCGCGGCCACAACGGCTAACTGGCTCAGCTCGGCCTTCAGAATGTTGTCGAAGATGACGAGCGGAATCAGGACGTAGAGCAGGATTTTGGAAATCGGCTTGCTTTGCAGGCCAAACCGCCGACTGACGATGTAGCCCGCTATGATGAAGCCGTAGAGGGGTAGTACGTTAGTCAGCAGGCTGGGCAATACGTTCATAAGACAGGCGTCGGAGGATGGCGTTGGTCATTTGGTCGGTCCGGGCTACCAGGAACCACAGGGCATTGGTGTCGAGCAGTTCGCCCACCAATACGTGGCCAATGCCGTACAAAGGCGCGTCGGGGTGGTCGGGTACAAGGAGTTGCATGGTATCGACCTCAGCCCGAACGCCCCCCGGTTCATAGGGAACAATTCGTTTCCTGCGGAGCAATTGCTGAAGAATCGGAACGTCCATTTTCTCGATGGACGTGGCCGGGCCGGTCGCGTTGATGACGTAATCAACCTTTTCCGTTTTCCCGTCTTCGGTCGTGACGTAAAAGACATGCTCATCGGCGTGCCATTCCACTTCTTTAGAGTGAGCCGTTACGGTCAGCTGCCCGGACTCCATGAAGCTGCGGAGTCGTTCGGCGTTGCGCAGCGGAATGGCGTGGCGGTTGATGTCGTTGTAGGGTTTCAGCCATTTCAGAAAGAGCATTTTCTGGTCGGGGGGCAGCAGCTTCCAGATGTCGAACGAGTCGTAGCGGGTCGAATACAGGATATTTTCAAAGATGTTTTCTCCCTTTAGCGCCAGATCGATGTCCTCTTTCAGTAAGTCCAGTTGCGGCTTATCAATCCGCTTAAACCGCTTCCAGTCCTGCTTGCCCATAACGCGTTCGGCTTCCTGCAGAAACAGGCGGAACAGGTCTTTTACCCGAAGCGGTTGATTGGTTTCCCGAATTCGTTTCCGGATGTTAGCCATGGTCAGGATCTGTCGGTCAAACGGCACTTCCTTGGGGGATTGTACGCGGGGCAGCAGACCGTCCGGCGAAAACATTTTCAACGGACCCGTATGACCGTTGTTGGTGAGCGTAATCACCGCGTCCAGGGCCGTCAGGCTGGCACCCAGGATGCAGACGGTGGCCGCTTTATCGGTGACGGTGTCGGTCAGCCGGTCTTCGGGCCAGGGCGAATCCAGGTAATTAGGTGAGCGTTCGAGGTGGTTGAAGTTGTTGGATCTGGGTGTGCCGGTAGCCAGCACCGCTACGTCGGCCCGAATCTGGCGGCCCGAAGCCAGGGTCAGCGTAACGGAATCGCCCAATCCGTCGTGGTCCGACAGCTCGGCATCGACGGCCTCTTCGTTACAAAGTTCAACGTCGATAGTATGTTGCTTCGCCAGCTCAACGTACTCGTCGAACATAGCCTGGAGATAGTGGCCGTATAAATTACGGGGCGGGTAGGCTTCCGGTTTAATCTCCGTGCCCGGGTATTCCCGCTCAACAAGATCGCGGTTCGCCTGCATCCAGTCGACAAAGTGCAGGGGCTCTCCGGCAAAGATGCCCATCAGCCCGGCCGACGTATTGAGTAAGTGCCCTTTCTGCCCGGTGCCATAGGCTAATCCCGGACCGAACTCCTCGCGGGGTTCGATGATTACCAGGGTAACGGGCGCAGGGACGGGCTCGACAACTAATTTTAGAACAAGGTGAATGAAGGTTGCTACCCCACTGGCACCACCGCCAACGATAGCGATTGTCTTGGCTTGCATGAATAACGTTGAGAGTATATGGCAGATACCGCTTTTGCGATGTATCTCCATAGCCTAACTGAGGGTTTTAATCTTTTGTTTATCAGAAGTAATTAAGGTGCCGGTTTACGAACAGGCGACCAGAGCGTTGAACCGCTCTTCGCAGAAAAAGCCGCGTTCGGACTCCACCGACGCGGCTTTTCTGGTTACGTATCGCCTGGAGCTGGTCAGGGTTGTCCACCACCGCCGGCGGCTCCGTACACCTGCCCCGTGGCATAGCTACCGTCGTTGGCCGCCAGCTGTACGTAGATCGAAGCCAGTTCGACGGGTTGGCCGGGACGTCCCAGCGGGGTATCACCGCCAAAATTTTTCAGCTTTTCCGGCGTAGCGCCACCGCTCGGTTGCAGGGGTGTCCAGATCGGCCCCGGAGCGACGCCGTTGACCCGAATGCCTTTCGGGCCGAGCTGCTTCGCCAGCGATTTCACGTAATTCATGTTCGCGGCCTTGGTCTGGGCGTAGTCGAATAAGTTCGCTGAGGGGTCGTAGGCCTGCTCGGAGGTTGTGCTGATAATAGCCGAACCGGGCGGCATGTGCGGAAGCGCAGCTTTGGTAATCCAGAACGGCGCGTAGATGTTGGTTTTTATCGTCGCGTCGAAGTCCTCGGACGTCAGGTCCGTAAGCGACTCGCGCTGTTGCTGCCGGGCCGCGTTGTTGACCAGAATATCGAGGCCGCCAAGCCCTTTTACGGCTTCGTCGACCAGCCGCTTGCAGAACGCTTCGTCGCGGATATCGCCGGGAATGGCAATCGCTTTCCGTCCTTCTTTTTTGATCAGGTCAATCACCTCTTTGGCGTCGGGTTCCTCGGCCGGCAGGTAGTTGATGGCTACGTCGGCTCCTTCGCGGGCGTAGGCAATAGCGGCCGCCCGGCCCATACCCGAATCACCACCGGTGATCAGGGCTTTGCGTCCCTGTAAACGTCCTGAACCCTTATAGCTGGTTTCGCCATGATCCGGCCGGGGATTCATTTTGCTGACCAGACCCGGCCAGGGCTGCATGGGCGTATTAAACGGCGGCCGGGGGTATTTCGTAGTTGGGTCCGTAAGCGGAGCGGGAGCGGCTGTGTTCGCAGGCTGCCCTGCCGAACCGGCAAATCCTGGGGTTGTCAGTACGGAAGCCGCCAGGCCGCTTCCAATGCCGCCGATGACCTGGCGTCTGTTAAACCGATTCTCAGTCATGGTTGTATTCTGTCGTTGAGCAAGTACTCGTTTTGTTAAAATTATCCTATATTACCTGTAGGCAAATAGCTAACCAGTTGTGTCGCGCTAAGGTTAGATTTTTCCCAGGATTTAATGGGTTGTCGAACCGGGGCCTTGTTACTACCAGAAACGCCCGGCTGTTCATGAAAACGCCGGGCGTTGTTTGGGCTGTACGGATTGTCCGGTCAGGAACCGGCTGCGTTCTTTTTGCGGGTAGCCGCAGCTTTCCTGGCGGATGCAGAGCGCTCTTCGGGCGTGCGTGACGCTGCCCCGCCTTTCTTACCCCCTTTCTGGGCCGGCTCTTTGTTTTCGGCGTGCCCCCGGCCTGAACCGCTTTTTTTACCTCCTCCCGATGTTTTGTTCACCGTTGCCCAGGCCCGGCGCTCGGCTTCTTCTTCGGGTACCCCGCGGTCTTCGTAGCTTTCTTCGATGTGTTCAGCCTGCCGTTTTTGCTTGTCGGTATACGCTGATTTGTCTCCTCTTGGCATAGTTTGATTTCGTTAAACGTTGAGATGTTTGTGGTAAACTATTCAGGAAGGATTGTGTTTGAGCGGGTTAACTACTGGTCTTTTCCGTATGACTTCTGCCGGGGATGGCCGGCTGTTTACCCCCTGACAACCCTGCCATCCGCTTCTCATTTCGCCAGTCCAACGTACTCAAGCCACAGGCCGATGGGCTGGCCGTCTTGTTCGGTACGTATGTCCTGCTCAACCCGAATCTCAACTTTTTCGATGCTGGCAACGGCAAACGGAGCGGGCCCGGCGGGTTGGAACGTAAGGGGCTGGAAATCCGGGTAGGGGCGCGGCAACAGGAGCATGGCCTCCTGAGTCAGGCGGCTGAGCGGTACGTCGACCTCGGTCATTTGCTGCGGCAGGCTGACGACTGTACCGTAAGCATTGCCGTCCCGGCTGATCAGACTGACGTTGACGCGCACCGGCTTTTCCGTGTCCGACCGGCCCCGAACCAGCAGTCGGGTGCAGGCAGATAGTTCGGCTTGCCGACCGCTGATTTTATCCGTAAAGTAGACTTGAAATCCCAGCGGCCGGTCGGGATGCGGCTTGGCAAGGCTGGCTTTGAGGAGCAACTGGTCGGGATTTACATCAGGAACGAACGCCACCGTATTGTTCCGAAAATCAAGATTATAGATCAGTAACCGGCTGCGATCGGTGTGGCTGGTGAACAAATCCAGTCGACTGGTTTCGGGCGTAACGATGGTTTGGTACGTATCGGTCGGCAGGTAGTCCCAGGCGTTTGGGTTGCCCGTCAGGCCACCGGGATACGTTCGGTAGTGCTGGCCCTGCCGTACCATGATGCGGTAGGTCAGTACACCCACCTTTACCACCTCCGCTGGCACCTCCGCTTCGTATCGATACGGACCGACGGCCCGGAGAGGCAGTACCCGCGGGCGGCCCGGACCCGTGGCCGGTTGAATCTCAACACTGGCTTGATCGGCTGAGTCCAAGCCCACAACCGTAGCCGACAGGACAAGCGATTTCTGTGCCGACACGGTCTCGTAGGGCGTGTGGACGACAATCGGCTCGGGGTCGGTGGGAGCCGGGGGCGCATAAAACTCGGATAAGCGGATGACGGCGTTGGGTAAGGATACCGGCAAGTTGACGGCAGCTTTTTTCAGCAGATACGTACCGGGGCGGATGGAAAACTGACCGCCGGTAGCCGATGATGAAACGGAATTGCCTTCGTTCTGTCCAATAACGTCAAACGACGACCCCAGGTCGGGCAGGTCGACGCGCATTGGCCAGGTGGCGTAGCGAATGGTGGTCACTTCTTTTCGGAGCGATGGCCGCCCGAACGGGTCCCGTACCCGAATGGCGTCGGGCATGACCTCAAGCCGCCAGACGCCGTTGCCGATTTTGTCCAGAAAATACGCGCCTGTTCCCCGATACGTAACAATTGGTGAGCTGCCCACACCGGCAATGTGCAGCAGTCGGGCCGGATCGACGGGCTTGCTCGGTGTTGAATTGGAGTGGTAAAAGGCCGTCTCAGTGTTCATTTCGCTCAATGCCCGGGCATAGCTCACCCGAAACGGCCCGAACGTCGTATCCTGTGGGTACTTGCCGTACTTTTTGAAGCGGGGTATTTCGTGGAAGACCCGTGCGGCAATCAGCATACTGATCGCTTTCGAGGGCGTATAAGCCAGATTCAGGTAGTGCGTCTGGTAGTCGGTGTTCGCGTAGGCGAAAGCCATTGGATCGTAGGCAAACTGCGTGGCCCACTGGAAACCGGCCCCCCGGAAACTACGCGCCATAGCCGGGTACATGAACGGCGCATACACATCACCCGCATCGAACTCGTAGACCATCCGGGCTTTGTTTCTGAACGCGGGGATGGTGTCAAACGGAATCTGATACGTGTCTACGTGCGGGAGCGTATTACCTTCCAGCGTACGGCCGGCCACCAGACCCGTTGGATACCACTGAAAGCTGTGGCCATTCACATCCGATTTGGCGACCGCATCGGCATACCAGGGGTTCTGCGCAATGTTGTAGAAAATGGGCTTGTCCCAGCCGGTGCTCCGCAGGGCGGCATTGACCCGGTTGATGTACTCAGTCACTTTGGGTTTAGGGCCGCTGTGGCTTGGCTCGTTGTTGAGTTCGACCGCAATGACGGATTCGTCGGCACTGTAGGTCGTTTTCGTGTACGGGTTTACGTGCCGGAACAACTGTCGGATGTATTCTTCCTGCGCCCGGATGGCGTTTTCGTTGACGTTTGCCTGCCCTTTGCCGTATACCCGTGAAAAGCCGGGCGTTCGTTCGTCGGGTTCAGGATAGCCATTGCCCCAGTAGGCGATGGGGGTGATCACAATTTTGATATTGCGCTTTTTAAGCTGGGCCAGCAGGTAATCGAACAGGCGCAGGTGTTCGTTGTTGAGCAGATTGCCCAGCGAATCGCTGATTTCAGTGTCCCACATGTGTACCCGAAAGGCATCGACCCCCATGCGGGCGAAGTGATACACATCCTGATCAATGGCTTTCTCGTGGCTGATACCCAGGGATTTCACGGCCCGATACCCATGCGCAAACGGCAGGCAGTAATTCACGCCGTAGAAAGCAGCTTCCTGCTTGTTTTTTGTGTAGCGGATGACCCCGGCCGCATCCACGTACACCAGATTTTTAGGATTTGGTTTTGTCTGGGCTGCGGTATCCGTGCCGACCAGCGCCAACAGCAGGCAGACTGCAATGTGTTGAGCAAAAAATTTCATTAGTAATCAACTTGTCCGTAATTGATTAATAATGCACCGGGGTATAGGATCAGTTCCGATATTGGAGCCTTGCCGCTTTTTTAGTTACCGTGAATTATGGATAGGCATTAAGCCAATTTTTGTCATCCCGACCAAAGGAGGGATGACAAAAATGAACCCATTTGTTAGCTGTTCTTGCGTCGATTATTCTGACTTGAATCCATAAGTTACTGCTACCCGTCTGCCTGCGGGAGTCGCAACGTAGTGTGTTGAGCAGTATTCAGCCGCAAACCGTAAAGGCCAGCTTACTCCGTCCGCAGACTTTTCACCGGATTCATCAGCGCGGCTCGGATGCTCTGGAAACTGACCGTCAATAGCGTAATGAGCAGGGCGCCAGCACCCGAAGCCGCAAAAATCCACCACGATAGCTCCGTCCGGTACTCATACTTCTGAAGCCAGTCGGACATGGCGTAGTAAGCCAGGGGCGTAGCCAGTAGAAAAGCGACAAGAACCAGGACAACAAAATCTTTCGATAACAGCCCCCATAGATTCAACACCGATGCACCCAGCACTTTGCGGATGCCAATTTCTTTGGTGCGCTGCTCAGCCATGAAGGAAGCGAGTCCGAACAAGCCTAAGCAGGAAATTAAGATAGCCAGGAAGGCAAAGACGGATGCCAGTTTACCAATGCGTTCTTCAGCGGCAAACTTGGCCCCATACTCCTGGTCGGCAAACTTGTAATCGAAAGGGACAGTCGGGATGAGTCGTTTAAATACCGCTTCAATTTTGGGCAACGCTTCGGCCGCACTTACCTGTGGATTGAGCTTGATGTTTATCCAGTCGTAGTTGTCTTCAAGAAAGAAAACGGTCGGTATGGCTGACTCGTAGGGCGATAGAGCCACCATATCATTCACCACACCTAAAATGGTGTACGTTTTGGCTCCTCGAGAACCTGGGCTCCAGGTGACAGTTTCACCCACCAGTGATGCTGCCGTTTCCTTGCCTGTTCGGGTCCGATTGTTTAGACTGAGTAGTTTGGCAAATGATTCGTTGATGATAAAGCCAGCCGAATCACTCGAATACGCTCGGTTAAAGTCTCTTCCCGCCACAAATCGCCAGCCGACCGTTTGGCCGTACTCCGTTGACACGGGCAACGTACCACAACCGTTCGGACAGGTTATTCCCGTACCCCTTCGCGAAAAGCCGCCATTCCACATCGTTATGCCGGTTGTTGAACTCCTCGATTCGGCCATGTCGAAAACCACGCCGGTATTTTTCAACTCGCTTCTTAGTAATTCGTGCTTGCCTTTGAAGTCAGCCGTTTTCTGCTTTACCAGCAAAAGCCCTGCTTTATCATACCCGATTGGCCGGTTTTTAGCGTGCTGAATCTGCCGGTATACGATGAGCGTACCGGTAATCAACGTTACCGAGACGGTAAACTGGAGCACAATCAGGAGCTTACGCGGGGTGGCCACCAACCGTCCGCTGTTCGGGATTCCCTTGAGGACTTTAACGGGCTGGAATGACGACAGGTAGAACGCGGGATAGCTGCCTGCTACAATGCCGGTCAACAGGATGAAGCCCAACCCGGCCAGCCAGAAGTTTAGATTAGTCCAGCGAAAGGTTAACTGCTTGGCCGCAATGTCATTAAACCAGGGCAATGAAAGATGTATCAACAAGACGGATGCTACAAAAGCCAGGCCAACGACCAGAAACGATTCGCTGAAGAATTGGCCCACTAACTGCCCCCGTAGCGAACCCACTGCTTTCCGAATACCCACTTCTTTCGCTCGTTTCATGGAACGGGCCGTACTTAGATTCATGAAGTTGATGCAGGCTAACAGTAATACAAATGCGCCAATCAGGCCAATCAACCACACCATCTGTACCGGCCCCTTATCGTCCTCATAGTAGTTGCCGTACAAGTGCCATCGACTCATTGGAAGCAAGGCTATTTGCGGCTGGCTGGCTACCTGCTTCTGTGCGCCCTCCAGGTTTCTGATTTTATTCAGCTCAATATCTTTAATGAGCGCAGAAACCTGATCAAAGTCGATACCCGGCTGAAGCTGGACATAGACAGACAAAAACCAGTTATTCCATTGCTGTTCTTTTACCCAGGGATTGACCGAAGTCCAAAGCTCGAAGGGTGCGAGAAATTTTATCCCGTTGAACTCCGTATTGTGGGGGAAGTCTTCGTACACGCCGGTCACTCTGGCGTCCATGTCTGTGTTGATTTTGACGTGTTTGCCCATTGGATCGGCGTTTCCGAACAGAGCCTGAGCCGTCGATGCCGACAGTAGAATGGAATGAGGATCTTGCAGCCCTGCCCATGTCCCTTTCAGCATCGTTAACGTAAGCATTTCGGGTGCTCCTGCTTCGATAAACCGGCCTGTCTCGGTTAGCTTTGTCTGATCAGCCGTCAGGATATGCTCTTCGGGGTCATTGGCGATCAGAATGTGCTTGAAAAAGCGTTGGTAACTGGTTTTCAGTTCTGTTGCCAGCGGATAGGGTAACGATGTGTTTGAATAACGTCTCCCATCTTCACGAATACCTCGCTCCCTAACCTGCGCAATCCGGCCGTAATTCTGATGAAATCTGTTGAACGACAACTCGTCGTGAATCCACAGGCCGATCAGCATAGCGACAGCCATGCCCACCGCCAGACCACCGATGTTAATAGTTGAGAAAGCTTTGTTTTTGGTGAGGTTTCGCCAGGCGATTTTAAGATAGTTGCGCAGCATGTCTGTATGGCTTGGATTTGGGTATTGGTTGGGTTTGCGTCTAATAAATCTGGGCCGCATATACGCCAGCACCTCGCGCCAGTACGTCTGTCTGGCCCGGCGCTCGCCGAGTCGCTGCATCCGCAGGGCGTACCGCTCGTGGATGTCGCCCAGCACCTCCTCCCGCAGGTGGGGTGCAACCAGCCAGTTGAGCAGCTTATCGAGCCAGCGGGGTGGGGACGGGTTGGGTTTCATATTGGTGGTGGGTGACGTAGGCTATTCGGTGCGCAGGCTTTTTACCGGATTCATCAGGGCGGCTCGGATGCTCTGGAAGCTGACCGTTAGTAGGGCGATACCCACGGCCAACAGCCCGGCTAGGCCAAAGACCCACCACTCGATGTCAATTTTGTAGGCAAAGTTCTGCAACCACTGATGCATGGTGTACCAGGCTATCGGCACCGCAATCACAATGGCGATAAGCACCAGCCGAATAAAGTCTTTTGCCAGCAACTGAATAATCTCTGCTATGCTAGCCCCCAGTATTTTACGTACGCCAATCTCACGCGTACGAACCTGCGCCGTGAACGTTGCCAGCCCGAACAGACCCAGGCAAGAGATCAGAATGGCGATGGAAGCAAACAGATTGAAGAGCGTACCGGTACGTTGTTCTACCCGGTAGAGATTGTCGAACAGCTTGTCGAGGAAAAAGTACTCGAACGGATAATCAGCGTTGTACTGTTTCCACGAGCGTTCGGTGGCGGCAAGTACCGGTTCGGCCTCATTGCCCGTCGTTTTAACGTAAATCGCATTGAGTCGGTCGGGGGCGTAGTAGAAAACGGCCGGTTCGATTTTCTGCCGCATCGAGGCAAAGTGGAAATCCTTTACTACACCAACGATGGTTCCGTCGCGGTCCCACAGTTTAAACCGCTTACCGACCGGGTTTTGAATACGGGCAGCCTTCACGGCGGCTTCGTTCAGGATAAAGCGAGTCGAATCAGCTACGGCACCCGTGAAGTTGGCCCCCTGTTGCAGCTTCATCCTAAAGAAAGGCACGAAGTCTTTGTCAATAGCCACCGGATACACAAACATTGTCTCTCCCTGTTCCTTACCATCCCATTGGGTATCGCCCGTCTGTTCGCCCAGTTGAACGATATTGGCACTGGCCCGGGTGACTCCTGCCACACCGGGCTGGTTCAGGAGGTCTGCTTTCACGGCCTCGTAATGCTTCCCCATGTCGCGCATGAAAAAGGCAAACACGTGCGTTTTGTCGTACCCTAATTCCTTCGAGCGAATGTATTGCAGTTGCTTGCCGATGATGAACGTACCGGCTATCAGAATCACCGAAACGGCAAACTGCGTAACGACCAGAACTTTACGGAACGCTACGTCGCTCAAACGGGCGGAAATCTTTCCACGCAATGCTTTCAGCGGTTCAAACGACGACAGCAGCAGAGCCGGGTAAATGCTCGAAGCCGCCAGTGTCCCAAGGATAGTTAGCCCCATAACCTGCCAGAGCTGGCTATCCAGCAGATTAAGAACCAGTTCTTTGCCCGAAATCTGGTTGTAGACCGGCAACAGCAGGTAAATCAGACCAAGCGCCAGCAGGGTAGCCAGCGAGAAAAGGAGTGCCGTCTCGACCAGAAACTGCATGAAGAGCTGACTGCGGGCTGCGCCTACAATTTTGCGCATGCTGACTTCTTTAGAGCGAAGCATAGCCCGGGCCGTTGAAAGATTGACGTAGTTAATGCAGGCAATCGTCAGAATAAGCAGGGCAATAATGCCGAACATCCGGACCGTCTCGATACCGCCGTTCGTGCCATCGGCCCGGTACAAGTGCATGTCGGGCAACGGCTGCAACAGGTAGCTGAGGTCGGTGTCGTCGGGTTTATGGCTGAGGTGAATGGCCCGCAGTTTCTCGGCTACGCTACTGATGGAAGCGCCCGGTTGTAGGAGCAGGTACGTATTGTAGTTGAACTGACTGAAGTCGTTGGCCAGCGTTTTGTCATCGTCCCGGTTCGTATAGCGATCCTTGAACATGAGCGATATCGGGAGCAGCATATCAGCCCTGATACTCGAGTTTTTTGGAAAGTCGCGGACCACACCACTCACCTTGAATGAGGTTTTATCATCGACCGACAGGGTTTTACCCAGTGGGTTTTCATCGCCGAAATACCGTTTGGCAGTCGTTTCGGTTAGCACAACGGAGGAGTTGTCGGGGAAAGGGGCAGCGGGGTTACCCTGAATCAGCTGGAAATCAAAGACCGAAAAGAGTGATGGATCGGTGAAGAACGTATTGTCTTCCTTAAAGAGCTTATCCTTGTATCGAAATAACGTATAAGATCCATTATATGAAATACGAACGGCATCCTTCACTTCGGGTACCTGCTTCTTGGCGTAATCGGCAATGGGGGCAACGGTTACGGTCCAGATTTGCCGACTGCTGCCGGTACCTGCCCAGTTCTCCAGGCGGTAAATGGAGTCGGCTTGCCGGTGAAACCGGTCAAAACTCAGTTCACTCTGCACCCATAGCAGAATAAGTAGACCAACGGCCAACCCGACGGTCAGGCCCGTCATGTTGATCAGCGAGTAGAACTGATTTTTGGTCAGATTGCGCCAGGCTGTTTTGATATAGTTGCGAATCATGTCAGTAAACAGGGGTTTAGCGTATTCGGATGGTCTGCGTTTGATAAATTGAGGCCGCAGGTACGCCAGCACCTCGCGCCAGTAGGTCTGTCTGGCCCGGCGCTCGCCGAGTCGCTGCATCCGCAGGGCGTACCGCTCGTGGATGTCGCCCAGCACCTCCTCGCGCAGGTGCGGAGCCACCAGCCAGTTGAGCAGCTTGTCGGGCCATTTGGGGGGCGGAGGTGGTTGGTTCGGGTTCATGGTTTGTGGAGCTGGGGCGAAGGGCTGAGCTTGGTTACCCCAAGCCCCCTGCCCCACGCCCTGAGCCAATTACTCGGACCGTAAACTTTTGACCGGATTCACCAGGGCCGCTTTTATCGCCTGATAGCTGACTGTGAGTAACGTAATGAGTAGTGCTCCGCCACCAGCCACGGCGAATATCCACCAACTGATGTCGGTGCGGTACGTGTACTTCTGGAGCCAGTTGTTGAGAAGGTACCAAGCTATTGGAGTGGCTATCACGAAAGCAACAATAACCAACAGCACGAAGTCTTTCGAAAGCAGTCGCCACAGATTAAACACCGATGCGCCCAACACTTTGCGCACCCCAATCTCTTTGGTGCGCTGTTCGGCCACGAACGAAGCTAGTCCGAAAAGACCCAGGCAGGAGATAAAGATGGCCAGTGCGGCAAAGACGCCTGCCAAGGTGCCAATCCTCTCTTCGGCCTCAAACTTTTCAGCGTATTCCTGATCGACAAAATCGTAATCAAAAGGAACTGATGGAATCACTTTCTTGAAAACCGACTCAATCTTGGGTAAGGCGTCGGAGGCTGCTACGTTCGGCTTGATTTTGATATTAATCCAGTTAAGTGGTCCTCTGAGGAAGAATATGGTCGGGTGTACCGGCTCAAATGGCGAGGTCATTACCATGTCTTTAATGACGCCCACAATCCGGAATGGTTGACCGTCGCGACGGATAATTTCGCCAACTGGCTTCTGTAAGCCCATGAACTTGACGGCTGCTTCGTTAACCACAAAACCCGCCGAATCGGAGGCAAAGTCCCGCGAGAAGTCCCGCCCGGCAACGAACTGCCAACCCACGGTTTTGCCATATTCAGGCGAAACGGTTAGGGTGCCGAAGTCAGCTTGTAGGGAAGGATCTTTACCGGTCCACTCAAAACCACTATTATTTGACCATAACTCTGTGGCACGGCTGGCCGATTGCGCCGTTTCGAAAACAACACCAGTGTTCTTCAGTTCCTGGCGTAGCACGTCGAATTTGGTGTAGAAATCATCGGCTGCCATTCGAACCTGCAACAACCCTTCACGATTGTAGCCTACAGGGCGATTCTTAGCATGCTGAATCTGGCGATAGACGATGATGGTACCAATGATGAGCGTAACGGATACGGCAAACTGAACTACGACTAAAACTTTGCGGGGAATAGCCGCTAGCCGCCCCACTCGAAAGGTGCCTTTCAGGACTTTGATGGGCTGGAAGCCGGACAGATACAAGGCCGGATAGCTGCCTGCTAGTAAACCTGTGATTAGAATGAAGCATAGGCTAAACAGCCAGAAGTAAGGATTCTCCCAAAGGATCGTCATCTGTTTGTCAGCCAGTTGATTAAACCAGTTGATGGTCAAGGCGACTAAGCCAATGGCTACCCCAAAAGCCAGAATAACGACGAGGAACGACTCGCTGAAGAACTGCCCGATCAACTGCCTCCGCACCGACCCAACGGCCTTGCGGATGCCGACTTCCTTGGCGCGTTTGTCGGAGCGGGCAGTGCTCAGGTTCATGAAGTTGATGCAGGCCAGCAGTAACACAAACGCCCCGATGATGCTAAACAGCCAGACATACTGGATGAAGCCGCCGTTGTTGTTTCCTTGCTTATCGAAATCCGAATACAGATGCCACTTGCTCATCGGGTGTAGGAAAATCTGGAAGTTGAAGGCGAGCTGCTCCTTATTATCCCCGAGGTTTTTGTGCTTGATATCCTTGATCTTAGCCGATAGTTTATCCACATCCACATTCGGCTGAAGCTCAGCGTATGTTTGAATAAAGTTATTGAACCAACTTTGTTCTTTTATCCACGTATTCGCCGATACGTACAGATTCCAGGGAGCAAAAAACTTAACCTGATGAAACTCGGTATTGTGAGGTAGATCTTGGTAAACACCGGTGACTTTAGCATCCATTGCGTTGTTGATCTTCACTACTTTCCCCATCGGATCAGCGTCGCCGAAGAGCGCTTTTGCCGCTGATGCGGAGAGCAAAATTGAGTTTAGCTCCTGAAGCCCCGCCCGCGTACCCTTTAGCATGTCGAGCGTCAGCATATCTGGTGCTTCGGACTCGATGAACTCGCCGGTTATCGAAAGCTTATTATCTCCCACTGCCAGAATGTGATCCTGTATTCGCCAGGCCTTCAGAACGCGCTTGAAATCGTTAGGATATTTGGTTTTCAACTCGGTGCCCAGTGGGTAAGGCAATGAGCTACCCGTCCAGGTTTCGCCATTAACAGTTCCATGTTGGGCTACTTGCACAATCCGATCGTAGTTCTCGTGGTACCTATCAAACGAGAGTTCATCCCATATCCAGAGGCCAATCGAGATAGCGACGGCCATACCCACAGCAAGCCCCGAAATGTTGATGAACGAGTATCCTTTATTTTTGGCGAGGTGGCGCCAGGCAGTTTTGATATAGTTGCGTAGCATGTCGGTAAACAAAGGGTTAGGATACGCTTGGGGTTTTCGTTTTATAAATCGGGGTCGCACATAAGCTAGCACCTCGCGCCAGTACGTTCTTCGGGCCTTGCGTTCGCCCAACCGCTGCACCCGTAAGGCATAGCGCTCGTGGATGTCGCCCAGCACTTCCTCGCGCAGGTGCGGAGCCACCAGCCAGTTGAGCAGCTTGTCGGGCCAGTTGGGGGGCGGAGGTGGTTGGTTCGGGTTCATGGTTTGTGGAGCTGGGGACGAAGGGCTGAGCTTGGTCACCCCAAGCCCCCGGCCCCACGCCCTTAGCCAATTACTCGGACCGTAAACTTTTGACCGGATTCACCAGGGCCGCTTTTATCGCCTGATAACTGACGGTCAGCAGAGCGATGGCGATGGCTGAAAGTCCCGCCACGGCAAATACCCACCACTCCACATCAATGTGATAAGCAAACTCTTGTAGCCATTGATGGGTAGCCCACCAGGCCAGCGGGAAAGCAATGCCATTGGCGATCAAAACCAGTCTTAAAAAGTCTTTAGAAAGTAAGGCGGTAAGATTAAGGATGCTTGCGCCTAATACCTTACGGACGCCAATTTCCTTGATGCGTTGTTCGGCGGCATAGGTGGCCAACCCGAACAGCCCCAGACAGGCAATGAAAATCGTAGCCAACGCTACCCAGATCAGCAGGGTTTCCCGGCGCTGGTCTTCGACGTAAAAGCGGGCCAGTTGATCATCCAGAAAGTGATATTCCAACTGGTGCGTAGGATCAATACTAGTCAAAACGTCGTTCATTTTGGCCAAGGTCGCCGGAATATCCTTGCCTTCAATTCGGGCCGTATAATAATCGATCGGATAGACCGGATTATTCTGGTAAGCCAACACCAGCGGAGCAATCTTTTCGCGTAAGGATTGAAAATGAAAATCCTTTACAATACCGACGACCCTCGCGTTAAAAGGCTGGTTAGCCTCGTTGAGTGGGCTATAGCTCCCGCCCATTGCTCGGGCGGGTATCTCAACTTGCTGCGCCGAGGCCTCCCGGATACCGAGCAGTTTGGCGGCCGTTTCGTTGAGGATGACGGAGGTCGAATCGCTCATTCCGCCAAAATTTCGGCCGTTCAGCAACTGTACTTCGAAGGTCCTGGCGAAGTTTTCGTCGGCTCCAATCAGATAAGCGATTTTGTGTTCGTCGGCGTTTCCCTCGGGCCTGATTTTGACCGTAGAAATTGTTTTCCACTCGCCCGGTACTCGCGAGGTCGCCGACACGTTTTTGACGGTTGGAATCCGGCTAAATTCGGTTTTGATCGTTTCGGCACTACTCCGTACTTTACCACTGTTAATGTCGATCACCAGCAACAAATCTTTGTTAAAGCCCAGATTCTTATTGTTGGCAAACCGAACTTGCTGGAACAGCACGATGGTGGCGATCATCATGACGACCGAAATCGTAAACTGAAACACGACTAATCCTTTTCGCAATGACAGATCGCCTTTATTTTGCAGTTTAAGATTCTTCAGCAACAACAGGGGACTAAAACGTGACAGTAAAAAGGCGGGATAACTACCCGATAATAAGCCTGTGATAACTAGGGCGACGAAGGTATATATCCAAATTCGATAATCACTATAAAAGCCTAACGAGAGCTCTTTATGAGTGAATTCATTAAAGGCAGGAAGCAGTAGATTGACCAATACCACGGCCAGCAGAAAAGAAATAGCCGTTACGACCAGCGATTCGGTCAGGAACTGATGTATGAGATGACTCTGAAACGCGCCACTGGCTTTGCGAACACCAATTTCCTTCGACCGGTTGGAAGCCCGTGCCGTGGCGAGGTTCATGTAATTGATGCAGGCAATGAGTAAGACAAACAAGGCAACAACCGCAAAGATTTTGATGTAAAGCAAAACTCCCTGGCTCATCGCTTCTACGTTACCGTTTCTGGCGCCATCCTCAATGTTTTCGGAGTGCAGATGCATGTCAGCGAGGGGTTGCAGTGAATACCTCACCGAATGCCCGGCCTCCCGTTTCAGATTGATATTGAGTAGGTTGTTGATTTTATTGGCTGCGACTTCCGGATTGGCCTGTTGCTTCAATAGGAAAAACGTCAGGAAATTTTGGTCATCCCAATTAGTTATCCATTCGGCAAAGTCGTCGCTGTTGGCGATGGTTGCTTCCGAAATCATCGAATTGAAGGTAAAACTTGAATTGCGGGGGTGATTTTTCAGAACCGCCGTTATCTTAAGCGGTTTATCGGGCATGAATTCAACGATGACGGTTTTGCCGACAACCTGGGTGGTGTTGAAAAGCCGCTGCGCCAACTCCTCGACGATAATAATGGAATTTGGCTCGTTCAAACCTGATTTACTGTCCCCATCAATAGCTTCAAAATCAAAAATTTCTAACAATCCTGAGGAGCCAAAGGCGATTGTTTCCTGAAACGTATTTTTGTTTTCGGAGTTTGATAGGTTCGCCCTTCCGACTCGGTTAATGCGAGCCGAGTTTTCGATTTCACCAATGCGTTTCTTGGATTCTTCGGCCACTTTGTAGCTCGATGCCGCAATGGTCAGATCGTCATTCGGTGTCTTTCTATGCTGAACAGCCCGGTAGATTCGGCTCGTTTTGCTGTGTTGCTGATCAAACGTCAGTTCATCGAAGAGGTATAATCCGATCAGCAAAAAACAGGTAACGCCAAAAGTCAAACCGGCTACGTTAAGCCCGGTGTACAGTTTATTACGGCTCAGGGTTCGGAAGGCAATCTTGAAGTGGTTGCGCAGCATGTCCATATTCGTTGGGTTCGGATAGTTAACAGGTTGTCGTTTGATAAATTGAGGTCGCAGGTACGCCAGCACCTCGCGCCAGTACGTGGCCCGCGCCTTACGCTCGCCAAGTCGCTGTACACGTAGCAGGTAACGTTCGTGGATGTCGCCCAGCACCTCCTCGCGCAGGTGCGGAACCACCAGTCTGCTGAGCAGCTTGTCGGGCCAGCGGGGACGTTTCGTATCGTTTGGCATAGGGCTGGGGGCTTAGGGCAGGGGGTTAGGGGCTAGGTAGTTACCCCACGCCCCTAGCCCTTATCTGGTTAACTCCACTTCAGTATGGTTTGCGGCACAATGCGTTCCCAGAGCCGGTTGCGGACCGAACGGACGTCGTTCAGAACGCGGCCGCCCAGGGCCGTGACGGTGAACAGCCGTTTGCGTCGGCCCCCGCGTTCGGGCGTAGCCTCGCCCAGTTCGGAGCGGAGGTAGCCCTTTTGTTCGAGTCGTTGCAGAGCCGCATGAACCGCCCCGGTGCTGACGGTCTGGCCGGTCTCCCGTTCGAGTTCTTCGGCAATAACCACCGAATACGCTTTGGGAGAAAGCACGGCTACGGCTAGCAGAACGACCTCTTCAAATTCGCCTAAATCACTCCGTCGCATGGGCAGAAAACAGCGGTTGGTTTGGGTTATCGGATATTATCTATTTCTGTATGTCAAATGCCTTGCCAAAATGAAAAAAGGCCTTTTCCGATGCAGAAAGGGCTTTTGTACTTTGTGAGTGCTATAGGATTGTCCAGAAACGGACAGACTTTGTACGAGCGCGGACAAGCCGGTAAACGGACCTGAAAACGATCATCAACTGGCCAGTTTCTGCCGGCGGGCGG